>Ga0114996_10007615_pt1 | contig 12208 bp, 10 predicted proteins | sample ArcticOcean_MG_C_4_FD_87039 | JGI IMG/M metagenome (GOLD analysis project Ga0114996, IMG submission 87039) | Marine microbial communities from western Arctic Ocean - ArcticOcean_MG_CB4_134 | ecosystem: Environmental > Aquatic > Marine > Oceanic | place: Arctic Ocean: Canada Basin | collected... | reverse complement strand
TTCGGCGGTCCACAGGTAGGGTGCCCAGGCGAAATCGTAGAATTGTGACTCCAACGGCACACCAGTATCGCCCTCGCTTGGCGGGTAGAACGCGAACACGGCATCGAGATTGGTGTCATTCATCGACGACCCCGAATAACCGGCTGCAATCAAAATCTCGACGTCCAGGATCCACAGTCCTGCATGATAACTCGACACGTAGAGCCGACCATCCCAATCGCCACCGAGACTATTGTCGGGAAAGCCCTCATCACCGGTTGGGAAATACACGCTGTCGAGATTGTGTGGGCTGAACAGCAACCACTCATCCCCATTCGGTGCACTTGGGCAGTCGCTCCCGAAGCAGTGATCCTGCCCTGTGGGGATCTCCCAATGTGAATACAGACTAGGTTGGAAGGTGAGAGCGCCGTTGTTCATCGTGTAATTCGTCGTGTCGAGCAGATAGACCAGCCCGGTGCCGACCGTGGTCGAGAGCACTTCGACGGCGAGAGTGGTCAGATGACGCTCGCCGGCCGGTCCTCCGAGGTGTTCGGTGTCGACCATCTCCGGGAAGGGTTCTGCATAGTGAATGTAGGAGGCGCGCCCACCGTTGACATTGCCCGTGGTCTGACTGTCGGGCTGGCCATCTTCGTCAAGGTCGGCGAAGTCATCCCAGTGGCCGACCTCAGGAGCGCGCCAGTTGCAGGCGGCCTGAGAGCCGCCACTTGCGCGGCACAACGAACCGTGCCACAGGTATTCGGCCGGTGAGTTGGTCGGATGCGGCACGTCGGAGATGTCGAAGATGCGCAGGCCGGCCTCCCAATAGGCTCCATAGATGTAGGTCCGGCCGTAGCGTGGGTCCTCTGAATCGGTGCCCGGCCAGGTCTGACTTGTCATGTCGTGGATGTAGATCCATCCGCCTCTGGTGGTCTCCCACGCGACTTCAGCCTCGCCAAGCTTGACGATTCGGGGAAGACTGTTCTGCAGGTCGAAATTGACGTGGGCGATGGTGATGCCACCGCAGGCATCGCCTTGTCCGACGTCACATTCTTCATAATCTGGATTGGCGACCAGAATGTACCATTCATTGTCAATCATCTGTGTATACAGATTGTGCGGGCCACTGGGGTGGTCGACATCATACCATGAATCGACCCATTGTGGATCGGTCTTGTCGGTGACATCGATCAGATTCACGCTGACCTGCATGGGGTCACCCCATTCACCGACGTTCGGTTCGGTGTAACCAGGATCGACCAATTGGTTCTGAGTGATGATGTACTCCGCCCCACTCCACTCGAGGTACTTGAGATCGAGAACCTGAGTGTTCGGGTCATGATAAACGCCGACGACCGTCGTGTTGGTTGGGTCGGTCACATCGATGATATGCACATCGTTCCAACCGGCCTGATAGGTGTACACCCTTCCGTCCGGAGATGTCATAACTTGAATCTCTGCATTGCCGGTGCTGGTTAGCGGATTGAAGGAGGAGAATTCAATGTTGTCGGATGAGAAATTGTGCTCTGAAGGTTGCTTGTGATCATGGCCCTCACTTTGGATCAATGGGTCGACAACTAGTCCAGTGCCGTCTTCGCCAGTCGAATTTGGACCGTTGTCCATCATGGCAACGGTAGCCAACAGGCCGCCACCCATCAGAAAAAGTGCGGCGGTAGCGAGAACCTTCAGGTCCATGCGCGCGGGGAATCTGGTCATCGATTTGTATTTACCTCCCTGCGGGCCGCACACCCCCATGCGTGCAGTGCTTGTCGCGACCTTCCTCCTGGTCCCTCTCGTATCTGGCCTGGCAATGGCACATGATGCTAACACATTCACCGTCATCGTCCGCGAGTCGAGGCATGATCCGAGCGAGGTCGAGGTCGTCCTCACAGACACCGTGATGTACATCAACGTCGATTCACGTGAAAACACCACACATCGCATTGGTCTGGATCTCAACGGGGATGGAGATTTCGATGACGAAGGCGAATTCGGTTCAGGTATTCTGGATGATGAATGCGACTTTGAGAATGATTCAGATTGCCGCATCACATGGAATTACAATACGACGGTCGCTGGCGATTTCCAGTTGACCGATTATTCCTCGGATGGTCAGTCACGCAACATCTGGTTGAATGTCAGCATTGAGGACCACACGGAACATGAACACGGGGTCGATGATCCGCATCATGATGACGCGCCCGCAGAGGAAGAGGAGAGGGAGCGCTCGAGTCAGACCAACTTGCAGAAAGGCATGCTGCTGCTCGGCATGATGCTGATTGGCGGTGCCGGCCTACTATTCGTCTCCATGGTCATGGGTCGACGGTGAGCGCTGGCAAGAGGGTGAGCAAGGCCCCCTCTGCAGCGAAGGCGAGCACCCACTCGAAGAATGCAGATTCGCTCAGGTGACCGGTCGCGATGAGGGCGGTCATCGCCTGGAATGAGATAATCGCCGTGGCGAAGAGTGACCACCGAATCCGATTGATGGAGTAGCCTTTCCATCTGACATCCGCATCCAGCTCAGCCCGGGCATAGGTGAGACAGAAGAGCCAGACTTGTGTGCCCCAGAAGACGTTCACGGCCCAGAAGATGTGCAGCATCAGATCGGTGTTGAGAGGGTGCGCTGGCAGACTAAACATCGAGAATCCGACGATGACACCTGAGATCAGGGCGCCAACATTGGCGGCGTTTCGTTTGCGCCCGACGGGCTTGGTGCGATGATACACCTCGAAGGAGAGCGCCATCATCAGCAGCCCACCCAGGCCCAGTCCGATGTCGAAGACGGTCTTCTCGGGCTGGAATACACCACCTGAGGAGATGAAGGGGGGGAGTCCATCCTCGAACACCACCGGGTGATCTGAGTCCACGGGTAGTTCGTCAGAGAGGTCCATCGGCTCATCGCGTGGACCGCCGGCCATCTGCAACATGATCTGACTGATCAGGGCTGCGCCGACAACGAGGATGACCCCGGCGATGATTACCTTTCGCAGATTTTCATCCTTCATCATGAGGCTCACTCCATCGCACGCAGGGCTTCGACATCGAATAGCGAGGCCGCTCTGCTCAAGGCCTCCTCAAATGTGAACCAACGGGCTTCTTCGATCTCGTCCGGTTTGGGTTTGAACACCACATCCTCTGACAGGTTGCAATGATAGGTGAAGGAGAGGAATTGGATTCCTTCACTGGTGAATATTCGCTCGCTGATTAGAATCTCCTGACCCTCGATTTTGATCTCCAGGCCGAGTTCTTCGAGAACCTCTCGAACCGCACCCTCGCGCGGGTGCTCGCCATAGTCGACGAAACCGCCGGGCAGGGTCCAGTGGCCGGTGAAGAAACCGCGCTTGACCTTGGCCATCACAACCTCGTGCTTCGCGTTGGTGATCACCACCTTCGAGACCACGCGGTGCATCGAACGGTAGACGGATTCACGCGCTAGGGGGTGAACTCCACCGTCCGAGATGAGCTTGTCCTTCCAGGTCCAGGACTCTGGCCAGTCAATCTCAGGCAGCGCACAGACGACCTCATGGTGGGCCTCGCCGAACTTGATGCGATTCACACGCCGTTCGGTCCACGTGATGCCCATGTCTCGGACTTCGGTCTCGGTGGGCAGGCGTAGACATATCTCAGAGATCCGTCCCATGACCGCCTTCTGCGGGCCGGCACCCGCGAGGTCGACGAGCAGGACCTTTCCGTCGTGTTCGAGATACAGCGGCCGGGTCATGTGCCACCTCAGTAGCCGAGTAATTCGCTCAGTTGTCCCCTGTAGAAGTTGGCCGAACCTTGAAGCGATTCGAGTTCCGCATCGGTCAGTTCGAGTTCGATGATGCGTTCGATCCCGCCTCGGCCGAGGATGACGGGCACACCGATGTAGACGTCTTCGAGTCCATACTGGCCCGAGAGGCGCGCGCTCGCGGGAATCAGGCGCTTGCGATCCTTGACGATCGACTCCGCCATGATCGCAGCCGCCGAACCTGGCGCATAGAAGGCCGAGCCGCGCTCGAGCAGTTTGACAATCTCGCCCCCCCCTCCCGCGGTGCGTTCTGAGATGGCCGTGATGGTCTCCTCATCGAGCAGTTGGGTGATCGGGATGCCACTGACCGTGGTGTAGCGAGGCAGCGGCACCATGGTATCGCCATGACCGCCCAGAACCATCGCTGTAACGTCCTCGTTGGAACAGCCGATCTCAGCCGCAACGAAGTGGGTCATGCGCGCGGAGTCAAGGATGCCGGCCTGGCCGACCACGCGCTCCGCGGGAAAACCAGTGACTTTCTGCATGTGGTAGGTCATCAGATCGAGCGGATTGGTCACCATGACGATGACCGCATCGGGAGCGTGCGCGGCGATGCCGGTGCCGACCTCGGTGATGATGCCCGCGTTCTTCTCGATGAGATCCTCGCGGGTCATGCCGGGTTGGCGCGGAAAACCAGAGGTGACCACAACGACATCGCTGCCCGCGATGTCTGCATAGTCGGAAGTGCCGGTGATCGAGCCGTCGTAATTCAGCACCTGACCCCCCTGAGCCATATCGAGTGCCTTGCCCTTGGCGAAGCCTTCGTAGATGTCCAGCAGGACGATGTCTCCGAGTTTGCGTTCAGCCAATACGAATGCGCAGGTGGCGCCCACATTGCCCGCTCCGATGACCGCGATCTTCGCCTTGCCTTCACCCATGAGAGTTCCTCTCCGGTGCGAAGCCGGGCGTGCACTGTCCATAGGGGTTGCGAATGCAGGGTGATGTTTGAAGAGGGGCATCGCCGGCCTCTGAATCGTGACGCCTCTCCTCCCTCTTCTGCTCGCGGGCCTCGCGCCGACAGTTGCCGTGCTGCTCGGGGTCGGCAAAGGCTCACAGATCGCCTGGCTGCTCTCCAAAGTCTGGCTGCTCGCCATTCCCCTCTATTGGCACCTGAGAATCGATCGCAAGGAATGGAGTTGGTCCACACCTGAAAAAGGCGGGTTTCGGATCGCTGCACTCCTCGGTCTGGGCATGAGCGGATTCATTCTGCTCACCTTCCTGCTATTTGGAGACCGCCTGGATTCGCAACAGCTCAAGGACGCGCTTGAACCGCTCGGATTGATGAATCCGCGCCTCTATTTCGCAGCAGCGCTCTACTGGATTTTCGTGAACTCCGTTCTCGAGGAATACGTCTTCCGTTGGTTTCTCGTCACCAAGGCCGAAGAATTGCTCGGCGACGAACACAGAGCCATCGTGCTGGGCGCCCTCATCTTCGTGCTGCACCACACCATCGCGATGGCCATCTTCGGATTCCCTTGGTGGGCCAATATTCTGGCCTCGCTCGGCCTGTTCATCGGTGGCGCAGTCTTCTCTTGGCTCTACCTGAAATACCGCTCGATCTGGGTGCCGTGGTTGGCTCACGCAATCTGTGATGTGGCGGTGTTCGGACTGGGCGCTTTACTTCTGTTCACCTGATGTGCCTCAGTGGCACTTTCCGTCGTGTTCAAGAACCCGATTCCGGTCGGCGGCTTGTCCACCCGTAGGGTGGGGGGTTGTGAAATGGACTACGTCGTGCTGTTGAAGCAGGTTCCCAAACCCAAGGAGATGCGTGTCACCTCGGCGGGAACCCTCGACCGTACCACGGCTCCGAGCCAGATCAATCAGGACTGCCAGCACGCGCTGGAGATGGCGCTCGCATTGCGCGATCTGCACGGTGGACGTGTCGTCGTCGTGTCGATGGGCCCGCCCACCTTCCAGATGTCTCACATCACCGCCATGGAACGCGGAGTTGACGAGACCGTGCTGCTCTCGGACCGAAAACTCGGTGGCAGTGATACCTGGGCGACCGGCTATGCCCTGGCAGGCACCCTCCGACACGTTGGATACCATGCCGGGCGCGCTGATTGGATCATCATGGGCGGTCGTCAGACCACCGATGGGGACACCGCTCACGTGCCCAGCCAGGTCGCGGAGAACCTCGGCATTCCACAGGTCACCCTGGCCGAATCCTGCGAGATCGCAGACGGCCATGCGACCGTGCGCCGCATCATCGAAGGCGGTTCGATGGAATTGCGCATGCCGCTTCCCTGCATGCTCTCGATCGCGCCGACCGCCTCGGCGCTTCGCGGCCGCAACATGAAGGCGGCTGTCAAACTCAAGAAGCAGGTCACGAAGGATGCCCGTGACAAGGACGTCTTCAAGGAGGATTCGAGCGTCTTCACCCTGCTCACTGTCGAGGAGGTGGGCCTTGAAGAGCACCTCATCGGCCTCGGTGGCAGCCCGACGATTGTCGCCGCAGCACCCGCGGTCGAGAAGGCGAGCAGAGACCTTGCGACCGCAGCGGATGCTGCGGAACTGGTCGGCATCGTGGAGGGATGGCAATGAGCGAGGTCGAGTATCCCGAGGGCACCGAGTTCAAGCGATTCGCTGACGAGACCGGCTCCTCGGGCGTGATGGTCTTCGCTGAGATGGTCGATGGCCACCTGCTCAACGTCGGCAAGGAACTCATGGGTCCTGCCCGAGAGATGGCCGATTACCTCGGCGTCGATGTGACGGCCTTCCTGATCAGCGATGCTGTCGGAGATGCGCCCACAACCCTGATCGCATTGGGTGCGGACAAGGTTGTCGTCGCCGAGGATGAGCGCCTCGCCTCCTTCACCACGTTGCCCTATACCCGTGCCTTGTCCGATTACATCACCGATGTCCATCGGCCCGAGATCATGCTGATGGGGGCGACCACGACCGGTCGTGACCTCGCACCGCGCGTGGCCAGTCGGATCGATGCCGGCGTGACCGCAGATTGCACCAAGTTGGCGGTCGGACCCTTCTACCACAAGCGAAGCAAGAGTGTCATCACCCACATGCTCGAGGCGCATCGACCCTCCTTCGGCGAGTCAAAACTCGCCTGTATCATGTCGAATCCTCAACTGCTTTGGGCGCCGGCGATGGCGACTGCGCGACCGGGCATCTTCATCGCACCCAAGGCGGATGCGAGCCGCACTGGCGAGATCATTCCGTTCACTCCGAATTGGCAGGACGGTGACTTCGCCGTCGAGATCCTCGAGGTTCGCCGCGGTGGTGGCGATCGAATCGACTTGGCCTCACCCCGCCTCATCGTCTCCGGCGGTGTACCGTGCGGTGCGACCAAGTTCGCTGAGGTTCACGCATTGGTCAATGCTCTGAAAGCACAGGGAATCGATGCGGAATGGGGCGCTTCGCGCGCGGCGGTCGACGCGGGATTTGCGCCCAGCAGTCGTCAGGTCGGACAGACCGGTCAGAGCGTTCGCCCCGCAGTCTACGTTGCTGTGGCGATTTCTGGAGCCCCGCAGCACATGGTCGGCATGAAGGACAGCGCGCGCATCATCGCGGTCAACACCGATTCGGCTTGCACCATGGTCAACAGCGCCGATGCCGCGATCATCTCAGACTACCGAACGGTGCTGCCCGCACTCACAGTCCAGGTCGAGGCCGGCTTCACCTTCGGCCTCTGAGTGGGCATGACTGAGACCGTTCCCTAAAGGAACGGTTAAGGACGGACGTCCGGTCGAACGGATTGACGAGGTTGGCCCATGTCCCGCATCTCCCTGCGCCTTGCTGTGGTGCTCTCACTCTTGCTGCTGACGGCCATTCCCGCCCTCGCGGTTTCCACCGGTCCGCCGACCGAGAATGATGACGGCGATGCAGTGGCTCGTGTGGGCTGCACCTGCCATAACAACGGAGCCTCTTCGACGACGATTCTGATCGAGGTCAGTGGTGTTCCCCACGCTTATTCGGCCGGTGAATCCTATTCGATGACAATCGCGCTATCCCACTCTGATAACGACGCAGGTGGCTTCCTGATGACCACCGATGGGCTCGGTGCATTCTCTTGGGCAGAGGGCGAGGGTCTGCGACCGGAGAAGGACAGTGGTGAGGGCAAGACCGCGACCTCGACCACGTCGGGATTCTCCCATGATGCAGCCAAGTCACCGGCGAGTTGGACCTTCACCTGGACCGCGCCGGACAGTGACGTGGGCGATGTCATCTTCTGGGTGGCCGGCAACATGGTCGATGGCGGTGGCGCAAACGACACTACCGATTATTGGAACACCCTCTCCTTCGTCGTCAACGCACCGAGCGAGACCTCGGCGGCCGCGGACCAGAACACCCGGGTCATCTCCGAGGGTGACAAGAGCCTATTCGACGCCACGGACGACAGCAAGGCGATCGAGAAGGCCGAACAGGACGCACTGTCCAAGGTTGTGATGGCGAGCGGAATCACGTGGTTCTTCACGACGCTGGTCGCACTTCTGGTCGGCGGTGTGATGCAGCGGGAGATCCTTGAGCGCAAGTATGACACCGGCCCTGCGCATCTGGATAAGCAACTCGCCTATCCAGAGGGATTGCGCCGTGGTTCAATGTCAATCGGTCTCGCTCTGCTCGGCCTCTATTGGCTCGCGGAGGGCGCAGGTTCCTATCTGTGGGCGACCGCCTTCTTCTGCAGTGCATGGGCTGCCTACGGTGTCTATCGAACGATTCTCGCCGCACGCACTCCGCCCACCCCCAAGGACATCATGTGAGGTGCTGGTTTGCGGCTCCGCCTCTCTCGGGACGTGGAGCGGCCATTGCAGATGCATCTCGATGAGCTCGCATCGCGCGGCACGGCAGTTCTCTTCCTGTTGAGTCTCTCCACCGTCATGTGGTGGATTCTGATCGACCCGCTGCTTGAGGCCTGGTTGACCAATCTGCCGCTGGGAGCGGCAGAGGGCAGCGTGACGGTGTACGACCCGCATGGCTGGATGGGAACTCGCTGGTCGATGATTGGATTGCTCGCACTGTTGACCACCCTGCCGTTGGCTGCCCACCAATTGCTCACCTTCGCCGATGCCGGTCTGTTGCCCAGTGAACGCGCATGGCTTCGAACCGTGACACTCGTTGGTACGACAGTTGCCCTGCTCTCTGCGGTCGCATGGTGGGTGTGGGGCTATCCGGCTGCAATCGAGGCGGCGGGCGTGTCGGGTGGAATCGACGGTGTAGGGGCGCAATACGACGCATCGATGCTGTTCGAGGTCGGCATCGGCGTCTCCTGGTGGATCTTCCTCGGCACGTTGGCTGCGATCGCGCTGGCCGTGGCGCGCCTGCTGGTGCTTGTGACGTCCGAGCCGTTCGATCCACTGCGTGTTCGCGTGCACGGCACGACGGTCTTCGTCTGGTGGTTGGCCGCGCCGGCCGCCTTCGAGGGAGTGTGGCTTCTGCTCGCCTGCCTGCTGGTGATCCTGCCCGAAGCCGTACTGTTGACTATGCCCGCCCCCGTGCTCTCCTCGCGTGCGCGGGCTCCCCTACCTGTCTACGATGCCGAGGGTCGGCTGCGCCAGAGGATGTTCACCATGTGTGCCTGTGAAGGCGCCTGTCCGAAGGTCGACGTCGATGCGGCGCCTCGTCGCCTCGGTTGGACCGAGGCGGACGCGTTATGTCTGGATCCCGATGCGCGCGATGCCCTGCTCGATACCGTGGTCCGACATCGCGTCACCGACCTCGTGATTAGTGGCTGCGACGGCATGCCGCTGCCCGTGGCTTTCCGCCAGTCTTTGGCCAATGCCTCTGTCGATTTGTCCGGTTTGGGTTGGCTCGACTCCCCCGATGATCTTCAGCAGCGTGAAACGGACCTCGCGTCACTCGCAGGCACCCGTTCGGATTGAGTTGCAACCCTTCCGTATCGCCGTGGGCTTGAAGCACGACCAATGGCCCCGCTCAAGCATGGGTAATGCCACGCGTGTTGTGCTCGCGGTGTTCATTCTGCTCGCGGGACAATGGCTTGCAGGCCAACCCGACTTGTATCAGCCGTTCTTCGATGCGATTCGAGACGAGGTCGTGGTCAACGAGGACCCCACGACCGTCCCGATGCAGGACGAGGAGCGCTGGTTGGTGATTATCGTCGATTTTCCAGAGGATTCCGCAGGGCCTGGCGAGGATGTCCCACGTGCTCGCGAGATGCTGACGGGCAGCAATTCTGCAGGGACATATTTCCAGGAGATTAGCGCGGGGCGCAGCGTCCTATACGCCGATGTTCAGGAACAGATCCATACCGCGAAATACAGCGCTGTGGCCTATGGCCAAGACGAGGGAGCGGACCGTGATGTCGGACAATCCCACACCGGGGGTCCGTCGGGTCTGATCGAGGAGGCGATGACCTCGACCTTCTCCAACATCGACATCTCACCCTATGATCTGGATGACGACGGTTGGATCGACCGGCTGCTTGTGCTCCATACAGGCGATGCACAGGAGGATGGTGGCGGCCCGAACGCGATTTGGAGCCATTACTCACCAATCTCACATGGATTCACGATTGGAGGTGTCTCTGTCGGTGGCTACACGCTGGCCTCTTTCGATTCTGGCCTCGGAACGATCATTCACGAGATGCTGCACATGCTCGGCGGGGTCGATCTCTACGACGTGCACAGTGATGCGCCCAGCACTGAGTGGAATGGCATCGGTGATTGGGACATCATGGCGAGTGGCAACTGGAACGGCAATGGACGCACCCCTGCGCTGCCCACCTCAGCCACCCTCGAATTGATCGGCGCCCTCGACCCGCTGGACCTGTCTGTCGGTCAGTCCGGAGCCGACAATCAATCCTACTCGATCAATCCCCATGTCACGAATACCGGGACGGTCCGCATTGAGATTGCACCGGGGGAGTACATCTGGATGGAGACAAGGGTCGAGAGTGGTTTCGACCGAGACCTGCCCGGACACGGCCTCCTCGTCACCCAGCAGAATCGAAACAACGGGGATTTGGAACACAATTCGGTCAATCTCGACCCTGACTTCGCCTGGCTCAAGGTGATCGAGGCGGACGGCGACGACGGTTTGTTGAACAAGTTGGACGAGGGAGTTCCGGGAGACGTATTCACAAGCGGGAAGTTTGGAGCGGAGGGCATCCAGATCCGCGATGGACGAGGGCGTCTCGTGCCCTGGACTGTCGAGGTCACATCTTCGGATTCATCCGGCACCGACATCACGATTTCAAGCCCGGGCGCGGGACATGCGAATATTCTGCCACCGCCCTCGCCGATTCGGCTGCTCGGCAGCGAGATGCTGCCGCTGGTATTCACTGCCCGTGAGGATTGCATGCCCTGGTCCCAATTGACCAGCACGGATGGCCGTCAGGTCACGCTTCTCGGCGCCCATGAGATGTCCGCGGGAGAGCAGAGCACATTTTCTCTGGCTTGGTCGGTCGCGGCGGAAGCGGGGACTTCGGGCCTGATCGAGGGGATGATCGGCTGTGGAGCCAACAATCCCGCCACCAATGTCGCCATCCCGTGGTCTCTGGTCAACAATCGCTTGATCCCAGAGGAGAAAGAGGACCAAATCCCCTACGATTCCACCTCTGTAATCGCCTTCGACCTCGCTTTCGTCGGTGAGGGGTTGACCTTGTACGATGTCGTCATCACTGGACCCCTCAGTCGGGTTGCGACGACCGAATCACAACAGGATCTCGGACACGGCACTATTCTGAGCCTGAATGTCGAACCGCAGGGCTTGCTCTCGCCGGGTATGATTGCCAAGGGTCGAATCCAACTCTATGATTCGGACGGACTCGCCGGCGAGTTCAATGTCACCTTGCAGGCCGAGCCTCCGGGTACCACCGGTTCGATTCTGATGTGGCTCGCTGAACCTGCGAACAACATCCAGGTGATCTCCGTCCTGATGGCATTGTGGGCGATCAGTGGGATGCGCATCCGCAAGGAACCGCCGGGGGATGTGATGAATGTCAGAAGTCCGAGCGATCAGATCACACATGTGCCCGTCATGGCGGCACCCGTCGACACCTACGATGAATACGGCAACCTGCGGCCCTAGAACTGGGTGGCGACGGTCCGACCCATGTTCATCAGGATGTCTGCAAACACCACCGCCTTTTCGAGGGGGGAGGATATGTCCCATACGAAAGTGAAAGTGATCAGTGACGCACAGGATTCGTCCAACGCGAATCGGGGGGGGGGCGCTCGAGCGCGAGGTAGCGCCAGCCGCCCGCTGCAATCGGTGGCAGCGCACACAACCAATGCTTGTTGACACCCGCCGCAAGCCTTGCCGATAGGCAGGCCTCACCCCAATCCGTCGGCGCCTCAGCCAGCGGAACGACCAACCACGGCGCGTGATCAGAGCCGACAGCACCCGCATAGGCGCGCCATCTCGTGCCATATTTGAAGCCAGATCGGAGCGATAGACCGCGAATCAGCAGGTCCTCCATCAACGCGAGCCCCGTGCCGAGATCACCATCCGGTCGCGGCATGGTCG
>Ga0114996_10007614_pt1 | contig 12208 bp, 10 predicted proteins | sample ArcticOcean_MG_C_4_FD_87039 | JGI IMG/M metagenome (GOLD analysis project Ga0114996, IMG submission 87039) | Marine microbial communities from western Arctic Ocean - ArcticOcean_MG_CB4_134 | ecosystem: Environmental > Aquatic > Marine > Oceanic | place: Arctic Ocean: Canada Basin | collected... | reverse complement strand
TCGCACATAATTACAACTCTAACGGGGAGTTTATTCGGTAGATCAATGGACGACAGAATACAATTTTCAGATAAAGGAACCGGGTCTGCTGCTTCGATGTCGCGGGAGACCTCTTCTTGGCTAGACAACAAAAAAGAGTTGCTGTGGAGTCAGATGCCGTTAATCGCACTCCTCGTACTTTGCTTAATCGCAACGATTCTTTCAGATCGATTTTTGTCTCCCATCAATATCAATAATATCCTGATACAAGGAGCCGTCATGACGGTCATTGCGGTCGGTATGACATATGTCATCATCGGCGGCGGCTTTGATTTATCCGTGGGTTCAACCGTCGCTTTGTCTGGAATAGCGGCAACTTGGGTCATGCTTGAAACCAATATCCTGTTTGGATTGATCGCCGGTATCTCTGTTGGTGCTTTGGTCGGACTGATAAACGGATGGATCGTTACTAAACTGGATGTAAACCCATTTATTGCGACACTTGGCACAATGGTATTGGTTCGAGGATTGACCTTTGTCGTTACAGACGGACATCCTATCGTTGGGGATGAAGGGCTGCCTGAATTATTTCTCGACTTTGCTTTAGCTCGTTTCCTGGGCGTTCCATACTTGGTCTGGCTGCCCATCGTTATAGTTATCATCTTTAGCTGGGGCCTCCATTATACGGCATTCGGCATTCGGGTTTTTGCAACTGGCGGCAATACCGAAGCAGCTTACCTTGCTGGTATTAATGTGAAACACATCAAAACATCTACGTATGTTTGGTGCGGTACCTTGGCTGGTGTTGGCGGTGTTATGCTTGCCTCCAGGTTACAATCCGGCCAACCAACAGCAGGGGGGTTTTATGAATTGACGGCCATCGCCGCCGTGGTGTTGGGTGGCGCGTCACTCTATGGAGGTTCGGGAAAACTTTATAAAAGCGTTATTGGTGTTTTTATCATGATTGTTCTCGCCAATGCATTGAACCTCGCTAATGTACCTTCCCACTGGCAGCAAGTTGCTGTTGGATTAGTCATTATAGCCGCCGCCGCCGCGGATCGATGGCGGCATCGTTAATTTTCTAACCGTAACTGTTTAATATTTTAACAAAGGAGAAATATAATGAAAAAACTAATAGTCTCATTGTTTGCAGTTTTATTACTCGCAAGCATATCAGGTGTCGCTAGCGCTAAAACAATTGGCGTCGCGTTGGCTTCGGATACCAACCCATTTTATATCGCTATGCTGAAAGGCATCAAAGCACGGGCAGCAAAGGCCGGCTATAAAACTAGTGTGGTAAATTCAAACTCAAATATCGCAAAACAACTGAATGGCGTGAATGACCTCATCGCCAAAGGTGTGGATGGAATTCTTATTTCACCGATCGATGCCAAAGCGCTTTGCAGTGCTTATACCAAAGCCAAAGCAGCAAAAATACCAATGATGTCGATCGCCCGTGGCTCTGCCTGCAAAGATCAACTTTTACACGTTGGCCTTAACGAATTGAAGATAGGCCAGGAAATTGCGGCTTGGACTGTCAAAAAAATCGGCGGCAAAGGCAAGGTCGCAATGCTGTCCGGACCAGCTGGAGCACAAGCCTTCATTAACTTTGCCAAAGGGTATGCCGCCGAGATGGCCAAACACCCCGGCATAAAAGTCGTTTTCCGTCGAGAAATGTTACTCACTCGTGAAAATGGTCTGAAAAATGGCGAGGACGCCCTTGTTGCTAACCCAGATTTGAAAGCTATTTATGGCGCAAATGACGAACTGGGGATGGGAGCCGCTCAAGCTGTCGCTGCAGCAGGTAAAACAAAAAGTGTCATCGTCACTGGCATGAACGGCATTCCTCCAGCAGTCGCTGCCGTTAACCGCGGATTTATGGATTTAACCGTAGGCCTGAGTCCTTTCGCATTTGGAAATGTCGGGGTCGACACAATGGTTGCCAAATTGTCCGGCAAAGCCTTTGGCAAGAAGGTTCTGGTTGGCTACAAGCTAATCGACAAGAACAACGCAAAAAAGTTTATGCGTAAGAAAAAGAAAAAGTAACGATTAAATTCGGGGCGGTTTCCATATGGAAGTTGCCTAGAATTTTATGAACTGAAAACTGAGGAGGTAGACCATGGTCGACCGGCAGGATGCCGCGCTCATTTCGGCGCTTGAGAAAGTTAATTTTCAGCCACTTTGGGATCGGTTCCAGACGTTGACACCGATGAACCCAGGAGCCAAGGATAAGGCGTTTATCTGGAAGTGGGATGACATCGAACTACTAACAGTGCGTGCTGGTCAAGAAGTGGCAATGGAAGACGCTGAACGACGCGCCGTTATTATGTGCCATCCCGCCTTTGATGGGAAAATTGAAACGACCTCGAATTTAATTTCCGCCTTTACGGTTTTGGAACCCGGTGACAAAGCGCCTCCTCATCGCCATACCGCTGCCGCTATCCGTTTTGCCACACGATGTGAAGGGGCAGTCACCATCGTAAATGGACGCCGTTGCCAAATGCATGAAGGTGATTTGGTTTTGACACCGCCGATGTGTTGGCACGGTCACATAAATGAGGGTGATCGACAGACAACTTGGTTTGATGCCGCCAACATGCCGCTCATTGCCCATTTGGATGTCAGCTTTTTTGAACCAGGCGAGCGAAACACAAATGATTTTTGGCAAGTCGGTACAGAAGAAGAGGATGTCTGGGAAGGAGCTGGCTTGATGCCGGAAGATACCGATAAGTCCCTTACCCATTCTCCAAAATACCGTTATCCAGGTGAAGCCACGCGGGCCACCTTGGATGTCATGAGCGCCGCCGGTGATGGCTCAAAAACTCTACGCTATACCAGCCCGCTAGATGGTGGGCCGGTCATGCCGACACTCGATTGTTATTACAAACGCATCGCAAAAGATAAACCGACCGATACCAAAAGGGTGACACACAATCAAATATGTTTGGTCGTCAATGGTGACGGCAGTTCAAGAATCGGCGATGAAACGATCCATTGGTCAAAGCACGACACCTTCACTATTCCACATTGGTCTTGGGCAACCCATACCGCAGAGAGCACCGATGCCGACTTTTTCATCGTGACAGATAAATCGGTTTTCGAGAATCTCGACCTGGTCCGCGAAGAAATTCAGAACTGACTTTATGCCGCAGAACAAAAATAAATCCGGCATTGGCGCGAGTGTCATACGTAAAGAGGATCATCGGTTTCTAACAGGTACTGGCCGGTTTATCGACGATATTAAATTTAACAGTGCCCTCGAATGCTTCATTGTGCGCTCTCCACACGCCCATGCACGAATAAATTCGATCAATACCGATACAGCTCGAAATCAGCCAGGAATTGTAGCCGTTTTTGACGGCACCGACATGGAGGCAGACAGTATTGATTCTATGTTTTCCTTGTGGCAAATCACTTCAAAAGATGGCTCTCCTATGGCGGAGCCATCCCGCTGGGCCCTAGCACGAGAAACTGTGAGGCATGTCGGCGAACCGGTTGCTATCGTTATAGGCGAGACATTTAATCAGGCCGCTGATGCTGCTGAATTAATCGAAATCGACTATACAGAATATCCCGCTGTGACTGATTCAAAAAAAGCTCTCGACGCAGAAGCCCCGAAGCTGCACTGCGATGCCCCCGGGAATATTTGCTTCGAATGGGAACGTGGCGATAAATCAGCAGTTGATCAGGCCATTGAAAAAGCTGACAAAGTGATCAAGATCGAATTGACAAACAATAGATTAGTGGGTGCGGCCATAGAAACCAGAGGTGTGGTCGGCTCGATTGACCCGATATCCAATACAATTGTGCTTCATTCAACGACACAAGCACCTCACCATATTAGATTATGTGTTGCTCAACAACTCGGTATTTCTGAGAATGCACTGAGAGTTATCTCACCCGATGTCGGAGGCGGCTTTGGTAACAAAGGAAAGCATTATCCAGAGGAAACAATTGTTGCCTGGGCTGCGCGGAAACTTGATCAAACTGTTAAATGGATTTGTCGCCGCGAGGAAAGCTTTGTTTCTGATACTCAAGGCCGCGATCATCAGACCCGCGCCGAATTAGGAATTGACGGCGAGGGTAATTTTCTTGGTCTCAGGGTGCACACAATAGCCAATATCGGTGCATACGTGTCGACCTTTGGCGCTAATATTCCTAGTGCGATTTATTCAGCTTTGCTTTCTGGTGTCTATACCACGCCTGCCATTCATGTTGAAGTAATAGGCGCATTTACCAATACAGTCCCAACCGATGCTTATCGGGGAGCCGGTCGACCGGAAGCTTGTTATGTGTTGGAACGGCTTGCGGATCAGGCAGCGTTCGAGACAGGTTTAGATCGTGTTGAAATTCGTCTACGTAACATGATCACTAATGATCAAATGCCCTATACCACCGCCATTGGTCCTACCTATGATAGCGGTAATTTTCCAGCCCTTCTTCGCCACGCGACTAAATTAGCAAAATACGAGGATTTCGATTCTCGGCGAGTGGATACTGAGAAACTGGGCCGGTTGCGAGGTATTGGTATAGCAACTTTTGTTGAGTCCTCCGGCATTGCGCCATCCCGTCTCGCTGGTGCCTTGGGCGCTCGGGTCGCAACTTTTGAAGCGGCGCATATTCGTGTCAATGAAGATGGCACTATTTTAGCCATGCTCGGGACCCATAACCATGGTCAAGGGCACACCACGACATTTTCTCAAATTTTATCTGACCGCTTGGGGATTAGTCTTTCAAACATAGAAATCGTTGAGGGCGACACAAGCAAGGTGCCGCGAGGGACAGGAACATTCGGATCTCGCTCAATTGCTGTTGGAGGATCAGCTTTGCATCTTGCAGCCAATAAAATTATTGATAAGGGTGTGAAAATTGCAGCTCATTTATTGGAAGCATCAACATCTGATATACATTTTACAAATGGCGAATACCATGTTTCTGGGACTGATCATAAGATTAGTTTTCAGGAAATATCTAAAGCAGCCAACGCGCCATTTGCTCTTCCAACGGAAATTGAGCCTGGTCTCGATGAAAATGCCTTTTATGACCCCAGCAACTTTGCATTTAGCAACGGAACTCATGTGGCGGAAGTAGAAATTGATCCAGAAACGGGGTTTATCAAACTCTTAAATTATGTTGCAGTCGATGATATAGGCACAATCATAAATCCAATGATTGTCGAAGGTCAAATTCATGGTGGACTAGCTCAAGGAATTGGTCAGGTGTTAATGGAAAATTGTTCATATGACCCCAAAAATGGCCAGTTATTATCTGGCTCATTCCTCGATTATGCGTTACCTCGTGCCGATACAATACCTGAAATCATATCTGAATTTGATCAAAACTATCCCTGCACCCATAACCCAATTGGCGCAAAAGGCGTTGGTGAGTCTGGTGCGATTGGCGCTCCAGCAGCGATTACTGGAGCCGTTCTAGATGCTTTAAAACCTCTTGGAGTGACTGACCTTCAAATGCCTCTAACAAGCGAAGCTGTTTGGCGGGCAATCTCGCTACATCAATAGCCGCTATTTTGTTTATGATATTTTTCTTTGGCACGTTCCCTACCCAGATCTGTACCCACATTAAACAAGTTGATTGTAACACAAGTGAGAAGGCGTGAGAAAACACTAAATCCTATAATTTATTGTTTTTATTAGATTATTAAGAACGTCCACGAACAGGAGAAGACGGTGGCGAACTAGGGCATGGCGGAGAGAGGATTCGAACCTCCGTCCCCCTGGTCCCAAACCATAACTAGGAGTTACATTTCAAAGTTATTGCCATTAGAAATCCTTTATCTAAAATGGAATTGATACTATATCAATATAATTGATTGAAAAAGGAGTTGGTTTAATGAGCGTAGCAAGACGGAATATTCACGGCGTAACCCACTATGAAAAAGGTCGGGCTTTTGAAGGGTATACCTTGTTCGCTCCAATGCTAGGACGGAATGTCTGGCTAATCGATATGATGGGCCAAGTTGTTCATCAATGGAAAATGGATAATGTACCAGGTAATTACGGAAAGCTGCTGACCAATGGTAATCTTCTTTATCTCGGCAAACTTATTCCTTCACCCTTACCCGAATTTGGTGGCAATGGCGGTCAACTGATCGAAGTTGATTGGGACGGTAATACGGTTTGGGAATATATTGATCCACTCCATAGCCACTGTTTTTCTGAAATGGACAACGGCAATATTATGATTGCCGTATGGCGTGAGGTACCCGATGAAATAGCTAAAACAGTCAAGGGCGGTCAGCCTGATACCGAACTCAATGGTGTCATGTGGGGTGAGGCAATTCAGGAAATTGATAAGGAGACAGAGGAGGTGATATGGGAATGGAACTCATATGATCATCTCGATGTTAACATTGATATACTCGGTCCCCTCCATCCCCGTGACCGCTGGACCAATCTCAATGCAATTACCATGATGCCAGACGGTAATCTTCTGGTGAGTTTTCGCTGTATCAACACGATTGTTATAATCGAGAAAACTACCGGCGATATTATTTGGCGTTGGGGTCCAGGTGAAATTGCAGGTCAACATAATCCGACTTTGCTCGAAAACGGTAATATCTTGCTGTTCGATAACGGCGCCCATCGGGTATATACGACGATAGATTTTTCCCGGGTCATAGAAGTAAATCCCAAGACCAATAAAATCGAGTGGGAATATAAGGACGATCCTTCTTTTGATTTCAATAGCTTTATATGTTCGGGAGCCCAGCGCCAACCGAATGGCACCACTTTAATCTGTGAAGCCACTAAAGGCCGCATCTTTGAAGTTACTAAAGAAGGCGAGATGGTATGGGAGTTCGCATCTCCCTTCTATTACGACCATGCCATATTCGGCACCAACAGTATGATTTTCAGGGCCTATCGTTATACGGCGGATCATCCGGGACTCAAAGGTAAAAATCTAGATCCAAGAAATTATCCCGATATTAATGCGTTGATGCCTAAGCGCTTTATTCATGGCCGTTCCAGTGACGTTCCTCATTTAACGGGCAGCAGTTTTGAAATTGGTGGTTTCAGAGACGAAGATGTGAAATAGGAAATGCGTTAAGTGAATACGTCCATATACTCTTAGGAGAATAACATGTCCAACCCTCGCAACGTCCATTTTATCGGCGGCTTTGGCATGACTGACGTCGAGACTACTTTTCGGATACTTGCCCCCAAACCCTAGTCCTAATCTTGTCCTTATTGGCAAAGGACTTTAATCATCAGGCCGACCAGGATTTCTGTATCCGCATTTGCCACATGTTTGATTTTCTATATTTGAATAATAAGCGTCAAAATTGTACTATGTAGTTCCAGAGGCACCCTGAACAAGATAATTCCGCTTTTGGCTAATAGCAGACATTAAGAACGACCAAAATCATGTCTGCTTTCCCTTCGAAAGCGGACATTCGCATTTATTCGATTTGCTGTTAATGAGGCGCAAATTATTTGCCTGATTGTCGTCGACCTACTTGGGAAACGATGATCAAGGCAATTCCCAGGCAAATGAAGATGAGTGCGATCGGATAGTTAATCAATTGAAACGGATCGCTATCCGTTAATATCACTGCCTGGTTCAGTGGAAATTCCCAAAGCCGCCCCAGCACAAAAGCAATGATGAAAATCACAATGGGCATTCTGAGGACGCGGAGCCCGTAGCCTACTATCCCAAAGATCGCCAATAGAGTGATGCCGACCATGCCGCCACCGCTGATATAGGCCCCGGTGAAGCAAAGTAAAATGACCACGGGATAGACAATACTTGCTCGAACTTTGGCAATTAGGCCGAAAACCCTAAGACCAATGCCACCAAGGATCAGGTTTGAAAGATTGGCAACAGCCATCGCGGTGAAAATAGCATAAACCAATTGCCCTTGGTCACGAATGAGCGTTGGCCCTGGAACAACTCCATGAATGATCAGCGCACCAAGTAAAAAAGCAGCTACAACATTTCCCGGTACGCCAATCGTTAAAAGCGGAATGAGGTTCGCGCCGCAAACGGAACTGTTCGCCGCCTCCGTTGCCGCGACGCCCTCAAGATGGCCAGTCCCAAATTTTTCGGGGTTCTTGGAAGCTCGCTTTGCCGCTGAATACCCAATCGTTGCTGCTACAGTCGAGCCAATTCCTGGGATTGCGCCGATAACTGTTCCAATCATTGCGGATCGGGCGATCGTTCGGAATGCCGATCGATACTCGGAAAAGGTTAGCCTCCTCCCGTCTTCATCCGGCGATGGAGCAACGGATCCCTCGGCTAAATTCCGTTTGTTTGCCATAACGAAAATGATCTCGCCGAGAACGAAGACCCCCATCCCGACGGAAATCAGAGGCAGGCCATCCGCGATCTCAGGGAAGCCGAACGTGAGTCTAGGGGTAGCCTCTTCCGGCGTTTGGCCGATCGAAGACAATAGAAATCCGAATGACGCCGCAACGAGTCCGCGAAATGGCTTGTCCCCGATAAGGCTTGAGATCACGCAAATTGAAAAAAATATGATCGCAGCTTGCTCAACGGGTCCGATCATGAGTGCGATAAGTGAAAGCGGTGCAGCGACGGTAAACAGAACAATGTCCGAAAAGGTATCTCCGGTAATCGACGAATAAAGGCCCATCTTAAGTGCCTTACCCGATTTACCGCGCTGCGCCAAAGGATAACCGTCTAGAGCCGTCATCGCAGCATCAGGAGTACCGGGCGTATTCATTAAAATTGCTGGAATTGCGCCCCCAACCGTGCTCCCTTTCATGATCCCCACCAAAAACCCGATGGCCGGAAGTGGAGAGAGCCAAAAAGTCACTGGCGTCACGATCGCGATCGCCATTGGGCCGTTCAATCCTGGAATCGCCCCAACCATGATACCGGTCGCCACCCCGCAGACAACAAACATAATATTGACGGGTGTGAGGGCGTCCAACATGCCAGCAAAAATGACGTCAATTCCCGGCACGTTAAACTCTCACGGCAACGGGCGGGAGAGCATGACATCAAACGCCAACCAAATAAACAATGGAAAAAAGACCGAACAACCCACAAGCAGGCGCAAATCTTTTTCTCCGGCAATTCGCATTGTGACAAAGGAGATCGTAAAGCCCGTTACTAGAAAGCCGATGTGTTGCATTGCAAATACGGCTGACCCCAGACCAACTGTCGCTATAACAGTCACGCTTAGGTGAAAAGCCACTTTCTTGAATAAAATGTCTTCACGATGAGAGAAGAGACCCGCCACAGCTAGCCCAATTCCTGATGCTACCAGTATCCACGCGCAAAGCTTTGCGAAAAACATAGGTGAAACTAACGCGACAATTCTCAAACCGGTTTGAGCCGGAATAATCCACACGACAAGCGCTACGCCGAAGAGCACAGCAAACAAGCCTATCGCTATGTCACCACGATTTACCAATTTCCACTCAACAAGGAAGAGAAGCGGTTGCATCCCCTTGTCTGCATTCGAATTTTACTCAACGAACCAATTTAATTCGGGCTTTACCGTTTATTTGTTTTTGCTCGATAATCTTCAGGAGCTTGTCTGCTGGTGTAAACTCAAGCCGCAGATTAAGCTTGTTCGTGATCAGACCTATTAGTTTTTTGTCTTTCGTTGCTTCTTCAAGTGCGTCCGAGAAAGCTTTTACGATGTTAGGTGCCAATCCTTTAGGGGCTGAGAACATCCATTTAGTGTTAAAGAATGCGTTTTTTACACCGTACTCAGTAAATGTTTTGGCGTCCTTCCCAACAAGCAACCGATCTGGTTCGGCCGAAGCCAAAACTCTCAATTGACCTTTCCGGACGAACGGAGCCTGTGGACCAGCGACCAAGGTGGCGGAAATATGTCCACCCATAACGTTTTTTATTCCTGCCCGACCACCTCTGACTGGTACCAACTTAAATGGTGCATCAAAGTGTTTAGCAACCAATGTCATGATAATCTTACTCATAGGGCTGAATGTTCCAACCGTAATTTTCTGACCAGATTTTGCGGCCGCTACTAAATCGTTCAGATCTTTCCAAGGATTAGAGGTCTTTGCAACCAGTCCAACCTGTGTATTTGCAATTGATCCCAAGTGAGTGAAGTCGGAGGCATCATAGCCAATTTTCGGATTCAAAACAGGTGCGAAAGAGAAGGTCTCCGTCACACCCATACCAATAGTGTAGCCATCAGGTTTTCTTTTAACCAACACTTTAGCCATTGCCGCCCCGCCTCCACCACGGCGGTTTTCAACCACAATCTTGTTACCAAGCATTTTTTCCATGAAGGCGGCAGTCGCCCGACCTAGGGTGTCTCCTCCCCCACCAGGAGGAAACATAACCATCATTGTGATTGGTTTGTTTGCTTTCCACTCTGCAGAAGCCACCGATCCAGTGAAAATTACTAGAAGTGACAGGAGACACGTTGTTAGACGGATTTTCATTAAAATCTCTCCTTTAATTAACCCATAATGAAGGGTTTCTTGAGTTTAACTTTTGCATCTTTATCTTTATAAATACCAATTGGACGATATTCATCTGTATGCATGTAGCATTGTACGTTAACAGTATCTTGTCCATTTTCAAAGTTTAATATGCGACTAATCGGCATAGCGTGAGTTTTTACAAAATGTCTGGTTAACGCAGCTACGTTAACGAAAGTCGTACCTCCGTAGCGTTCTTCGACATGCGACTTGCCACCATGCGTATCATCTGGATTTGTGTGGGTATGTGCGCCTAACCAAAGATCCACCGAACCCGGGTTTTTTTCCAACCACTGCTCGAATCTCCCACTGTCTTCTTGCCCAGCAACCCAATATAGGTAAGACGCACCATTGGGTGTCCCCTCCGGATAGTATCCGTGGTACTCTGTCTTCCAACTCCCATCGACAGTTTTTGTCATTCCCTCCCATTCACCACTGGCAACTGTAGTTTCCTTCAAGACGTAATGATGGGCGGTAACTATGATTTTATCATCTCGGTTTGATTCGACTTGGTCCACCCACCAATCGAAAGTGTCCTTACTGACGACACCACCTGGATTTCCACGTAATTCGCCACGCCCTTTTGCTTGAGATAATTCATTGACGTCGCTCATCATTAAGAAACGAATATTACCGACGTCGAACCAGTACCGTTCCCAGGTACCATTTACTGGATAGGGATACTGCTCACAATGAACACCCGAAAGGTCCGACGACTCTCCCATCGGGTCGATCCATTTCCGGAACCAAAATCCCGGCTCTTCATCGGGCGCGTTGCGATCGTGGTTACCGCAGATTGTGTAAAATGCTTCGCGGGGATGCATGCTGAGCGCCTTAAACTGTCGCACGATCTCCCAACCCTCTTCTTCTGTTGGCAAACCAAACGCTGCACTGAAATCTCCCAAATTAAGACAGATGTCCCAGTCAAACGGAGGTGCACCATCTTCGCTTGTCCCCTCGGATTGTCGAATGGCGTCGCCAAGGCTCTCCCGACCATTCTTGTGGTCGGCCATCACGTGTGAACAACCGTTAGCCCAAACAGTGAAGACAGATTCTGATTCGGTCATACAGTTCCCCTGTTGGTATCGGTAAATATCACCGTTCAAATCTTCCTAACAACAAAGCAAAAACATATCTAAAATCTAGCATTTGGAACTCAACAACAGCACCACCAAACTAATCAGAACTGCTAGCAGTCGTTTCATTTCGTGATGACGACACAAAATGGGTACTCTATTGTAGGTTTGTGTCTACCGCAAGAACGATCCCCTAATCCCAGTTAATCTCATCATCGATAGCTTTGGTTATCACAAAAAATGAATTTCGGATACTTGCCCCCAAATCCTTATCTTAATCTTATCCTTATTGGCAAAGGATCTTAACCATCAGGCCGACCAGGGTTTCTGTGTTCGCATTTGCCACATGTTTGATTTTCTATATTTGAATAATAAGCGTCAAAGACTGGTGGCATGTCACGTTCCATAACTTCCAAATAAGCAGATTTTTCAAATAAGAGATGATTGCACTTTTCACAATACCATTGATGAGTATCAAGTTCTTCTGGTTGACGGATGCTTTCGACAACAAGACCAACCGTATTTTCAGGGCGTTGGGGAGCGTGGGGGGTCATAGGCGGTAAAAGATAAATTCCCCCTTCACTAATTGGAATATCACGAACCTGTTGGTTCTCCTGGACGGTGAGGATCATGGTTCCCGTGAGTTGGTAAAAAAATTCAGTGCCTTGATTAACGTGGTAGTCTGTTCTTGAATTTGGACCGCCGACAATT
>Ga0114996_10007613_pt1 | contig 12211 bp, 10 predicted proteins | sample ArcticOcean_MG_C_4_FD_87039 | JGI IMG/M metagenome (GOLD analysis project Ga0114996, IMG submission 87039) | Marine microbial communities from western Arctic Ocean - ArcticOcean_MG_CB4_134 | ecosystem: Environmental > Aquatic > Marine > Oceanic | place: Arctic Ocean: Canada Basin | collected... | reverse complement strand
TTGCCCCTACTTCATCATTAGACCATCCATTTAAAGTTCTAACCTGAGTTAAACTTCCTAAAACATAAATTTCATCAAAATCAGAAAAATCAGACTCATAAATTCCAACAACTTTATACTTTCTTTGATTAGGGATTAATTGAGAGTTGTCCCTTTTAAAATAACCAATAGTTTCATCACCAATATTAATATTTAATCGTTTCGATAAAAGTTTTGATATCATTATTTCATTACTATTATTTTCGGTTAAATTCAGAAATCTTCCCTCTATTATAAATTCTGAAAAAATTGGGTAATAAAAGCTTTGATCAACTCCTTTGAAAACAATACCCTCATAACTATCATCAAATTTCAATAGACCTGCCTTATATGCTACTTTTTGATAATTTTCAATGTTATTTAATTCATTTAAAATTGAAAAATGATCTTTATTAATTTTAAATGAATTTACAGATAGCTGTGAAGTATTATTTTCAAAAGTAGAAATTGTTAAATGTCCATTAAAGGCAGCGGTTTTTTGAGATATAGTTTTTTGCAAACCTCTACCAGTGGCAACTGCAATAATTATAGTTGCTATTCCAATAGTAACGGCTAATATTGCAATTTTTATTATACGAGCTGAAACATTACTTTTGGAAATATTAGTTTGCCTTATTCGGTTAGCTAATAAATAGGTTATATCCAAAATTAATTTTTTATGACTTTCAATTTCAAAAATACGGTTTTATTATTTGTATATATTTTTAGTTTTTTCTCTGTTTTTTGTCAAAATCAAATTTTAACTGGGGCTGATCAATACGATGAGTATATTCCGTTTTTAAAAAATAAAAGTGTTGGAATTGTAGCTCATAAAGCTAGTAGATTAAAAATAAATAATGACATGCATTTAGTTGATTTTCTAATTAAAAAAAATATAAGAATTAAATCAATATTTGCTCCCGAACATGGATATGATGGTAGAGCAGATGATGGAGCTTTTTTATTAGACAGCAAAGACGAATCAAGTGGGTTAAATATTATTTCTCTTTATGGAAAAACAAAAAAACCTCTTCCTGAACACCTAGAAGAAATTGACATATTAGTTTTTGACTTACAAGATGTTGGGGCTAGGTTTTACACCTTTTTATCCACCCTTCATTATGTCATGCAAGCTTGTGCAGAAGCAAATATTCCAATTTTACTTTTAGATAGGCCAAATCCAAACGGACATTATGTTGATGGTCCAGTTTTAGACATGAAGTTTAAGACTTTTGTTGGAATGCATCCAGTCCCAATTGTACATGGCATGACATTAGGAGAATATGCCAGAATGATTAATGGAGAAGGTTGGCTAGGAGAAGGTCTAAAATGTGAATTAAAAATAATTGAAATAAAAAACTACACACATCAGACTCAATACATTTTACCGGTTAGACCTTCACCTAATTTACCCAACACTCAGTCAATATCACTTTATCCTAGTTTATGTCTTCTTGAGCCGACTAATATAAGTGTTGGAAGAGGCACTGAAAAACAATTTCAAATATACGGTCATCCTAATTTTCCAAAATCAAAATTTAAGTTTAAACCATCACCAAACTTTGGTTCAAAAAAACCAAAATGGAATGGTGAGATATGCTTTGGAGTCTCACTAGAGAAAATTGAAGTTTCTGATCAATTAGATTTGACATGGTTAATTGACGCCTATAATAAATTACCAGAAAATTATTTTTTTTTTAAAGATAGTTTTGAGAGAATAGCCGGAACAGGAAAACTTAGAAAACAAATTATAAATAAAGTCCCTATTCATCAAATAAGAAAAAGCTGGGAACCTGAACTTGGAAACTATAAAAAATTGAGAAAAAAATATTTGATATATCCTGATTATGATTGATCTTCTTGGCAATGCTATTTATAATTATCATGTTAATAAAGTTGATGATCCATTAATAATATGAATTAGCTATACAGATAAAGACCCTTTAGATTGTAAATATTTCTTTGGAAAAAATAATTAATGGAGAAAACCATGATTATTTAGCAAAACTTACTAGGGTATTTTAAGATACTTATGTGTTTGTAAAGAAACTTTCCATTTTGGATTTTTCATTACATAATCAACTATTTGTGGTATCATTTTATCTCGCTTACTCCATTCAGGCTGTAAAAACAATTTACATTTATTATTAACTTTTTTAACTTGTTTTTCAGCAAATTTAAAATCGTGTTTGTTATAAATTATAATTTTCAACTCATCAGCAATTGAGTAAGCAGATTTTTTAGGTTCCATATTTTTTTTTGGTGAAAGACAGAACCAATCCCAATAACCAGAGACATTATAGGCTCCAGATGTTTCCAGATGAATTTGCATCCCTTTTTCTTTAAGTAATTTAGTTAAAGGATCCATGTTCCACATCAAAGGCTCTCCTCCAGTTATTACAATAGTATTTGAAAATTTACAAGCCTGATCAACAATAAAGCTAATATTTGTTGGCGGATGCAATTCTGCATCCCAACTTTCTTTAACATCACACCAATGACAACCAACATCACAACCCCCGACACGAATAAAATATGCAGCACTTCCTTTGTGATAACCCTCACCTTGAATAGTATAAAATGCTTCCATTAATGGAAGCATTTCTCCTAATTTTACTTGATCAAGCTCATTATTACTGTTCATCTTTACAAAGATAGTCTAATGCAATTGACCGAATAAAAAAAATATATAACTTTAATGCATGAAAAAAGTTTCTCCTTTCCATCTTGCAATTCCTGTAGACAACTTATCTACAGCAATCAATTTTTATGAAAATGTATTAGGGTGTATTCCTGGAAGAAAAAGTGATCATTGGGCAGACTATGATTTTTTTGGGCATCAGTTAGTTGTCCATGTTGATCCAACTCACAATTTAAAAAAACACCATAACGAAGTCGATGGAAAATCTGTTCCTGTTCCGCATTTTGGAGTACTTCTTCCCTGGGATGATTTTGATCTTTTTGCAAATAAACTTGAAGCTAGTAAAGAAATTGTATTCACAATATCTCCTTATCTTAGATTTGAAGGATTGCCTGGGGAACAAAAAACATTATTTTTTTACGATCCAGCAGGAAATGCTCTAGAATTCAAAAGTTTTAAAAATATTAATCAACTTTTTGCAACTTAAAAATACCACGGTTGTCATTTGATACAAAAGGATCAATAAACATTATTTTAATTATTTTTAGTAATTCTGATAGTTCATAAGCATTTTAAAAGAATAATTAGTCTTTTCTTTGACAAGCTAAAAGTGTGTTTTTTAACAACATAGCTATAGTCATCGGGCCAACACCACCAGGAACTGGGGTAATATAACTCGATTTTTTTGAGACATTTTTAAAATCTACATCTCCCTTAATAACATACCCTTTTGGGTTAGTATTATCAATAACTCTAGTTATACCAACATCAATTATTATAACATCTTTTTTAACCATCTCTTCTTTTAAAAATTCTGGAATTCCAAGGGCAGAAATAATTATATCTGCTTTTAATGTTAATTCTTTAATATTTTTAGTTCTACTATGAGCAACTGTAACTGTTGCATTTCCATATGGGCCTTTTTGACTCATTAAAACACTTATGGGTCGACCAACTATATTGCTCCTGCCTATCACAAGACAGTTTTTTCCAGAAGTAGTAATGTTATAACGTTTTATTATTTCCATTATACCAAATGGAGTTGCTGGAATAAATGTAGGTAGTTCAAGAACCATTCTTCCAAAATTAGTTGGATGAAAACCATCAACATCTTTTTCAGGATCAACGGCTTGAAGAACTCTGTTTTCGTTAATATGCTTAGGAAGCGGTAATTGAACTATGTAACCGTCTACACTTTTATCTTCATTAAGTTTTTTAATTTCTAGTAAAAGATCTTTCTCAATTACTGAGTCTTTTAATTGAATTAAAGTTGAGACAAATCCAACTTGTTTACATGATCTAACTTTACTTCCAACATAAGTAAGACTAGCCCCGTCATTTCCGACTAAAATAGCAGCCAGATGGGGCTGTTTCAGTCCTAAAGACAATCGATTATCAACAACTTCTTTTATCTCAACTTTAATTATACTCGAAAGATTTTTTCCGTCTAGAACTTTCATAAACTTGTCACTGGTTTTGGAACATTTGCATCACTTGTTTTCCTTTTCCTCCCTGCATCATCTTCATCATTTTGCTCATCTGATTGAACTGCTTAATTAATTGATTAACTTCTGAAATATCTCTACCTGAGCCATTCGCTATTCTTTTTTTTCTATTTTGATTTAAAAGATCAGGATAAGACCTTTCTTTTGGTGTCATTGAAGATATAATTACTTCTATGTTTTTGAATGCATCCTCATCAATTTCTTGATCACCCATCATTTTTTTTGCTCCTGGAATCATCCCAACAAGATCTTTGATACTTCCCATTTTTTTTATTTGATTTATTTGACTTAAAAAGTCATCAAAACCAAATTTATTTTTAGCTATTTTTTTATTTATTTTTCGAGCTTCTTCCTCATCAAATTGATCTTGAGCTCTTTCAACAAGAGAAATTACATCTCCCATTCCTAAAATTCTATCAGCCATTCTTTCCGGATAGAAAACATCTATTGCATCCATTTTCTCTCCAGTTCCAATAAATTTAATGGGTTTATCAACAACATGTCTAATAGACAGTGCAGCCCCCCCTCTTGTGTCACCATCTAATTTTGTTAAAACAACTCCATCAAAATTCAATTTATCATTAAAAGATTTTGCAGTATTGACTGCATCTTGTCCTGTCATTGAATCAACTACAAAAAGAGTTTCACTTGGATTAACACTTTTATGAATATCTGAAATTTCCTTCATTAAAACTTCATCAATAGCTAGCCTTCCTGCAGTATCAATTATTACAACATCATTTTTTTCTTTCTTTGCAATAACAATTGCTTGATTTGCAATTTTAACTGGATCTTTTTCTTCAATGTTTTTGAAAATAGGAACATCAATTTCATTTGCAAGAATCTCAAGTTGATCTATAGCTGCCGGTCTATATACATCACAAGCAACAAGCAGAGGCTTTTTTGCTTTCTTTACCTTTAGATAAAGAGCTAGTTTAGCAGAAAATGTGGTTTTACCTGATCCTTGAAGACCAGACATTAAAACTACAGATGGGTTTACTGATAAATTGATCTCATTAGCCGTTGAACCCATTAATTGAATCAGCTCATCCTTAACAATCTTCACCATTAATTGTCCTGGCTTAAGACTTGTTAAAACATCTTGACCTAATGCTTTTGATTTGACAGTATTGGTAAAATTTTTTGCGATTTTATAATTAACATCCGCGTCTAATAGTGCCCTTCTAACTTCCTTAAGTGTTGCAGCAACATTGATTTCAGTTATTTTTCCATGTCCTTTTAGGACTTGGAATGCTTTGTCAAGTTTTGCGCTGAGATTATTAAACATTTAATACTAAAAATAATTGTTAAAGTTACTATAAACTATTGTTTTTTCATGAAATGAAATTCATAGATGTTTTAAAAAATTTTATTTAAAATAGTTTTACATCCTATCAGGAACTTCAATTCCTAATAAAGAACATGAATTAAAAATAGTATGTCCAACTTTCTGAGTTAAAATTAGTCTAAAGTTTTTAAGATTTAAATCTTCCTCTCCCAGTATTGATATTTTTTGGTAGAAAGAATTAAAAACCTTTACTAAATCATAAAGATAATTAGCAATTAATGCCGGACTAAGTGATTCTCCTGCTTGTTTAACAACTTCAGGATAAATCAACAAATGTTTTAGAATTTCTTTTTCTTTATTATCAATTTTTATATTGGTATTGGGCTTCCAATCAATTTTTTCAGTACTTCTTAAAATGGATTGAATTCTCGCATAAGCATATTGGATAAATGGGCCTGTGTTTCCATTGAAATCAAATGATGCCTTTGGATTAAATAAAATTCTTTTTTTTGGGTCCACTTTAAGAATAAAATACTTCAAAGCTCCCAATCCTATCTGAAGAAACAACTTTTGAGGATTTTCTACATCTTGAATTTTACCATGTTCTTCAGAAATTTCCATAGCAGAAGTTTGCATTGAATGAATTAAATCATCTGCATCTACTACAGCACCCTCTCTACTTTTCATTTTTCCAGACGGGAGATCTACCATTCCATAACTCAAATGAAAAAGATTATTAGACCAAGAATATCCTAGTTTTTTTAAGATTAAAAATAAAACCTTGAAATGATAATCCTGCTCATTTCCTACCGTATACACCATTCCAGTAATTTTGGGATAATCTATAAAACGCTGAAATGCAGTTCCTAAATCTTGTGTCATATAAACAGAGGTTCCGTCCGATCTTAATAGTAATTTTTCATCTAATCCATCAGGTCTTAAATCTACCCATACTGATCCATCTTTTTTAGAGTAAAAAACACCTTTAGATACGCCTTCTTTAATTATTTTTTTACCTAAAAGATAAGTTTCACTCTCATAATAATAGGAATCAAAATCAACACCTAACTTTTTATATGTATTTTCAAAACCATCATAAACCCAATTATTCATTCTACTCCAAAGATCTCTAACTTCTTTATCGTTTGATTCCCATTTTTTTAAAAGATCTTTAGCTTTTATATAAATTGGAGCATTAGTTTTTGCAAATTCTTCTGTTTGCCCATCTTCAATTAAGCTTTTAACTTGAGTATTAAATTCTTGATTATATAAAACATAGAACCTGCCAACAAACTGGTCTCCTTTTAAATTATAATCAGATGGAGTTTTATTTTCACCAAAAGATTTCCAAGCAATCATTGATTTACATATATGAATACCTCGATCATTTATTATTTGAGTCTTTACAATTTTATTTCCGTTTGCTTTTAAAATTTGAGAAACAGAATAGCCAAGTAGGTTGTTTCTTATATGGCCTAAATGAAGGGGTTTATTAGTATTTGGAGAAGAATACTCAACCATAATTAAATCAGCATTATTCTTAGGCTCTATATGACCATATTTTAAGTCATTTTTTACTTTATCTAGAAATGAGATGTAAAAGGAAGAAGTAATTATAAAGTTTAAAAATCCTTTAACAACATTAAAATCTTCGATTAAATCTAATTTAGATTTAAGCTCTGAACCAATTAATTCACCTAATTCTTCAGGTTTGATTTTTATTTTATTTAAAAGAGGAAAAAGAACCAAAGTAATATCTCCGTCAAAATCTTTTCTTGTAGATTGAAACTCAAAGTTTTTAATGGAAACTTTAAAAGTTTTTTTTACAAATTTTTCAATTATTTCACTTATTTCTCTTTCCATATTCAAAATATCGAGTAAAGATAATTAAACTCATGTTATTGCTGGTATGAGGAATTATAATTAGAAGTTTATTAGAAACATATGGCTTAATACTACCATACTTTAAATTAAGATTAAGGCTAACAATATTTAATTTATAATAACACTACTTTCATTAAAGTTGAAGCTAAAAAAAGGATATTCGCTTTTTATTTTAAAAAATATAATTGAAGAAAAGATGTCTATAAGCCAAAAAACTTAAGGTTTAATATCAACTTTACGTAATCTACTTCCATTATAAACTTGACGTGGACGACCGATAGGTTCTTTATTTAACCTCATTTCCCTCCACTGAGCTATCCAACCCGGTAATCGGCCAAGAGCAAACATTACAGTAAACATTTCTGTTGGAATTTCCAATGCTCTATAAATTATACCTGAATAAAAATCAACATTAGGATACAATTTTCTATCTACAAAATATTTATCATTTAATGCTTCACGCTCTAATCCTTTTGCAATATCAAGAATAGGATCCTCAATTCCAAGATCTTTTAAAACATCATCAGCTGTGTTTTTAATAATTTTTGCTCGAGGATCAAAATTTTTATAAACTCTGTGTCCAAAGCCCATCAATCGGAAGGGGTGATTTTTATCTTTGGCCATTTCCATAAATTTACTTGTGTCTCCTCCATCTCTTTTAATCAATTCCAACATTTCAATAACTGCCTGATTAGCACCTCCATGAAGCCTACCCCATAATGCGGAAATTCCAGCTGAAATTGAAGCAAATAAACCAGCCTCAGATGAACCTACAATTCTAACAGTCGAAGTAGAACAATTTTGTTCATGGTCTGCATGTAAAATTAGAAGTTTATTTAAAGCGCTTGTTATTATAGGATTACTTCCATATTCTTCATTTGGTTTTCTAAACATCATTTGAGCTAAATTTTCTACATAGGGTAGAGAATTATCTGAATAATTAAGGGGTAATCCTTTAACTTTCCGGTGAACCCATGAAGTAATTACAGAAAATTTAGCGATTATCTGTACAATTGCATGATACATTTTATCCTCAGAATTAACATCAACAGATCCTGGATTAAAAGAAATTAAAGCAGATGTTAATGAAGCTAAAACTCCCATGGGGTGTGCTCCGTGTGGAAAACTTTTTAAGATACTTGTAATGTCTTCATGAACTAAAGACTCTTTTCTAATATCATTTTCAAATTTATTTAACTGCTCAGATGATGGCATTTCGCCAAAAATCAATAAAAAGGACACTTCAATAAAACTTGAATTATTTGCCAGATCATCAATGTCATATCCTCTATACCTAAGAACACCATCTTCACCATCTAAATATGTAATATTACTAACACAAGACCCTGTGTTTTTAAAACCAGGATCTAATGTTATTAATCCTGTTTCAGCCCGCAATGTTTTAATATCTATTCCTAACTCGTCTTCAGTTCCTTTTATAAGCGGAAATTCATATTTTTTTTCTTTAAAATTCAATATTATTTTTTGATCCATTTTATATTATACTATTTTTTTTTTAATAAAAAGCTCTTTCTATAAATTAAATGCTTTTGATTTGGGATAATATGCTTTATCTTCTAATTGCTCTTCTATACGAAGTAACTGATTATACTTTGACATTCTATCACTTCTAGAAGTAGATCCAGTTTTAATTTGACCAGTGTTTAAAGCAACTGCAAGATCTGCAATAGTATTATCCTCAGTTTCACCTGATCTATGTGACATCACAGAAGTAAAGCCTGCATTATGAGCCATCTCTACAGCTGCTATTGTCTCAGTTAAAGTTCCTATTTGATTAACTTTAATTAAAATAGAGTTGGCATATTTTCCATCAATTCCTTTCTTCAACCTTTTAACATTCGTGACAAATAAATCATCACCAACTAATTGAACTTTTTTTCCAGCAATTTCAGTTAAATACTTCCAACCTTTCCAGTCATTTTCATCCATTCCATCTTCAATAGAAATTATAGGGTATTTACTAGTAAGTTCAAATAAATATTCAGCTTGTTCTTTTGAATTTCTAATTTTTGCATTTTTTCCTTCAAAAAGTGTATAGTCATATTTTCCATTCTTATAAAACTCTGAAGAAGCACAGTCAAGTGCAATTTTTACATCAGAATCTGGTTTATAACCAGACTGTTTTATTGCGAATAAAATAGTGTCAAGTGCATCTTCTGTTCCACCTAGTTTAGGAGCAAATCCACCTTCATCTCCTACTGCAGTACTAAGATTTCTTTCTTGTAAGACTTTTTTTAAATTATGAAAAATTTCTGTTCCAATTTGCATCGCATGAGAAAAATTATTTGCTCCAATTGGTATAATCATAAATTCCTGAAAAGCTATAGGCGCATCTGAATGAGAACCCCCATTTATAATATTCATCATCGGTACAGGCAAAGTATAGGCGCTATCCCCACCAATATATCTGTATAAAGGAATTCCTAATTCTTTTGCTGCAGCTTTAGCAACTGCAAGTGAAACACCTAAAATTGAATTAGCTCCCAGATTAGATTTATTTTCAGTGCCATCTATATCTATCATTCGTTGATCTATTTTTTTTTGATCAAAGACAGATAACCCAACAATTTTAGAAGATATAATAGAATTAACATTTTCAACTGCATTTTTTACTCCTTTTCCCATGTAATCACTACCTCCATCTCGTAATTCAACCGCTTCATGCTCACCCGTTGATGCTCCTGAGGGGACTGCAGCCCTGCCTAAAATTCCATTTTCCGTTACTACATCTACTTCAACAGTAGGGTTACCCCTTGAATCTAAAATTTGCCTTGCATGTATTTTATTAATTAAGCTCATAATTTCATTTTATAGAATTAATATTTAGGAAGAAAAAGTTTTAATTAAATCTAAAAATTGATCAAACAAATAGTTTGAATCATTTGGACCTGGTGCTGCCTCAGGATGATATTGAACCGAAAAACAATTTTTAGATTTAATTTTAATACCCGCAATAGTGCCATCGTTTAAATGAGAGTGAGTTATTATTATATCTGGATTTAGTTCGGCAGCTTCCTTATCAACTGCAAATCCATGATTTTGAGAAGTTATCTCTCCCTTTCCGGTTTCATGATTAATAACTGGATGATTTATACCTCTATGGCCATTAAACATTTTATAAGTTGGAATACCATTTGCTATAGCAATGACTTGATGACCTAAACAGATTCCAAAAAGAGGTAGGCTTTTCTTAATAATTTTTTTTGCAAGATCTTGGGCTTGCAATAAAGGTTTAGGATCTCCTGGACCATTTGATATAAAATAAGCATCAGGTTTCCACTCAGATAGCATTTCAAAAGAGGAATCATATGGAAAAACTTTTACACAAACATCTCTTTTTGCCAAATGATTTAATATGCTTTTCTTAACTCCAAGATCTAAAGCCGAAACTTTATACTTTGCTTTAGGATCTCCAATGAAAAAAATTTTTTTTGTAGACACCTTTGAAGCTAATTCCATCCCATCCATACTAGGAAGTTTTTGTAATTTAATTACTAGCTCGTCTAAATGATCTAACTCTGTAGTAATAACAGCATTCATTGCACCATTATCTCTAATGTAACTTACCAATGCTCTTGTATCAACATCTGACACACCAACAATTTTATTTTCTTTGAAATAAGAAAGTAAATCTCCTTTAGCAGAGGGTCTTGTTTGAGTATAGCTGAAATTTTTACAAATTAATCCTGCAATTTTAATTCCTTTTGATTGAGCATCATCATCCAAAACACCATAATTACCAATATGGGCATTTGTTGTAACCATTATTTGCCCATAATAAGAAGGGTCTGTGAAGATTTCTTGATAACCAGTCATACCTGTATTATAACAAATTTCGCCAAAACCAGTTCCATCTATTCCAATGGATTTTCCAAAAAATTTTGTACCATCAGCGAGAACAACAACCGCTTTATTTAGTGCTTTATAATTCATAAATTTATTTAACAAAATAACATAAAAAAAAGGATAATCTAAAATGACTATCCCTTTCAATTATAATACTAAAAATCTTCAATTTTAGCTTTCATTTTCATTTATATCTTCTTCTCCTTTTTACTAAGGTTTTACTTCAACTGAATCATTAACTTCTTCAGTTGACTTTTTAGGTTTACGTCTTCTTGTAGATTTTTTATTTGCTTCTGAAGCAATTGAATAAATTTCATTAAAATCAACTAATTCTATCATAGCCATATCAGCATTATCTCCTAAACGATTACCCATTTTAATTATTCTTGTATAACCTCCTGGACGATCCCCAACTTTATTAGATACAGCTCCAAATAGTTCAGAAACAGCTTCTTTACTTCTTAAGTCGCTAAAAGCAAGTCGACGATTATGAGTAGTATCATTTTTAGATTTAGTTATAATTGGCTCAATAAAAACCTTAAGTGCTTTAGCTTTGGTAACAGTTGTATTAATAGATTTATGCTCTATTAATGAGCAAGCCATGTTTGATAACATTGATTTACGATGGGCCTTCTTTCGACCTAAATGGATTACTTTTTTTCCGTGTCTCATTTTATTTAATATATAGAAGCTTTCACTTATTCTTTATCTAATTTATATTTTGATAAATCCATTCCAAAAGAAAGTCCTTTTAAAATAACTAATTCTTCTAATTCTGTCAATGATTTTTTTCCAAAATTACGAAACTTCATTAAATCATTTTTGTTAAAAGATACCAAATCTCCCAGCGTTTCAACCTCTGCAGCCTTAAGGCAATTAAGAGCTCTTACTGATAAATCCATATCTATAAGTTTTGTTTTTAGCAACTGACGCATATGTAAAGATTCTTCATCATATGTTTCAGTCTGAGCAATTTCATCAGCTTCAAGTGTAATTCTTTCATCAGAA
>Ga0114996_10007611_pt1 | contig 12216 bp, 8 predicted proteins | sample ArcticOcean_MG_C_4_FD_87039 | JGI IMG/M metagenome (GOLD analysis project Ga0114996, IMG submission 87039) | Marine microbial communities from western Arctic Ocean - ArcticOcean_MG_CB4_134 | ecosystem: Environmental > Aquatic > Marine > Oceanic | place: Arctic Ocean: Canada Basin | collected... | reverse complement strand
CCGCCGAGAATCCCCCAGAGCATTCCGCGGGTAGTCGAGCGGTGTTGACCTTTCGTCGCCGTAGTAACAAACGCGCGGTCGCCATGGATGATGGGCGACGAGAAACCCTTGCCGGGGATCGGCGTTTTCCACTGCACGTTCTCGGTATCGCTCCAGCTAAGAGGCGGGTCGGCGTCATGGGATATTCCGGTGCCGTCGCCGCGCCAGCCGGGCCAGTTACCGGCCGTGATTGTCGTGGCCAACAAGAGTAGGGCGAGCAGCAGGAATGCCGCCGTACCCGTGCGCCGCATCACGACGGCATTGCCCGACAGTAGGTTCCAGGTTCCACGACGAGTCAGAATAGCCAAGCTATGGATGCGATGCAAAAGGGGTGTCTCGGGGTGCGGTTATTGTGCGTGCAGAGCGTTGCGCAGGACGGCCATCAAGTTGGCTTCATCGTCGGGCTGCACGGTTCTTAGATCGAGTAGGATCGCGTCGTCCTCGATTCGCGTGATCACCGCCGGGCTCCCCAGCCGCAGGCGTGATTCGAGGTTTACGACGGTTGTTCCTGTCGTCGGGCGAATGCGGATGAGCGCTGTGGGCACGGATTGGTCAGGAGTGGAGCCGCCTCCCAGGACGGATTCACCGTTGATGAGATCGATGGTGGCTCGGTTCCCGAGTTCGAGTCCGGTGATGAATGGCTCGGCGCGCGTGCGAATCTCGTCGGCGGATTGGCGGATCATCTGCAGAACCGGGATCTGGTCATAGCGGCCGAATAGATAGTCGCGCAACGTCGCTTCGAGCGCCGCGTACGTGAGCTTGTCGACGCGCAACGCCCGGAATAGCGGGTTGCGACGGATGCGGGCGATCCACTCGGGCTTGCCTGCGATGATGCCCGCTTGCGGACCGCCGAGTAGTTTGTCGCCGCTAAACGTGACGATGTCGACGCCGGCGCGCAGGCTATCGACGACCGGCGGCTCGTCGCGGAAACCGACTTGCGCGAAGTCGTAGAGGCAGCCGCTGCCGAGGTCGTCCATCACGGGTAGGCTGGTCTCGCCGCCGAGCGCGACGAGTTCTTCCAGGCTGGGGCGTGCCGTGAATCCCACGACGCGAAAATTACTGGGGTGCACGCGCATCAGCAAGCGCGTCGATTCGTTGATGGCGTCGCGGTAATCGGAAATATGTGTCCGATTTGTCGTCCCGACCTCGCGTAGCTTGGCGTTGCTGCGCTCCATGATGTCGGGGATGCGAAAGCCGTCGCCGATCTCGATCAGTTCGCCGCGCGACACGATGGCCTCGCCGCCGCCGGCCACTTCGTTGAGGACGAGGAAGATCGCCGCCGCGTTGTTGTTCACAACGATGGCAGGCGCGCCGAGTAGCTTTTCGAGCAGACCCCCCGTGTGCACGTCGCGTTTGCCGCGCTTGCCGGTCGCGAGGTCGTACTCAAGATTGCTGAAGCCACGGGCGGTCCGGGTGATCGCGGCAACCGCTTCATCCGACAAAGGGGCGCGGCCCAGGTTGGTGTGAAGGACGACGCCCGTGGCATTGATGACCGGGCGCAGCGACGGCGAGGCGAGCGCATCGAGTTGTTCAAGCACGCGCTGTTCGGCCTCGTCGATGAGATGAGCCTCATCCGCGCTACGTGGCGGGGCCTTGCGGATGGCCGCGCGCATGCGATCGAGCGCAAGTCGGGCTTCGACGACGACCAGACCGTGTCCACTGCCGTTCACACGCTCGGCGATGCGCGGGCGTTGCAGCAGTTGATCGACCGAGGGCAGGGCCCGCAGTGTGTTTTCGATGTCGGCGCTCACCGACACCATTGCAGCATTCAGCGCAACGATGGTCAACGCGGGCTCGCGCCATACGATTCTTGTGGCATCATCGGGTACATGCTGCGAAACCTGCTTGTCCTATTGCCCGCCTGTGCCGCGTGGCTTGCCGCCCAGCCGGTGGATCATCGTTTGGATTCGACGGCGGATACGGTTGTGATTGGTTACTACGATGCCGCCGCGAAGCCGATGTTGCGCGTTCGCTCCGGCGAGCGCGTCGAGATCACCACGGCCATGGTCGCGACGCCGGAAATGCTGGAGGAAGCCGGCTTACCGAGCGACCAGATCAAGCCGTCCCTCCGCGCGATCCACGGCCGCATCACCGACCGCGGACCCGGGCCGCATGTGCTCACCGGCCCTGTCTATGTCGAGGGGGCCGATCCAGGCGACGTGCTGCAGGTGGATATCGAGTCCATTCGACTGGCCCTTCCCTATGCGCTCAATATCTTTCTGCCGGGATTGGGCGTGCTCCCGAATGACTATCCCTATAAGAAGTTGAAAATTATTCCGCTTGATGAGGACCGCATGGTGGGCAAGTTCGCGGACGGCGTCGAGATCCCGCTACGGCCGTTCTTCGGCAGCATGGGCGTCGCCCCGCCGAAAGAGTTGGGACGCATCAGCAGCGCGCCGCCGTGGATTCACGCGGGCAATATGGACAACAAGGACCTCGTCGCCGGGACGACCCTATTCATCCCGGTGCATGAGCCAGGCGCGCTGTTCTTTGTCGGCGATGCGCACGCCGCGCAAGGGGCCGGAGAGGTCGATGTCACCGCGCTCGAAACAGCGCTAACGGGTGTGTTCCGATTCACGGTCCGCAAAGGCATGCGCCTCAAATGGCCACGCGCCGAAACGCCGACGCACTTGATGACTATGGGATTCGATGAAGACCTCGACACCGCCATCCGCGTCGCCCTGCGGGACATGATCGACCTGCTCGTGAGCGAAAAGGGACTCAGCCGCGACGACGCTTATATGCTTGCCAGCAACGCGGTCGACCTCCACATCACGCAGTTGGTGGACGGCAAGAAGGGCATCCACGCGACGGTGCCCAAGGCGATCTTTCTATTGGACTGAACAGTTTGTTGTGGTGAGATAGGCGCGCGTGGATTCGGCGGTACTTGGTCATCGCACCCTGATACGCTCGCGGCTCTGAGTTTGTGGTTGGGGTTGATTGAGCGGCTGACGAAAGGCGGCAATGGTGTGTGGGCCGGTAGCCGCCTCCCCCGCGGTCGGGGCTCCTCGGGTGGTGGTTTGTGGTGGTGAGGGCTTTCGGTGGGAGCTGCCGGAACTGTGTCCTCAAGAGCGCGGCGGGCGGTTGGTGTCTTCTATACTTCTCTAGGTGGTTGTTGACGTTGGTTGTGGAACCCGGAAGCGGGGCGTCGGCGCGCTCGGGCTTGATCGGGGTCCGGGGGGCGACGCCGATATTGTTTGCGATCTGGAAAACGTTCCTTGGCCGATTCGGGACAATGTGGCCTCGAAGGTCTACCTCTCGCACGTCGTTGAGCATTTGCACGATGTCGTTGGGGCGATGGCGGAGGTGTCCCGGATTTGTCGGCACGGCGCGCGGGTGATTGTCGAGACGCCGCACTTCAGCTCCGTCAATTCTTACATCGATCCGACGCACTGCCAGCACTTGTCGTGGTTCACGTTCGACCTGCTCGCCGGACGGCGATTCAGCGATCACTCCCAGGTGCCCTTCGAGCTACGCATCGTCGAGCGGAAGTTGCTGTTTCATGGCAATTTCCCCACTGATCTCATTGGCAAGGTTCTCGCCCGGATCAGTATGTACTCGTACGAGTTGCGGTGCGCCTGGATGTTTCCCGCCAGCAATATCTATTGCGAGTTCGAAGTCATCAAGGATGGCCACCGAGGGAGTGAGTAGCCCCTCGGCCACCGTGCTGGTTAGAGGAAGCTCACCATCACCGTGTTCGTCACGACCCCATCAATGCTGAGGACGATCTGTACCGGTCCGCTGCCGATGAAGCTTGCCGGGATAGGGCCGATGTTGACTTGATCGAGCCCGAAGAACCCCGCGGCCCCGGCGAACGCGAGCACGGGAACAGCCTGGCCGTCGATGGTGGCCGTGATTTTCGCCGTGTCGCCAACGAGGCGAATACCCGTGCCAAACAGGGCGATGTAGATTTGGTCGCCCTGAGGATCGAGATCAATCGGAAGCAACGAGAAGCCGGCTGGGTCGTAGGTTAGCTGCAGCGGTCCGGCGACGCCCCCGGAGATGCGCAAGTACTGCGCGAGCGCGACGTTCTGCGTGGCGGCATTGGCGATAAAGAAGATGCCGGGGCTTACGAGCTTGACCTCAATCGGAGCGCTTGAGAAGGCGCCGTCGCCGCGGCGTAGAGTGATTGTGGCCGGTCCGAGAGCGGTAGCGGGATCGACGTAAAAGTTGATCTGCTTTCCGTTGCTGAAGATGCCGAACAGTCCGGTAGCGCGGGTGACGCCATCACTGTCAGTGATCTCGAGGCTTGTGCCGTTCCGCTCGGCCGGTAGCGGGGAGATGGACTCGATTGAGTCTTCGTCGGCGGCATTGACCACGAAAGCAGTCGCAATGGAATCAGGGGCAACCGACTGTGCGAACCCGGCGGCGTTGACGACGCCTTCGGTCGTGATGAGCGGGAGAGTTGGGTCATTGCCTTCAAACTTCACGGCGAATCCGTCGAGGTCGTCAACACCAGCCCGCTGGAAAGAGCCGGTCGTCGTACGTATCCGCCCGGTCGGTACGGGGTCGTAGTTGGTCACGCCGACCATGAAGACGCCACCGTCGGGGCCGAGAGCGACGCCGCGCGCGCTGTCCTCATTGGTGCTGCCGTAATAAGTGGAGGCGGTGAGTTCGCCGGCCGGGCTGATGCGGCTCATGAATGCATCCCCGAGCGTGCTGCGCAGGAAGGTCTGGGAGGCCTCCACAAGAGGGAAGTCCTCGGATGTGGTTTGACCTACGACGATTACGTCTCCTTGGGGGCTCAGGACCACGCCGGAGGCATTGTCGCGGCCTGAACCTCCGAGGTAGGTGCAGTTCGCGGCCGATCCGTCGGGGCTGAGGGTGGCGATCAAAACGTCGCGGCCGCCGTTGTATTCTTCGTCAAAGGCGGAGTCGCCGAGGGGTAGATCAGCAGATTCGGTCGAACCGGCGATGGTGGCCGAGCCGTTTGACTGAACGGCGATGTCGTGGGCCTCGTCATCCTCCGATCCGCCGACATAGGTGGCATAGCCAAGAGCGTCTCCGGTTGGTGAGAGCTTCGCCACGAAGGCGTCGGTGCCGCCGGCAAGGCCGGGCTGAAAAGCGCCGGCGGTGGAAGGAAAGTTAGCGGAGTCGGTCGAACCGCCGACATAGCTATTGCCGTCGGCGTCAAGCGCGATGCCGTAGCCGATGTCGTCGCCGCTTCCGCTCAACACGGTTGAGAACAACAGCGTGGAGCCGTCGGCCGAGAGGTGCGTGACGAAGGCCTCGATGTCGCCAAGCAATGTAGGCCCGACAACGCCATCGGTGATCGGGAAGTCTCCTGACCTGGTTTGTCCGGTAACGACGACGGCGCCCGTCGGGTCAAGGGCGAGGTCATGCGCGATATCAATACCGGAACCTCCCAGGAAAGTCCCATACTCGAGAGCGGAGCCGTCGGGGCTGATCTTCACGACGAATCCGGTTTGTTGAACGCCCGGGCGGTTTCTCAGAATTGCACCGGCGGTTGTGGGAAAGGACGATGAGAGTGTGTCCCCGCAGATGTAGGCGGCGCCGGCGTCATCGACCGCGATGGCTCGTCCGATATCGCGGCTGCCCGCGCCGAGGAAAGTGGCGTAGATCAGGTCGGTTCCCTCAGGGTTGAGCTTCAGAACGAATGCGTCCAGCTCAAGGTCTAGCTCTCCGTTCCCGGTTTCGGCGGCATTCGATCCGGTGGGTTCAGGTTGGAACGATCCAGGCGTACTGGGAAACTGCGGATCATCCTCGGCCGACTCGGCGAAGCCCGTGATGTAGGCGTTGCCGTCGGCATCGACGGTAACAGCGCGGGCCCCATCGTCATCTTCTCCGGCGAGATGCGTGCCGTACTCGACGACCGGATCGATGATGAGGGCGAGGCTTGGATCGTGTTGGGCCAACTGAAATCCGACGAGGCCTTCGTCGCGCAAGACATATGAAGCTTCGACCGGATGTTCAAGTCCGTTTCGCGTTTGGTACACGCGTGGGCGGCGGCTGAGCAGTTCCCCCGACGCGGTGTGGAGGACGAGGTCGCCGTTGTCGTTGATCTCGGTTCGGTTGGCTCCGTGGAATGTCATCCCAACGCGGCCGGGGTCGGCGCCAGGCGAGACGACGAAGTCGAATTCAAGGCTGCGGCCGTTCCCATAGACGGCGACATCGATTCCCGGGTAGACGTCGCGCTGCAAGACCTTCTTGAACTGAGGGATTCCCGTATGCCAGCGCTTCGGGTCGGAGCCGCGCAGATAGTTGCTTCGGCCCGCGAGCTGATCGATCCCATCGAAGTCGGTCCCGCCGGTCGCGTTTGCCCAGGTCATATGGACCGCTTCTCCGGTGCGGGGGCGTAACTCGATGCCGGACTCGCCGAGTAGAACGGTGAGGCGCGTGGTTCGAGATACGAATCGAGTGTTGTCGGGAGCTTGTCCGTGGTTGGGTTCGAAATGCAGCGGCAGGTTTCTCAGCAATCTGCGCGCCTGGGCTTGAGGCGAGACGGTGTCCGGCGGAGTCGAGGCTGCTAGGCCCGCGACGGCGATCGAGAGGATGAGAACCGATAGAAGGCCGGCGGGCGCTACGAACTGGGTTCGCTTTCGGAGCTGGGGTAAATCGATAGGGAACATGCGAAAGATTCTATAGATTGTCGGGGTCATTTATTTTCTCTTGGACTTGAGTGTGTGATCGGCTGAGCCAGATTATTTGGACAGTGCCAGTCTACGATCGAAGCTGGTGAAAATTCAACAGGTGGTTTCCGCAACGAGGGATTAGGTGGTCGCAGTCAACGCCGGCTCCGCTGCGCGTTTAGCCTGGTCTACTTCTTCGGGCTTGACGACGAAGAGCATCAACAGCGGTAGGACCATGGCGAGGCCCACGAATAAGAATGTCTGTTCGTAGGTTAGGGATAGGCCTTCCCGGAGTGGTCCTACTAACCAGTTGCCGAGGACGTGGCCGATGTTTGAAACCGTTAGGTAGACCGTGAACATGGTCGCGGCGGCTTTCGTCCATGAGATGCGCATCGACATGGAAAGGTACCCTACCGCTCCCATGGCGAGGATGCCCGGGTTCAGTAGTAAATAGCCCGCTGTGAGCCATGTCTCGTGCCAAAGCGCGGAGCACAGCGCGAAGACGACGGCTAGTAATCCGTATCCGCCGAGTCCGATTACCATGACGATGCGGCGGCCGTACTTGTCGGCGATATAGCCCCCCAGAAGTGCGCCGGCCATCTCGGAGAAGGCGGCCGATCCGGCGACCTGAGAGATGCTGACGTAGGTCCAGCCGAGTTGCTGGGTGTAGAGGGTTTTTGTGACGACCTCGACAACGCCCCAGCCGATCATGCTGATCGTCCCGAACAGGACGAAGACGGATGTGCCGATCATCGAGTAGCCTTGACGCACGTCCCGCAGGACATGGACGAGGCTGCGCAGGCTTGCGCCGGCCGCGACGCCCTGCGCCTCGCCCTTGCTCCACGGGAAGCGTTTCTCGCCTTCTCGTTCGAGCATGAGGATTGGAAACAGCATGATGAGCAGCAGAATCGCGAACTGCAGCATCACGGCTCCGGTGAGCCCCCAAGCCTGAATCGCCATCGCCATGGCGGCGCCGCCCGCGCCTTTGCCGACGAGCTTCGAGCCCCACATCAGGCCGTTCGTGCGGCCCTGCTCTTCGGGCGGCAGGATGTCGACGGCCAATGCGTCGGTCGAGACATCTTGCAGCGAAGCGAAGCAGTTGTGGATGAAGAACATCCATCCGAGTAGCCGTAGGTTTTGGGTGAGGTCGCCGAGGGAGATGATGCCCAGTAGCGAGACGGCCATCATGAACTCGGCGCCGATGATCCAGACGCGCCGCCGGCCCATTGAGCGGACGGTTATGGTGTCGATGAGCGGTCCCCAGACGAGCTTGAAGGTCCAGGGGAGGAGTACGACGGCCGTCAACTCGCCCGCATCGGCGTCGCCCACACCGCGATCGGTGAGGTAGCTGATGAGGGCGATCGTCATGAAGCCCCAGGGAATGCCTTGGGCCACGTACATCGCGCAGAGCATGACCAGGCGATGCCGACGATTGTCTAAGAGGGCCATTCTTCTCGTGAATGTGTGACGAGCTTAGGGGCGGGGAGTCGGGCGCGATCTGTTTGAGCGCGGCGACTTGGGCGGATACGTCGCCCCTGAGCGACGAATTACGGTAGCACACGGCGGCGGAAGATCAGTCGCTGTCGGCTACGATCCAGAAGCGGGTCTCGACGTAGCCGTCTTTCCGTTCCGTGGATACGACCTGGGCGCGGCCGCTGGTGGATAGGTCCTCGAAGCTGACAATTTGTCCCGGATGGAGGGTGGGACAGTGATGCCTGAGGCGGAAGGCCTGCTGTTCGCGGTCGATGATGACGGCGGGCACCTCCACGGGCAAAGGGTCCTCGAAAGAGAGCAGGACCGTTCCGGCCGACCACAGGGGCTCGGGGGCGAGCTCTGGCGCCGGTTTTGCGAAGACGGTGGCGTTGCTCGGATCGGGCGGTGCTTGACTCATCCGGGTCTCTATTCCCTTTTCGGATGATGGAGCGATGGTCTTAACGAATGGCCGGCGGAGACAGCCCGGCGGTGTCAAGCTATAATGGCCCCAACGTAGTCTCCCTCCCCCTGCCGTAAGAACGATGGAACGTATTATTCTCAAGCACTTGTCGGGATCGAAGACGGGGCAGGTTGACGAATTCCCTCTCAATCATTTCACCGAGCTTCTGATTGGGCGCGACCCTAGCTCGACCGTTCAATTCCACCCGGAACTGGACGATTTGGTAGGCCGGCGCCACGCGAAAATCGAGCCGGATACGAACGCGTCCGGACAGTTTGTGGTTGTCGATCTGGCCAGCCGCAACGGCACGTTTCTGAATCGTCAGCGGGTTTATCAAGCTACGCGGATTTCTGCCGGCGACACCCTGCAGCTAGGCCCGGGTGGTCCGGAGTTTGAGTTTCAAGTTGACGTGCCCAGTACGCCCGCCGTCGTGGCCCAACCAGCGGCGCAAGAGGCTCCGGAGAACGTTCATTCACCCCTGCCGCCAGTAACGCGCAGGAGGGGAAGCGGCGAGGCTCCCGTGCCTGTGACGGCACCACTCAAGAAGGTGGTCGGCGCGGCTACGGTCGAGCGCATGATTCAGCAGTCGGTCGTTCGTCCGAAGAGTTCGTATGTCGGGTTGGCGGCGCTGGTGATGGGACTGATCGCGGTGGGGCTGGTGGCCTTCCTGTATTTTGGCGGCGCGCGCTCGGGTGGAATGAGCTTAGGGGAATCGTCCGTAGTGTCGCGCAATGCCGCGGCGATTGTTTCGGTGGAAGCAAATTGGAAGATCTACGATATTGCGTCGGGGCAGCGCTTGTTCCACGCGATGGCACGGAATCCGATTCGCGGACAGTTTGAACAGTTCCCGGCGATTGGTTCGCGGCCGAGGGTGCCGCTTTTCGCCCGCTATCCGGATGGGTCCGTAGAACCGGTCCTCACGATTGACTCGAACAACGACCAGTCGACTCCGTTCGGAGCAGGCGCGGTGGCGTCGGGTTTCGTGGTTACCGAAGACGGGTTCATCTTGACGAGTCGGCAGGTGGCCGCGGGTTGGGATGAACCGTTCCGGTCATGGTCAGCTCGCTCGGCGCCGGGGCTTGTTGCCGTGTTCGCGGAACGTTCGGGTGAGTTGCAGTGGGTTGGTTGGGATGAGCTTTCGCAACCTCCGGATGCCTGGGTTCCCTCACGCACCCGCCTGATTCTTCCGGTTGGAGGGGATATCCGGCGCGTGCGGTTGCCGCCCGGCGGTTCGACGCAGCGCGCGGTACAAGGTCGGCACGACTATATGGAGGTTCGGTTCGCGCGCGGGGAGTCGGCGATACCGGCGTCACTCGGCCGCGTGTCGGATCGCTATAGCGCGGCGTTGATCAAGATTGAGTCGCCTCAAACCCTGCAGGCCGCTCATTTGGGTGCTGACAGCGGACCGGCGATGGCGGGTGATCGCGCGGTTGTGATGGGGTTTCCGCGCGTGGCTCCCGCCGCCAACACAGCAGCTCGTTCGTCGGGCATCGTACTGGCGGACCCGACGGTGCATGTCGGCTATGTAGGGCGGGTGATGGCCGATCGAGCCAATGCGGCGGACGAACTGGATCGGCTGTGTCCGCGCTGTTATCAGCTTGACGCGGGAAACACCGGGTTGAGTCATAGCGGTGGACCGGTTTTCAACGAGCGGGGAGAGGTAATGGGGCTATTCCACATGTTGGTGACCCGCGAAGTCACGGCGTCGCTCAGTATTCCGATTCGCGTCGGGAAGGCTCTGATGGGAGTGCAAGCGGGGAAATAGCGCCCGCTTCTGTCGTCTTACTTACGGAACTGCTACGTGTCCCACGAACTCAAAGCGATGACGGAATTCTCCGATACCCATGTGCTGGATGCGGGTTTCCAGAGTGACATCGGATGCTTGCGCAAGAGCAACGAGGACTCGGCGGCCGTCGTTAGTCCTTCGGATGATCGCTTGCGGAGAACCAAAGGCACCCTGGCGGTTGTCGCGGACGGCATGGGAGGGCATACCGCGGGTGAGGTCGCAAGCCGGATCGCGACGGATGTTCTCGGGCACTTCTATTACGCGAGCGAAGCGGCCCCGGGGTTGGCTCTCGCCGAAGGGGTGCGCGAAGCGAATCGCACGATTCACGAAGCCTCGCTCCACAATGGCGAGTTGCGCGGGATGGGTACGACTTGTACCGCGATTGCCATCGTGGATCATAGCGCTGTGTACGCCCACGTCGGCGATAGCCGCTTGTACTTGATTCGTTCCGGGCTAACCTACCAACTCAGCGAAGATCACTCCCTGGTGATGAAAATGGTGCGCGATGGAGTGCTGACCGTGGATGAAGCTCGCGAGCATCCCGAACGCAACGTCATCCTTCGCGCCTTGGGCCGTCAGCCGGTAGTCGAGGTGTCTTGTTGGGAACAGCCGCTGCCGGTGAACGGCGGGGATCGCTTTCTATTGTGTTCGGACGGCCTTTATGATTTAGTTTCGGACGATGAGATCGCCGCGATTGCGTCGGAGCACTCGAGCCGGGAGGGCTGTGGCCGGTTGATCGAGCTCGCGAGGGAGCGGGGGGCGCCGGACAATGTAAGCGTTTGCCTGCTTGCTGTTCACGACCAGCGGGACGCGTCGTCCCACAAAGATCCATGATTGGCGGGGTAGTCGGGAACTACAAGATCGTCGAGCAGATCGGCGAGGGCGGCATGGGCGCCGTCTACCGGGGCGTGGACGTGATGCTTGACCGCCCGGTCGCGATCAAGTGTCTGCGCCCGGACGTGGGCGGGAATCCGCAACTGTTGCAGCGATTCCGCAATGAGGCGGCCGCGCTCGCGAAGCTCAATCATCCTGGGATCGCGACGCTCTATGCGTTCTTCCGCCATCAAGACGATCACTTCATGGCGATGGAGTTCGTCGAAGGCGAGCCGCTCGACGTGCTGCTTCACCCCCAAAAAGCGTTGTCAGTTGAGCAGTCCCTGGGGATCTTCCGGCAGGTGCTTGACGCGATCGATCACGCACATCGTTCAGGAATGCTGCATCGCGATATCAAACCCGCGAATATCATTGTGTCCGACTCCGGCGTGGCGAAGGTGACCGACTTCGGTATCGCGCGGATACTGGGAGAGGCCGGATTGACTCGCGCGGGCAATATGATCGGCACCATCGAGTACATTGCGCCGGAGCGAATCAAGGGCATTCCGGCGGATGCGCGTTCCGACGTCTATTCGCTGGGAATGGTGCTCTACGAGATGCTCTCCGGGCATAGTCCCTTCTGGGCGCGAAGCGAGTACGACTTGATGAAGGCGCACATGGAGAAAGCGCCTACGCCACTGCGGAACGTTGTTCCCAGTGTTTCCGAACCCGTTGCCGGAGTGGTGATGCAAGCGCTTGCGAAGACGCCCGAGGAACGGCCACTATCGGCAGCGGTGTTTCGTGAGCAACTCGATGCGGCGCTGTACGAGCGTGTGGCACCCGTGCCGGCGGCGTCGCGCGGCGTGGATGATGATATCGACGCGTCACGCAATCAGCCGCCGGTGGCGCGAGAGCCGGCGCCTCGCTTGCCCGCGCCGGAGCGGTCGGCAGCTTTCGCGGGACGTGGTCCGGGTCCGTTGACGCCGCTGCCGGTCAGAGCGCCGGTGTCCGCCGAGACGGATGAGGACCTGGATTGGCAGACCTACGCGGCCATT
>Ga0114996_10007608_pt1 | contig 12218 bp, 11 predicted proteins | sample ArcticOcean_MG_C_4_FD_87039 | JGI IMG/M metagenome (GOLD analysis project Ga0114996, IMG submission 87039) | Marine microbial communities from western Arctic Ocean - ArcticOcean_MG_CB4_134 | ecosystem: Environmental > Aquatic > Marine > Oceanic | place: Arctic Ocean: Canada Basin | collected... | reverse complement strand
ATATTTTTCGGGATCGCAACCTAAAAGCGAAAGATAGGATATCTCGTTTCCAGCATGACAATTTTCAGGAATGGTTTGTACCGATCCAGAACAGCCTTCTCTAACCATTCGATCCAGATTAGGTGTGTCGGCAAGCTGCAACGGAGTTTTATTTTCTTTTTCTGCAATCGGCTTATCTGTAAGGCCGTTAGCAATTACAACCAAATATTTCATTCTAAACCTAATTTATAGTGGGTGATTAGCAGGCTGAGGAGTCTTGAAAATTATATCTTATCTTTCTTAAAATTTCACACATAAACGCTTAAAAAACAATGAAAACAAAATTATTTTAAAAATACGGTATGCGAGAGATGATGGAAAATGGTTTTTTGAATCCATAGTAAAAGAAGCCTTTTTACAATTTACACAATGCCTAAAACTTGTGAATAAAACCCCATTCACTCGCTCTAATTCATTGGAACATAAGGGGAAATTCAATAGACCAAGGAACATGGCTATGATACTTTATAAGGAATTGATACTTGATGTCCCTAATATGAGCGTTAAAAAATTATCACATGTACAATGTAAATGAAATTTGCAAGGATGGCCAATCTTTGCCCTTAAGCACAGAAGGAAATTTAAGAGTTGTCTTTTTGGGAGTTGGTTCAGCTTTTACCAAGCGTAACCGCCAGTCAAATTTTTTAATAATACAAGGGGATCATCATGTTTTAGTTGATTGTGGCACTCTTGGGCCCTTAGCTCTTGATGATCTTGGATTAAGCGTCAGCAAAGTTCAATGTTATCTTCCCACCCATAGTCATGCTGACCATATCGGTGGCTTCGAGGAGGTTGCCTTAGTTAATCGCTATATTTCGAACGCATCGAATAAACCTAAAATGATTGTTCCAAAAGAGTATCAGGGTTTACTTTGGGACAAGAGCCTTGCAGGGGGCATTGAGTTTTGTGAGGTTGCTCAGGGTCAGCCACTCCAATTGACAGATTTTTTTGATATTTTTCGTCCAAAAGAAATGGAGTTATTTGGAAGAAAACTCTGGTCTTACCAGCATGGCCCAATGGAATTGATTCTCATGCGCACACTTCATATTCCAGATTCTGCAATTAGTATTGATGAAGCACAATGGTGTAGTGGTATTTTGGTAAACAGGAGAGTGTGGGTTTCAGGTGATACCATGTTTGATAAGGATTACCCAACACAGTTCTCGAAAATATCAGAGGTGATGTTTCATGATTGTCAAATGTTTCAAGGAGGGGTTCACGCTTCTTATCGTCAACTTATGACGTTACCCGATGAGGTACGTTCTAAAACATATCTATATCATTATAATGATAATTGGGATAATCCAAAAACTTGGGTTGAAGATTCAGATAACTTCACAGGTGATCCTGTCAAAGACGGTTTTCTAGGTTGGGCCGACCAACAGGTGGCATACGACTTTGTATAGTCTTGATTCTAAAAGAGCTGCTAAACTCTTAAAATCAGGGAACAGACACAGGCTAGATTGCTAGGTTTTAAAAACGAACAAACTTAATGCAGTCACTTTTTCCGCGATTCGTAGTGTTTCCTTTATTTTTCCCACCTATCTCAAGATCGGCCCGCTACAGTTTTCTTTTAGTTATTGCTCTGGGAACAATCATCAGATTGGTCGGTATCACTGCCCCCTTACATGGAGACGAGCTAGCAACAATATCAATTTGGGCAAATATGCCTCTCTTAGCCATTCCCACACATTATGAATATCCCAACAATCATATTTTTCACACTCTTGTCGTTGCTACAATATTTAAAATATTTGGACTAAATCCTTTTTTATTGCGTGCTCCAGTTTTGATTTGCGGGGTAGCAAGTCTCGTACTAGCATTTTTTACCACTCATCGAATCACACGTAATGCTCAGGCTGGGTTAGCAGTTTCACTCCTGATTGCGATTAATGGTGGTCACATATTTTATTCGACCCATGCACGAGGATACATGTTGATTCTCCTTATTGGTCAATACATTTTTCATCGGTTAGTTGTCTGGGTCAATGAACCTAAAATTTCATTAAGGCCGACAAAGGAGTTTTTCACTTTTAAAGAACTTTCTGTATTCGCTGGACTAATGATGGTGGCCACTTGGACACTTCCCACATTTGCATTTTTTGAAGGATCGTTAGGTCTATTTTTCCTCATCTCTCTTCTGTTATCCTAATGTGATAAATGGTTTGATCTTTCAAACGCATATCTAAAAAATCTTACAGTGATATTGATTTGCTTGTTGGGTTTGTTTGTGCAGTATTTTGTTTTAATTTCGCCGGACATGCTCGAGATGGCTTTTTCTAATGCGGCACAATCAGAATTGAGCTCTTTTCCCAAGGCTGTTTTACACGAATGGATTCAACCATTTGAGTCAGGAGAAGTTTTTTTGTTTTATTGGTATTACTTGGACTTTTTACATTGTTTCATCTTAACCGAACGGTATTGAGATTAGTTTTATGTGTGTTGGTATTCCCGCCAGCTACTATCTATTTTGCCTGTTTGGCAGGATTCGTTACCATGCCTCCGCACGAAGAGTATTTTTTTATCTACAGCCAATTTTTACCTTATGTATAGTTATTGGCGCTTTTGGTTTCATGTATCGATGGAGAAACAAGCTAAGAGAATCAGTGGGCAAAATAATTTTAGGTTTAATTTTGTTGCTGGCCACGATTATATCTGGAAAAGAATTACTGCAGGTAACTTGGCCTGATCGATTTGCACGCCAACCATTTGATCATGTTGCGAAATTTGTGAAGAACCTAGGGCCTAACGATTTAATTCTATTATCTCGTAGTTCACATGTTGAGTATTATTTGTATGGTGGAAAGGAAACAACAAAACGTGTTAATCAAATTTTAGACGAAGGAAAATTAGGAGATGTTTATTTTGTTGAGTATGGTAAACCGGGGCAATCTGATTCGTTAAAGTTTAATAAGGGAGGTGCGGAGTACTTGCGGTTAAACGATTATAATCAGGTCGTAAAGACTAAGGAGGAATCAACTGGTATTATCTTGCCAATGGAACTGTTTGAATCAGAGAAGCGAATCGGAAACTTTACTTTTCGGAAGGTGAATCCCCGATTTATATATAATAGTAGTGCTTTGAGGACACCGGCGGATTGGAAGAGGTGGGGTGGTATGATTAATTCTGCACCTGCAACGTTGGAACCCCCTTCGATGCATCCAGGAAAATTGCCCGCTGTAAAGATTGAAGAGCCAGGTGTTTTAATAGCTAAATCAGAAGATGAAGTAGTTGGCTCAGTTTTCTCAATTAACATTAATTTGATATCTGCTGATCGGCATTTAGGAAAAAAGATGTCGTACCTTCATGCGATAGAAGAGCATGGGCAATATGTTTCTAAGAACGCATGGATTGCAAATGATTGGATATTGGATCATCCTTATGGTCCGGATGTTCTGAACCAACCTTGGCAGGCGAAAATATTTATAACGAAGGGGAAGCAACCCGTGGAAATTATTAGAACACCAGAAATCGAACAAGGGGAATTTGGTCGCTTACGCGGTATTCAGAGTTATCGTTTGGTTATATCGAAGCATACGCTGAGAACTAGTGGAGATAAATTATGATTGTTGTAACTGGCGGGGCGGGTTTTATTGGAAGCGCTATCGCCCAAGAACTAAATACAAGAGAAAGAGCCGATCTCATTATAGTTGATGATATAGACCACCCTGAAAAAGAGAAAAACATCGCATCAATTAAATATCAAGAATTGATAGGCAAAAATTATTTTTTGGAGAAAATACTTGATCGAGATATAAAACCAATTGATGTGATAATTCATATGGGTGCTTGTTCTTCAACAACCGAAACCGATGAAAACTTTCTTACGAAAAATAACTATCACTACACTCGTCATCTTGCAACCTGTGCTTTGGAAAAAAGTATTCGTTTTATTTATGCTTCTAGTGCTGCAACTTATGGTAATGGGAAAATGGGGTATAGCGATGATGAATCTAAGTTGAAGACATTAAAGCCACTTAACTTCTATGGTAAAAGTAAACATAAATTTGATCTATGGGCAAAGAGCCAAGGTATTCTTGATCGTGTTGTGGGGCTAAAATACTTTAATATTTTTGGGCCAAATGAGTATCATAAAGAAAATATGCAAAGCATGGTGCGAAAAGGATTTATCCAGGCGCGTGAAAAAAATATGATTCGCCTATTTAAATCATATCGAAAAGAATATCAGGATGGCGAACAGGAGCGAGATTTCCTTTACATAAAGGACGCAGTGAACATGACGTTATTTTTTCTAGATCACCCAAAGATTGGTGGAATTTTCAATATTGGAGCGGGTCGGGCTAGAAATTGGAATGATCTCGCGACAAACATTTTTAAAGCAATGGGTAGAGAGTCTCAAATTGAATATATTCCAATGCCTGAAACCATCATTCAGCAATACCAGTACCATACTTATGCAGAAATAAAAAAGATTCGCGATGCTGGCTATACTCAGCCGATAACCTCTCTAGAAGAAGGTATTACTGATTATGTCAAGAATTACCTTTTACCCAATAAGCGACTAGGAAGTTAGTTCAAACGAAGAGCAACAATTCAAAATAAAATGTAATTTCCTGTTGTGTTCGTGATTTTTCGAAGAAAATATAAGTTTTTTAACCCTTGGGTGCAGCTTTATCCGATTTGATCATAAAGCTAAATAGTTTTCTTATAAACGTTAGTTATGATGGTATTGCGATTATCCATTGGGCTTGTAGTTTTCAAGAATTTTTGTAACTATATTCGTTGTGGAAAGTCCTTTAACAACCGGGATGAGTTCTACTTTTGCTCCATAGCCTTCTACAATTTCACGACCTACAACTTCGTCGACATCGTAGTCATCTCCTTTAACAAGAATATCCGGACGTATCTCACTAATAATTTCTTCCGGGGTGGTTTCATTAAAAATCGTAATATAATCGACGGATTTCAATGCAGAAATAATATTGGCACGTTCTTTTTCTCCCTTGATAGGACGACCATTTCCTTTGATAGCCTTAACAGATCTATCGCTATTGAGTCCAACCACTAGAAGGTCTCCCTTTGCTCGGGCCTTTTGCAAAAATTCAATATGCCCTCCATGAATAAGATCAAAACAGCCGTTGGTGAATACAACTGTTTTGCCAACACTTTTTGCGAGGCTAACCATTTTGGTAAGCTCTTCTAGATTAAGCACAGCTTTTGAGGTACGAAGCATTTCTTCATGAAGATATTCATCAATTTCGGATAGAGTGACAACAGCGGTTCCTATTTTACCAACAACAATGCTGGCAGCCATATTCGATAGCCAAGCCGAGTCTTGATAATTGAATCCAATAGCTAGGGCCATTGCAAGAACCGAAACGACAGTATCCCCTGCCCCAGTGACATCAAAAACTTCCTTTGCTTGGGTAGGGATATCAATCGGTTTTTCCTTGTTTGGGTAAAGAGTCATTCCGTTCTTACCACGAGTGATTAGAATTACTTCCGCATGAGTCAGGTTTAAAAGATACTCTGCCGCCCGGTCTAAATCGATCTTATCCTGAATTTTTATGGGGACGGCTTCTTCTACTTCAAATTGGTTAGGAGTGATAATAGTTGCCCCTCTATATAATTCAAAGTTAGAGCTTTTAGGGTCCACAAGAACTCGTTTTTTTGAATTATTAGCCCTATGTGTGGTAGCACTAAAAACTTTTTCCGTTAGTATCCCTTTGCGGTAGTCTGAGCAAATCACAATATCCATATCAGGCAGGGTTTTATTGATAAACTTGATAATCTTGTTTTCAGTTTCTTCTGTAATGGGACGATTATCTTCTTTATCAATACGAAGAATCTGTTGGTTGTGGCCAATGACCCTAATTTTTGATGTGGTGGGTCTGTGCACGAAACGAAAAATACCTTTAGATGATATTTTTTTTTCTTCTATAAGGGAGAGTAATTTGTCACCTTTTTCGTCATTCCCGATTGCGCCTACAAGGTGAACTTCGCATCCAAGAGCAACAAGGTTATTGGCAACATTAGCAGCCCCTCCTAGAGTCAGGTTTTCTGATTTAGTTTCAAGAATAGGCACGGGTGCTTCTGGCGATATGCGGCTGACAGAACCCCATATATATTCATCAAGAATAAGATCACCTATGACCATGATCCGAGGTCGATAATCACTTTCAAGAAAGGCTTTAAATTTTTTTTTCATGAATAAGGTCTTGTTCAATAATTTCGCAAATAATATGACCGACAGTGATATGTACTTCTTGGATACGTGCTGTATCATTGGATGGAACGATAATACCAATGTCAACACAATTTTTCATGTCTCCGCCGTCGTTGCCCATAAAGCCTATCGTTTTGCATCCTATCTTTCGCGCAACATTGAGTGCGAGAATTACATTTTTGGAATTACCGCTAGTGCTAATTCCAACTACCGCATCATTGGGGGTTGCGAGGGCCTCCACTTGACGAGAAAAAATGCTATCAAACCCATAATCATTACCAAGAGCAGTTAATGAAGAAGAATCGACAGTTAAAGCGAGCGCAGGGATCGCTTTACGCTCTTTTTTAAACCGTCCAATTAATTCGGCCGCAATGTGTTGACAGTCAGCAGCGCTTCCACCATTGCCCATCAGCAGTAATTTACCTCCATTAGATAAACAGTCGCGTATGGAGTGTGCTGCCTTCAAAATTTCGCCGGACAAAGTTTCAGCAACTTGATGCTTTAAGTCACCGCTAGCTTTTAAAAAACTCTTTACCCGTTCCATTAAATTATAGATGTATATATAAAATGTAATTAAAAATTATTATTTGAACTTTTCTAGAAAATATTAGCCTTCTTTGTTTAGGAAGCTTCAATACCCAATTGGGCTTTAAAATACATCATGGTTTTTTTCAGCCCTTCATCTAACTTCACTTGAGGTTCCCAATCTAAATACTTTATAGCTTTCTCTATATTTGGTTGTCGAACTTTTGGATCATCCTCTGGTAAAGGCTTGTATAAGATCTTACTACGGCTGTTTGTGGCTTGCAAAATTTTCTCAGCCATTTGTTGAATTGTCATTTCAATAGGATTCCCAATATTGACCGGATCGTTAATATCGGATATTAATAATCTATAGATTCCTTCTATTAGGTCCGAGACGTAGCAAAAACTTCGTGTCTGAGACCCATCGCCATATGCTGTGAGCTCCTTTCCGGTCAGCGCCTGTTTGAGAAAATTTGGAATTGCCCTTCCATCATTAAGGCGCATGCGAGGGCCATACGTGTTGAAAATTCTAACAATTTTGGTGTCGATATTGTGATAGCGGTGGTAGGCCATTGTAATAGCTTCGGCAAAGCGCTTTGCTTCATCGTAAACCCCTCGCGGGCCAACCGGGTTAACATTACCCCAGTAATCTTCCGTTTGTGGATGAATTAGAGGGTCTCCGTATACTTCCGAAGTAGATGCAATTAGAAAAACTGACTTCTTTTTTTTAGCCAAACCAAGTGTATTGTGGGTACCCAATGAACCAACTTTTAAGGTTGGGATAGGAAACTCAAGATAGTCGATAGGGCTTGCAGGCGAAGCAAAATGTAAGATGTAATCTAACGGTCCGTCGATATCGATAAAATTAGTGACATTATGTTCAATAAAAATGAAACGGTCACTTTTAATATGTTTTATATTTGTAAGGGACCCAGTGATTAGGTTGTCCATACAAATAACTTCATGGTTCTTGTCCAACAGATAATCGCACAAATGTGAACCAAGAAATCCAGCTCCTCCTGTAATCAACGTTCTAGGCATATTTTTATCTCATTAGTTAAAGGCTAATTTTTAGGTTATGATTGTTGGGTAAATTTGTTTCCGACAATTAAATTATGCCCAGCTAAAAAACTTTTTACATCCATTCTTTTTTTTCCTTCTGGTTGTAGTTCTGTAATAACAATTCTTTCATTTTTTGTTCCGACCTCTATGCCATGTCCCGAAATACGTACAATAACACCCGGCTGATCAATGGAATCACACCTTTTTATTTCAGTTTTGCAGATTTTAAAGCGTTTGGATTCTAAAAATGAAAATGCTCCTGGCCAGGGCATAAGCCCACGTACGAGATTGTGAATTTTAATAGCAGGCTGGTTCCATTGTATCAAGCCATCTTCCTTTTTAAGTTTTGGGGCATAAGAGGCTAGATCGGAGTTTTGGCAAATCGGTTCCAATAACCCAGAATCCAACTGGCGTAATGTTTCTAAGACAAGAGAGGAGCCTTTATGAGCTAAGGTCTCATGAAGAGACTGAGCATCATCAGCATCACTAATTAAAACTTTACTGGAGAGCAAGATGTTGCCTGTATCGAGTCCAGTATCCATTTTCATAGTAGTAACCCCTGTTTTAGTTTCTCCATTGATGATGGCCCAGTTAATGGGGGCGGCACCACGGTATTTGGGTAATAGAGAAGAGTGTAAATTTATACAGAAATGGCGGGGGAGTGTGAGTAAGCTTTCATCTAAAATTTGGCCGAAAGCAACAACAATAAAAACATCCGAGTTCAATTCGCCTAAGGTTTTTACAACATCAAGACTTGTACATTTTTTTGGTTGAAGTATGGGGATTTTTTTTTCTAATGCGAACTCTTTTACTGGCGGTGGAGTTGATTCGCGACCTCTCCCTTTGGGTCGGTCAGGTTGAGTGACTACTAATTGAATGTTGTGATCAGATTTATAAAGTTTGTGTAGGGTGGGGAGAGAAAATTCAGGGGTCCCCATAAAGACAATATTCATACTTCTGTTTCTTTAAGTTTTTTCTTAAACTTGCGTTGAAGAATATCGCGTTTTACTTTACTCAAATTATCCCAGAACAGAACACCATTTAAGTGATCCATTTCATGCTGAAAGGCTCGGGCAAGAAAACCTTCCGCTTCATAACGTAATTCGTTTCCCTTAAGGTCGTATCCTTTGACTTCAATATGTTGGGAACGTTTAACTTGGGCAAAGACTTCGGGAATACTTAGGCAACCTTCTTCAGCAATAACTTCTTTCTCTGAAGCTGTAATTATTGGATTAATAATAATAACAGGGTCACGTTTTTCCTTTTCAATACCTACATCAATTACAAAAAGATCGGAGGTTACTCCCACCTGGTTTGCAGCAAGTCCTAAGCCAGAGGCTGCATACATAGTTTCGATCATGTCATCCGCTAAGGTGACCAAAGTTTCATCGATATTTTCAACCTTTAGGCATTTTTTTCGGAGTACCGAATTCATGCAGTTGACAATTGTTAAAAGTGGCATTGTTTTGAATAAGTTAAAAAACTATATAAAGATATGTTACTTACAATAGGTGCCATTGATTACTAAGCTTAGTATTTTCTTAATAGGCTTGCCATAGCTACTCAGAAAAGTTTTATAAAAAATTAATTTTTTTCAGTGGTTTGTTCGAAATGAAAGCTTAATTTAAAATTTAACATGCTCATCAAGAAAGTAAAATCCGATTTTTTCATAATCTATAGGGATTTATTTGTTTCTGGAACTATTTTAGTCGCCTTATTTTCGCAATATCAAACCCCTAAGCAAAGAAAAAGCTTAGGCTAAACTTTTCTTACGTTGTATATTCAGCGTTAATGCGAATGTAATCATAAGACAAATCGCAGGTGTAAACCTCGTCCGAATGAATGCCTGATTTTAGGTCGATGATAATAGAAATATTTTTGCTCTTCATCTTTTTACGAAGCGTTGATTGTAAAGCCCCTTTTGCGGGTACTCCGTTATTAAATAGAACAGAACCGTTCAATGAAATTTTAACTCTATCCGGATTGAAGGGTACTCCGGCATAACCTACTGCAGCGATAATCCTTCCCCAGTTTGGATCTTGCCCAAACAAAGCAGTTTTAACTAGCGACGAGGTTGCTATAGATTGCGCGACCTTATTGGCATGTGTTTTTGCTTTTGTGCCTTGTACTTGAATTGTGATAAATTTAGTTGCCCCTTCTCCATCCAGTACAATTTTATGCGCAAGACATAAACATAGCTCAGTTAATTTGTCGACAAATTTTTTGTAGTCTGAACTACCAGCTCGAATACTCTTATTCCCGGCTTTACCATTAGCTAAGATTAGAGCCATATCATTAGTGCTGGTATCGCCATCCACCGTAATTCGGTTGAAAGTTCTATTATTTGTTTCTTTAAGCGCGCGACTGAGCGTTTTTTGGTCAATGGCAGCATCTGTGGCTATGAAAGCCAGCATTGTCGCCATATTGGGGTGGATCATTCCAGATCCTTTGGCAATACCACCCATAGTAATTTTATGTTTACCAATGTGGAAGGTAGATGAATTGAATTTTGGAGTTAAGTCAGTAGTCATAATAGCTTCTGCCGAACGGATCCACCCCGCTGGTGATAATTTTTTAGACAAAACTGGAAGAGATTTTATAATTTTATTTTTTGGTAAAGGTACACCTATAATTCCTGTTGATGCGATCAAAATTTCTTTTGGATCAACGAAAAGTTCTTGTGAAAGTTTAAAAGCCAAAGATTTACAGTCTTCCATTCCCTTTGGTCCTGTACAAGCGTTCGCATTTCCGCTATTAGCTATGATAGCTCGGATTTTTTTTGAACTTTTTATATTTTGTTGGCACCAAGTTATGGTGGGAGAAACAACTTTATTTAAAGTAAATACACCGGCAGCAACAGAGGGTTCTTCCGAATAAATTAGGGCAAGGTCTTTTTCTTTATTATTTTTTATCCCACAGGAAATACCGGCGGTGGTGAAGCCAGGGACTTGGAATCCTTGGCTTCCAGTCTTTTTTTTCATAGTGAATATATTTAAGGGAAAATACCAGGAAAGTTAAGCCCGGTTGTTTCTGGAATTCCAAGCATTAAATTCATATTTTGTATAGCCTGACCAGATGCACCTTTTATCAAATTATCAATGGCGCTGGTGATGATGGCCCTTTGATTACGTTTATCCACCTGAACTCCTATATCACAAAAATTAGACGATACTGTAAAATGAGAGTTAGCACATTCCCCTAATGGCAGTATTCGAATGAATGGTTCTCCTGCATAAAACTTTTGAAAATGTTCAATTAGTTCTACAACCGATGGGCCTTGTTTTAAATTAATATAAACTGTACTCAGTATCCCTCGTGTCATTGGTACAAGGTGCGGTGAAAAAGATATTTGCACATTTTGTTTTGCTAACGCTGATAACTCTTGTTCGATTTCTGGTGTGTGCCTATGGACAGCAATGTTATAGGCGGAAACTCCTCCATTGATTTCAGAAAATTGCGTACCAAGAGATGCCTTGCGCCCAGCACCAGAGATACCAGATTTAGAATCAACTATGATGCTAGATAGATCTACCCAGTTTTGCGTTACCAAAGGGGCTAGAGCGAGAGTTGCGCTTGTCGGGTAGCATCCTGGGTTGGCTACCAGACGGGCTGATTTTATTTTTTCTCGGTGGATCTCCGGCAAACCATATATCGCCTCTGTCAGAAGCTCGGGTTTTTGGTGCGAAATAGAATACCATTTTTTAAAAATCGCAGGGTCTTTTAGTCGATAGTCCGCGCTCAGGTCGATGACCTTGGTGTGTCCCTTTAGAAAATCAGGGACTTTCCCCATAGAAGTTGTATGGGGGAGAGCAAGGAACACAATGTCACAAGTATCGCTGGATATAGACTCAATAGATGATAATTTTATGTCGACAAATCCGCTGATAGAAGGAAATACTCTTGAAATATTTTCCCCTTGGTAGGTTTCTGATGTGAGGAAAACGATTTCAGCCTCTGGATGATTTATGAGTAAGCGAAGTAGCTCTAATCCGGTATAGCCACTTGCACCTGCGACACCAATTTTTGCCATAGTGTTATCCTATAGGTATTGATTTTTTAAACCCTTGCGTAAATTATCAAATAACGAAAAAGACCAACGTTATTGTAGTATCGAATGGTTTAAGATAATAGTTGAAATTGATTTTAGGGTCGTATGTTTTCCAGAAGCGTTTGCATGCCCAGAACTAGAAACTGGGAGGATGATTTATTAACGCTTAGAGAACTGGAAACGTTTGCGGGCGCCGGGTCTGCCGGGCTTTTTTCGTTCGACAACACGTGCATCTCGTGTGAGGAAGCCCCCTCTTTTAAGAGCCGCCCGATGTGCGGAATCAGCTTCTAGGAGAGCGCGGGACAAGCCTAAACGGAATGCCCCAGCTTGTCCTGAGATGCCACCACCAAGAACGGT
>Ga0114996_10007601_pt1 | contig 12227 bp, 6 predicted proteins | sample ArcticOcean_MG_C_4_FD_87039 | JGI IMG/M metagenome (GOLD analysis project Ga0114996, IMG submission 87039) | Marine microbial communities from western Arctic Ocean - ArcticOcean_MG_CB4_134 | ecosystem: Environmental > Aquatic > Marine > Oceanic | place: Arctic Ocean: Canada Basin | collected... | reverse complement strand
GGGCCCTTATGGGCTCGAACATGCAACGGCAGGCAGTCCCGCTACTACGCCCGCAGGCGCCCCTGGTAGGCACCGGTATGGAACGCCGGGTGGCCCTGGATAGCGGTCAGGTGATCCGCTCAGCCGTGTCTGGAACAGTCGTTTCCGTCACAGGTAGCAGCGTAGTGATAAAGGACGACGAAGGTAGCCTGCACACCAGTTCGCTGTCGAAATACGTCCGCAGCAACCAAGGCACCTGCATCACCCATCGGCCCATCGTGGACCGGGGAGAGCGGGTTGAGATCGGCGACCCTCTGGCCGACAGTTCCGCCACAGATCAGGGAGAGACAGCCCTGGGGCAGAACGTGCTTGTCGCCTTCATGAGCTGGGAAGGATACAACTTCGAGGACGCCATCATCCTCAGTGAACGCTTAGTCAAGGATGATCGCTTCACTTCGGTTCACATCGAGAAGTACGAGTGCGAGGCCCGTGACACCAAGCTGGGACCCGAGGAAATTACCCGGGACATCCCAAACGTTGGTGAAGAGAGCCTGAGGGACCTCGACGAAGAGGGAATCATCCGGGTCGGCGCAGAGGTTGGCCCCGGTGACATCCTAGTCGGCAAGATCACGCCCAAGGGCGAAACCGAATTGACTGCTGAAGAAAAGCTCCTCAGAGCCATCTTTGGCGAGAAGGTCCGTGACGTGAAGGACACCTCTTTGCGTGTCCCCCACGGAGAGCGGGGCAAGGTGATCGACGTCCGAGTTCTCACCAGAGAACACGGCGACGAGTTGCCTCCTGGCGTGAACCGAATGGTCCGCAGTTGGGTCGCTCAAACAAGGAAGATTTCCGTCGGAGACAAGATGGCGGGACGCCACGGTAACAAGGGCGTCGTCTCCCGCATCTTGCCGGAAGAGGACCTTCCTTTCCTACCGGACGGGACACCGGTGGACATTATCCTGAATCCAATCGGTGTGCCTTCTAGAATGAATCTGGGTCAGGTATTGGAAGCTCACCTCGGTTGGGCGGCAAGCACCCTCGGATTCCGGGCCTCGACCCCGGTCTTCGACGGTGCCCGTGACGTAGACATTGAGGACGCTCTAGCCAGGGCGTGGTTCGCCCGGGAAGCCGACGCCATTGATCCCACCGCTGCGCCGTCAGCCTTGGTCGTGCCGGACATGGAAAAGGTCCGCTCTTGGCTCACGGAGCTTGGCTTCGACGCCGAAGCCATTCTTGACGAGAAGCATCCGGGAGAGGCCCGGTCGGCCTGTCTAAGACTGTGGTTGAAGCAGGAAGCAGGCATCGAAACCAAAGGCCTTTCATATGAAGAGATGTCAGCACACGCAGTCCGCTTGAACCAAGAACTAGAAAAGGCGCCACCAATCTTCGGCAAGATTGTCCTGAGGGACGGTCGCACTGGGGAAAAGTTCAGGCAGCCTGTCACCGTTGGTCAAATCTACATGATGAAGCTCATCCATTTGGTTGAAGACAAGGTCCACGCACGTTCGACTGGACCATACTCATTGATCACACAGCAGCCCTTGGGAGGAAAGGCCCAATTCGGCGGGCAACGCTTCGGAGAAATGGAGGTTTGGGCGCTTGAGGCCTACAGCGCAGCCTACAACCTGCAGGAAGTGCTCACCATCAAATCTGACGACGTTGTTGGCCGAGTCAAAGCCTACGAGGCGATAGTCAAGGGCGAAGACGTTAGCCAGCCAGGCGTTCCTGAATCGTTCAACGTTCTCATTAAAGAACTTCAGAGCCTTGGGCTATCCGTTGAGTTGCTTCACGAAGAAGAACCCAGCCTCGCCCTAGCCCCTTCCCTTGGCCTGGGCAACGGAGAACCGGGGGGGCTGTTGGACGAGAGTTCCAGCTTGAGCTTCGCGCAGACCTTCGGAGAGGGAGGGGCTGCGACGCTAACGCTCGGCGGAGGAGGGAATGAAGGCGACGCTCCTCCCGAGGAATCCGAAAACCGCTCGGGCCTTTCGGACGATGCCGACATCAGCGCCTTTGTGGAGACTGATGGTGCGGGGGACACTGAAGAAACGGCAGAGACGTCAAGCCCTGCCGCATCCACTGCTGCTCCAGACGAAGAGGACGGCAATGATGCGGCAGTTCCGAATATCGCTGAGCCAGCGGGCGACGACACAGACGACGCAACAGAAACCGTCTAGCCACTAAGTACACATCAGGGGACACCAGATATGAGTATGCAGACCGAAATTGGACGAGCTAGGGCCCCAGAACGGCAGGACTTCAACGCGATTCGGATTTCTTTGGCTTCGCCAGAGTACATCCGGTCTCTCTCCTATGGAGAGGTCACCAAACCAGAGACCATCAACTACCGGACCCTTCGGCCCGAGAAAGATGGACTCTTTTGCGAGAAGATCTTCGGTCCAACAAAGGACTGGGAATGTTCTTGCGGAAAGTACAAGAAAATCCGGCATCGCGGGGTCCGTTGTGACCGGTGCGGCGTAGAAGTCACGCGGGCGAAGGTACGCCGAGAGAGGATGGCGCACATCAGCCTGGCATCCCCCGTTGCCCACATCTGGTTCTCCAAGGGAGTACCAAGCCGTCTTGGGTTGCTCCTCGATCTGTCACCCCGAAACCTAGAGCGAGTGCTTTACTTTGCCCAGTACGTGGTCATCTCTGTTGACGAGGCAGTCCGGCAACGCTACATAGCAGAGCTTACCCAGCAAATAGAAGCCTTGGCGCCACCGGTAGCCCCCCCGGTTTCCGAACCGGAGGCAGTGTCTGAGGAAGCTGCAACTGATGAGGCCACACAGGCCGAAACCGCAACGCTCGTTGAGGACGCCGCGCCTCAAGAGCCTGAACTCAGCGAGGAAGACCGCAAGAAACAGGAAGAAGAACTGCAGGCTCGCCTTGACGACGTTGAGGGCCTGCGGCCCATGCAGTTGCTCACGGAGACCCGCTTCCGTGAGTTACGGGATCAAGCAAGCGACCTCTTCCGGGCTGGAATGGGTGCGGCCGCAATCTTGGAGACCCTTCAAAACCTGGAACTAAACCAGCTTCGAGAAACGCTTGAAACAGAAGTCCGCACCACATCCGGTCAGCGGCGCAAGAAGGCCATCCAGCGTCTGCGGATGGTTGAGGCCTTCCGTGGCAGCAACAACAAGCCGGAGTGGATGATTCAAACCATCCTTCCCGTGCTACCTCCCGACCTGCGGCCCATGGTGCAGTTGGACGGTGGCCGGTTTGCCACCAGCGACCTCAATGACCTGTACCGACGCGTGATCAACCGGAACACCCGCCTCAAGCGCCTTCTTGAACTGGGCGCCCCTGAGATCATTGTCCGGAACGAAAAGCGGATGCTTCAGGAAGCCGTAGACGCCCTGATCGACAATGGTCGACGTGGGCGGGCCATTTCAGGAAGCCACAACCACAAGCTCAAGTCTCTTTCAGACCTGCTTCGCGGGAAGCAGGGCCGTTTCCGCCAGAACCTTCTGGGGAAGAGGGTGGACTACAGCGGACGTTCTGTCATTGTTGTGGGGCCTGAGCTTCAGCTGCATCAATGCGGACTGCCCAAGAAGATGGCATTGGAGCTATTCAAGCCCTTCGTCATGAACAAGCTCGTTTCCCGCGGGTATGCCCATAACATCAAGAGCGCCAAACGCATGGTGGAGCGGGCGAGACCTGAGGTATGGGACATCCTTGAGGAGGTGACCCAGGACCGCCCAGTTTTCCTGAACCGGGCCCCTACCCTGCACCGATTGGGCATCCAGGCCTTCATGCCCGTCCTCATTGAGGGCAGCGCCATCCAAGTCCATCCTCTGGTCTGTACGGCCTTCAACGCAGACTTCGACGGCGACCAGATGGCAGTACACGTGCCGTTGTCGCAGATGGCTGTGCAGGAAGCAACAAACGTCATGCTGAGCCCGTTCAACATGCTCTCACCCAGCTCCGGCGACCCAATTGTCGCACCGACTCTTGATATCGTCATGGGCTGTTACTACCTAACAATGGAGAAGCCGGGCGCGCTTGGTGAAGGCAAGTACTTCCACGACTTTGACGACGCCCGGTTGGCACACGACTTCGAGCAGGTTGACCACCAGGCGCAGATCAACGTACGCGACCCTTATACCTCGGAATGGATCTCGACCACGATAGGCAGAACAATGATTCGGGAAGTGCTTCCCGAACTTCTGCAGCGCGACCCTGGCATGTGGAACCGGACAATGGACAAAGCGGCTATTAAGGACCTGGTGGCCAGGGCTTACCGGCTGATTGGCAATGAACCCCTTGCCCAGGTACTAGATTCGCTCAAGAGTTTGGGATTCCGTTATGCCTCAAAGTCAGGCATCACCATAGCCATTAATGACATTGAGGTTCCTCAGGAAAAGCACGTCATTATTAACGAAGCAAGTGAGACGATCGAACGGCTGGAGGAGCAGTACCAGCAGGGTCTCATCACAGAAGCCGAGCGATACAACCAGGCCATTAGCATATGGACAAAGGCCAGCGATGACGTGGAGCAGATTATCCAGCAACGCTTGCCCGGATATGGCGGCATCTATCTGATGGCCGTCTCCGGCGCCAAGGGCAACATCGGCCAAGTGAAGCAGATGGCAGGAATGCGTGGCCTGATGAGCAACCCCTGGGGTCAGATCATTGAGTTGCCGGTCAAGTCTTGCTTCCGCGAGGGCCTGACAGTCTTGGAGTACTTCATCTCCACGCACGGCGCCCGAAAGGGACTCACGGACACGGCCCTTAGGACCGCAGACTCCGGATACCTGACCCGGCGTCTCATTGATGTTTCCCAGGACGTTATCGTCCTGGAAGACGACTGCGGGAGTGCTGTTGGCACGTGGGCTGAGGACCGATCGGACGAGCCTCTGTTGGCCTCTCTGTACGACCGGATTATGGGAAGATGGACAACCCTCGCAGTGCCACATCCCGAGACCGGAGAGATCCTGGCAGAAGCTCAACAGGAAATCGACGAAGATTTGGCCCAAGTCTTAGTGGACAGTGGTGTCAGAAGAGTGCAGGTCCGTTCCACTCAATACTGCGAGGCCCGGCTGGGCATTTGCGCCGTTTGCTACGGCTACAGCCCCGCTACCCATCGTAAAGTCATGCTCAACGAGGCGGTCGGCATTGTTGCCGCCCAGTCAATCGGTGAGCCTGGCACTCAGTTGACCATGCGTACCTTCCACACGGGTGGTGTCGCTCAAGCAGACATCACATCTGGTCTACCACGTGTTGAGGAGCTGTTCGAGGCTCGGAGTCCCAAGGGTAAGGCCCTGCTCTGCGAAATCGATGGACACGTTGAACTGATTGATGACGGACAGGGCCGCCGCGTGCGGGTCTTCAACGCCGAGGAGTATAGAGAGCAATACACTCTTCCTGAGGGGTACTCCCTCCTGGTGGAAGAAGGCCAAGAAGTGGACGTAGGAACACTACTGGCAGAAGTACCCCAGGCAGAAGATTCTGAAGTCCCAGCGTTGATGCTGGAGGCCAAGACTCAAGGGGTGGTGCACATCGAGGATGGGTACTTGGACGTGGTCACAGAGGACAGCGACGAACGGGAATATGTGGTCCCGCCCGCTGCATACATAGTCGTCGACACCGAGCAGTGGGTGAATGCGGGCGATGCACTGACGCTGGGGCCGAAAGACCCACAGGAGATCCTGAGGATTCAGGGTGCTGAGGCTGCTCAACAATACTTGTTGGACGAAGTCCAGAAAGTGTACCGATCTCAGGGCGTGGCCATCAACAACAAGCACATTGAGATCATCATCCGGCAGATGCTTCGGAGGGTTCGGGTGGATTCGCCCGGCGATACCGAACTCATGCCACAGGAGCTCCTGGAGCGCTCAGTATACGAAGATTTCAACGAACAAGTGCTGGCCCAGGGCGGCGAACCGGCAACTGCAACGCCAGTATTGCTAGGCGTGACCCGAGCCTCCCTGCAGACTGACAGCTTCCTGGCAGCGGCATCGTTCCAGGAAACAACCAGGATCCTGACGGAAGCCGCCGTTCAAGGTCAAATAGACCCCCTGAGCGGCCTCAAAGAGAACGTCATCATTGGGCGGCTCATCCCTGCTCGCTATGACACCTATGAAGAGGGCCGCGTGAAGCTGAAGCTGGAGGAGTTAGAACAACGGCGCGAGTTGGCTCGGATCGCCGCAGCCGAGCAAGAGGCCCTACACGGCTACGAGGACTTCTTAGCCCTTGGTGGCGAGAATGGCGGAGAGGTAGACATCAGCATGTTCGGAGGGGCTCCGTTCCTGTTCACGGGAGAACCCGTAGTGGCCCCCGTTCCTGAGGCGGAAGCACCATCGGAGCAGCCCGCGGCAGAAGAGGAAGGGAGCGTATCCCTAGCCGACGTCCTTACGAGTCTGGACGGCGCTGAAGCTGACTAGAACAAACATCTAGTCCAACACCGTAGAAATAGAAGAGGGGTGGGCCAATGGCCCACCCCTCTTCTATTTCTACGGCCTCATCACAACTTTGCGGCTGGCTACAAACAACGATTGACACCTCGTTTGAGCCACGCATATAGTGAGGTCTCCGCCTGGGATGGCGACATCAGCATCCAAGCATAACCAAGGAGGGCAGCCATGCCTGTTGTTGATGCAGACGCACACGTTGATGAAACCGAAGAAACCTGGCAATACATCGATGAGCCGCTGAAGCGATACACGCCCATCACAATCACCCAGCAGATGGGGTCGGACGCCGGTGCTCAACCAAAGGGCTACAACCGGTTCTGGTTCTCCGATGGCCGGTTCCTTGTGCGCCGCGTCCGAGACGACGTCCGAACCAGGACGACTCTGGAAACACGTGAACTGCTTGACGTGCCCGCTCGGATGCGCCACCTCGACGAACTGGGCATTGACCTCCAGGTGTGCTACCCAACGTCCTTCTTGATGCGCTGGAACCCCAGCGACCAGGTGGAGCACGCGCTGCGTAAGTCCTACAACCGTTGGATGGGCAGCAAGTGGGCACAGAGCGATAACCGGATGCGCTGGGTTGCCCTCCTCCCCATGGGAGACATCGACGAGGCCATCCGCGAGCTTCACATTGTGAAGGAGAACGGTGCCTGCGGCATCATGCAAAAGGGCATTGAGTGGGGATATCGCTCCGCCGCGGACCCGTACTTCTTCCCCCTATACCAGGAAGCGGCTGATTTGAACATTCCCATTTGCTTCCATACGGGCACCAGCGACCCAGCCCTGAGCGATGCCCAAGCCCTCAACTTGAGCTTCCATAACATGATGGCGCCCGTTATAGATGCCTTCCTTAGTCTTTACACCGCTGGGGTGCCGACGCTATTCCCCAAGCTCCGCGTTGGCTTCATTGAAGCAATGGCATCTTGGCTGCCCTTGGCGTTGGCAGAACTCAGGGCCAGGGAGGAACGCTCCAGCTGGCTGTTCCCCGAGCTTGGCGTGGTGGACGACCTTGTGAAAGAGTCCCGTTTCTACGTGGCCTGCCAGACTGTGGAAGACTTGCCCTACCTCATCAGGACGTGTGGCGAGGACAACCTTGTTGCGGGCACGGACTACACCCACGCCGACCAGTCCGCCGAAATTGAGACTCTCAGCATCATTCGCCGCATGGGCGATGAGAACATTATCACTAAGGAACAGGCCCGCAAGATCTTGGAGGACAACCCAAAGGCCTTCTACGGCCTGTAGACAACGCGGCGAATTCCTTCTGAGGAGAACTCAATGACAGTTGTAGATGCCGACGCCCACGTTGACGAAACAGAAGAAACCTGGGAACACATTCCTAAGGGGTACGAGCGCTACAAGCCCTTCACTGTGGTTCAGGCTATTGCTGACGAAGTATCGGGCCAACCAAAGGGCTACAACCGCTTCTGGTGCATAGACGGCACCTTCGCCCTCCGCCGAATCCGTAATGACGAGCGAACGCGAACGGTTAGGGAAACGAGGGAACTCATTGATGTCGGTGCTCGGCTGCGCCATATGGACCAGTTGGGGATCGATTCCCAGGTTTGTTACCCTACCCTCTTCCTCATGACGCCTTCTGAAAAGCCGGAGGCCGAGTACGCCCTGACCCACGCTTACAACCGTTGGATGGGCAGCAAATGGGCAGAAAGCAAAAACCGCATTCGCTGGGTGGCAATGCTACCCATGCTCAGCCCGGACAAAGCTATTGAGGAAATGCGGTGGGCCAGGAAAAACGGAGCGTGCGGCATCTCCAAGAAAGGCATTGAATGCGGAGACCGCGTCGCCAGCGATCCGTATTTCTTCCCAATCTACAAAGAGGCTGAGGACTTGGACCTAGCCGTCTGCATCCACGTAGGGAACGGACGAGTCGAATGGATGGACACGAACGTCAAGCACCTAAGCCCCTGGTTCTTCTCTCTGTCCGCCATCGATGCGTTTCTGTCGCTAACATTGGCGAACATCCCGGACAAGTTCCCCAAGCTTCGCTTCGGCATCATTGAGGCCATGTCATCCTGGATTCCCTACGCGCTCTCAGACCTGCGCGCAAGGGACGAGCGTACCCAGTGGCTCATGCCCTTCAACATGAAGTCCAATGTGCTGGAAGAAGGGAACTTCTACGTGGGTTGCCAGACGGTAGAAGACCTGCCCTACATCATGAAGCACGCGGGCGACGGCTGCCTTGTCGCCGGAACCGACTACACCCACGCTGACCAATCTGCAGAGATAGAAACCCTGAACATCATCCATAACATGGGAGAAGAAGGTTACATCACCCAGGAGCAAGCCCGCAAAATTCGGGAAGACAATGCCATGAAACTGTACGGGATCTAAAGAGTGTAGCTCGGAACTCAGTGCAGAAGGCCAGCCTCAACGGCTGGCCTTCTGCTGCTCTAGCATGCAGGTAGACCGAGGCCCCGTTGACAGTCGAGTTGAGCATCCCTATCGTTGTATCGCCGGAGCGCTTGACCGGTTAGCGTCAAGAAAATCACGATGATCCGAAGGAGTCAGTATTATGCCAGTCGTAGATGCAGACGCCCACGTAGACGAAACGGAAGACACCTGGGAATATATCGACGAGCCCCTTAAGCGGTTCAAGCCCACCACCGTGAGCCAGAACACTTCGGGACCAATCGCCGGTATCGCAAAGGGTTATACACGGTACTGGTTTATCGACGGCCGCTTCTGGCTACGCCGCGTGCGCGATGATGTGCGCACGGCTACCACGGTTGAAAAGCGGGAGTTACACGATATCCCAGGCCGCCTGGCCCACATGGACGAGTTGGGAATCGACTACCAGGTTGTGTACCCCACGCTCTTCTTGATGACCCCAACTGACAAGCCTGAAGTGGAGTTGGCACTGACGAAGTCGTATAACCGATGGATGGCGGCCAGGTCCAAAGAAAGCGGCGGCCGGATTCGGTATGTCGCCATGATGCCCCTGCTCTCCATGGACGAGGCGGTCAAAGAGGTCGCCTTCGCCAAGGAAAACGGCGCCTGCGGCATCTCGAAGAAGGGCGCCGAACTGGGAGGCAGGATCGCCAGCGACCCGTACTTCTTCCCGCTTTACAAGGCTGCTGAGGCTGCAGACCTTCCCGTCTGCTTCCACGTTGGAAACGGTGACCCCAATATGAGCGACGCCGACTTCACGGCCCTGAGTCCTTGGCACTTTGGCTTGTCGGCCATCGACGCCTTCCTATCTCTCACGCTCAACGAGGTCCCGGACAAGTTCCCGAAGCTACGCTGGGGCTTCATCGAATGTATGTCGTCATGGCTCCCCTACGCGTTGTCGGACCTACGAGCGCGGGACGAGCGCACGCAGTGGCAGCAGCCCTTCACCATGAAGAGCAATGTGGTCCGAGACAGCAACTACTACATCACCTGCCAGACCATAGAAGACTTGCCCATGGTCATGGAATACGCCGGAGAAGACAACCTCATGGCCGGCACCGACTACACTCACGCCGACCAGTCTGCAGAGATCCAGACCATGGACATCATCAAACAGATGGGTGACAAGGGGATGATCACGAAGCAACAGGCCCGGAAGATACGTGAGGACAACCCGGCGAAGTTCTATGGGCTGTCGTAAGGGATAAAGACCGCTTCTCACATTGCCGCCCGGCCTCGAGTCAGGGCTGGTCGGCCTTGTAGGTAAATGAAACACAGTAGGGGCGTGCAATTGCACGCCCCTACTGTGTTCGCTAGGCCATTCGCTGGTCAGTCCATCGCCTTGTCATGGTGTGCTTTGTAGACCGTGGCCTTGCTTCGCAAGACTGCTAGCTCTTTTCCTGCCCCTTCTCGCTCCTGATCCGTGATGTCGCGGATCACCTTCCCAGGCACGCCCAGCACGAGCTTCCCGTCGGGAATCTCAGAGCCTGGCGGCACGACTGCGCCAGCACCAATGATAGAGTCGTCGCCGATGTGGGCCTTGTCCAGAACAATCGCCCCTATGCCGACAATGGCCCGCTCCCCCACCGTGGCTCCGTGCACGACCGCGGCGTGGCTGACAATGGAATCCCGGCCTATGATGACCGGCTCATCGCCCGGGGCTTCTAGCACGCAATTCTCCAAGACCATGGCGCCCTCGCGAACGACCACGGGGCCGTCGTCGCCACGAAGCACCGCCCCCGGCCAAATGCCCACGCCTGATTCGATCTCCACATCTCCCACAATCCGCGCCGCGGGATCAATGTAAGCGCCTTCAGCAATGCGCGGCCAGACTTCGCCAAAGGGAACAATGTTGGATGGAGTGGACATGTGCCTCCTCGCAGCCACGCTGCTTACGCCTCGGTTACTCATGGGTCAGCCGTTTACAGTGTGTGATATAGTGCGGGCTGCCGCAAGGCACAACGTCACAGGAGGACCGCCGTGGCCAGCAAGCTTGATCTCAGCCTTATCGTCGCCAGGAACGCCCGGTCAGAGCCCGTCATCAACGGCACCTTCGAGCCCGATGGCATTGACCTAACGGTCACCGTGGCCCACCCATCAGAGATATTCTGGCGACAACTTCACTTCGCCGAGTTCGATGTATCGGAGATGTCCATGGCATCTCTGTTCATTGCCAGATCCCACGGGAACACGGACTGGGTCGGCCTGCCGATCTTCACCACCCGAGTCTTCTTCCAAAACATGATCCTGGTTCGCAAGGACGCCGGAATTGAACGGCCCGAGGACCTGAAGGGCAAGCGCATTGGAGTTCCCGAATATCAACAAACGGCTGCGGTCTGGTCACGCGGCATCCTTATAAACGAGTTCGGCTTCAAGCCAGAGGACAACGAGTGGTGGATGGAGCGCACGGAGCAGGTCAGCCACGGCGGCGCCACCGGATTTCAACCGCCGCCCGGTGTAACAATCAATCGGATCCCACCTGAAAAGAACATCGGGACAATGATGCTGAACAAGGAGTTGGATGCAACGCTCCTGTACATCACCGACGCCAACCTCGTCGACCGCGCCCGCATCGATCTGCACAACCACCCGGACATTCGTCCGCTGTTCACTGACCCTTTGGCTGAAGGCCATCGCTTCTACAACAAGACTGGAATGTTTCCCATCAACCACGGCATGGTGGTTCGGCGCTCCCTGCTGGAACAACACCCCTGGATTGCCCTCAATCTGTTCCGCACGTTCAGGGCAGCCAAGGACAGCGCAGCCGCCAAAGCCAAGGAACTAGCGGAGCCTTACTTCATCACTGGGGCCCTGCCCCACGAAGCCAGGGCCGGGCTCGCCTCTGACCCGTTCCCCTACGGCGTTCAGGCCAACCGAAAGACGCTGGAGACCATCGCCTCGTACCTCCACGAACAGGGGCTCACCGCCAACAAGGTAGCCCTTGAGGACGTCTTCGCTCCCAGCACGCTGGAACTCTAGAGGCGATCGAAGCAAACAAGGCAAGGCCGTTGCCGTTGCACAACGAATGTAGAGGCGTTCAATTGAACGCCCCTACATTCGTTATCAGCCTACCCTGTTATCCAAACACTGGGTCGAAGTCTGGCCCGCAGAGAGCGGCTTACGGGTCCCGCTGCACGTATGCCATCACAATACCGCCACGACCCACGTATTTATCCCGCTTTTCCTCGAAGGCCACTAGCCTTAACGGCTGGAAAGGGATTGGATTCCCTCTTTCGTCCATGTAGGGGTTGGGAAAGTAGATCCTAAACAATGTCTCCTCGGTAATGTCGGAGAAACGGACGTAATAGAGCTTCGGCGTGCCGTGATCCTCGGCCTCAACAAACTGTGTGCCCGATATATCGGCCAGCTTGATGTGGATGTGCCACGACTCAGCCTTCACGTTGGCATAACCATCGGTGACTGTGACCT
>Ga0114996_10007600_pt1 | contig 12227 bp, 15 predicted proteins | sample ArcticOcean_MG_C_4_FD_87039 | JGI IMG/M metagenome (GOLD analysis project Ga0114996, IMG submission 87039) | Marine microbial communities from western Arctic Ocean - ArcticOcean_MG_CB4_134 | ecosystem: Environmental > Aquatic > Marine > Oceanic | place: Arctic Ocean: Canada Basin | collected... | reverse complement strand
GTTAATCTTGTTTTATGTGGTCATAAACACAGACCATGGATGTGGGATTTTAATAACCTAATGATAGCTAATGCAGGAACCACTTCTTCTAAAAGAGTACGAGGTTTTTTTGAAAATAGTTACAACATTGTCAACATTGATGACGGTAAGATCAATGTAGATCTTAAAGTTGTTGATGGAGAGAGAAAACCATTACGAGATATAATACGAAACTACACGCCATTTGACGAAGAGTGAGTTTATTTACAGATTTGATTTATCACGTTTGAGCGGGGATCGCCTAGCCTGGTAGGGCGTGGGATTGCTAATCCCATGTTCGCAAGAACTCGGGGGTTCAAATCCCTCTCCCCGCGCCAGATTTTTATTGATTGAATTGGACCAATTAATAGCACAAACATGGGAAGACGTAAAACTCAAAAGATTGTAAAGTCAGGTCCAAAAAATGTAACAACTGGAATGTGTCCACTTTGTAAGACCATAGGCAGAATTTACATTATTGGTCAAATCACTAAAGAAAGAGGAAAATGCCCATCCTGTAATCAAGAGTTTGATTTGTAGAAACTAGGCTGGAAAATAAACCAAATCTTTTTATGGATTTTTTATTCATGTTAGTTTATGAGTAAAGAGAAAGAAGAAACAGTATATGACCGGATGGAAAAACTTGAGGATGAAATTGCCACTTTAAGAAATGAGATTGATGTTATAAAAAGTGCATTTAGAAATGAGTTAGCACGTCATGAGATTAAAATGATAAAAAAAGGTTATGACGTTTCGTCTATTATTGATGATTAATTTTTTCTCTTATTTTTCTAATAAATTCTAGAATGAAATCTGCATCTTCTGCGTTAGGTTCTAATTGCAAATACCTGTTTAGGTATTCTATTGCTTTTTCATAGTGTGACATTTTTTCTTCTAAAATACCAACATCGCGTATTTCTTCAGGAGATTCAGAAGCAATTATTAATATCATCTTGTTACACAGTATAGCTTTATTATATGCGTATGATTCTGTGTATGATGTTTTGAGGTTTCTAAGAATCCTGATTAAAATCTGTTCAGTTGTTATAGCGACCAAATACTCAGGTAGAAAATTTACATCTTCACCATAATTTCTGTATAAAATTTCTTGTAAATCGCTTTCAGACAAAAGCTTTCCATTATTAAAAGGATCAAGAAGCAGTTCTTCACCGCCTTCAACAATTACATGACTAGGAAAACCAATAATTCTTATTTCTAACCCGACATATCTAGCCAATTCTTTATAGATTATTGACAGAGTTATTGGCACACCATGTTTTTCATCCACAACATAATTCAAAAAATTATTTCTTGGATTATAGTAATCCTCTAAATCACCATAAAATCCACATTTTTGAAAAATAAATTCATTTAGCAATGAGATTAGGTATGTTTGATTTTTAGTTTCCGTAATTGAATTTTTTAATGTGATTCCAAGATTGTTGATCTTTTGAACTTCATTTGAGATATCAAGGTTAGGATATTCAATAATCTGTGCAAGTTTGAGACATTTCTCAATTAAATTTAATCTAGGATTATCAACATAAGACTTCCATTCATAAATTAATGCATCATCTAGATTACTCATTGAATATTTTTTGTTCCCGTGGATAAATCCCTTTTTAGATAAAGTTCAGGCTTCTTGAGCTCTCTTGTTCCAGGTGGTGATTCTATTAAAAATTTGAATGCATTTTTACCAAACTTCTGAAACACCAGTTCAGTCAAATCTCTGCCCATATTCTTACGAATTTTATATGATGAAAAATCTGTATCCATAAACGTAGTCAAATAATTTTGAAAGTCATCATCATCTTTGAGAATATTCTGTACTACAAATTCGGCAATCCCCTCCATAGTTGAAAATGCAGCATGATGATTTTGAATGGGCAAAAGCCATCGCTGATAGATATCAGCCAATTCTGGAACAATCTCCGAAATTTTTGGGTCAATTTCAACTTTGGTATATGTCATAACATCAGGGCCTAAAACATTTACAACAAAATTATCCGGATTTAGCATGAAAAATAAATTTGCTTTTTTAGCAATTGGAAAATCATCAGGAACTGTTTGGAGTTGTAAATATTTGTAGAGATTTGACGCAGATAGATCATCTAATTCTAAAATAATTTTTGCTAATTCTTCATTTATTGAATTAACATTTGTTGCGGCAGCTCTGTTTTCATTTTCTAGATTATTTTGTGTTGAGTGAATCAATTCTTCTAAAAGTGTCATTTTCAAAGCACCACGATATCCAGAATCAACTTTTTTTAAGTTTGAATCAATTGAATAACCTTGCTTGTATAGAATTATCTGTGGATATTTAGACAAAATGAACTTATTTAGATAAACAGTTGAATCTAGATAATCTCCGTAGGTTACAGAGATTTTGGAAATGTATGACTTGGCATATGTAGAATAAACCAGAAATTTTGCTGTATCCTTTTGTATTAATTTTGAGATTTCTTGAATATTTGTATCTGACACAGCTGAAAATAAATCACTCACAAACTTTTTTGACTGATTTGTTGCATAGACTTTTTTTCCTTTTAATAGTTTGAATTCTTTAAGTTCAGGAAATTCAATCTTAATTTTTGGATTTATTTCAAGATCTGTAAAATCATGAATTTTTTCTGACATTACTGAAAAATTTTGTTCACAAAAATCTTTCATGTCTGTAAAATTATTTGGAAAATTAGAATCCTCACTAATTTTAGTTGATAGTTTTTCTATCTCTTTTTCTTCATTAATTTCAACAGCAATTTGATCAAGTAATGCTTCTGCAAATTCTTCTGTCTCACCCATGTGACCAAAATATTTTGAACAAATTTAATGCTATCTTAAAGCCTAAAGCAGATATAGAATTATAAATAATAAACATAATTGCATGAAAAAAACATAAAGTTTGTAAGATGTGTAAAATGCTCTGGAAAAGTTTCGCTAAAAATTTTTAAGGAATTAGATGAGATTGAAGAAGGATTTCTAATATGTAATAATTGCAAAACCAAATTTCCTATTATTAATAAAATTCCTATACTTTTGGTTGATTTTACTACCTATCTCGGTAATAGAGCATCACTTGGAGGAAAGTTGTATGGTTTAGCAAAAACCATCACCATGAAACAATTTATCAAAAAATCACTATCAAATATTACAACAATTTACGATGATTATTCATTTGCAGAACAAATATGGGCACAGATATATCATACGAATAGAAATTCTTCTTTTTATACATATATCAAATCCAAATTATCTGAATTACCATCATACGAATATGTCTTAGAATTTGGGTCATCGGTTGGTATAATTTCAAATTTTCTTAGAAGAAAGAACAATAATGTATTTGGAATTGATTTGTCGTTTTTTGCTACTATGCTTGCAAAGGAAAAATCGTTTGCAAATTCTGATTTTTTTGTCGCAGATTTGTTAAATCATCCATTTAAGAAAAAGAAATTTAATTTAATTTTGGCCTTAAACATACTAGATGTAGTAGAACCAAATCAAATACTAAAAAAAATTTCAAATCAAATATCGAATGGACATGTCATACTCTCAGATCCATATGACTATATTAGAGGAAAAAGATCTGTACGATTTCCTTTGTATGAGACAGATGTACGAAAGAAAATGAGAGAACTTGGATTCTCAATTACTAATGGAACTAGAGCTCCTAGTTACATCAATTGGAATCTGAGCATTAATCCTAGAGCAAAATTATCATACAAAGTAGATATTATTATTGGAAAAAAATAAGATTGTTCATCATAAAATAATTATAGATTCTTAAATGCAGTCGCCGGGATTTGAACCCGGGTCACTAACTTGGCAAGCTAGAATAATAACCAAACTATACGACGACTGCTCATTCATTAAAACAAAAATAGCATTATTAAAGCGTAATGATATTATGACATCTTTTTAATTAACATGGGTTTATCATATGTGTGGATAAAAAAATTAAGAAAATATTATCTGATAAGCTAGATGAAAGTTTGAATGAAAGGAGTGATGTAGAAAAAATTGTGGAGTGTTTTGAAAAAAGTAATTCTGATTCGTTGTATACTGGCATACTAGTTGGTCGACTTTACAATTCATTTTACTACCAACATAGACGAATTCTTAAAAGAAATCCTTCTAATGAGGAATTCAACGAATTTGTGGATTTTATAAAGAGTCATACATCAGAATTATATTCAAACTAGTATTTTTCAAAAAATATCTTGAACTAATTTTTTAATTCTATTACCTTAATTGTTGGTGTACCAGGAAGTTTAACACATGCTTTTTTTAATGCTGATTTAGCAGCTTCTAGATGTTCTTTTTTTACATTCATTTCCATAATCACTTGCCCTTGTTTCACTCTTGCCGCAAGGCTAGTTGCTTTTCCAAATGCGCGTCTCATACCATCGGAAAGTCTATCTGCACCTGCGGCTGCAATCATTTTGTTCTCTCTTAGTCTAATATGTGGATAAATACGAAGTCTAGACGAATAACCTGTCTCACCTGTAGTTTTCTCAAGAGTTTTGTTTGCTGCTAGTCTAGTTGATTCTATAGCCATGTGTCTAATTTGCATTTTTTCATTAAGTAGAAGCTGAACACAATATTCAAACTTACCTTTTTGGTTACCACTATTGAATTTTGCAATTTTAATTTGTGGTTTACCCTTGATATGTCGTGTATTGGCATATGGCTGCCCTCTGCCTTTTCTATAACAAGCACCATGCATATTGAAGAAAATTTAACAACCCTATTTTAACGGTTAGCCACTAGATACTCATTTCTATGATTTTTTTGGGCGGAACTATAGTAATCTTATATTAGAAAATTCTCCATTGTGTAGCATGTCATTTGATTTAGGATCACATGTATCTGGAGAATTGGTAAAAAATACTGTTAAAATTAAAGATCCATCAATGCAGAATGTTCTACTTTTAAAAGGCTATGGACAAAAATTTGATAAAGAATTCATTCTTAATTCATACGAATCTTTGTATCTAACATATACAAAAAAACTCAGAATTTCAAAGGGTAAAAGAAATATTTTATTTGATGATCTAATGGAGATCTATAAAAAAACACAAGATGATATTTTTACAAAATTTCTAATTTTTCGAGATATGAGAAATCGTGGTTATGTTGTGAAAAATGGTTTTGGATTTGGTTCTGATTTCTTGGTATACGAAAAGGGTAATTTTGGGCAAAAGGGTGCAAAATATCTTATATTTGCATTCAATGAGGGAACACAAGAAAAAATTGGTCGTGTTCAAAAAAACATTGAACAGATTACAAAAATGGATAAAGAACCGATTATTGCTCTTATAGAGCGAAGGGGAGAAGTAATCTACTATAAAATTTCAAAAATTGATTTCTTTGAAAATAAAAAAGAAATGAATGTTACAAAATTCAATTTCTAGAATCAGTTTGTACTTACAGCCCACTCAGATGAGTATTTGAGTAGATTATTTCTCTCTGCATATTCAAAATCAAATACTTGAACTGATTCTGTATTATTAGTCCACAAGCTTTCAAAATCGTCTATTTTTGTCTCACACCGTGATTTGTCATTCCATGAGGTGAAGACATCAATTGATTCATAATTTCTATTTTTGTTAGATAGCATAATAGTGGATGTACCTGAAAATGTTACTGAATTACCATTTACATCACGGAATATTCCTATCTTTTCAGCAAACTTGCCATCAACTTCTTCAGAATTTAGTATTCCAATTTTAAATATTAGATCTCCGCCAATCACCAAACGTCTAATCTTCTCCAGTTTTGTATCACGAATTAATTTTGGATTAAACGTTATTTTTCCATTTCCATTTTTTGCAAAAAGTTTTGTCATCATGTTTAGATCACTTATCCTAAACTGGTGTCCTGTTATGATACGTATTCTTGCATTAGGTGTAGAATTATGAAAACCTAATGATAATGTTGACAATCCATTAAGTGTTACATATTCTACAGCTCTATCATATTGAATACAACTATTGAGACATGGTATTAGAAATTCAGAAATAATATCATCTTTATCAGATCTGTATTGATTTTTTAAGTTTAGACTTCTTAAATCCATACTATTATGTCTAATAACTCATTAAAATGAATATGCTCCCATCGGGATTTGAACCCGAGTCACTGCCTTGAGAGGGCAGTATGCTTGGCCGGACTACACTATAGGAGCTGAAAAAATTCAGCCACTTCACAATTTAAAGCAAGTGTTTTAGATTCATTGTTTAGTAAAACTTTGTGAGTTAGTTAGTTTATAGAAAATATTATATGATTTTTCACATGAATTCAAAAGAAATTTTAAAAATTATATCACCAGTTAATCATCCAGTAGGTTTGATTGGCTGTCATGCTGATCAAAGAAATTTTGATTGCTGTGTATATGATATAGTGATATTTGATGAAAAAGATGAACCAGAATCAGTGATCGAAAATGACGGTAATTTCATAAAAATTCATCACAGAAGCTTATATGAGAATAAAGTTGATGTTTTAATTCAATTACAAAATATGCAAATTTTATCAGACGAACAATGGGATCTAAAAATATTTTTAGCAAAAATAAAAGAGCGACAAGAACTGATCTTTAATGCATTTAAGAAAAACTGTATTATAGAATCTCAAATTTGTCTTACAAAGGCAAGAAATGGTCTTAATCAGTTGGATCCATTTGTCGCTTCTTGGATAAAATCTGCAGCATATTTCTTAGTAGATGCAATTATTTCATTAAACAATTATTGTCCTACTCCTTCACACATGCTAGGCATATTAAGAAATTTAAAACCAAATCAAACCAATGAAACACTCTCTATAATTTTAGATTCAATTGGATTAGAAAGATCAACTCCTTCACTGCTTTCAAGAATGTTAAAATCTACCATTGGACTTTCAGATTTGATAGAAAAAAATAACAACTCAAAAATAATACAACAAAAAACTGACTATTTTATTGAAAAATCATTATTTTCTGACTGTTATTTCTATATTGGTTACATAAACAGAAATAATTTCTATAGAATTAAAGACTCACTTTGTGATTATCCAGAACTTTCTCATATTCTAAAAACTGGCTTCGATCTAGAGCATGATAATCTAATCTTAGAAACTCGTATTGAATCTCTAAGCAATGTACCAGAAATTCTTCTAAATTCTAGCCATAATTGAGATAACGGCGTTGATTATCGTTCTAAACTTTTAAAACCAAGTTTGGTTACCTAATATTATGACAGATCAAGCATGCGGATGCGAAGCCGATACAGGCGATCCTGATTATTCATGTGATTGTGCAATGCAAGGTCATTGTATATGTAGCCATGATTGTAAATGTGCCACAGACGTTTGTAAAGAGGCAGTATCACAACTATAAGAAAATCTCTTATTTTTTTAATTTTTTATATTAATACTATGATATTGCTTGAAACATTTATCTAAGCAAAATTGGATTTTATTTTGTGAATCTAATTAGGTTACTTCCAATTTTTGCATTATTATTATTAATTCCTTTAGCATCTCAAGATTCATTTGCTCAAATTAATTCAGGTGGATTTCAAGCAGGTGGTGTACACATTGATGGGTCTTGGTATGTTGGTGAAGGTCTCAAAGTCGGTGACTATTTTAGTTTTAACATGTGTCATGTTGATTATTTAGATTGTTCAGATTTTGACATGGCAATGTGGGTTCAAGAAGAAGTTCGGGTTGAAACTGAGGATAAATTTAGAATACAAGTTTTAGTTTATGATGGAAAAAAAATTGTTAAAGGACACATGGATGTTGGTAAAGTTGCTCCAGAACCTACTGGTGGTTCTGAAGAAATTTCTTCATATAGAAGTGCTTACAAGTCTTCTATTTCTTGGCTTTCTGCATTTGCAACACAAGAAATTGAAGGTTTGACTGGAAAAGGTCCAAAGGATTTTAGAGCAGCTTCATGGGGAAAGATTGCAAATATCGGCGGTCAACAAATCTTACCTACTGCTGAAGAAACTATTACAGTTGGAGCTGGTGAATTTGATTCCATTCTAGTGACTTGGAAGACTGGTGGTATTCTAAGTAAAGTTTGGATTGTAGATGAATTTCCATTTCCAATACAAGCTAAAACATTCATGCATGTTTCCTCAGGCATTCCACCCGTTGAGTATGATTTTGAATTATTAGATTATAAGGAAAATGTATCATCAAATCCATTTATTAATATAGAAACTACTGCCGCAAAACAAGCAGCTGTAGGATGTCCTAAGGAATATCAAAAAACAAAATTTAGTGAGTCTACAAATACCTATTCAATGATTGTAAAAGGCGTTTATGGTCCAAAAATTGTGAAACAAGGATGTGAAATTGATATGTTTATTGATTTCAAACGAGCGGTGAATCCTATTGAATATGTAGATCAAGTACATTATGATATTGCAATTTTCTCAGATCCTTCTAAACCTCCAATCCAAACAGTTTCTAATGATGAAGGAAGAGCTGAATTATACACTGCATCTGGTCAAACACACAGATTTGTATTAGCAGAACAACCACCAGGAGAATACACGTATGCAATAATTATCTATGGCACTGGACCTGAACATATTCTAGGTGGTAATCCTGACACTTCTGGATTAATGACCTTTGATGTTACTGTTGTAAAAAATAATCAATCATCATTCCCTTCACAACCAAGTGGAAATTCTCCTGAAATTCCAGGGTGGATTAAAAACAACGCAGAGTGGTGGGCAAATGAACTTATTGATGATGACTCCTTTGTTACTGGAATTCAATACTTGATAAATCAAGGAATTATGCATATACCAGAAACCATTCAGGGTTCTTCCGATTCGAGTGAAATTCCAGGATGGATTAAAAACAACGCAGAGTGGTGGGCAAACAATCAGATTGATGATAGTTCATTTGTTAGTGGAATTCAGTGGCTAATTACAAATGGAATTATGAAAATTTCCTAAATACATACTTAAAATCTATAAAGAGAATATTATTTACAGTGAAATATAATGTCTGGCTTATTTTCACATCCTAAAAGAAAACTTAGAAAATTAATCGATGCAGGTGAATACGAGAAAGCCATAGAATTGGGGAATGAGTTAGAAAAGAAATTTTTAGAGGATCCAGATTTTCTTTTTATCATGGGCAGTATGTTCTACATACTAAAGGATGAAAAAAATACAATTCATTACATAGATCGAGTTCTTGAGATTAATGAATTTGATGTGGAAGCACTGTCGTTAAAATTAAGAGTTCATCAATATCTACAAGAAAATGATATAGTGATTGACTGTTGTAAAAAAATACTAAAAATAGATTCTGATAATTTTGAGGTTAGAGATATATTGAATGCACTAGAGGAAAACTAGCATTCTGAATTATTTTGGTTTTACTTCTTTTTTTGGTGCAGTTTTAGCTTTTGGTTTTACTTCATCTCCAGGCTTAGTACGCTCATCAAGCTTTTCTTTAATTGCTTTCTTTAATTCAAAATCAGTTTTGTCACCTATATCAATTTCCCATGCTTTAGCCATATTTTCCAACTTCTGTCTTTCCGTTTTTACTGGTCCATCTATTGACAGATTACCACTTTTTGTATTGCCATCTTTCCCAAGTACAGGATTAGTGAAGTCACTGATTTGACTCTGCATTTCATATTTGGCCTTATTATACTCACCAACTATCTTTCCAATTTTTTTTCCTGCTTCTGGAAGCTTCTTTGTACCAAATAGCAGAAGTATCCCAACAAAGACTATGATCAACCATTCACTTCCTACAATATTTAGAGTGTAATCAATCATAATTATCATAATTTTAATTTAAAATTAAAGATTTGTATTCTATTGGTTCTAGAACACTTCTTTTTGAAATTGATAGAACTGGAATACCTATTTTCAGCCTGAAAAATATAAAATAGCGGTATCATGTAAACCAGTGATATTTTATATTCATTTGTATGCAGCAACCATGATTGCACCACCCATTAATTCTTTTTTAAATTCCACACGTGAAAATTTTTCCAATAATAAATTTTCCAATTTCTTATTTTGTGGCCAAAGTTTGTAAGTTCCATATAATGTAGCAAATTTCAAACCAAGTTTACCGCCAGCAATAAAGGCAATTATAGGTAATATCATTCTAAGATAAAATGTTACACCAAATCGAATTACTAATTCATCAGGTTTACCTAAATCAACAATCACCCACCTCCCATTTTTTTTTAAAACTCTATGCATTTCAGCAATAGCAGTTCTAAGACTTATTGCATCACGTAATGAATAACCTGATAAAACCATATCAAACTCTTCATTTTGAAACGGCACATGCTCAAACACTCCACATGCACAATCTAATTTTTCATCAAATAGGCGGCCAGTATTTTTTAGCATAGGAAATAATGGATCATACAAAATAATACTGAGATCATTATCAACAATTTTTGCAGCAATTTTGGACATATTTCCAAAACCTGAACCAGCATCAAGAATACTGTCACCCCTGTTAATTCTTCCTTTAATTGCTCGATTTCTATGCTCAACATCTCTTCCTAATGAAATGTATGAATTCACTTTATCATAAACTGGAATTATTTCTTTGAGTGTATCAATAACTTCTCCCCAATAACTTCCTAATCCCATATCATCACTTTTTTTCTTGTTTTAATAATTGATATCGTTGTATACTGAGTGAAAATTTACCTATTTGACAAATTTGTCTTTAGCAGCTTGATCAAATTTTTTCAGATTATCAAGAGATACACGCTCTGTAGTTTTGCTATTTTCTCTTACTTGTGACATTTTAATATGTTCAACTCCTTCATGTTTTTCATTCTTAAGATTAATTCCAGCAATTGCAAGTGATGCAGCTTCTTCCATAGACATGTCTTCTTTGTAATTTTTTTCAAGAAAACTATTTACATCATCAGCACCAAGACCTATGGCCACCGCAGCATAAGAAACAAACGTTCCACTTGGATCTATAATGAAAACATTGGAGCCATTTTTGTCAACTCCAGCTATAATTAGTGCTACACCATATGGTCTTACACCAGAATATTGAGTAAACTGATGATTCTGATCAGCAATATGTTTTGCAACTGTCTCAATTTCCACTGGTTCATCATAAGTTAATTTATTACTTTGTGAAAAATATCTGGCATTGTCAACTTGTACACGTGCATCTGGTATGTATCCTGCCGCCGCCGCAGCAATATGGTCATCAATTTGAAAAATTTTTTGTGTGATTCCTGAGACTTGAAGTACTCTTGATTTTTCTTCTACTGCAATAATTACACCATCTTTAGCTTTGATACCTATTGCTAGTGTGCCACGTTTTACGGTCTCTAATGCATATTCAACTTGGTATATCCTACCGTCTGGAGAATACATGGTAGGCGTCATATCATAACCACGATTTGGCATCATAATGTCAAACCACTTTCATGTTAATTTAAGGATTAGTTATTGGACAGGCATGTAAAAGAAATTCGACTTTGCAAAATAAATTTTAAAGGAAAATCCAAGAGAACTTAAATATAATCTGAAATTATATGTTGATCATCTTGGTTCAAGCAGATCCTTTTGCAAATGCAACAAAACAAGTTAACGATGCATGTGATGTTTTAAAAATTAAGGATAAAGGATTGAGGGAATATTTGGCAATGCCAAACAGAGTATTAAGAGTAAAAATCCCTGTAAAAATGGACAATGGAAAAATTCGCATGTTCACCGGATTTAGATCACAACATAACAATGATCGTGGTCCATACAAAGGAGGTATACGATACTTTGATCCCGAAGGTGGTGTCAAATACATGGAACGTGAAGTTATGGCATTATCATCATGGATGACATGGAAGTGTGCAATTGTTGATATACCACTCGGAGGTGGCAAAGGAGCAATATTTGTCAATCCAAAAAAAGAAAAAATCAGTGATGGAGAATTAGAGAGACTAACTCGTGGTTTTGCATATAAAATCTCTGAAGTGATTGGCCCTCAAAAAGATATTCCTGCTCCAGATGTTTACACAACAGGAAAAGAAATGACACAAATCATGGATACATGGAGTAAAATGAATGGAAACAAATATTCTCCAGGTGTCATCACTGGAAAACCAATTCCTATGGGTGGTTCCTTAGCAAGAAATGTTGCTACAGGATTAGGTAATGCTTATTGTATAAGAGAAGCAGCAAAAATTCTAAAACTCAAATTAAAAGGTG
>Ga0114996_10007599_pt1 | contig 12228 bp, 10 predicted proteins | sample ArcticOcean_MG_C_4_FD_87039 | JGI IMG/M metagenome (GOLD analysis project Ga0114996, IMG submission 87039) | Marine microbial communities from western Arctic Ocean - ArcticOcean_MG_CB4_134 | ecosystem: Environmental > Aquatic > Marine > Oceanic | place: Arctic Ocean: Canada Basin | collected... | reverse complement strand
GACGGACCAGTCATCGAAGCCTCTCCGTGCTGAAACATCACCGTCGGGAATCGACGGATTGACTATCAACACGAAATGCAATCATCGGGCCAAATCACAATTCCAACGTGCGATTGCCCTGTTCCTGTTAGAATGACGGGGACTGAACGTCTGCAGTATGTGGTGGTTCCCAATCGCCAAGGCCCCTTGATGTGAGACGCCGGTATGTTCCCACGACTTGTCGCTGCCGCCAGTCTGGTATTGTCTGCTTTCCTGCTTCAGTCGGCGACTGCGCAAGATGCTGACGATTGGCGGGCGACGTCAAACCGGGTGGACGAATTGCTGGCCGCGAAGTGGAAGGTGGCCGCCGTCGAACCGGGGAAGCCGTCAACCGACGCCCAGTTTCTCCGCCGAGCGTACCTCGATCTCACCGGCGTGATTCCTAGCGCGGGGGAAGTGCGTGCCTTTCTGGCCGACGACAAGCCGAACAAACGCGCCCGGCTAATCGAGCGTCTGCTCGACAAACCCAACCACGCCACCCATTTGGCCAATGCCTGGCGCGACGTGATGCTGCCACGGACGAACAATAACAATCAACTGCAATTCGGTCGGACGGCAGTCTTCGACCGCTGGTTGCGCGGCCACTTTGTCGACAACACGCCTTACGACAAAATTGTCCGCGAACTGTTAACCACCGGCGGGCAGGTCAACCAGACCGGGCCGGTGCTGTATTACGCCACTTTGGAATTGAAGCCCGAGAAGTTGGCCGCCAGCACGTCAGAGATTTTTCTCGGCGTGCAGATTCAATGTGCCCAGTGTCACGATCATCCGTTCGACAAATGGAAGCAGAAAGACTTCTGGGGATACGCCGCGTTCTTCGCCCGGCTGCAACAACCCACCGGACAACGGCGGGCCGCGTTTCGAGTGATCGAAGGAACTGCCGGTGAGGTCAAACTTCCCGATAGCGACGAAGTTGTGCCGCCGAAGTTTCTCGACGGAAAAGACATCGATGCCGACAGCGGCATTGCCCGCCGCGTGCAATTGGCCGACTGGATCACCTCGCCTGAAAACCCTTACTTCGCGCGGGCAACAGTCAATCGCGCGTGGTCGATGTTCTTCGGTTACGGTCTCGTCGATCCGGTTGATGATTTCGGCGATCACAATCCGCCGAGTCATCCCAAATTGCTGGACGAACTGGCGGCCGACTTTGTGGAACACGGCTTCAATCTCCGCCGCCTGTTTCGCGTGCTGGCCAACACACGGGCCTACAATTTGACGAGCGAAGTGCTTGCCGGCGAGTCGGTCGATCCCCGGTTGTTCAGCCGGATGTCGATCAAGAGTCTGTCGCCCGAGCAGGTTTACGACTGTCTGTCGGAAGCGGTTCGCTTGCGCGAAGCGGTGGGCAACACGGGCGCAACCAGCGCGTTCGGTCGTCAACTCGACCAACGGAAACAAGCATTCCTGGCCAAGTTTGAAGCGCCGGCACAACGCAGCACGGAATTCCAATCGGGCATTCCACAAGCGCTCACCATGATGAACGGCCAGTTCCTTGTCGCTGCAACCGATGTGAGCCGTAGTGACATTCTGGCCGCATTGATCGACGCTTCGTTCTTTACCGACGAGGAGCGGGTTGAAGTGCTGTTCCTATCGGCCTTGGCACGATTTCCCGAGAAAGCCGAACGAAAGAAATTCGTCGCCTACGTCAAAACGGGCGGCCCGACAAAAGATTCCAAGCAGGCCCTCAGCGATGTGCTGTGGGCGCTACTGAAAAGCTCAGAGTTCATGCTGAATCATTGATGAGGGAACTCCTTAGCTGCGATCCAACGGATCGCTGACTCTGCGATGCGTTGCATCGCAGCTGGGTGACTTCATTCTTGCGACTTAAGATCTTCGAGGAATCGTCCAATGAATCGATCGCAATCGAAAATCCACAACCCACTCACCCGCCGCGACATGCTGCGTAACGCCGCGTTGGCCGCCGGTGTCAGCAGTTGGATGCCCGCGTTTGCGAATGCATTTGCCGACGATCCCAAACGTCAGCGTCACTGCATTCTGTTGTGGATGACCGGCGGGCCGTCGCAAATCGACACCTTCGATCTGAAACCGGAACATAAAAACGGCGGCGAGTTCAAGCCGATCGACACCAATGCGCCGGGACTGCAAATCAGCGAGCATTTGCCCAAGTTGGCCAAGCACGGCGACCAACTCGCCGTCATTCGCAGCATGAGTACCAAAGAGGGTGATCACGGTCGCGGCACGTACCTCATGCGAACGGGACATCAGCCGGGCGGAGTGATTCAGTACCCCACGCTCGGTTCGTTAATCTCGAAAGAGCTTGCTCCTCCCCAAGCAGAAATGCCCGATTACATCAGCATTTCGCCCTACCGCGTTTTCAATCGATCTGCGTTTCAGCCGGGATTTCTCGGCCCGCGTCATGCCGCTTTGACCGTTGGTGCGGCCGACAGTTTTCAACCGCAGCAACAACAACAGGCCGACGGCTACGCCGAGTTGGGAGTCGATGATCTCTTCGCGCCCGACAGTGTCACGGAAGAACAGGTGAGCGCTCGGTTGAGTTTGTTGACGTCACTGCAGGATGGATTCGTGTCCCGCCACAGCACGGCTTCACCCATTTCGCACCGAACGGTTTACGAACGTGCCGTCCGCATGATGAAGAGCGAGGCGGCACAGGCGTTTGATCTGGAGAAGGAAGAGGACACCGTTCGCGATGCCTACGGGCGTGGTCGCTTCGGACAAGGCTGCCTGATGGCACGGCGGCTGGTGGAAAGCGGCGTACCCTTCGTCGAAGTCTCGCTGGGCGGACTCGGCGGCGGCGCACTCGGCTGGGATACACACCAGAACAACTTCGCTCGCGTCAAAGAACTCTCGACGGAACTCGATGCCGGTTGGAGTACGTTGATGTCGGAATTGAAAGAACGCGGTCTGCTTGAAACGACGACGATTGTCTGGATGGGCGAATTCGGACGCACGCCGCAAATTCGCCGTCAAGGCGCTGCCGCCGGACGAGACCATTATCCCGCCGCCTGGACCACGGTGTTAGCCGGCGGGGGAATCAAAGGTGGGCAAGCCTTTGGAAAGACAAGTGCCGACGGCGCATCGGTCGCCGAAGGAAAGGTCGATGTCCCCGACATGTTGGCCACGCTCTGCAAGGCACTCGGCATCGATCCGCGCGAACAAAACATCTCGGAATTGGGCCGCCCAATTCGAATCGCTGAAGGCAAGGTGATTGAAGAAATCGTTGGCTGATTCTGTAGAGTCGATTCGTACCCCGTTTGATCGCACACACAAATTCTCATTGGACTAGGGAGTTGATCATGTTTCGGATTATCGGGCTGTGTTGCTTATCAATCTGCTTTCTGTCTGGTGAGTTCGCCGCCGCCGATAATGAAACGGCAACGGTCAAGGTGGCCGATGACAAGCCGAAGGTGAAGGTGGGCGATAACGTAATCGTGGTGACGAATGACGGCAGGGTGACTGTCGGCGAGCTGGTCAAGGACACGAAAGAGTCGATCACTTTGAATCTCAAGGGTGGAGGCACGCGGGAGATTCAGTGCAAAACAATTGAAGAGATCCATAAAGTGAAGACGGCTGTTCCTGAAGCCGAAGCGGTTGAGATCAAGTCGCGCCGTTAGCTGAGATCCAACGGATCGCAGTCTGCGGTGCGTTGCACCGCAGCTATCATGGCGCCAACACAACGTCAGTTCTGATCGAGACCCGTCAGCAGTTTCTCGACGGCGTCGGCGCGGAAGGCGATCTCCAGCACGCTGCGGCGAATTTCTTCCGGATCGACCGTGCTACGCGGAAACGTGTCGATCATTACGAAACACTCTTCGCCCTCAATCGTGCGGAGGGCTAACGCTCCATGCGACACTTCCGAATTCAGCCGCAGCGCCTCTTCGTAATACTCCGACTGAGCCGCGCAACATTTGCTATAAATTAGAATTAACCGTTCCACCGCGGCGTGATCGCTCGGCTCGATGAACAACGACTGCGAGCGGCCATCGGGAAGCGTCATCCGCAATCGATACTGTTTCTCACTGCGGGTCCATTCAATTCCGGTCGTGCCAGCAAACGCCTCGTTCAACAACGACTCAATGTCGCGCACCTGGCCGGCAACCGCGTGCAGCAGTTGTGCGGCTTCAATCGCATCCTGCGGGCGGTTCTCTGGAGCCTTCGCCATCAACAAGCTCAGGCATTCGGCCATCTCCAGCGGAATGTCGGGGCAGAGATCGCGCGCATCGGGAGCCGGATTCTCGTTGATCGACTTCATTAATGCCTGCAGCGTCCCGCCGGCATAGGGGAATTGTCCGGTCAGCAGCAGAAAGTAGGTCACTCCCAGGGCGTAAACATCGCTGGCCGGCGTTGCCTGCTCACCGCGAAACAACTCGGGTGCCATGAAGTTCGGGGTCCCCACCAGATACTGGCCGGTGTCGTCGTCATCGGCATGAATGCGTTTGGCGAGACCGAAGTCGGCAATCTTCGGGATGCCGTGATGCGTCATCAGCACGTTGTCGGGTTTCAAGTCGCGATGAACGATTTTTGCGCGGTGTGCCGCAGCCAGTCCCTCGGCAATTCGTGCGGATAATGCGGTGGCACGAACCGGAGTTAATCGGCCCTCGTCCTGAATCAACTGTTGCAGCGAGCGGCCGGCCACGAATTCCATTTCGAGAAAATGGTATCCGTCGGCTTCTCCAATGGCGTGGGTGGTCACAATGTTGGGATGCACCAACGCGGCGGCGGCTTTTGCTTCGGACATGAATCGCGACGTGTAATCGACATCTCGAGCCGCTGCGCGCGGCGAGAGAATTTTCAGCGCGCACTTGCGTTCGAGAACCGTGTGCTCGGCCAGATAGACCCGGCCCATTCCCCCGCGGCCAATTTGCGAAACGCAGCGGTAGACGTGTAAATCGCGGCCGATGAGATCATCGCCCACGTCGTTTGTCGTTGGAGTTTCGAGTGTGGGGAATGCGTCGGTTCCTTCGGCCACCTTGTAGAGCAGGGTTTCGGCAAGCATCATGTTCCCATCCGATGCGACCTCTGCACCGCAACGCGGGCATGCGGCCGGGACAAACAGAACGCGGAATCGCTCGTTGCAGCCCGCGCAATAAATTGTCGCAGTCGGATCGGGTTCGGCAGCTGATTTTGGTTCCACGGCCATGTCACCACATTTCGCGGTACGCACTGTTTCGCCGAACGGCACCATGGCTTAGGAATAGGCGGCCAGAACTAGGCCAATGTGGAAACGGCTGCCGCCTGAATTTCAGCCAATTTGACGAATTCTCCAGATACGGATATATTTGAACGTATTGTCGTCCCGTTTTCGACCGTTGCGACTGAAAGGCTATTCGCCGCCCGCAGTGGTTTCTTAGATTTGTGGCCGAGTTTCTTACGGAAACGGGTCGCCCGATGGAGTGCGTGCCTTGGACAATCCCGAGCCCGCGGCGGAAATGCCGGACGACAATGGTGCGCCGGACTCAACGGAGTTGACCGAAATCGGACAAACGGGCGATACAGCCGTACTGCTTGCCGACGAAGATTTTCTGCCCGATCCGCCCCGAAAACCACCCGGACCGGGCGTTCCCGAATCTCTGGGTTGGGTGTTCGGTCTGGTGGTGCTGCAAGTCATCGGCGCGGTTCTCGGTCTCATGCTGGCAGTGGGCAGCTATGCGGCGATTGGCGGTGAGCCGAACGAATTATTGCGAGAACTTCAAGACCCGGCGAAGCAGCAAGAATTCCTGCAACAGTTGATGAAGAACTCTGCTGTCGCTTTTTTCTGCGGAGTTCAGGCGGTCACCATGCTGGGTGTCCTTGCGGCTTCGCTGTTGCGGCTTGGTAAAAATCGCCGCCAAACTCTTCCGCTAAAAAGTATTCCGATACCACACGGAGTCGTCATCGGTTTATTGATCGTTTCGCTGATACCGTTCATCAATTCGCTGTTCATCTATGCGACGGAATATTGGGAACTGTTCCTGACATTCTTACCGGACTTGAAAGGTCTCAGTGAGACCAGTTCGATGGATCAGATTGCCGACCTCGTGCCGCAAACATCGCTTCCGCTGCTGCTGACGTTAGTCGCCTTCGTACCGGCCGTTGCGGAGGAACTCGTCTTCCGCGGCGTGATCGGTCGCGGTCTGGTGGCCCGCTGGGGTTTGCCCGCCGGTGTGCTGATGACGTCCGTGTTATTTGCCGCCGTACACGTTCATCCGGTTCATGCTTTTGCATTGATCCCGTTGGCGATCTGCATCCATCTGTCCTACTTATCGACGCGTTCGTTCTGGGCACCGATGGCGATCCATTTCGTCAACAACGCATTCGCGGTCGTCATGATGTATTCGATGCGAGATCAACTCGAAGAGATGAAGCAAGCCGCCACGCCCGAACCTTCGTTGCCGATCTTCCTGGCGGCTGGATTATGCGTCGTTTCACTCGCGACTTTGTTGTGGCAGATGCGCGTTCACTATTTCCTGCCCGATGGCACGCTTTGGGATCCCGGTTACGAGGGAGCCGATATTCCGCCGGCCGAACTGGCTGCCGAGAAACGCTACGATTGGCCCGATTTGTGGGTATTGGCGGCAACCGGCGTAAGCGGACTGTTGTTACTCGCCGCCATCATTTATGTCTGGGCATCGACCTTGGCTGATTCCGTTTGAGAACTGACGAGCGCGGGCTGCTGCTGCATTGGAACGTCGTCCGCGCCGACTCTCTACCCACGCATCCGCTGACGCGTTAGAATCGGTCTACCGATGCTGAATGCCACCCACTGGGACTAATATTGATAGTCCCGTTGCTCAAAAACACGATTAAACCCTACCATGAACGAACTCCCGATTATCGAAGTCGGTCAACCAGCCGGCGTTCTGGAAACATCGGCTCAACCGTCGCGCGGCAATTATGCCTTCATCACCCTCGGTTGCCCCAAGAATCTGGTCGACAGCGAGAACATGCTGGGGGTGTTGGCGTTGGATGGTTACTCGTTGGTGTCCGATCCCGATGGTGCCGATTTTGTGATCGTCAACACCTGCGGATTCATCGAGAGCGCGCGGCAGGAATCGAAGTCGGTCATCAACGAGATGCTCGATCTGAAACGGCAAGGGCGCACTAAAGGCGTGATCGTGGCCGGCTGTTTGCCCGAACGATTGGGCAGCAGTTTGTTGGAAGAAATGCCGGAGATCGATCACATTGTCGGCGTGTTCGGCCGCGACGAAATCAACCGCGTGGCCGACCACTTAATTGGCGGAGCGAGAGAGCAACGGGAATTGTTCCGTCCGGCTCCGATTACCGCCCTCGACGACCGCGCTCGTTTGCGGATCACGCCGCAACACTACGCCTACTTGAAAATCTCTGAAGGCTGCGACCGGACCTGCACGTTCTGCGCGATCCCCAAGATGCGCGGCAAGCACGTCACCAAGCCCATCGAACAGGTCATCGCCGAGGCGCGCGAACTGGCGGCCGACGGTGTGCGGGAATTGAACATCGTTGCCCAGGACACCACATTCTACGGCATGGACCTCTACGGCGAGGTGCGGCTGGTCTCACTATTGAAGGAACTGGAACAGGTCGATGGCATCGACTGGATTCGTCTGATGTATTTGTATCCGGTGAATTTCACCGACGAGCTGATCGGGACGATTGCCGAGTCGGAGAAGATTGTTCCGTATCTCGACATGCCGTTACAACACATTGACGATACCGTGTTGCGGCGAATGCAGCGTCGCGTCAACCGCGCGCGAACAGTCGAGTTGGTTGAGAAGTTGCGGTCGCGGATTGACAATCTCGTGCTGCGGACGACGTTTATTGTCGGTTTCCCCGGCGAGACGGACGAGCAGTTTTCAGAACTCGTCGATTTTGTCGATGAAACGCGGTTCGAGCGAATGGGCGTTTTTCCGTATTCGCTGGAACCGGATACACCAGCGGTCAAACTCGACGGTCATCTCCCCGAGGATGTGAAGGAAGCCCGTCGCGATGAGTTGATGGCAATCCAACAGCCAATTGCCTACGCCCACGGCGATTCGTTGCTGGGTTGCGAGTTGGACGTGTTGATTGACGGCCAGGTGGACGACCAGTTTTGGATCGGCCGAACATATGCCGACGCGCCCGAGATTGACGGCAACGTCTACGTTTCCGGCGAAGGTATCAATGTCGGCGATTCTGTTCCGGTTGAGATGATTGAGCGGCGAGACTACGATCTCGTTGGTGTTTACAATCCCGATGACGATGACGGCGAATGAATCATGCCTGTCACCGAACAACAGACAGACTCGAAATCCAATGCAACTCAAGGTGACGCCGGTTCCGCGCCGCCGAAGCTGCGCGATGCGATCAACGCGCCGAACCTGATCACCTTCAGTCGGCTGATTCTGGCGCTCGTGCTGTTCGTGCTGATTTACGCCAACGGCTTCTGGCTGACGGCAGCCATTCTATTCGTCGTTGCGGCTTCGACCGATTTCCTCGATGGCTACGTTGCCCGCCGCTACGGTCTGGTCACCGTCATCGGCCGGATAATGGACCCCTTTGCCGACAAGATCATCGTCTGTGGCGCGTTCATCTTTCTGCTCGATAAGAAAGTCGATGTGGCACAGGGGGGCGTGATCTGGTCTGGCGTGAATGCGTGGATGGTGCTGATTATCATCGGCCGCGAGATGTTCATTACCAGCCTGCGCGGGTTTCTGGAAAAGCAGGGCATGGATTTCTCGGCCGACTGGACCGGCAAGATCAAGATGGGGCTGCAATGCCTTGCAGTGACCGCCAGCCTGCTGTCGCTCGCTCCGCAGTTTCGTACGGTCGAAAACTTCATCCTCTTCCGCGACGTGATTCTGTGGGCAACGGTCGGATTCACTGCCTATAGCGGAATTGCCTACGTCGTCCGTGCATTGACGATGTTGCGCAGTCGCGGTTGAATCGGTTGGGTGGCGGGGCGTACGGCTTTGCGTCGCCCCGTCGTTTCGCTCGTGGATGATGTGGCATGTTGGCGAGAGTTTTGAAGCGCTCGACGGGGCCACGAAAACTTAGGCCCCGCCACCCTTCGGAGAGAGGTTTCCTAATATGCTCCGCGGCGGCTGAGAACACTCAGCGGGGCTCGAATCAGCAGCAACAGATCGCTCCACAGGCTTTGGCTTCGCACGTAGGTCACGTCGAGATCGACCTGCTGTTCAAAGTCGAGTTCGGCACGACCGCTCACCTGCCATAAGCAGATCAAGCCGGGATTGACCGAAAGCCGTTCAAACTGCTCGCGCTTGTACTGCACCACTTCGCTGCGAATCGGCGGTCGTGGACCAACCAGCGACATGTCGCCTCGCACAACGTTGAACAGTTGCGGCATCTCGTCGATGCTGAACGATCGCAGGAACCGGCCGAACGGTGTGACGCGTGGATCGGTACGGTTTTTGAACACCGGTCCCGATCGTTCGTTCTTCACCAGATGCCGTTGCGATTCGGCATTCAGCGACATCGTGCGGAACTTGTACATCATGAAGGGGCGACCGCAAAAGCCAATGCGTTCCTGACGGAAGAGAGGGCAGCCGCGAGTCGTCACCATGAGTACGACGAACGAAACGATCATGATCGGCGCGAACAACAGCATCGCCACAAGCATCCCGATAACATCGAAGGTCCGCCGCGTTGCGAGGTAAAGCCGCGAGCGATTTCCGCCAGCGAATACCAACGGCAATTCGTGGAGCTGTTCCGGGCGACGCGATCTCAAAACCGTCCTTGGTGTTGTGACACTCGAATTGACATTCGTGTCACGATTGAGCGGCAGGGTCTTGAGATCGATTCCCAATTCCAGTCGAGTCGTGTGTGTCGCGTTGATGCTCATGTCGTTCCTTTCGATGACAGCCGGCGACGTTTGTCAAAGGGGGTCGCTGTGGCTGCAGCAAAGAAACGCAAAGACGATACCAAGCGGGTGTCGGCTTGGTATCGGACGTGAACAAAACGCTGCAACCTATTGGCTGCTTTCTGGTTGCGGCGTTCTGCTGGCGTGTGCCGCCGTGTCGAATTCGACAGCGGCATCAATCGACACGTTGAATCTGATCAACCTGATGATGCAGAAAAACAACGCGTGGCACCGATTCGTGTGGCGTGCGCGTTTCGCCGGTGAAGGTTCGTAGTACCCGCATTCATGCGGTTCGGTTGCTTCCTGGCGCGCTGCAACCCGATGAATCGCTCGGGTGCCACTGACGTGTCGCCAGTGCTCACCGCAATTCACTGGCGAAACGCCAGTGGCACCCATCATCGCATTCGTCAACTACGGCTCGACGAGAGAAGCACTACACCGGCAGTACGGGGAGCGGGTGGTTGACGTCGTCGGCGTGTGGCTCGGCGGCCCGTTGGGCGAGCGTCTCTTGCTCCACGCGATATGCTTGCGGTCGCAAGCCGGCGGTCATTCCGGCCAGCAGGAAGAGCAGGGAGTGGTCGATGGGCGAGTAGCTCAATTCGTGTCCCATCCACTGAAAGAGAATTACCGACAGCATCGCTAAGAAAAGAACAGCGATGCCGCGAATCCAGTCGGGAGTTCCCGCGTGCCTCACCATCTTCCACGCATCGACAGCCCAGACACACATCAGCGCAGCAAACAGGCTGAACCCGATCAACCCCGTCTCGGTCAGCAGGCTCAAGTAGTGATTGTGATGCACGAGCGTGCGGATTCGTTCCAATGGAATTGCGGTTGAGCGATCGGAAAGGTAGGGCAGTTTTTCCTGCGCAAATCGTCCCAGGCCGCAGCCCATAATGGGCCGGTCGAGAAACATTTGCCAGGAAACATACGCAAAGCTGACGCGAAGACTGGCCGAATCGCGGGTTTCGCTAGCCGAATACTCTCGCTGAAACCCGAGAAACGCATCGCTTTTGAATGTGACGAGCAACAAGGCCGCTCCAATCATCCCGCCCAGCACCAGCGGACGCCAACTGCGATGCAATGTGAGTGCCGCCACAACGAACAACGCCAACGCGGCCCCCATCCAAACGCTGCGGGTGTAGCTGAAGAAGATGCCGGCTGCAAACAGCGGCAGAACCAGACAGACGGCAACCTGTCCGAGCCGATTCAAACGGTCGCGCCAGAACCAGGCGCTGAATAAGCCGGCATACACAAACGTGCCGAAACTGACCGATTGCAACATCGGCCCGCGTGCGCGGCCAAAATGCAGGCCCAGTTTGGGGTCGGCAATGTGACGCGGGAAGACCAACGACCATTGCCCGGCCACTTCGAGCATGCCGGTCAACGAGAGGTACAATCCCAGCCCCGCCAACGCCGCCAACACACCGTAGACCCGGCGTTCGGTCAACTTCGATTGGCGGGCGATCCAATAGATGACGGCGGGCATCAAATAACCGGCGAGGAATCGCCAATGCGGAGGAACCTCGCCCTTCAAGCCGGCCGCTTGTTCTCCGGTCAACAGGCTGACCACCAACACACCCAGGAAGCCAGCCAGCAGGACGTCGCCGTTTTGCAGTTTCTTCGGATCGGTGTGGCCCAGACAACGTTGCACCGCGTACGCGATACACAGCAGAGCCAGGACGATCCGTTCGAGAGTCAACGAGATGGGGCCGACATCGACCTTGAACAGGTACTCATTGAAGCAGCAGCCGGCCACCAGAAAGACAACCGTGCCATGCAGCAACGATCCCCGCAGCAGGAACACGAATCCCCACACAGCCAAGGCAAGTCCAGCGATTGCGATGATAAAGGGCATGATGTGGACCTGCTGCTATGGAATCAACTCGCTGCGTCACTCATCGTCATCATTCTTCGTTCGACATTTACAACGCCTGGTCCACCAAGGATTGCACATGCTGCTCGTTGCGGCTGTTGGTTTCGGAAGCCACGACTGTATTCCGTCGTGTCGCGACCGGTGTTGGTGCCGGTTGTGCCGGTGGGACGGTTATTACCAGCAAGCCAAGTCCCATGATCAGCCCGCCAACAAAACCGGCCAACACGATCATCGCGTGACTCGATCCGGCCGGCTTGGTGCCGGTGTTCGGCGTATCGATTCGGCTGAGCAGACTGCCGGTGTCTGCCCCGACGCGGTCGGCCCGGGCATTCATTAATTTCGTGCGGGCCTGTCCCAGCAGCGTCGTTCGGTGTTCGACGTCGGCCACCAGATTCGAGTAGTCAACCCGCAGGGCAGAGCTATTGTCAATTGTTGTGTTATGAAAATGTTTCTAAGCGGCGAATTCCTGCAGAATTCCGTCTTGGAAGGAACGTCCTTCGACGACGAGCGTCATCTTTTCGTGGCT
>Ga0114996_10007595_pt1 | contig 12231 bp, 6 predicted proteins | sample ArcticOcean_MG_C_4_FD_87039 | JGI IMG/M metagenome (GOLD analysis project Ga0114996, IMG submission 87039) | Marine microbial communities from western Arctic Ocean - ArcticOcean_MG_CB4_134 | ecosystem: Environmental > Aquatic > Marine > Oceanic | place: Arctic Ocean: Canada Basin | collected... | reverse complement strand
CGTGGTCGATCCGGAGCCGTCGGCTGTGACCGCCGCGAATCCGCCGACGCGAGGCACCGGGACGCCACCTGCTGGAGATCCTGTGGCTCAATCCACTGGCGGCACGGCTCCGCCGGCCGGGAGTGCTACTGCCCCCGCGGGGGGCACCACGACGCCCGTCGCCACCACCGCGCCCGCCGTTACGCCGACGCCCGCCGCCGCCCCGCGACCGATCCCACGCGAAGTGCGAATCGCTCTCTCGGCCACCGCGATGGTGGTAGAAGGGACGCAGGAGGCCAGCGCGCAGGTGTTCACGGACGGAGGCACGCGGATGACCGCCGGCTTCGACCTCTCGTGGCGTTCTTCCAACGCCGGGGTCCTATCTGTAGACGGCAGCGGCGCCGTTAGTGGGAGGGGCGCCGGCACGGCCTGGCTGGTCGCCTCGGCTGGCGATGCCCGAGACAGCGTTCTCGTGGCCGTCGCCGCCGTAGTCGCCGCGGTCGAGATCGAGGAGTCGGACTTCGCGCTCGAAGTTGGCGGCTCACGGGGCCTCAACGCTTCCGCAACAGACGAGAACGGCACACGGCTAGAGCGTGACATCGCCTGGTCGTCGTCCAACCCGGCGGCGGTGGTCGTCGACGCGGGCACCGGCCGGGTCACGGCGAGGGGGGAAGGCACGGCACAGGTCACCGCCACAGCGGACGGGTCCTCCGATGCCGTCACCGTGAGCGTCGCCGCGCTCGCGGCGGCACTGCCCACGGCCGACGAGGCGAGCACCGCTATCGATGGATACATGGCCGCCCTGACGGGCGGGGACGAAGATGCGGTGAGACGCTACTGGAGCACTGCCGACGAAGACGGCCTGGACGACCTGCTCGACCTGATCGGCGAGCGAGGATTCTCGGCGACGCTTGGAGCGGTCGGCGACCCTAGCGAGCAGGGTGGGGGGGCCGAGATCATGTTCAGCGTTGACGCTGAGTACCGCAGCTTCGCGGGCGGAGGTCGTTCGGAGACCCTCAACTTCGTCGGCCGGCTCGAGCCGGCTGGGTCCAACTGGGTGCTCGTGTCGGCCGTGGTTCGGTAAGCGCGGCTACGGCTTCGAATCAGCCCAGGCCGAAGGGTGACACCAGCGGAAGAGCCTGCGCTCGCGAGTCGGTGGCGTAGCCTCCGGCGCTGAAGAGCGCGGTCCCGAGCCAGAGGAGGCAAACCGTCGCCCGAACGGGTCGTTCTGCTTTTGTAGCACGTAAGCCCTGGCCACGAGCGGGATGCGGAGCTGGAAGATCGTTCTGCCGGCGACGGTCAGGATGCGATCGACTGGTGTAGGGTCGCTCAGGTACCCGACGAGCATCCACAGGAGCACCAAAAGCAAAGGCGCCCGCAGCCACCATCTTCTTGCCGCGGAAGTGCAGTGCAATTCATCCTTGGAGGCGCCCGACGCTCATGGTCGGCCGTCAGGCGTTAGACCGGCGGAGGTGGCGTCTCGTACGGGCTCTCCTTGGCGGCTTCACCCGACGCCAAAGCCCGAGGTTGAGCGTGCCTGCCCTGGGCCACCGGCGTCGTGTCTTGGTCCCCACGCACGTTGGACTCTGACGTCGGGGCGTCGCTCTCTTCGGCGGAGAAGTGGGGAGCCACTTTCCAGAATCCGGGGAGCTGCCCGGGCCAGCCCTCCAGGAGCTCTGCGGCACGCGCCGAGCTGGTGAGCTCCCGATGGCGCTCGATCAGGGACCTTAGAGTCTCGATCTCCGTCGAATTGCGCACCTGTTCGGACCTCACGAGCTCGCGGTTCACTCGGTTGGGGAACGTGCCGTCCATGTCCAGGACATAAGCCACCCCGCCCGACATGCCCGCGCCGAAGTTCCGGCCGGCCCGGCCGAGGACCACCACGAGCCCGTCCGTCATGTACTCACACCCGTGGTCTCCGCAGCCTTCGACGACTGCCACTGCGCCTGAGTTGCGCACGCCGAAGCGCTCGCCGGCACGACCGGAGATGAAGAGACTTCCGCCGGTGGCGCCGTAGAGCACGGTGTTTCCGGCGAGAGCGGAGTCTCCGGCCGCGAATCCGGCGTCAGCCGGCGGATGAATCACGATCTCGCCACCGTGCATTCCCTTGGCGACGTAGTCGTTGGCCTCACCTTCGAGCCGCAGGCTCACACCGTTGATCAGCCAGGCCCCGAACGACTGTCCCGCGGAGCCGGTGAAGCGCAGATCCACCGATCCGGTCGGCAATCCGACGTCGCCGTGCGTCCGTGCGATGCGCACCGACAGGCGGCCGCCCACCGTACGGTCCGTATTGCGAATCTCGTACGACCCCGAAAACGGCGTCCCGGTCTCGAGCGCGTCGCCACATTCCTCGATGATGCGGTCGTCGAGCGGAGTCCCCGGGCGGTCGTTCCTCTCCTGATCGCAGTGTAGGGGGCCGCCAGAAGCCGGCGCGATGAGCCGGGACAGATCGACCGACCGCCACCGATGGTTCTTGTCGGAATCCACCTGCCGCAAAAGTTCAGCGCGACCGATTACATCCTCGAGGCTCCGGTATCCGAGCTGGGCCAGAATCTCCCGGACCTCCTCGGCGACGTGCGTGAGGAAGGAGATGAGCATCTCGGGAGTGCCGAAGTACTTCTTGCGATACTCCTCGGCCTGCGTCGCGATGCCGACCGGGCACGTGTTTGCATGGCACTGCCTCGCCATCTTGCATCCGAGTGCGATGAGCGCAGCGGTGCCGAAGCCGAACCGGTCGGCGCCGAGCATGGCCCCTGTTACGACGTACCGACCCGCGTGGAGCCCGCCGTCGGTGATGACGCGGACCCGACCCCGCAGACCGTTGAGGACCAGCGTCTGCTGGGTCTCGGCCAAGCCGAGCTCCCAGGGTGCCCCTGCATACTTGATGGATGACAGCGGTGAGGCGCCGGTACCTCCGTCGTGGCCGCTGATTTGGATGTTGTCGGCGTACGCCTTGGCGACCCCCGCCGCGATGGTGCCCACACCCTCCGCCGCGACTAGTTTGACGCCCACCCGAGCATCTGGGTTCGCCATCTTCAGGTCGTAGATGAGCTGGGCAATGTCTTCGATCGAGTAGATATCGTGGTGCGGCGGTGGTGAGATCAGCGTTGTACCGGGCTCGACGTGCCGGAGCGTCGCGATATAGGGGCTCACCTTGTAGCCCGGTAGCTGGCCGCCCTCACCGGGTTTGGCTCCCTGGGCAATCTTGATTTCAAGTTCCTGGGCCCCGGCCAAGTAGGCCGGAGTCACACCGAAGCGGCCTGATGCGACCTGCTTGATCGCTGAGTTGGCGTCCCGCAGGTCACCGTCGAATGAGTATCGTCGGGGATCCTCCCCGCCTTCGCCCGTATTCGCCAGGCCACCGATGCGGTTCATGGCACGCGCGATGTCCTCGTGTGCCTCTCTGCTCAGAGCTCCCAGAGACATGGCGCCGGTCTGGAACCGCTGGAGCACGTTCTCGACCGACTCGACCTCGCTGATGTCGATCGGCTCGCGGTCCGACTCGTATCTGAGGAGGTCTCGCAGCGCCGTCGGCGGGCGGTTGTAGATGATGTCAGTGTACGCCCGGTAGGCCTCCTTACCTCCCCCTTCTTCCACCACCTTGTGTAGCGCCCGCCACACGGGGGGCTCATTGGCGTGGTAGTCTGCGCCCCGACGGAACTTGTACCACCCGCCGGCCTCAAGGTCGCCGCCCGAGAAGGCACGCTGATGACGCTCGAGGACGTCCTGCGCGAGCTCGATGAGCCCGATCCCGCCGATGCGGGACGTTGTGCCAGGGAAGCAGCGGTCGATCACCTCGTCGCCCAAGCCGAGGGCCTCGAAGATTTGTGCGCCGTGGTATGACGCGACCGTCGAAATCCCCATCTTCGACATGATCTTCAGAAGGCCTGCCTCACAGGCCTTCAAGTAGACCCGAACGGCTCGATCCCCGTCCTCGCCCCCTTCGCCAAGGCCGCCTGTCGTGGCCAACTCCCGGACCGTCGCGAGCGCGACGTAGGGATAGACCGCCGAAGCGCCGAACCCGATCAGGGAGGCGAGTTGATGGACGTCATTAGCGTCCCCCGCCTCGGCCAACAGGCTGGCCCGCATGCGACGCCCCGTCCGTATCAGGTGGTGATGAACTGTCGAGACCGCCAACAGCATTGGGATCGGTGCTCTGTGCTCGTCGGACCTGCGGTCGGTAATGATGAGGGCGCTGTGCCCCCCGTCGACGGCGGCTGATGCCGCTCGGCATAGGTCGTCGAGTGCCTCTCGTAGGCCCTCGGGCCCACCCTCGGCGGAGAAGACGGCGTCCAGCGTCGCAAACCTCAGGTCGTCACCGCCTGAGCGCATCAGGGTCGCCCAAGCCGTATCGGAGAGCAGGGGGCTCCGGAGGTGGAGCAGGCGTGCGGCCTCGGGTCGCTCCTCGAGAACCGAGTGGCGCCTGCCGAGATAGGTGTCGAGCGACATCACCACGCGCTCCCTGATCGAGTCGATCGGGGGATTGGTGACCTGCGCGAAGCGCTGTCGGAAATACGTGTAGAGGGACCGTTGGTGGTCGGTTAGCACGGACGGAGCGGTATCGTCACCCATAGAGCCCGTGGCTTCCTTCCCCTCCGACGCCATGGGTGCGAGAACCTGCTTGATCTCCTCACGGGTGTACCCGTGTAGGACCTGAGCGCTTGCGAGGTCCCCAACTACCGCGGGGGGCTGGTCGTCGCCTCCGGCGGCCCCAAGGTGGCGCATGTTGCCTTCCACCCACTGGCTGTATGGTTTGCGGCCGGCGAGGCGTTCCTTGATCTGGTCGTTGCGCAGGAACTGTCCGCTCGCGGTGTCGACGGCGATCATCTCGCCGGGGCCGACCCGCCCCGATTCGATCACGTTGGAGAGGTGGACGTCGAGCGTTCCGACCTCAGACGCCATGATCACCAGACCGTCCGAGGTCACCTTATAGCGCGCCGGGCGTAGGCCGTTGCGATCCATGGCGGCGGCGGCCACGACCCCATCCGTGAACGCGATTGCGGACGGGCCGTCCCATGGCTCGGTCAGGCAGGCATGGTACTCGTAGAACGCGCGCAGTTTGGGGTCGATATCCGGGTCGTTCTCCCAGGCCTCCGGGACCAGGATTCTCATGGCATGCAGCAGGTCTCGGCCCGACATGACGAGCAACTCGAAAGCTTCGTCCAGCGAGGCGCTGTCCGACCCGATCGGCCAAATGACGGGCGTGAGCTCGGCGACCTCGTCGCCCCAGACCGAAGAAGTAAGCTCAGGCTCCCGCGCCGACATCCAATTCCTGTTGCCGAGGAGGGTGTTGATCTCTCCGTTGTGGCCCAGCATGCGGAACGGCTGGGCGAGCTTCCAGTTGGGCAGGGTGTTGGTGGCGAAACGCTGGTGGAAGAGCGCGACACTGCTCACGGTCCGTTCGTCACCCAGATCCGGGAAGAACCGCTCTACCTGAGGCGCGACCATGAGGCCCTTGTACACCACCGTGCGCGAGGACATCGACACGATGTACGCATCAATGTCGTTTTCGCGGTACGCGGCTTCTGCCCGTTTGCGACCGAGATAGAGCGCGCGATCGAAGTCGACGCTCGTCTGCCCTTCGGTTCTCGCGAAGAGGAGCTGCTCGATGCCCGGCAGGGTCTCCTTTGCGAGCCCCCCGAGCATGGAAGGATCGATCGGCACCGGTCTCCATCCGAGCACGTTCACATCGCTGCGCCGTGCGGCGGCCTCCAGGAGCTCGCGCGCTTGTGGGCGGTGGGCCTCGTCGGCTGGCAGGAAGACCATTGCAACCGCCAGACGGTCGACCTGATCGCTCGGTAGACCGAACCCAGCCGCGTCGTCCGCTAGGAGCTCGCGCGGGACCTGGATCGTTACGCCTGCACCGTCGCCCGAAGCCGCGTCGGCCGAAACCGCGCCGCGATGCGTGAGGCGCACGAGCGCTTGAACAGCGAGCTGCACGACCCGATGGCTAGGGGTACCGTCGATTGCGGCAATGAAGCCCGTACCGCACCCATCGTGTTCGTACGCGGGATTATAGAGAGTCAGCGGTGGGCCTTGAGGCCCTGTCTTGGCTCTTGGCATCTATCACACTCGAAATCCGGCCCTCGGCTGTGGGACCGGCGGGGAGCGAGACAGACCTCAACTCAACCGCGAGCGCTTTTGCGCTCACGCCCCGCCAGCTCCCTCCGTGGAGGGCCGCGACGAATAAACAGTACACGTCACACGGCTTGACTGCCCGGACGCCCGAAATCACTTGGCATCACGCGGCTGTTCCTCACAAGGAGGAGGCGGGGGAACCGCTTGAAGCAAGCGGGACTATACCGCCTTCCGCGGCCCCTTGCAAGTGAGAAACCGCCTCCAGACGCGCTTGCCGGTTGCCCGTCCCCGGTTTCCCAGCGAGCGACCTGGTGCCTATCTTGACGCTCGGACCGACCCACCTCAGTGATGCCGAGTGACGCAGATGACCGACCGCGCCAAAACTCTCCTGGACGCGCGCCGCGAGCGGCTCGAGCGCCTCCTAGGCCGACGCCTCGACCCTCCTGTGACGGGGGGAGCCGGCGCTCTGACGGAGGAGGCTCGTGGGTATCTCATGGGAGAGGCCGAAAACCTCTATTGGAACGACCTTGAGTGGGAGCACATCACGGACGAGGAAGCGCTCGAGGAAGGCCCGATCACACAGCTGACCTTCCCAGGGTTCCTGGCCTTCATTAGGGGGCTGCTCCTGCACGAGGTGATGCCCGACTCCATCGCACCTGCCAGCCCCCGACCCGAAGTCGTGGAAGACATCCTGACGTTTCTGGCGCGCCGAGTCGTCGAGCTTGAAGATGGCTTGGCGGAAGCGGAGGACGGAGAGGTCGAGCGTCGACAGTCCGAACTCGAGATGACGAGTGACTTGATCGACCTGGTCCTTCACGAGTTCCACGGCGTTGGCCCCAAGGATATGGAGCGCATCGAGGCGGGCGGACAGGCTTCGGCCTGATCGCAGCTGCGGAGATCCATCGTGACGCCCTGGCTGCGAAAGCGTCCGGGCCACCCCTATCTTGCGGGTGCCCCGATGCTCGTGGCGCACCGAGGCGGCTCGTTACTGGCTCCGGAGAACACCATGGCGGCGTTCCGGATGGCTACGGAGTCGTGGTGGGCCGATATGGTGGAGTTGGACGTCCGACTCACCAAGGACGGCGAGGTCGTCGTCATCCATGATGCGACCGTCGATCGAACGACCGACGGCGATGGTCCGGTCGCCGACTTCGCGCTCGCGGAAATCCAGGCCCTCGACGCGGGGTATCGGTTCGTCGACCAGGCAGGCGTCCATTCGTTTCGAGGGCAGGGAGTCGCCATCCCTACGTTGGACGAGGTCCTGTCAGCGTTTCCGGATATGCGGTTCAACGTCGAAGCGAAGGAGCCCCCGGTCAGCCGTCCGCTTTTGGACATCATCGCGCGCCACGGGGCGGAGCATCGGGTCCTAATCGCGGCAGAGTTCGAGTCGTCGCGAAGAGATGCGCGGGGCTACACGGGGCCGTGGGGGTCGAGCTACGGCCAGATCCTTTTCTTCTGGTTGCTGCACTGGTTACCGGGCGGAAGTCCCTACACGCCTCATGCAGATATTTTTCAGGTGCCCGAGCGCAGAGGGCGGCTCAGAGTTGTGACGCGACGCTTCATCCGAGAGGCCCAGCGTCTTTCCATTCCCGTGCAGATCTGGACGGTGAACCGAGAGGACGACATGCGTCGCCTCCTCGATTGGGGCGTCGACGGGATCCAAACGGATCGCCCGGACCTTCTCTCCGCCGTGCTGACGGAGCTCGCCGGCCGCCCTGTGCCCCCGGGGGCAAGGCAGAGTCGGGTCCCATGAGCCGCTCGCAGGGCCCCCTCGGGGGGCGCTTTCTGGAGAGCCTCGCCGCACATAGGGATGAGGGCCGAGTCGTCGTCGCCGTGTCCGGTGGCCTCGACTCTTGCGCTCTTCTACACCTCGCTCGTTTCGCGGCCCGTGATACCAGACACGAGTGGGTCGTCGCGCACTTCGATCACCGTATGCGTCCGTCCAGCTTTGCCGACGCCCGTTGGGTGGCAGGACTCTGCCGGGCGTGGGATCTACCCCTTCACCTGGGTCGAGCCGATTCGACCCTGACCTCTGAGGAGTCGGCCCGGAACGCCCGCTACGCCTTCCTCGAGGAGGTCCGGGAGCGGACCGCGGCCTCTCTGGTGCTCACAGGGCATCACGCGGACGACCAGGCCGAGACGGTGCTCTTCCGCCTCCTCCGAGGCACGGGGTTGCGCGGGCTTGGAGGGATCCCCCGGCGGCGGGGCCCGTCGATCGTTCGGCCGCTTCTCGACTTTTGGCGGACCGAGTTGCTGGAGTACGCGCTCGCCGTTCGTCTTTCCTGGCGGGAGGATCCAACGAACCGTAGCTCCGTTTACGCCCGCAATGCGCTCCGCAACAGAATCCTCCCTGATGTGGAGCGCCTCGTGGCATCAGGGGCTCGCCGAGCACTGGTTCGGCTGGCCGACATCTCCCGCGATGAGGAGTCGGCTTGGGAGAGCGTACTCCCTTTGCTAATGGAGCCCCTCGACGTTCGGAGGACCGACACGGGAGTGTCTTTCGGCCGGGCGAAGCTGCTCGAAATCCACCCTGCCGTGCGCGCTCGCGTGATTCGTGTCCTCGCGGCGGGGCTCGGCGCTTCGTTGGACCATCTCGGGACCCGCCTCGCGGTGGACTTCACGACTTCGGGCTCGAGCGGTCGGGCGATCGACCTGGGCGGTTCGGTGTCGCTCAGCTTGGAGCTGGACCGCTGTGTCATGGGCCGCCGGGTTTCGGCCGGAGAGGATCGGGCGCTCGCGATCGAGGGCCCGGGCCCCGGCCGGGGGGCCGTCGTCCTGGCCGGAAGTCGGATTCCGGTAGCGTGGGGAGGCGACGAGCCGACCAGACGACAAAGCTCGGAGGAGTTCGCCCTGGAAGGCCTGCGGTTTCCGTTGCTCGTGCGTTCCCGCCGACCGGGGGACCGCATCCGCCTGCCAGGCGGGAGCAGGAAGGTGAAGAAAGTCCTGCTCGAGAGCCGTATCCCCCCCTCTGAGCGACACCGAGTGCCGCTCGTCGTAGATGCGGAGGGACAGGTGCTGTGGATTCCCGGCTTTGCCAGAGCGGACCGGTTCGGGCAGGAGGACTCCCCGGATGGGTTCAGGATCGGGATCGGATGATGAGCGCCGGAGCTGACGGCGGTGGGCCGGCGCTGAGTACGCCGGAACGAGTCGTGTTCAGCGCGGGGCAGATCGACCGGCGCGTGCGGGAGCTCGCCGCGGAAATCTCTGCCGCTTACATGGAGGTTGACCGGCTGTTGGTGCTCGGCCTGCTCAAGGGGTCGTTCATCTTCATGGCCGACCTCGTGCGCGCCATCACGCTGTCTCACCAGGTCGATTTCCTCATCGCGTCCAGCTACGGGGCGGGGACGGTGTCGAGCGGGGACGTGCGCCTTCATTATGACCCGGTGACGTCCCTCGACGGCCGCGCTGTCCTGGTCGTGGAGGACATCGTCGACAGCGGAACGACGCTGGGCAGGGTTCTCCCGAGGCTCCAGGCGCGGGATCCCTCCAGCCTCGAGGTCTGCGCCCTACTGCACAAGCGTCTCGACCCGGCTGATCCGGCACCCCGCTGGGTGGGCTTCGATGCACCCAATGAGTTCCTAGTGGGGTATGGTCTCGACCACGCCGAAGACTTTCGCCATTTGCCGTATATCGCGAGCCTTTAGAGCCGCCAAGACCGCCCCTTCGCGCGGATCTTCAGAATAGCCAAATGTCACAAACCGACCCGACACGAAACGACGACCAGAACAACCGCTTAGGGCGTATCTCCAAGAACGCGGCGTTCTTGATGATGATGGCCCTGATGCTGCTGTTGGCGATCCAGGTGCTCGGAAGGCCGGACGACCCCGTCACCTCCATCAGCTACAGCGTTTTCACGGAGCACGTCAGTGCCGATCGGGTCAACGAAGTCACCTTCCGCGACCGTGCAGTCGAGGGCGAGTTCACGCAGCCCGTCCGCAGCGATGATCAGGACTTCGTGCGCTTCCGGACCATGGTTCCGGGCGACGTTTCCGAAGGACTGCTGGACGAGTTACAGAGTCGGGGCGTGATCATCAATGCCCAGCCGCTACAGCGAGGAATCGGGACTCTCCTGTTGCAAGCTCTCCCGTGGCTTCTCTTTATCGCCTTTTGGATCTGGATCCTCCGGACCATGCAGGGCGGGGGGAACCGCGCGTTCCAGTTCGGTCGGTCGAAGGCGAAGATGATCGCCCCCGACACGCCGAAGGTCACGTTCGCGGACGTGGCCGGCGCGGATGAGGCCAAGGAGGAACTCGAGGAGATCATCGAGTTCCTCAAGGACCCGGCAAAGTTCTCCCGCCTAGGGGGACGGCTGCCAAAGGGCGTGCTCCTTGTGGGCCCGCCCGGAACCGGCAAGACGCTGCTTGCTCGTGCCGTAGCAGGAGAGGCCGGCCGGCCCTTCTTCCAGATGTCGGGCTCCGACTTCGTTGAGATGTTCGTGGGAGTGGGTGCCTCTCGGGTCAGGGACCTCTTCGAACAGGGCAAGGCCCATGCGCCCTGCATCATCTTCGTCGACGAGATCGACGCCGTTGGGAGGCATCGTGGCGCTGGGCTGGGTGGCGGACACGACGAGCGTGAGCAGACGCTGAACGCCCTCCTCGTTGAGATGGACGGCTTCGAGTCCAACGAAGGCGTCATTCTTCTGGCCGCCACGAACCGTCCCGACGTGCTCGACCCGGCGCTTCTTAGGCCGGGGCGCTTCGATCGGCAGGTCGTGGTCGACCTGCCCGACGTGAAGGGTCGGGAAGGGATCCTACGCGTGCATGCGAAGAAGCTGCCGCTCGCAGACGACGTCGAGCTGTCCTTCATCGCGCGCGGTACGCCGGGAATGAGTGGCGCGGACTTGGAGAACATCTGCAACGAGGCGGCGTTGTTGGCCGCGCGCCGAGACGGCGACAAGGTGTCGATGGGCGACTTCGAGCAGGCCAAGGACAAGGTCATGCTCGGGACCGAGCGAAAGAGCCTTGTGCTCAGCGAAAACGAGCGGAAGCTCACGGCCTATCACGAGGCCGGCCACACGGTGCTGGGCATGAGGATCCCTGGACTCGACCCTGTGCACAAAGTCACGATCGTGCCGCGCGGGCGAGCGCTGGGAATCACGGCGAGCCTGCCAGAGGTGGATCGTCACTCCTATACGAAGGAGTGGATGGAAGGCCAGCTGGCGATGCTCTTCGGGGGGCGAGTGGCTGAGGAGCTGGTATTCGGCCCGCAAGACGTGACTACGGGGGCTGGGAACGACATCCAGCGTGCGACATCTATGGCGCGACGGATGGTCACTGCGTTCGGAATGAGCGAGGTCGTCGGTCTCGTCGCGGTGGCCGACGATGACCAGGAGATCTTCCTGGGGCGTGAGATCACGCAGCGTCGGGGGGTCTCCGAGCATACGCAGCGGATCGTAGACGAGGAAGTGAAGAGGATTCTCGACGAGGCCCACAGGCGGGCGCACGAGGTACTCGGGGCGAACAGAGATCTCCTCGAGGCCATCGCCGGGGCCCTCTTGGAGCGAGAGACGCTCGACCGCGACGACGTCGAGACTCTGGTGCGCGGAGATCCATTGGCACCGCTTCCGCTTCTTGAAGAGCCGGAGCCGCCTCGGCTGCCGCAAGAGCCAGCGGCTCCCCCGGAGAAGGCTCCGCGCGGATTCGGCCTTGTCGGCGGAGAGGGTCCGCTGCCGGGACCGGCTCCAGGCGTGGTTGAGGCGCCGGGCGACGACGAGTTGATCTGATGGGATCGCGCCGGCTTACCCAGGCCAGGAGCCGGCGTTGACCAGGATCTGGGAGCAGTTGCAGTTCTTCCGTCCGGGCTGGACGGACCTGATAGAGATCCTCATCGTCGCGTTCCTGCTGTACCGGATCCTGGTCGTTATCCAGCGGACCCGGGGCATCCAGATCGTGCTGGGGGTGGTTCTGCTCACCTTCACGTACGGCGTCTCGCGCCTCCTGGATCTGATCCTGATCCGCACACTACTGGAGGCAGTCTTTCAGTACGGGGCGATCGCTGTTCTCGTGGTCTTTCAGCCTGAGCTCCGGGCGGCTTTGGCCCGATTGGGACAAAGCCGGATGATGCGCGCCTTTCAACACCTCGAGGGGAGCCGGGTCGCAGAGGAGATCGTGGAGGCCACGGAGCGTCTGGCCCGCGCCCGACACGGGGCCATCATTGCGATCGAGCAGAAGGTCG
>Ga0114996_10007591_pt1 | contig 12235 bp, 13 predicted proteins | sample ArcticOcean_MG_C_4_FD_87039 | JGI IMG/M metagenome (GOLD analysis project Ga0114996, IMG submission 87039) | Marine microbial communities from western Arctic Ocean - ArcticOcean_MG_CB4_134 | ecosystem: Environmental > Aquatic > Marine > Oceanic | place: Arctic Ocean: Canada Basin | collected... | reverse complement strand
AGCTGCTAAAGCAAAGCCAGCTGCTAAAGCAAAGCCAGCTGCTAAAGCAAAGCCAGCTGCTAAAGCAAAGCCAGCTGCTAAAGCAAAGCCAGCTGCTAAAGCAAAGCCAGCTGCTAAAGCAAAAAAGTAATTCTAGAAACTAATTTATTTATTCTAACTGTTTAAGATCAAGTTCACAGTTTATACTGCATTCAGGTTCATCCCAATCAATTGTTTTCTCTGAAGAAATTATTCCAAGTGGATCATATCTGTCAAATTTTGTTTCACCTTGAACAGAACTTAGCATGACTATTTTTGATTCATTAGATGACATGTCAATATGCGTAGTGTTTTCATCAAAAACTCCACCAGTAATATCAGAAATTGAATTTAACACTCCAATTGGAACATTACTACCACCATAGACATACAACATAGATCTCTTAATGCTGTTTGGAGGTGCATCTTCATATAGCATTCTTAATGAATCTTTAAGAGACACTTCCATATCACTAGCATTTTTACTGGTTGATAAAATATTTACATCCTCAGAAATTTCAGATGATTTTAGTGATGATATGACACTTTCAATGGCTTTATTGGAAATATTATTACATTGTTCATGAGAGAGATCAGGATTACTATCAAGAAGTGCATCATTATCAAGAACAATAGTACAATGTGAATCATGTCTAATTCTTTTTAATGCAATTCCTGATTGGAATATTCTATTTTTTTCGAATTTAAATGGCATAATAGCAAATGATAGAAGGTTTTTTTCTTGTTCTTTACAAATTTTAGAAACAACTGGAGCAATTCCTATACCAGCCTTTCCAGCAAGATTTGACATTAAAATTATTGTAGAGTATTTTGAAATATTCTTTTCAATCTCTTCCAAGTTTTCTAAAGTTGATCCTCTAATAAGATGAATTGATGGGTTGACAACAGACTTTGTGGAAATTTTTATCGAGTTTTTGCCAGTCAAATCTTTTTGGTCGTGACTTATCACCAACGAATCAGAATTTAGTGATTTTTTTGCCTTTTCAGCAAGATCAGCACCAACTCGTCCTAGACCAATTACCAGTATAGGTTCAGTTATCTCAAATGTCATGGTAGCATGTTATGGTAAATTCCGGTAAATAACAGTTAACTAAGTTTTCATCAAAACAACGATCAAAATTTTTTAACTTGCGATCTCGCCAACCAGACTATGATTCGTTGCCTTGGTTATCAAAACCGTGGATATTTGGTCAAGTTTGGCATCATTTTCTACAAAAATTGGTTTGTAAGCAAAATTTCTGCCTTTAATCTGTCCATTTGTATATTCATCAAACAAAACCTTACCCTTCCACCCAATCCATTTTTTATTATTTTCGAGTGATATATCATTCACAATATCGGTGATTTGTTTACTCCTTCGTTTGACTTTTGCAATATTAAGTTGAGGCATTTCAGCAGCGACAGTTCCAGGTCTTCGGCTATATCGTGCAAGATTTATGATATCTGGTCTGGTTTCTTTCAAAAGTTTTACTGTTTCTTGAAAATCTTCTTCTGTTTCCGTTGGATATCCTACAATAATATCCGTTGAAATAGTAAATGGACCAAATTTTGTTCTAAATTCTTTTACAACATTTTTGAAGGTTTCAACTGTATGTCCGCGTTTCATATTATTCAGTACATTATTACTTCCACTTTGAACTGGAACATGTAAAAATCGAAATACTTTATAATTCTCAAATGATTTGAGAAGATTATTCTTTATTCTTGGCATATACATAGGATTCAGCATCCCAACTCTAATTCTAAACTCTCCAGGTATTTCACTGACGTTGTTGATCAAAGAAGACAAGTCTTCTCTAATATCTAAGCCATAACAGCCATTATCAGTTGAAGAGAGCCATATTTCTTTACAACCATCTGCAAGTTCTGTTTTGACCTGTCTCACAATATCTCCAATTCTGTAGCTTTTCAAGTCACCCTTTGCCAGCTTTGTTTGGCAAAATGTACATTCACTCATACAACCACTGGCAATTTCTACAATTCCTATTGTAGGATTGAGTCTTACTTTGGGTATACCAACTTTGGAAATATCAGTATCATCTAGGCACACCATTTTTGAACCATCAAGTGTTTTTTCAATAATCTGTACAGTTTTCCCAATCGAATTTGGTCCCATTAAGCTGGCATTTTTTGCAAATTTTTCAACTGTATATCTTTCTGCCTTAGGAAGACAACCTGCAACAATAAGAGGCTTTGATTGTGATTTTTTAATACGATAAACCATCTTTGTGGCAGTGGCATCCCTTACAGAACAAGTGACGATCAGATTAAGATCCGAATCAGATTCATTTTCAGTAAGAGTATGTCCGCCATTTACGATCAACCCAGATATCATTTCGGAGTCAGCAAAACTAGCTGAACAACCATAGGCTTCAACCCAAATTTTTGCCATTTCTAACTTAGTAAAGAATCAACTTGCTTTTTAGTCATTAATTTTTTTGAAATTACAAGTTCACGAATTGTTTTACCCGTTTTCATCGATTCCTTGAAGAGTTCAGCTGATTTTTCATACCCAATTTTTGGTGTGAGCAGAGTTACAATAACTGGACTTTTTTCAATGTTGGCCTGAAGTTTTTCCTTGTTTGCACCAAGTCCAGTAATGAGGTTTGTAGTAAATATTGGCAAAAAGTTTGTTAACATATCAGTGGAATCAAGAACTGCCTTGAGCATTACTGGAAGCATTACATTAAGCTCTAGTTGTCCAGCTTGTGCAGCAAAAGCTACTGTAGTATCATTACCAATTATATCAAAGCAGATCATGTTCATGCATTCTGCTAAAGATGGGTTTACTTTTCCTGGCATGATTGAAGAACCAGCATGTACCGCAGGAATCTCAAGCTCACCAAATCCCGCAACAGGTCCTGAGGCCATCAACCTAATATCGTTTGAAATCTTTCCAAACTCAACAGCTAGATTCCTCAGAAAAGATGATGCATGTGTAATTGCAAGTCTACTTTGTAGTGCATGCTGACTTTCAGCCGCAGGTTTTAGTGGAAGACTTGAAATTCTTGCAAGCTCTTTAATTACATTTTTACGATATCCGTTTGGGGTATTTGCTCCAGTACCTACAGCTGTGCCACCCAATGCAACTCTATACAATGATTCATAGACGCTTTCAATTTTGAGTCGTGCATAACGAACAGAAGCTGAATAAGCCTTAAACTCACTTCCAAGAGTTACTGGCAATGCATCCATAAGATGTGTTCGTCCAACTTTTTTGTATTTTTCAAACTGTTTTGCTTTTTTATCTAAAGATGTCTCTAGCTTTTTGATGATTGGTACCAAGTCATCAAGTGCAAACAGTATTGACATATGCATTGCAGTTGGGTATGTATCGTTGCTTGATTGAGACATGTTTACATGATCATTTGGGTGTAAGTGTTGATACTGACCTAATTTCTTACCAAGAATTTTTAGTGCAACATTTGCAATTACTTCGTTCGTGTTCATGTTGAACGCAGTTCCAGCACCAGAGTTTATCATATCAACTACAAACTGATCCTGATATTTTCCTGCAAGAATTTTATCACATGCTTTGGTTATTGCACTTCCACGTTTGTTATCTAATGCTTTAGCTTTGATGTTTGCAATTGCAGCAGAACGTTTTATCATTACAAACGACTTGATCAAATGTGTATGCGACTTTTGTCCAGTAACATGGTATTGTTTGATTGCTCTGCCAGTAAACGGACCATAATATGCATCAGCAGGAATTTTAACTAAACCAAGTGAATCTTTATCGTTTCGATTCTTCACATATACAAATAGCTCATTCTTAGTATATATTTTCGTAAATAATTAATTTAACAAAATGTAGTATAACCATCAAATATTTCTAAATTCTGAACTAATATTTCATTTTGACCGAAATATGAAAAAGCTATATTAGTGACCATACTCGATATGTGATCACAATGAATAAGCGCTTAAACTTCATGTTTACCATGGCAGCAATAGCTGTTATGGGCGGCGCGCTATTCGGAAGTAGTTTTACATCCCAAATGACAGGATCAACATTTGACTTTTCAAAGTCAGATAATGCAGCATTGCAGAAGATCCATGACATGGGTGGATTAGAACTTGTTATGCCAGCAGCATTTGCTGAGGCTGGAAACTGTGACAGCGATGAATATGCAGATCGTACTGTTGTTGAATTCCCACTTACTGGTGTAAGTATTGATCTCCCACGATTAGGTGGTGGCACTTTTAGTGCTATGACTTTCAGTGAGCAGATACCAGGACCTACACTAAGAGTTACACAAGGTGACGTCGTAAAGATGACACTAACTGTACCAGATGGTGAACCAACTCCACACGGTAACGACATGCACGCATCACAAGTCACTGCTGTACCAACATTTGGTGCAGTACAGCCAGGAACTGAAAAAACCTATTGTTACATTGCACAAGTACCAGGGGTATACAAATACCATTGTTCTGGTATTAATGTAGCAGCAATGGACCAACACGTCCTTCAAGGAATGTATGGCATTGCCATAGTTGATCCAATTGATGGTTACAGTAAGTTAATGGTTGAAAAGACAGCTGTAAATGCAAATGGTGATGTTTCACGGGATAGACAATTCTATTCTGCTGACGCATTGGAGTTTCAACTCCAATACCAACAAATGTACTTGACTGACGCAGGCACTTATGATGCTACTGCAATGTTCGCACACCAGACATCATACACAGCAGTTAATGGACAACCATTTGGTTACGTACCAAACGAAATCCACAACTTGCTTAATGGTCATCCTGGAACAAACATCTTTGTAGCACAACCATGGAATAGCATGGACCTACATCAGTACCAATCACAATTGTTGTTTACACCAACTGGTCTTCATAACAGAATCTTTGTAGAGAACCAAGGCAACGAACCAGTTTATTTCCACATCGTGGGTGAGATTCTTGACAGAGTCACACAGGGCAACAGAGTACAATCTGGTGCTACAGAAACATGGTTACTTGGTGGTTCCCAGAACATGATTGTTGACGTAGTATATGACGAACCAGGCATTTATGTCGCGGTTAATCATGACTATGCAGCAATTTACACTGGAGCAGCTACCATCTTCGTTGCAGGTTTACCACTGCCTGTTATCAATGAAACCGCAACAGCACTAGGTGTTGTTCAAGGTGCAGTTGATACTGGCATGTATGCAGGTGTATTAGGAAATCCATATGATTCAATACCACCATATGGAGAACAATCCATACCTCATCCAGCAAAGAACGTTCACTGCATGTGTAGCGACGGAGTCGCAGCAGCACAAGCAGCCGAAGGCGCCGTCGAACTATGGGTAGCAATTCCTGCAATACTTGCAGCAGCAGCTGAAGCAGCAGAATAAACCCAAGCATCTTTTTTTCTTTTTTTAATTAAAGCCTAAACTGTGTTATAGCCACTCAAAATGATTATATTTCGTGGTTAGGGGCTGAATTTATGGACGTAAAACATTCAGTACTAATCTGTGATCAGGTAAATCCCATACTTAATGAAATTCTGACTAAGAATGGCCTTGAGGTAACCTATGAACCTGAAATCACTCCAGAACAAATATCTGAAAAAATTGGAAGTTATGAAATTGTTGTGGTACGAAGCAGAACAAAACTGGTTAAAGAACTGATAGAAAAAGCAGATAACTGTAAAATAATTGCCAGAGTCGGAGTGGGACTTGATAATATTGATCAAGTTGCTGCAAAGGAAAAGAACATCAAAGTAATTAATGCAGTAGAAGGTGCAATGAATGCTGTAGCTGAATTAGTTATTGGTTTCATGCTTTCAATGGCAAGGGAGATTCCACGAGCTGATAGAGAAGTTCGTAACGGAAATTGGATAAAAAAAGAATTGATGGGTAGTGAACTTCGAGGTAAGTATCTTGGAATAGTTGGATTAGGAAATATTGGAAAAAGACTTGCAAGATTAGCCAGAGCATTGAATATGAATATTATAGGATATGATGTGGTTCCAATTGATCAAGAATTTTCCAAGGAAGTTGGACTTATGCAAGCAGACCTTGATACATTGCTATCAAGCTCGGATTATATTTCACTACACGTTCCATTAATTGATAGTACACATCATATGATAAATTCAGAAAAGATTGCTATGATGAAAAAATCTGCTCACATCATCAATACTTCACGAGGTGGTGTGATTGATGAAGAAGTATTATACAATGCGCTAAAAACTGGAGATTTATCTGGAGCTGCATTGGATGTTTTTGAGACAGAACCTGCTACAAGTAATAAATTGATATCACTACCTAACTTTATAGCCACTCCACATATTGGAGCCCAGACAAAAGAAGCTCAGTCATTAGCTGCAAATATTATAGCCGAAAAGATAATACAGACGATTAGGGGCGTAATCTAAGATGAAGATAGCCATCCTACTTGCAATATCTGTTCTTATTTTATCCCAAGGCTATGGTATGGCATATGGTGAAAAATTAACATTGTCAACTGATTCTTCATCATATGAGAAAGGTACGACCATAGAAGTATCAGGATTAATTTCTGATTATGATGCATCAGACCCACTTAAAGTATATCAGATTACACTTAGAGTTGTAGACACTAAGAACAATATTATTACTATATCTCAATTTAATCCAAATGACGATGGTACTTTTTCCACATCTATTAATTCTGATGGACCTACGTGGAAATTTGATGGTGATTATGTAATCATGCTGAATTATGGCGATTTGAAAGCAACATACACTTTTGCTTTCTCTGTTCCAGCACCTGGTTCTGAAATTATTGATGAGGCTGGAGATGTTATTGATGCCGGTGTTGATGTTATTATTGAGGTAGTAGATGTTGCAGATGCTATTGTAGAGGAAGTTTCGGGCGCTCTTCAATGTGGACCTGGAACAACTGAAGATGGTGGTATTTGTATTATTGACAAATCTGGTTCTTTCAATCCACAAATTGAGGAGGGTACATTTTATGCACTGATAATTCCAACTGCTATAGCATTTGGAATAGGTATGGTAGTTTTAGTTGCTCTAGCCTTGATAGCAAGGGCACACAGAAAATGAGCTGAGTAGAAGATTACACTGCAGACGTATTTACTAAGATAATTCCATTTTCTATGAGATATTGAAGTGATAAAGTAAACTCGGTATCGGATATTTGACCAGCTACCCACCATTCTGCATTAGTTTTTACCCAATCAGGTATCTTTGTTATTGTTTCATCACCTGTAGACGTGTATGGAATTTTGATGATTTCTTGTTCAATCAGAAATCCTAGCGCACGCGCAAAATCTTTGTCTGTAACAGTTGGTTCGCTTACCCACATGTGTGCTACATCCTTTATCCAGTATGGTAGGCAGATTTCTTCGTTATCATCGATAGAAAACTGCACTGATGAAGCATTTCCAGAATATTCAATTTCTAGTGTATATGTGCCAGGCTCCCATATTGTTGCGTCAAAAGCAAATCGTGAAGGAAGTTCTGTAGTTTCTGCAGAAATTGGTGGGCTTAACAATATACTTTTTCCTCCTTCAGGGTTGATGATGTATATAGTTGCAACATCACCAGTTATCTCGGAAACATTGACTGTTATTGATAGTTTATCACAATAATGATAAGTCTCCTGACTTGTCTCAATGGTTACTGTAGGTATAGAATAAGCTGGGGTCAAATTTGATAATGTTATGAATAATACCAAGATGGACAGTGAAAATACGACGATTTTCATAATCTGCCTGCCGATATTACGAATATTAAGGGTAACATTTTGACCTACTTTATGCCAAATAGTCAAGAGCAAGTATGGTTAAAAATGCTAAAAAACAATTCTATCGAGTTAAGGCAAAAAGCTGTCATTTGGAGAAAAGAAAACGCCATTACTAGAATAGATAAACCCAGTAGAATTACACGAGCTAGAAGGTTGGGCTATAAGGCAAAACAAGGAATTGTTGTTATCCGTATGCGTGTTGGTACTGGTGGAATGAGAAAACAAAGACCTAGAGCTGGAAGGAGACCTAAACATCTAGGTGTAACTAGAATTAAGGCAGATGTTTCTATGAGGAAAGTATCTGAGAGGAGAGTTTTAGAAAGATATCCTAACATGAAATTACTTGGTTCCTACTTTTTGTACAAGGACGGTATGCATTATTGGTTTGAAATAATATTGGCAGATCCTTCCCATCCAAGTATTGCTAAGGATAAAGAGATGAGAAGACGTGTTTTACCAAACACAGCGTAAAATGAAAGTACTTTTTTTTTTAATTCCCGTAATATTATTTGTTTTAATCACTCCAACATTTGTAAGTGCTGAAGTATACATTCCTGATAACGAGTATGTTGGGTTTTATGATCATGATGGAGTTTATACTGTCATAGGTGGTATAAAAAATACTGAAATTTATCCTGTAACCCCGACAATCACTGTTACTGTTCATGATGGGAATGATATTTTTTCAAACGATTATGTATTTTCTTCAGTGATGCCACAACAAATGCTCCCAATGAAGATCAAATTACCACAAATAACATCAGATAGTCCTAAACTTGAACCATATGAAATAACATACGACTTGGCTGGGTATGAGTTTCAGGGTGGTTACGTACTGTATAATGATTCATTAGTTTTACATTCCGATGGTACTATGACTGGTAAGATAAAAAATTCCAGTGATGAAACATTTTATGATTTTAAGATTTATGCTCTAATTAAAGATGAAAATGAAATGATATTAGACGTTGCCAGTTCACAAAAATTTGATGCTATGTATCCAGATGAGATTTTAGATTTTCAAATGATACCTAATCCAAAAATAGCTGACAGCATACATCTTTACAGTTGCTTTGCATTTGGCGAAGATGAAATCTATCCATTAAATGCAGAAAGAAATGGTGAGAAGTTTACATTTAGGTATGATTCTGGTGCATGGTTTACTGATGGTCAATTCAACCCAGAAGGTACAGATCTCAGTATGTATGCATTGAACAGCTGGCATTTAGATATGAACGCAAGCCTTGAATTTCCTCAAAGCTCTATTCATGAAGAACTTGAAGTATATCTAGATGGAAAAAAATATGCAAAAGGACAACCTGTTCATGAAAAAATTGAAAAACTTCAAAGTCTTGACGAAATGGGAAACTGGCATCTTTATTTTACTGTGCCCAATTTTTATCAAGGTGATGTAACTATCAAGGGATTTATGTATCCTGACGGGACAGTATCGGTACCAAAAGTGCTTGATCTTTCTTCTATGGTAATGACCCAATTGACTAGTGGTGAAATAATAGGGATAATTGCAAATACAGATGAGAATTCAATCATATTCAGCCTTGAGACAGATGAAAGTGGTATATTGTCTATGACCACATCTGATTTTTTGATTAGACCATTTAGTGATGGAAGTTTCTTTGTTTTGGTTAATGGTGAACAGATACAAAATGTCAAATTTGAAAATAAGATTTTATCAATACCATACACATCAGAGGCAGAAACGATTGAAGTTTATGGCAGTTATGTCGTTCCTGAATTTGGTACGATTGCGATACTCATATTTGCAGTATCTATAATTTCCATAATTGTAGTCTCTAAAAAGACGACTTATTCATTGACCAGATTCTGAATTTTTGATTCTAATGATCCATTCTGTCCAAATGAGACATCACGTAATACCCCCTTACGATCAATTAGTATATTCGAAGGAGTTCCCTGAAGGGAATACATTTCAAACGTCTCAGCAGTATATTCCTTTGACATAAAGTAATTTTTAACTCTCTCATAAATTTGATTTTTATAATCCTCTGACTGTGCATCAAAATTAGGAATTTGAGTATTAATCATAGAATCCATTTTTTCTTTGCTTACATCACCAGACTCTTTGATTAATGAATCCATTGCTATAGGATATGGAATTTTATATGCTAGTTTATTCTCATCTAACTTTCCATACTGACTCAACATTTTTTTTGTTTCACCAATCACTTCACCAGTCTTCACCAAAAGTTCTAGATTACTGATTGTATTTTTATCAAAATCTTCGAAGGCAGTAGCTACACCCAAAACAGAAACACCTTCTGTTTTATACTTGTTATAAATTTCAATTGATTCAGGTATTCCATACATAAAACATCCAGGACAGTTTACTTGAAATACATCAACCAAAATTATATTATCACCTTGCTTGTCCAAATTTGTATCAAGTCCTTGAACCCATTGAGAAATCTTTAGATTCGGTGCCTTTTGACCTACCTGTACTACCATACAATCATTTTTTTTATGCACCTAAAAAGATAACTTCGATAACTGTTTTAATTTTTTTAACAAAATAAAAAGAAAAGAAAGCGGAAAACCTTCTTTTCTGTTTTCCGTTTTTTCTAAGGTATTGATCTGCTGTACAGTTTGCCTTCTAAGGCCATCTTGTACATTTCTGCAACATATGGGTCCTCACCTGGTGTTTCTGCACCTAGTTCGACCAGTCGTGCATAAACCCTAACTACGTATGCTAGAGCGCCCATAAAGGCTACGACCACACCCATGTTAAACATCCAGTGATTTGGTACTGCGAAGATTTCTTCGACAAACCAAAAGTGCCACATCTCATTGATACCAATTGTAAACATTGTTGCCAAGTAACCAAGGATGGTCATCTTGAGTCCAGTGTTCATTGAATTATTTGGTCCTCTAAGAATTGGAACTTTTCTATCATAGATTGCTACAGATGCCCAACCTAATGGCAGAGCTATAAAGTGAGAATATAGCCACCAATGTGCTGGAGTAAATGCGCTGTCTCTAATAGAAGTCTGGTGTAGAGAGCCGTCAACAAAGTTGTCAACCTCTACAGAAGCTGCAGTAGATCCCATTGAGATAACAATAAGCCAGATCTTTTTCAATCTGTGAATTTCTACCTCTTTTGGAATTAGTGCCGGCATTTGTGCCATAGATACTATAGTAATCTTTTGACATATAAGGCAATCACTGAGTATCAACACGATATTTTTGTAATTTTTTGGTTATTTTTGATAAAAATTATAAAAATTCTAAAAATTTACATAATTTTATAATTATTCTTCATACTATTTTTTCTATATTTCATTGATTAGCTTCATTGTTAATCAATGAAGTATATATAGCCAAAAAATAGGCATGATTTACAGTCATTTGGCTTAGATTTAATTTAAAGAGGGTCTAAATGCCCTGATGAAACTAAATCCACAGCTTTTGAGGCTGAATAGGAATCTTCTCACCTGCTGTATAATATCAGCATTATTCTCAGCAGGAGTAGCACAATTACTCTCAGAAGAGGAGAACTATCTCAATACAACAATAACAATTTTGGCGGGATATGGAGTATTCTTTGGATTTTTTGGATTTCTATTCTATCTTGACAATAAGAAGCGATACCAGGCCATGAAGCCTCATCTAATCAAAAAGGAGCTGATCAAACTAGCCTCATCCTTTGGAATAGGTGAGATTGTCTATCTTGGAATAAGATGGTCTCTGATGTTTTACTTTCTAGAAATTGAATTTGAACCATTTGCAGCATCATTAGCTTCTGAAGCCATCGCCACATTATTTTATTTCATGGTAGTTTCAGCGGTACTGAAGGTTACCAAAGTTTACTGATTTGAAATAAGATAATATATGATAATATCAGATAATCAATAATGAGTGTTGTTCCTCAATCAAGGTTAGATCTTCTGGCAGAAATGGAAGAGCAATATGAAAAGAATGATACTCAGTATTTTGTAGAGCTGTTAGATCATGACGATTATGTGATTCGTTGCCGTGCTACTTGCATCCTTGTTGACATAGGAGGTGAGGACAAGGTACAGTACATTGCAAAAGTTCTGAAGGATGATACAAATGAACTTGTCAGACACGAGGCTGCATTTTCACTGGGACAAATGTGTTACAGTAATGGAATTGCATCATTAGTGGATGCAACAAAAAACGATCCTAGTATGTTTGTACGACATGAAGCTGCAATTGCGTTGGGTGTCATGGGTTCCAAGAAAGCGCGTGAAACTCTTGAGAAGGCACTGAATGATCCTGATGAACCAGTGAGAGATTCCGCAGTTGTTGCATTGTCCAATCTAGAGTTTATGGAAAAATTAAGTAAGAATGAAAAATTTGCAAAACTAACTGGCGGCTAAGGATCTATAACAGTATTTTTTCCCGTAGGATTTTCTAATCTGTGTATTGTACCTATTTTTGCGTT
>Ga0114996_10007590_pt1 | contig 12237 bp, 13 predicted proteins | sample ArcticOcean_MG_C_4_FD_87039 | JGI IMG/M metagenome (GOLD analysis project Ga0114996, IMG submission 87039) | Marine microbial communities from western Arctic Ocean - ArcticOcean_MG_CB4_134 | ecosystem: Environmental > Aquatic > Marine > Oceanic | place: Arctic Ocean: Canada Basin | collected... | reverse complement strand
TGCCAAAAAGCGAAATGTGTTCCGGCGGCGGCATGTCGCCGTCCACGGGATGGCGTTTCGGATAATTGACGCCGACGCAGATGACCTTTTCAGCATCATGAAGCGGCGGCAGATAGGTCACATCGCCGAGCCCGTAATCGGGATCGCGGCCCTTCGCCCAATCGGCGAGGGCGTTGAAGCCGTCACCTTCAATGGCGGCGCGGACGGACGGATAGGCTTCGGCCAAGTCTCCGGCAACGTTGATAATGCCGTCATCGGTGTAAACGCCCAATCTGGCTGCGCCGTCTTTCACGTAACAGGCCAATTTCATGGTTTCCCCCTTCCCAAGTGGATAGAATTTAACGTGTTCCCGCTTTTGTGCCATCCAACCTCGAAAAAAGAAAGTCATCCCCATTGAGCGAAATTATCCTGCACCATTATCCGCCGTCGCCGGTTTCGGAAAAAGTCCGTGTCGTGATGGGAATCAAAAACCTGGACTGGCGATCGGTGACCATTCCACGGTTGCCGCCGAAGCCTGACCTGATGCCGTTGACCGGCGGTTACCGGCTGACACCCGTCATGCAAATCGGCGCCGACATCTATTGTGACAGCCAGTGCATCAACAGCCAGCTGGAACGACTGTTTCCGGAACCGACGTTGTTTCCAGGTGGCGCCCAGGGCATGGCCTGGGGTATCGGGCGCTGGACCGACGGTCCCATGTTCAACACCATGCTATCGCTGGTCTTGGCCGATGCGGGGGACGACATGCCCGAAGATTTCAAGGCCGACCGAGGGCCGTTGTATTTCGGTCCTGGTTTCGACTTGGGCGCTTTGCAAAAAAAGATACCCGAATCTCTGGTCCAGTTACGCGCCCAGTTCGGCTGGATGAACGAACGGGTGGCGGAACGGGATTTCATGTTGGGGGACGATGCCGGCCTGCCCGATGCGCTTTGTTATTATCTGGTTTGGTTTATTCGGGGGCGCTATTCCAAGGGGCCGGATTTCCTGAGTCAGTTCAAGCACCTAATGGAATGGGAACAACGCTTCCAGTCTATCGGCCACGGCAACCCCGAAGACATGGACGCTTCCGAAGCTCTTAGCATCGCCAAGGCGGCGGCGCCGGACAACTGCGAGGATGCCCAACCAGATCCTCTTGAGCCAAGCGGGCTGGCCCCCGGCGATATGGCCGCCGTCGAGCCCATGGATGTAAACGGCTGCCCCGCCGTTACGGGCCGGATTGTCCGTATCACCGCCAATGAAATCGCGCTGACCCGCACCGACGAACACGTCGGCGATGTGGTCGTCCACTTCCCGCGCGCCGGGTATCGGACGGCAAAAGCCTAGCCCGAACAACGGAAAGGAACCACAGAGCACAGAGAAAAAAGAGAAGAAAAAGGAGATAAAAGAAACATAAGGAAATGGTCTCTTTCGCGCCTCCGGCGCATTTTTTTATCCCTTCTCTGTGCTCTCTGTGTGCTCTGTGGTGAAAAACACTTCCGGACGAAAATCAAAAAACTAAATTTTTTAAAAAAGGTTTACTTATCCCCGATATCCACCGGAAAACACCCGAAGGTGGATGGAATAATCGTAGGCGGCCTTCGGGGCCGATGGTACTATCTCCGTGGAATTTAGGAAATCAGTTGGCTTGCCAATCGAGGAACTAAGTTTTGGGGTTCAAGGAATTGACCGGCTTGCCGGGATAGGAAATGGGCTCCAGAATTCAGGAAAATTGCCGGCTTGCCGGTCGAGGAACTGGGTTCAAGCTCAAAGTTTTCCAGGTTCCGCAAGGATTTCAAGATTTTTTGAGTGTGGAGCGGCCCGACGGAGCAATCCGACAGGCCGTTTCTTTTTTTATGTTTCTGTCAGGCCTCTTGTTTTGCCCGATCAGGAACCAGAGGTGCCTATGTATTCCTTGATGATATCGGCTAACTCATCGGCCACCAGATCACGGAAGGTGAATCCCGGTCAGGATTGGGTTTGTAATAATAGACGAAGGTGGACGCCGTAACTTTCGCCTTCGGGCAATTTACGAAATCCACGTCATCCATCAACGTTTCGCCATGCCTAAACGGTCTTTCATCCTTTCCCCCTCCCCCACCAGCGTGTAGAAGGCGGCTTATGATTACCGATACGCAAACCCTGTCCGAATTCTGCTTACGCGTCCGCTCCGCCGACTACATCACCGTCGATACGGAATTCATGCGCGAAAAAACGTACTGGCCGATCCTGTGTCTGGTGCAAGTCGCCGGTCCCGATGAAGCCGAATGTATCGACGCGCTCGCCGACGGCATCGACTTGGGGCCCCTGTACGACCTGATGGCCGATGACGGTATTCTCAAAGTGTTTCACGCCGCGCGCCAGGATCTGGAAATCTTTTTTCACCAGGCCGGACAGGTGCCCCACCCGGTCTTCGATACCCAGGTCGCGGCCATGGTCTGCGGTTTCGGCGACTCGGTCGGGTACGAGGCGCTGATAACGGAACTGGTCAAGGCGCGGATCGACAAAGGCTCGCGGTTCACCGACTGGACGCTCCGCCCCTTAAGCGACCGGCAGATTGATTACGCCCTGGCCGATGTCACGCATCTGCGTCCGGCCTATGAAAAACTGGCGGACATGCTGCACGCCAACGGCCGGGAAAACTGGCTGGAAGAAGAAATGGCGGTACTGGAAAGTCCCGACACCTATAACGGCAATCCCTTGGAAGCCTTTCGCCGCATCAAGGCGCGCAACACCACGGCGCGGATGCTGGCGGTCCTGCGGGAACTGGCGGCCTGGCGCGAAACCGAGGCCCAGCGCCGCGACGTGCCGCGCAATCGGGTTTTGCGCGACGAGCAGTTGGCGGAAATCGCCCACCACACGCCTAAATCTGTTGAACAATTAGCCCGCACCCGAGGCCTCGGCGATAAACTGGCGCACGGAAATTACGGCCAACATATTCTCGAGGCCATCAAAAAAGGCCAAGGCCTGGCCGAAGGCGATTGCCCGCAACCAAAACGCAAGGCGAAATTGCCCCGGGGTTTAGGACCGGTGACGGACCTGTTGAAAGTCTTGCTGAAAATGAAATCCGAGGATACCGAGGTTGCCGGCAAACTGCTCGCTTCGGCGGCTGATATCGAACTGATCGCCGCTTTCGGTGAAGACGCCGACGTCCGGGCGATGAAGGGATGGCGGCGCGACGTATTCGGCGATGACGCCCTGAAACTTCGCGCCGGTGATTTGTCGCTGTCGGTCAAGGGCAGGAAACTGAAACTGTTTCCGACGCCGAACGGCTGAATAAGGGGATACCCTTGATGGTACTGGTCGGCCAGATGGACAGCCCTTTCGTGCGCCGCGTCGCGGTGACCATGAACGTCTATGGCATGCCCTTTGAGCGTGAAATTATTTCCGTTTTCGCCGATGCGGACGCGGTCCGCAAAATCAATCCCCTGGGCAAAGTGCCGGCGCTGGTCCTGGATGATAGCGAAACCCTGTTCGACAGCCAGATGATTATCGATTACCTGGATGAGTTGGCGGGGCCGGAACGCGCCCTGACCCCGGCCGATGGCAAGGCCCGGCGCGCGTGCCTGGCCTCGGTCGCCGTATCGTTAGGCGTGGCGGAAAAAGTCGTCGGGCTGAATTTCGAGACCAAACAGCGCCCTTCTGAAACCATCGATGAGGGCGTGATTACACGGCTGCAAGGCCAGGTAACCTCGGCGCTGTCATGGCTGGAAGCGCGCCAGCCCGAGCCCTGGTTATGCGGCCAAGCCATGACCCAGGCCGACATAACGGCGGTCACGGCACTCACCCATCTGATCAACAGAAGGTCGGAACTGTTTCCAGACGGAACGTTCCCGGCATTGACGGGGTTGCGAAACCGCGCCGAGGAGCTGCCGCCCTTTCAGGCTTCGCCGTTTATGGAGGAATAGAGTTTAGAGCACTTTCCGACCTTACACGGTCCTTGTGACGGAGCCGTTTTGCGCCTGGGTTAGGAGAGCCTTGCGGCGCGTAGTGTGGGACTACGGGCAAAAGGCTCGATGCTGCCCAGGCGCAAAACGGCCCGCCCGTAGGGTGCCTTGTGGTGGCCGAAGGCTTCTTCCAGTTCCTTTTGCACCGGATGATCGTCTTCCACAGGCTCAACACTCAGTTGATTCCGCACAGACTCAATCTGTTGTTTCGTTAATTTCATACCTATTCCCCTCAAGCACCCATATGACCCTCCGTTCCTCAACGCAGACGGATCATTTCAGCGCCATTCGGTCTATCACCCGCAGAAACACACTGTCGCATACGGAAAATAGTGCCGCAACAGGAGGGCCGGTAAAAACCGTAAAATTAGGCTGCGCGAAACCGTTTCCACTTTAAAGCGAAATCAAAAAGCCTTTCCAGGCAAGCGAACGGTTAAGTCCGCCGGATCAATTCTTAATGGCGATCCTGTTCGCGTTTGGTGGCATCCAGCGCCGCAAGGGTCGCCGAATTATGAACGCCAACCACCCGGTTTTGATTTTTGGTATCAAAAACCAGCCAAAAACCTTCATGGCTGTCCATTTCCGCGATGAAACGCAGATTAGAAGGATCGTCCGAATAACGGTTTGTGTTCGTACACATAGTCTTCTCCTATGTGTCATATGCCTTTCTGGCCCTTACAATGTACGCCTGGGTGGCTCAATTAGCTGTGACCGTGATCACACCACCCGGCAAAAGGCCAAAAACACCAACCATCCGAAGCGGGACTGGTTTTAAGGTACGCAAAGGGAGTGCCAGTTCCTGCGCCTGTAAAAAGCGCTGAAAAACAGCTGAATTCTAGTATTGAGGACTGTCACCGGGGGCTATGTCTTTGCCAACTAGGCAATTGTTTCCGCTATAGAGGCGCAATCCAACCGAGACACCCAACCCGAAAGAGGTTAATTTCGGTTGCAACTTATAAGTACCCGTGGATTAAAAATCTTATGGCTGAAAATGAGCTCTCAAAAGAGGCCTTTCAAAACTTCGTAGGATCCAAACTGTCCAGCGAAGTTCACGTTCGCGACTGGTCCGACCAAATCGTCGGTTCCAACAAGGTCAAGGCGGTCATGGCGCTTTCGTACCGAATCTGGCTTGAACATATTCGCGGCAGGCATTTAAGCAAAATCAAATTGACCTATGAAATCTCGCCCCGTGTGGTCAGTGAAAACACGGCCCTTCGGGTTATCGAAAAATTCATCAGCTGAGGGTATTTGGCGGAATGCAGCTGTCATTATGAAGCCGGCGTTCACGGCATCAGACCGACGAAGAAAATTATAACGGAATTTCAAGTCATCATTACAAAGATGATTAGGGATTTCGATCAGTTCGGCTTCGTCTACATGTCCGAACGGGCCACGCGCCATGATTTTCTCATATGGTCGTTACGGGACGGAACCATCGTCGATTCCGTCGGCACGAAAAAATGGCTTGGGGTTTCTGAAAAGGAGCTGTTAGGCACCAAGCTCTTTAAATTGTTCAGCGAAGAATGGATTTCCCATTACGGCGGCATGGAAGCCCAAAAAAGTCACTCTAGACACCTACGACCAAATGCTTCTGGATTCCCGCCATGTCGTTCTATCGCCAATCTTTATCAATCAGATGACCAACAAGCCCGTATATACTCGGCTCTTGCTGGGCCTTTCGAAACGGCCCTATAAAAGGAAAACCGTATTGGTCCGCCGCGGCCTTTACGAAATAATTCCACATCCCTGAATTTGACCTCCTACCTCCAAATTAGCGGTCATACCCGATTGATCTCCTTCCCGGCATATTGCAATAAGTTAGTTGTTGTTTTTCCATTACGGGGCCGTAACTAACGCCCGTATTTGGGAACCGGGAAGAAAACATTGATCCGGGGAATTCCGTTTGCAAGTGCGGAAGAAATTTTTAGCCGTATCAAAAGCGGAGGGTCTCTCCATACCTGGGAGGTCCACCACACGGCGCTGGCGACGGCTCTTGCCAAGGGCTTGGTTGCGGTTACTGATGATTGCCGAATTAAACTGCCATCGGATAGCGACGCCGAAGTTAACGTTTTGCCAATCAAGCAATCTGCTTGATATTACCTGAACTGGGATTATACAACCTATGGAAATTAAAGAAAAAATCGCCGATTTTTTTGTATCCTCAACGATATTCAACAATCCACCGACAATGACCGCATAGCAATGCTGGCGGACGGTATGCAGTTGACGATTATGGAAATGGACGCTCTGTCCCGTGGAAATGCCCCCAAACCGGAAACGTTCCCGGCGCACACCATCCTTTTAATCCGGGATGACACAATCTAGAAACCGATTTCAATTCCATCTCAATCTATTAACCCCGAAGCCGATATACCTCAGTAAAGGTATCCGTCTTTAATTCGTAGATAGAAAGGCAGAGGCTTCCCTTCGGTCGTCGAAGCCGAGGAAATTTCTCCGTAGTGTTGTAATAAACCCGAGTTTCCCAGAATGCTATTACTACCTCCATTTTGGAGGTAGGTGTCATAATGGCACCTACCTGGGAATTTTGGCCGTTAATTCGACCATTGACGAAATGGCAAAGATTGTTGATATGTAAGGTAGTTGTTTATGTTTAAGTTGAAGGTCTAAGCGAAATTATGAAAAACCCATCCGCCGATAAAAAGGCTACGAGGCGCGCTAGACTGAAGAAAAAACGGCGCCTGCCGCCCGGCGTTCCCAATCCCGTTGATATCCATGTCGGCGCCCGTCTACGGTTACGCCGGACTCTGTTAGGCCAAAGCCAGGAAAAACTTGGCGCCGCAGTAGGTCTAACATTCCAGCAGGTTCAGAAGTATGAGCGCGGCGCCAACCGCATGGGCGCCTCACGGCTGTTTCAGTTCTGCGAGATTCTGGGCGTTCCCATCACCTACTTCTTCGACGAAATGCCGTCCGGGCTGAAAACCGCCGAAGCACAAGTCGTCAAAGGATTAAGCGATCAAGGGCAGGCCGTTCCGGACACCGACCCCCTGGCCCGGCGCGAAACCCTGGAGCTGGTCCGGGCGTACTACAAAATCGCCGACCCCCGGGTTCGCAAGCGCCTGTTTGAACTGGTCAAATCCTTAGGCCGCAGCGTCTAACAGCCTAAAAACAACTTTTCAAAAGCACTCACCGGAACTCAAAACGTTCCCGGATAATTGCCGCCGTCCATCAACAGATTCTGGCCAGTCACGTAGCCCGCCTGCTGCGAGCACAAAAAGGCGCAATATTCGCCGAATTCCTGTGGGTTGCCGAACCGTCCGGCGGGGTTGGAAGCCGCCCTTTTCTTCGTCATTTCAGCAAGATCGATACCGGCCTTTTCAGCGGCAACCTTGATATTGCCGTGCATGCGGTCGGTATCGAACGGCCCGGGCAGCAGGTTGTTGATGGTGACGTTGGCGGCAACGGTCTTGCGGGCAATTCCGGCGATAAACCCGGTCAAACCTGCGCGCGCTCCATTGGACAGGCCGAGAATTTCAATCGGCGCCTTGACCGCGCTCGACGTGATATTGACGATGCGCCCGAACTTGCGGGCCATCATGCCGTCAACGACCGCCTTAATCAGGAAAATCGGCGTCAACATGTTGGCATCAATGGCGGCGATCCAGATGTCCCGGTCCCAATCGCGAAAATCGCCCGGCGGCGGGCCGCCGGCGTTGTTGACCAGAATATCCGGTTCGGGACAGGCATCGAGCACCGCAGCCTGGCCTTCGGGTGTGGTGATATCGCACGCCACCGTCGCCACCGCACCGCCGCCCAGCGCCCGGATTTCCTCGGCCGTAGCCTCAAGGGTTTCCGGCGTACGCGCGCATATGGTGACATCGACGCCTTCGCGCGCCAGCGACACCGCACAACCCTTGCCGAGCCCCTTGCTGGCGGCGCAGACGATGGCCTTCTTGCCTTTAATGCCCAGATCCATTTTTATCCTCAGTTAAGTGTTCGTTTTGTTGGGGTCTTGTTCTAAAACTTTCCGCACCAGGGGCACGGTGATGTTGCGGCGTTCCTTGAGCGCCAAGGTGTCTATCGCGTGCACCATGTGCCGGGCCGCCTCGAAGGAACGTTCCATGCGCGCCAGCATGAACGAAATCACGTCCTCATCAATTTTTAATTGGCGGTCCTGGAATTGCTTGACCAGCACGGCGGCGATCAGCGCGTCGTCGGGGGCGCCGATGCCGGCCTGGGACGCCGCATTGAGACGCGATGACAGGTCGCCCAGGGCGATCCCCCAACGGGCCGGCGGCTGTTTCGCGGTCATCAGCAAATGGCGATCGGATTCCCGGAGCACGTTGAAAAGATGCAGTGTGGCTTCTTCCAGACCGCCGCCCGAGTCGGTTGAGACGGCATCGGCGTTTTCCAAAATCGCCGCCGGGGCATCACCCAGATAGGACGGCGGCTGGCTTTCACGAAGATCGGCCAAGCTTACCACGCAAGCCTGGCTTATGGCCTGGAACACCTGTGCCAGATGCGTCTTGCCGGATCCGGCGGGGCCGAACAAAACCAACGCCGTGCCCGGCCAATCGGGCCAGGAATCAAGCCAGCCGACGGCCTCGGCATTGGGCGGTGCTACCAGAAAATCCTCACCGCCAAGGGCCGGGCGATGCTCGAAATCCAGCGTCAATTGCCCCGCTTCGGTCACTTGGGTTTCGTGCCGCCGGAATAAAGCGGACTATCCAGGTATCTGGATAACCCGAAACGGGTCAACACACCGATGATCGCCGCCGCCGGCACCGCCAGCAAAACCCCGGTAAAGCCCAGCAACGCGCCTCCCGCCAACAGCGCAAAGATGATCCAAACCGGGTGCAGACCGATACGGTCGCCGACCAGACGCGGCGTCAGGATATAACTTTCTGCGGTCTGTCCGATAATGAAGATAAGCCCGACATAGACAATCGGCGCCCAATCGGAGAACTGCGCCAGCGCAATGGCCAACCCGACAATCAATCCCGTAGCCGCGCCGACGTAGGGAATGAATGAAATAAGGCCGGCGCCGAGGCCGACCAGCAGTCCGGAATCCAGCCCCACCACCGTCAACGCCGCGCCATACCACACCACCAGAGCCAGACAAACGCTGGCCTGCCCGCGTACGAAGCCGGCGATGGCGCCATCAATCGCGCGGGCCTGTTGGTGTATGGTCTGGCGTGCGTCGCGCGGCAAATAGCTGTCGACCCATTCGACGATGTCGTCATAATCGCGCAGTAGGTAAAACGCCACCACCGGGGTTATGATAACTAGCGATATCAGGCTGAAGAACGCCAATCCGCCCTTCCAAAGTCCGCCGATCAGGCCGGTGACCCACTTGATGGCGTCACCCGCATAGGTCCCGGCGACGGCTTTCAGGCGGTCGAGCGCATCGGGCGCCAGGTCCGCCTGCAGGCGTTCGAGAAACGGTTGGGCATAGGCACGCGCCTTTTCAATCAAGTCGGGCAGCAAAGCCGCCAGGCTGATAACCTGGGCCTGCAACAGCGGAAACAGCAAGATCAGAGCGCCGGCGACGACAATGAAAAACCCGGCGACGATAATGGTCGTCGCTACTGTTCTGGAAGCCCCAAATTTTTCCAGCTTGTCCACCACAGGGTCGAGGAAATAGGCAATCGTCAAGCCGGCGACGAAAGGCAGCAGCACGCCATGCAGCGCGTTCAGAACGGCCAGGACGACGGCCAGGCCGATCAGCCAGAAAATTACCTGCTTTTCCCTGCTCACGTCTTAATCCCCAAAAATACCAACAGCTTATTCACCCGGATGCTCGGCTTTTTCCATGTCCGCCGCCAATTTGCTCCAGGTAATCACATAAGCCGTACCGGACCACAGCGTCGTCACCGCGACAATATATCCCATTACGCCAATAACGGGACCATCCTCAATGCCATAGCCGGCGACAAAAAGCACGCCGATCGCCAGAAGTAGCTGCACCACCGTATTGACCTTGGAAATCATCATCGGCCGCATGGTCAGCGACTGGGTCACCGTTTGGAAGATCAAGGCCCCGCCGACGATCACAATATCGCGGAACACCACCAGAATCACCAGCCACGTCTGCAGAAATCCTTCGTGCCCCAGTGTAATAAACGTACCCACAAGAAGCGCCTTGTCAGCGATGGGATCGATATAGGCGCCGATAACGGTTTCCGAATTAAATGTCTTGGCGATAATGCCGTCCAGGGCATCGGACACGGCGGCAGCCAGAAATACCCAAAAGCCGACCTTGAGATCGCCGTCCAGTATCAACCAGATAAGGACGGGAACTGCCGCCAGCCGCGCCAGGGAAATTGCGTTGGGAAGGTTCATTGCGACGTCCTGGTCGCACCATTGCTGTCGCCGGCAGGAACCAGCACCCACTTTCCTTCATCTTGATAAAGTCTCAGGTCGGCCTGTTCCAGGGCCAGGGCCAGTTGGCTGGTGTCTCCGAAAAAGTGCAGATTAAGGCGCACCTCGTCCTTTGACAGCAGCACCATTTCGGCGCGCCGCACGACGGCGACGCCAGCCAGCCGGGTGCGTACCGAAATCCAATCCTTAAGCCGGTTTATCGCCAGGACCACGGGGACAACGCCGGAATTGTTGAATTGCAGAAGATTATCGCGCTTCCAGTTATCCTCGACCACATAGGTCATTTCCTTGGCGGCGCGCGTCAGGAGCTGACCCACCGTTTCATTTTGTTCCTGCGGAAAACTGAGGACCTCGGTCTGTTCCTGAAGTTGGCGACCGTATCGGGTGAAATAAACATCAAGCACACGCCGGGCCTTGACCGCTTCCACCCTGAGTACACCGAACACGACAAGGGTATCGCTGGCACCGTAACGCTGGGCGATGGCGGCCAGGCGTTGCAGATCGCCGCCCATGGCCTGCTCGGCGCCGATGGCGGCGATATCGGCCAGATCACCCACCGGCAACAATGTCGGCACCAGCCCCTGATTTTTTTCCCGCGCCGCCCAGGCGTCCCGCCACGGGTTGGGGTCATCCCACAAAATCAAAGCGCCCACCGTCTGAAACACCGGCAACACCAGGACCGGTTTAGAAACCGTCTCGGCGAAACTGAACCCGTGATCGTTGAGCAGAGAACGCACCGCTTTGGATTTGAAGCGGAACGTCAGCCGCGCCAGATACCGCACCGGCGATGTCTTTTCATCCGATACGGAGAAATCATTAACGTAGGTATCGATGTCCTCGGGCGTCAGTTTAGGCAACCCCTGGTGTTCAATGCGCAATGTGAGGCGTTCCAGGAGTCTTTGAAAGGCCTGGGACTTGCCTTCGCTATGGGCCTGCTTGCGGGCCTCGGTCGCCGCCTCGGCGGTAACATCAACGGCGACATCGCTGACCTCGAACACGTTTCGGGCCAAAGCAGGTGCTATGGACGCTAAACCCAGGACCAACACGGTGAACAACACCGCAACCCGTTGGAAATTTTTCGGCCTAGTCATGAAATTGCGCCATTACAAAACGCCCCAGATACATTATCTTCGCCTGTAGTTCAGGCAACTTACCATAGCGCGCCCGAGGAGGAAGCTATTACCCAAAAAAGTCCACAAAGTGGCGGATCATCCGGAGACGGCACGAGTTACAAGGCGGCAGGCGTCGATATTGATGCCGGCAACGCCCTGGTGGACGCCATCAAGCCGTTGGTCAAAAGCACGGAGCGGCCCGGCGTGGCGTCGGAACTGGGCGGCTTCGGCGGCCTGTTTGACCTCAAGGCCGCAGGCTTTACGGACCCCATGCTGGTCGCCGCCACCGACGGCGTCGGCACGAAACTGTTGATTGCCGGGGCCGCCGGCCACCACGCCACCATCGGCATCGACCTGGTCGCCATGTGCGTCAACGACTTGGTTGTTCAGGGCGCAGAGCCGTTGTTCTTTCTTGATTACATGGCCACCGGAAAGCTGGATGTGAACGCCGGGCGTGAATTAATCGCAGGCATCGCCGATGGCTGCATTCAGGCCGGGTGCGTGTTGATCGGCGGCGAGACAGCGGAAATGCCGGGCCTCTACGATCCCGGCCATTACGATCTGGCCGGCTTCGCCGTCGGCGCGGTGGAACGGGACCGGCTGCTTAACGGCGACGGGGCTCGACCCGGCGATGTAATTTTCGGACTGGCCTCGTCGGGCCTTCATTCAAACGGATTTTCCCTGGTCCGGCGCATCGTTGAGGACAATGGCTTCGATTATGCAGAACCGGCGCCCTTCGACGACAGCCTTTCCCTTGACCGGGCGCTGCTGGAACCGACGCGCATATACGTCAAAAGCTGCTTAGCGGCGCTGGCCACAAGCGGCGTACACGGCTTCGCCCACATTACCGGCGGCGGGTTGCT
>Ga0114996_10007587_pt1 | contig 12242 bp, 12 predicted proteins | sample ArcticOcean_MG_C_4_FD_87039 | JGI IMG/M metagenome (GOLD analysis project Ga0114996, IMG submission 87039) | Marine microbial communities from western Arctic Ocean - ArcticOcean_MG_CB4_134 | ecosystem: Environmental > Aquatic > Marine > Oceanic | place: Arctic Ocean: Canada Basin | collected... | reverse complement strand
CTCATTTATGATTGTTATTAAAATAAGAAAACGGCTTCTATAAAATGCGACCGTTTTCTAAAATGAGAATAGTCCTGACTTCAGGGATGATAAATTCGGAGTAAAGCGTCGGCCATATCGGAGGGGGTTTCGGCCACCTCAATGCCCGCTGCCTTCAATGCTGTAATCTTTCCTTCAGCGGTTCCGCTGTTTCCTGAAACAATTGCACCTGCGTGGCCCATGCGTCTTCCTGGTGGGGCGGTTGTTCCTGCGATAAAAGCGGCGATAGGTTTTTTAACGTTGTCCTTAATATAGGCTGCAGCCTCTTCCTCTGCGGACCCGCCGATCTCGCCAATCATAATAACTGCATCTGTATCCGGGTCTTCGTTAAAAAGTTTTATGGCGTCCAAATGGCTGGTTCCGTTTATTGGATCGCCACCAATGCCGATGCAAGTGGATTGACCGAGCCCGCGAACCGTCAGCTGCCACACAGCTTCATAGGTCAATGTGCCAGAGCGGGAAAGCACTCCTACACGTCCGGGTTTGTGGATATACCCCGGCATAATTCCGATCCGGCACTGTTCCGGAGTAATGATTCCCGGACAGTTAGGACCAATCAGCCTGCAACTACTGTTTTTCAGTGCGGCTTTAACTTCTGCCATATCTCTGACGGGAATACCCTCGGTGATTGCCACTATCAATGGAACCTCGGCGTCGATGGCTTCGAGAATGGAGTCCGCGGCAAACGGTGGCGGAACGAAAATCGCGGTAGCATTCACGCCTTCATTTTCGACGGCATCCTTTACGGTGTTAAATACAGGAACCTTTTCTCCCCAAATAGTGCCTCCCTTTCCCGGAGTTACGCCAGCAGCTACCGTTGTACCGTAGTCGATGGATAATCCGGCATGGAATCCACCGAACCTTCCAGTGATACCTTGGACTAATAAACGGGTGTTTTTATCTACGAGAACGCTCATGATTCTGACTGCTTTACTAAATTAACGATTTTCTCTGCGGCATCTGATAGGGAATCGGCCGAAGTTAGATTCAGCCCACTTTCATCGAGCAATTTTTTACCTAGATTCACATTGGTGCCTTCCAAACGAACCACCAGTGGAATCGTGATTTCAACATTTTTGGCTGCTTCAATGATACCTTCGGCGACTATATCACATTTCATGATACCTCCGAATATATTGACCAGGATTCCCTGTACGTTTGGATCGCTGAGTATAATTTTGAAAGCCGCGGTTACCTGCTCGGCATTGGCACCGCCTCCGACATCGAGAAAGTTTGCCGGTTCGCCCCCGAAGTGTTTAATGATGTCCATGGTAGACATGGCTAATCCGGCACCGTTAACGAGGCAGGCAATATTTCCATCCAGAGCGATGTAGTTGAGATTGAATTTGGAAGCTTCGATCTCTTTGTCATCCTCTTCGGACAAGTCGCGGAGTGCTACAATATCCGGGTGCCGGAAAAGAGCATTGTCGTCGAAACCGACCTTGGCATCCAGGGCCAACACATTTCCTTCTTCGGTCAGAATGAGGGGATTAACCTCCACCATGGACGCATCTTTTTCCCAAAAGAATTTATATAGTCCATCCAATGCCTTGGACATGTCCTTAAACGCTTGGCCGCTGAAACCGAGTCCGAAGGCCACCTGACGCATTTGATATGCTTGAATTCCAAGCGCAGGATCAACAAACACTTTTGTGATTTTCTCGGGGGTATTTTCTGCCACTTGCTCTATGTCGACACCGCCTTCAGTAGAAGCTATGATAACCGGTTTTGAGGTATCGCGGTCCATGAGGATTGCCAGATAATATTCATGAGCAATCGATGCCGCTTCCGTAAAATATATGGTTTGAACTTTGCGGCCGACCGGACCGGTCTGGTGAGTCACAAGCGTGTTGCCCAACATTTTGGCAGCTACTTCCTTGGCCTCAGCCTTGTTGGATGCAAGTTTGACCCCTCCCTGGAATCCATCGGTGAATGTTCCTTTTCCACGCCCTCCTGCATGTATTTGGGATTTGACGACTATGGTTTCGTTTTCTGGAAACGAGTTCAATGCTTCGTCAAAGGCATCTTGGGATTGCACGGCCACGCCTTTTGAGACGGGAACGCCATAAGCAGCAAAAAGTTCTTTTGCCTGGTATTCGTGAATGTTCATGAACGATTCTCTCTAAGAGACCAAAGCTCGGAAATAAAAGCACTGCGTTTCTTAAAAGCAAGTGCTTATGAGAAGAACTAATAACACATTAACAAATTTGTCATTTCCCGTGGTCTTTCCGGAGAGCCTTGATTTTCCTACGAGCCCATGTCAGTTGCTTCATCTAAGAATTTTCCTTGCCGCCCGTTGTCGTCGGCTCTGGAGTTGTTCGGCCATGACCGATGTTCGTTATACATTAGTCTTATTTGATCTGGATCACACCTTGCTGGATTTTGATGCCTCCGAGAGCCATGCTTTGCATATCTGTTGGGAGCGATTTTTTAAGGACGTATCTACATTTGACGATTTCGGAAATGTATTCCGAAAAATAAACTTGCGAATCTGGCACGAATTTGAGTCAGGGAAGTTGGAACCTGCACATGTGAGTGACGAACGAGCACGACGCTGTTTAAAGCATTTCGGGCTCTCCGGCGGAACGGCGGAAGATCTGGGCAAGTTGTATGCACGGGGTCTAGGTGAGGTTGCCGATTGGCTACCAGGAGCCGAGGAAGGTTTTAGAAACATCGCAGACCGTTACAAAGTGGGGCTGATTACCAACGGTCTAACCGAAGTTCAGCACCCTCGATTGGAAGCGATAGGAATTAAACCACTCCTCGCCACTTTCCAGGTATCCGAGGAGATTGGGATAATGAAACCTCGTGCGGAAATATTTTTCAAGGCCATGAATGAAGCAGAAAGCACAGCGTCTACTACTTTAATGGTAGGGGATTCAGTGAGTTCGGATTTTCAAGGGGCTCTGAATGCGAAGATCGACTTTTGTTGGGTTAAAGCGGGTGGCCACGACCTGCCTGTTCGATTTCCTAAACCCAATTTCCAGGTAAGCACTATTCTCCAATTGGATTCGTTGTTACCCTGACGAAAGAAGGGCAAAGGTCCAGCTGACCGAGAGAGTTATCCAGGTCAGGAAGAGCAATAGTCGTTGTGCGAATTTTTGCAGGTGTGAATGAATTTCAAAATTCGCCACTAGTGACGCAAGGATGACGCCATAAAGGAAACTCCATAAATGACCGGCAACGTCAGTTGGGTAATTACCACTTCCAAGCCAGGCCAGTAGCATTATTCCACCTGCCAGCGGTATCACCCATTGTCGTCGATTGATTTTATTTCCGGTCTGGAGGTAACTGCCGATTGGAAAACCGGTTACAAGTCCCAGCGCGCCAAATACCGCCGTCGATGCTCCCAGTGAATTGAACGCGTGATCCCAATGAAGCAGTACGTTGGTCAAATTTGCTAAGGCCGCCGTGATTAAAATCCCAGCCCATGCGAGCCCATTTCCAAGGTAACGGGCTGCAAAATAGCCAAATAGACCCAACCCGAACAAATTACCCACCAAATGCCCAAGATCTGCATGAAGCGTTGTTGCCGTAACTATCCGCCACCAGGAGCCCCTATCCTTTACATCGATGCTGCTATTCATTCCTAATTCATCCAGGTTTGGAAACGAACCCTGGAGATAAAAAACCGCTGCCAAAACAATCAGGAATGCCCAGGTTGGTGAGGCGCTAATTTTCTTTTCGGCTAACTCTGCGGAAACAGCCGGCCAAAATCGATTACGCAAACGGTAGATGCGGACTTCGTTTTTTAGTCGCGACTCTTCTTCTCTCTTAACGACGAGAGCGTATTGACCATCGTAGGGGTAAACCCAGTAAGGACTTCCAGCTGCGAGTACCGCTAATCCGGCTTCGTGTGCCTTCTTTGAGGTCGGAAACAATCCGATGATGGACCGGGAAGGATCCTCCGACGGAGGTTCTGTTTCATCAGACTGAGAAGAGCCGTTTTGCATTGGTAGAAAAAACGAGCACCAATTGGCTCGCTGTCAATCCAGAGCCTCTCACAAATTCAATGCTTCTTACAAAGCCGGGCTGCTTCTGTTCCCTTGGAAATGTTATTAATGGGTAGTCGGTTCCGAAAAGTATTTTTTCGCATCCAATCCTGTCTGCTACTTCAGGCAATACCGCCGATTCGTAAAGTAGCGGGATGGCTGCGCAATCAAAGTATACGTTTTTGAATGTGGTTTTAAGATCCTTGCTTTTGTCCCGCAAGGGTAGCAATCCTCCGAGGTGGGCCAGGATAAATGTCTGATTGGGCCAGTCATCCGCCATTTCTACATAGTCACCGAGTGGTGTTTCGATTTTCCCAGGGTGATTTTTAGAATCGGGGTCTGTTACATGAAGGTTCACCGGGATGTTCCAATCGCAGATGTGCTCCAGGATTTTCTGCCAGCATTTATCCCGAAGAGAAAATCTCTGGGCCTGTGGGTGAATTTCACCGATTCCCGAAAAACCCTCGTCTTTCGTCCGAGTGATCTCCTCTAGCGCATCCTGCCCCATGGGTTGAATAGATGCAAAAGCAAGCAATCGGTCAGGGTGTTTCCTTATTAATTCCGCATAAAAGCGGTTATGTAGCCGGCAGGTTTCCATGTTCTCCCAATACCATCCAAGTAGAATTGCTTTCTCAATTCCTCCCCGATCCATGTCCTTGAGCAGTTGGTTGATATCGGCCCAACCCTGAATTGACAGGCGATCTGGAGGAGCCACGCAGGCTTTCCAGATGAATTCCTTGTGACTGTCACCCCAAGCCTGCGGGTGTTTTGCCATGTCATCTGTAAACAAATGAATGTGGCTATCCCATTTGGAGTTCATTGTATTTTAATTATTATGAATAATTTTATTTAAAGAAATGTCTCGGAATTTATGATAATGTAATAATTAGTATGCGTTCAACCAGGCAACCTGGTTTTCCTACAACAATTCATCCCAACTGACAAGTTAGCGTAGCAGTCCAAAGGTATGGAAATTCGCAAGCACCCATTTGTTTCCAAGTTCCCAAAAAGTGAAGCTGAACAGATTGTCGCTTCTTCAAAAATCCAGGTCTACAAGGCAGGAACTGTAATCTTCGAAGAAGAGAGCATTTCCAAACTGTTGTATCTGTTACTGGAAGGCGATGTCGATTTTTTGAAAAAAACAAATACCGGCAAATATAGTCCGGTAAGTTCCTCTGAAGCCGGCACGTTTTTTGGCGAGCTTGGTATTCTAACCGGAGAGAGCAGGAAGCTTCGTGCCAAAGCCCGCAACGATGTGCGCGCCGCTGAGGTCCCAGGCGCTTTGTTACTGGACTTTCTGAAAAAGTCGTCTCCTTTTCTTTTGGAAGTTCTCAACAATGTAACAACTCACCTGAAGACAACGACCGATCACTACCTTCAGGAGCGTATTCAAAAGGAAAAATTGCAGGCTGTCGGCCAGATGGTTAGATCCATTGTTCACGATCTCCGCAATCCGTTTTCTATTATCTCGCTGGCTACTTACATGATTGGCGAGGAACATGGTGATCAAAAGACCCAGGATCAGTGTGATTTAATTAAAGACCAGACCAACTATGTGATGGCCCTGGCTGAGGATATCACAGCCTTTTCCGATGGATACAAAAGCCTCAAAAAAATAACTGTATCTATTGCTGACGTGTTCACAAAGTTTCAGACGAAACATTCGCAGATTCTTTCAACGGCCACGTGCCCCATAGAATTTATCGACAACGACATTTCAGCTAATATTGATCAGGATAAAATGATTCGGGTTCTGAAGAACCTTGTCGAAAATGCGATTGAATCGGTGGACACCAAAACGAATGGAAGAATTCGTGTATTAGCACGTGAGAAGGACGGTGAACTTTCATTGTCTGTGGCTGACAATGGTCGTGGTATACCTGAGGACATAAGGGAATTTCTTTTCGAACCTTTTGCTGCTCCTCCGGGTGGCAAGGAAGGATCAGGATTGGGAGCCGCGATTGCCAAGTCTGTGGTAGAGGCCCATAATGGACGCCTGACCTATGCCTCCGAAATTGGCAAGGGCACGACTTTTACGATTCGCGTTCCAATTAGTTAAGCCGAGCTCAATTTTATTTGATTAACTTCCCTTGGAATAAGAGGCGGGAAAGTTGATTGCTATTTGGAAAGCAGATATTTTTCAATGAACGTCGGAATTGTCGCTTTCTTACCCGATCTTATATCTAGATTTCTATGCCAGTTAAAAAAGTTGCTCTACTAACAGCTGGGGGTCTCGCTCCCTGTCTATCTTCTTCTGTCGGTGGTTTAATCGAGCGCTACACAGAATTGGCACCGGAGGTTGATATCATCTGTTATCGCAGTGGATATAAAGGCTTGCTTCTTGGTGATAGCTTCACGGTTACAACTTCGATTCGAAAAGATGCAGGCATACTGCATAGACATGGAGGAAGCCCTATCGGCAACAGTCGTGTGAAGTTAACCAACATAAAGGATTGTTTGAAAAGAGGCCTTATACAAGCTGGTCAAGACCCGTTGAAAATAGCCGCCGAACAATTGGAGACGGATGGAATTGACGTGCTTCATACCATAGGTGGTGACGATACGAATACCACGGCTGCGGATTTGGCTGCGTTTCTTGCGAAACATAATTACGACCTCACAGTTGTCGGTCTTCCCAAAACCATTGATAACGACGTTATCCCAATCCGTCAAAGTCTCGGTGCCTGGACTGCGGCCGAGGAGGGGGCACGTTATTTTGAGAATGTGGTCGCTGAACACAACGCCAACCCAAGGATGCTCATTATCCACGAGGTCATGGGTCGCCATTGTGGGTGGCTAACTGCGGCAACGGCCGTTGAGTACCGCAAACGACTCAATCGATTGGACTTTCTTCCTGATGCCGGCTTGTCGAGGGAGCGAAAGGACGTGCATGCGGTATTTGTTCCTGAAATGGATTTGGATGTTGAGGCTGAAGTAATACGTCTGAGTGAGATCATGGATCGAATCGACAATGTGAATATATTTATCAGCGAGGGAGCTGGTATGGATTCCATCATTACTGAAATGGAGTCCGCTGGTCAGGAGATTCCTCGCGACGCATTTGGACATGCTAAATTGGATGCAATAAATCCTGGACAATGGTTTGCTAAACGATTTGCCGGAAAATTAAACGTTGAAAAAGTGCTGGTGCAGAAAAGTGGATACTATAGCCGGGCCGCACCTGCAAACACCGAGGATCTTCGACTTATCAAATCATGCACCGACCTCGCTGTGGACTGTGCTCTTCGTAAGGAAGGCGGGGTGATCGGACACGATGAAGACCAGGAAAATATACTTCGTGCAATCGAATTTGACCGGATAAAAGGGGGTAAACCGTTTGATATTGATCAGCCTTGGTTCGAGGAGCTGCTTTTAGGAATGGGTCAAACCAAAGGTAAAAAAGTGAGTCATTAAACAGGTTTTCGAAGCGGATATTTTTTTATCCAACCCGCTTTCCCAGATAAATATGTCCGCACTCTGTTCCGTTAAAATCTGCGACTCCGGGAAGATTTCCCCAGGTTTCAAAGCCAAGTTTTTCAAGTAAACGGATACTTCCTTTGTTAGTGTCGAGAATAATGGCAAACAGGGATTTTAAGTTCAAGCGCTGGCAATCTTCGATAGCGTGTTTAATAAGACGAGTCGCAATACCCAGACGCTGGAAGTTGTTGTCCACATAGTAACTTATTTCTGCGGTGTATCTCAGGGCAAGCCGACCTTTGCGATAAGGGCTGATAGTACACCAGGCTCGAATTTCATTATCTTCCTTTTCTATGTAAATCGGGTAACTGTCTTTAGTGTGAGATTCAAACCAAGCTTTCCTGGCTTCTACGGTGGCGGGTTCAGTATCCGCGGTCGAGAATCCCGTCTCAACGGCTTGATTATAGATTTCAATAATCCGCTCCCGATCGGATTCATTTGGGTGGCGAATAGTCATTGATGGTTATTCTGAGATTGTATCTCCAACTTGATTTCCCCGCATCAGGTCGCCAACCCTAAGGACGATTGGAGAATAACTTTTGGAAAGTTGGGCGATTACAGATTTACGGTCCTCCTCGGATTTATTTTGGTTCAATTTGAATTTGGCCACGATGTTGGTTATCCGGATTCGGAAAAACACGACTGCGTTAAAGAGCTTCATTAAAGTTTTGTTCTCTTCGTTCAGGCTCCTCGGTTCTGAGTAGCTGGGGAGTGTACACGAGGAAGATTTTCTAAAGGCTACTTCGGGCTAATTGAGGGGCAAGGTGAAATACTCGGGCTGGTTGGGGTATGGATTGAATGATTTGAAATGCAGGATGGTTCGTGTCGAGATTTTGGTCCTAATGCGGTTTACATTTTTGGGCCTGCTCGGGCGATCGGGGCTACAGGTAAAGTAGAACAGACATCTTGTCTGTTTATCTACGGAACAAAACACTCTCTATTTAAGAGGATAAAAAAATAAAAAAAGCCCCCGGTCTATGACCGGAGGCTTAGATATTTGATGATGAATACTAAATGTTCATTTAGGTTTTGGCAGTTAGGTAACCTTCAATCCATTCCTTAAGTACAGGCTCTGGAAGAGCACCAACCTGCTCGCTGACAACCTCACCGTTCACAAAGAGCTTCAAGTTTGGGATGCCTCGAATTTGATAATGGGCAGCGATGTCCTGATGTTGGTCAGTGTTGACCTTTACCAGAGACCATTTTCCATCTGCTTCGGAAGCCAGTTTTTCGACAACTGGGCCGAGCATGCGGCATGGTCCGCACCAGGGAGCCCAAAAGTCTACAACCACCGGAACTTCCTGGCTTCGATAGATAACATCGCTTTGAAAATTTGTTACTTCGTATGACATGATTTTTAGTTTGGTTTTGCAGGTTTAGTGTTGATTGATCAGCTTTCCTTTCAATTACGCTTATGACTCAATCTATACTTGAAAAGCACCTGCTTCGTTTGAAGCGTTGTCGCCGTTGTCCGAACATGCACAAACCAGTGGTTGTTGGCGAACCAGCCCTCAGCAAGGTTTTACTGGTTGGTCAGGCACCGGGCGTTAAAGAGCCTGTGCTTCAAAGACCGTTTGCCTGGACCGCTGGCAAAACACTTTTTCGGTGGTTTCGTGAGTCAACCGGTGTAGACGAACAGGATATTCGAGAACTTGTTTATTTCGCGGCAGTATGTCGCTGCTATCCTGGAAAGAATCCCAAAGGAGGAGACCGTGTGCCTGATCCTGGAGAAATCGAAAATTGCGCAGGATGGCTGAAGGCAGAGATTCAATTGTTAAAACCGGAACTTGTGATTCCAGTTGGGAAATTAGCCATTCAGCAGTTTCTCGAATTCGGAAAACTAACTGAAATTATTGGAGGTACGTTTCGACAAGAAAAATATGGTGTTGCTTTCGATCTCATCCCTTTGCCGCATCCCTCGGGTGCATCTACCTGGCATCGTATGGAACCCGGAAAAACCCTTACTTTAAAAGCACTTAAAGCTATAAAAGGTAACAAGGCCTTCAGGAAAGTAAGGCAATGGTCCGGAAAAGGGAGTGCTTGAGCTAGTGTTTTTTATGAAAGGAAATCCAGAATACCGGAAGTTCTTAGTGTTCTTTTCTGAACTGCCAATTTGAAGGTCTCTACTTGTCCCCATATTTCGACGAATTCCCTGCTTCTTGAAATGGCTGTGTAGACCAGTTCTCGACTCAGTATCGGTGACTCAGCTGGAGGCAGTATAAACACCACTCTGCGATACTCGGAACCTTGCGACTTGTGCACCGTAAATGCATAGGCTGATTCGAATTTAGGTAGTGCGGATATAGGGAAACGACGAATTTCATTATCTCCCGTTACCCTGAAATATGCGAACAACTGACCCGGTTCATCTTCCGACGATAGGATAATGCCCTGGTCGCCATTGAACAGACTCTGAGAATAGCTGTTTTCTGTAATGAGGATGGGTTGTCCTGAAAAATAAATTCCTCGAGTCAATGAAGGGTTTAAATTGCGGATGATACTTTCCATCGAGGCATTGAGTCCTTCGACGCCGAAGCTACCTTTACGTATGGGGCTAAGTATACAGACCTCCTCCATCAGGCTAAGCGCTATATCTGGTTCGATGGTTTGGGTTAGTTTCAGAAAGTGTGGTGCGAGTGATCTTTCTAGTTCGGAATATAATTTCGAGGGGTTGGGCAGGCTTTTAAATGAAATTTCGTTTTCTGCGGCATTAATTGTTTCTACTGCTGCCTCTCCATTTCCATCTTTAACGTATTTGCAAGCTTGGTACAAACTGCTGTCTACTCCAAATCTGTAGTTTTGATTTAGCTCAACAGTATGTCTTTCAAGAAGTTTATTCGTGCGGCTGGCCTCCACGAGATCTCCGAAGATAGATCCCGCTTCCACGCTTGCAAGCTGGTGACTATCTCCTAGTAGAATCAGTCGTGTTTCAGGATTCAGCGCATCGAGTAGTTTGGAAAACATCAAAAGATCCAGCATCGATGCTTCATCGACTACGACTACATCATACGGCAGCGGATTTTCCTGGTTGTGCTGAAATTGGGGTGAATTGCGTTTATACCCAAGAAGGCGGTGGAGTGTAACTGCATCAGCCGGAATGAGGTTCTTCACTTCGTCAGATACGCCCAAGATTTCTTTGCCTGACGTTAGCGCGTCCTTAATCCGTTGAGCCGCTTTTCCGGTCGGAGCAGTGAGCGCTATTTTCAAAGAATCGTCACAGTGCCGATCAATTAGATGGGCGAGTATATATAGGACCGCTGTGGTTTTTCCTGTTCCGGGCCCGCCGGATATTAACGTAAGCTTCGATTGACCGGCTCTGTCGACCGCACGCTTTTGATCTTCGCCTATCTGTTCAAGGGATTCGATGAAATGCTTATCCCGACTGGTTTGGGAAAATTCATCGCTGTTTAATCTATGATCAATTGCTTGGAGCAGACGCTGCTCATAATGCCAGTAGCGATGGAAATAGAGTTTGCCATACTCGGATAATATAAGCGGAAAGGTATTCTTTGTTTTGGAACCGACGAGGTCACTCTTGGAGAGTCTTTCTTTGAAATCCAGCAAGGATTCAGGGTCAAGATTGCGGCCCAATTCGGTGGTGTTGAGATCGTTCAGGTCTAGGCATACGTGACCTTGCCTCAATGCATAGCTTGTAAAAGAACCAGCAATTTTCAGTAAATCGGATTCATCATTCGATCGCAACTGGAGCAGCTGACCTACGGAGCGGTCGAGGGTGTTTAGTAATGAATTGTTTTCAATAAACGACATGGATTATTTTTCCTTAAAGAGGGAATCGAGGTCCTGAATTGAGCCTTTCTTTGGGCGATCAAAGAAAACACCGCCGCCTGGATGATTCTGACTTATTCCACGAACGAAAATATAGTAGATGCCACCAAAGTGACGCTCGTATTCAAAGTTTGGGATTTTGATTTGCAGATATCGAACGGCGGCAAGGGTATATAAATAATACTGAAGGAAGTAAGCGTGTTGAGCCATGGCCTGGTTCATAACTTTTTGATTGTAGTCTTCAGGGTGATTGCCCAGCCAGTTCGATTTCCAATCAAGAATGAAATATTTATCTTCCCACTTAAAAAGAAGATCGATGAAACCTCTTAAAAATCCTTTCAAGCGGTATTCGGTCCAGGATTCGATTCCTGGTAGATTCGAGGCAAATTGATCCGCTGCAATGGTCTTAAAAAATGCAAGCAGTTCCCGGGTGGAAGTGTTTCTTGTAGGAAAATGAAATTCACATTCTTTGAGGCAATTTCCTGGAGGGATACCATTGAGCTTTAATGAAGCACTTTCGCTTATCAGAACTGTGGAACTCAGTTGTGAAAGATGCTCCTGTAGTATCGGTATCCATTGATTGTCCAGCAGCGATTGTTGCCCGAGAATCTCAGTCGACTCTCGAATGGATTGAATAGATGTGAAATCTGATTGTTCAAGAATATCGTGAATCAGGTTTCCGGCGACGGTACCTTTATCCATGGAAAAAATGTTTAGCTTTCCAGAATCGTCTGCGTCCAAAACTAAATCCTCTTCCTCTTCCTTAACTGAGTCTTCAATCGCTTCAATGAAACCGGTGGCGAGAGAGGAAAAACTTGAAATATAAAAGCCTCTTTCCGGAATACGCACTATATCCCTGGCTTTGAGTTTTTTAATTTCCTCGAATCGATTATACTGTAACGCCGTTTGGTGAGCCATTTCATCGACATCCAGAATCTGGATACCATT
>Ga0114996_10007584_pt1 | contig 12243 bp, 10 predicted proteins | sample ArcticOcean_MG_C_4_FD_87039 | JGI IMG/M metagenome (GOLD analysis project Ga0114996, IMG submission 87039) | Marine microbial communities from western Arctic Ocean - ArcticOcean_MG_CB4_134 | ecosystem: Environmental > Aquatic > Marine > Oceanic | place: Arctic Ocean: Canada Basin | collected... | reverse complement strand
TACGAGACAGACAATCCCGAGAAGTTGAGCACGTTGCATGCTCGCGGGGTTCGCGCTCACTGGGAAGAGCGTAAAGAATTTATCCAGTCTTATGCCCCAGACATTACAGATCCTGAACTGGAAACATTGGCCAAATGTAGCCGCGGACTTGATCGCACGGATCTCCAACGGGCCGTCGATCAATATAGCACCAATAAAATATTACCGGTGCCCGATCATCCTACCAACACCTGCACACTTGAAGGTTATTGGTATGAGAGATTAATGGATCCATATGAAGTGATAAAAAAGATGAATGAATACGATTTTAATTCTCGCCTCTGCCGTACGTACTGGGGTCCTGGCAGAAGTCCATTTGGCAAAAGACTAATTAAGAACGGACTGAATTTCACAACATATTTGTCTACTCGTCTCGGCATGTTATCCTCATTTTATTATGGTGTTCAGGGCGTCAAACGGGAGACACAGTGACCCGTTATTTAAGTCGTGGGCGGACCATAATACGGTCGTACCCTTAACGTATCTCTGATCTCACTCCTCGCCGCCAGAAGTTCGTCTCCGAGTACGTCGAGACCGGCAACGCAACCCAGGCCGCGAGACTTGCTGGCTACTCGCCGCGCACTGCGTACTCGCTTTGACAGCAACCCGGCGCACTCCAACTCTCACGCGGCCAGTTCTCTCTGGCGGAGCCGAAGACTTCTAGCAGCCTTAGGTCTCTTGCCATAAGCCGAATCGCTCTGGACGCTCTACGGAGACACCGGACCCGGCAAAACGAGGAGGCGTTGCGAGTTGGCCCTGCCTGGGACAACCCGTGGAATCTGGTATTCACAAACGAGGTGGGTGGCCCACTAGACAGGCACAACGTACTGCGCCGCGATCTAAAGCCCATGTTGGCAGGAGCTGGACTGCCGCCGTTGACCTTCCATAATCTCCGGAGCGTAGCCGGAAGCCTTGCGCTCGATCATGGCGTTCCCTTGCCAGTTGTGTCACATGCGTTAGGACACAGCGACATAAGTACGACGGCTCGCCATTACGCTCACATGATCAAGGGAGCCGAGAGGAAGGTGGCAGCGGCTTTCGACGAAATGGCAGTGGGACTTTGACAGCAGTTTTGACAGCAACCGGGGCGAATGACAGCAACCGTCCACGGACGAGTGAAGCAATGAGCGGCTCGATTTAGCTTTAAAACAGGACTCTGATGGACCGTAGCGGGCACGCCGACCACAGTTTGCAACCAGGGGGTCGCGAGTTCGATCCTCGCCAGCTCCACCAATGCCTGCAAGAACAAAAAAGAGCTCGGAACCATTATCGGTCCGGGTCTTTTCGCGTTTGGTGGCATTACAGATCAGCTGCTACGTCTACAAAATCTTCCGACACGCCGGGATGCGATCTATGGACCGGCTCATGGCTGATGGCCAGCGTGTCCGCAATTCACTCGCCACCCGATGCTCTCCACCATCGAGATTTTCCCATCCCGGGTATGCGCTGTAGTCCCTCGGAGCTGAACCAAGGTTCTTCGTAGCTCGCCTTCGCGACGACCCACCGTTTTGCGACGCGCCTGGCCTGCCGAATCCATTCAGGATCAAGGCGTGTAGGGTCTGCGAATTCACGTAACGCCTCAAAGTTGCCATCTGATTTTCCGGGCAGAGAGAACATCGGGTCTATTACTACGACGTCGAAGCTGGCATCGGTCGTACATGAAAGAATTTTTCGGGAGTCCCCGAGTACCGGCTGAATCGCAGCACTCTCCGCGCCTGAGTCGTATGAAGCGAGACCTTCACTGACAAGGGTGAACAAAGCCAGATTTGACTCTACGCCGATGACCTCACCACCGGGCCCGACGGCTTGAGCTGCGATGAGCGCGTCGCGTCCCAGGCCAAGTGTGGCGTCAAATACGCGATCACCTGGGGATATTTCTCCGGCACGGATGAGCAGATCGCGGTCGCCCCGGGCCATGGAGTGGAGGCGAAGAACGGCCGTCCCCAGATCGAAACGCAATTGCGTTCGAGCCGTCGAAAGGAGCAGCCCGTCGTTTCTGAAGACAAACGCAGCGCCGGCGTCCCCTGCCGGGTGACTTCCGGCGTCTTTCCCGCCAACGTCCTTCAGGGTCAGCTCGATAGACCTGTCAGATCGCTCAACGTACGGGAAGCCCCACTCGGTGGCCTTTCGTCTTGCGAGGACGCGAGTCGTGGTCTTCGCAAGGCGACTGGTCGTCACAATTAACTTGAGCTCATCGCTCATTTCTAAAATGTCCGGTACACATGGCGAGCCCGGATCAAAGACCGCGTGATCGCACATCTATGAGCTGAAATTCCTGGATCACACCCGCAAAATCTCCCGGCGCGCCAGGATGCGCTCGGTGAGTGGCCGCATTCCCAGTTCCTGGGTGATGGCCAGCGCCTCGTCCTGTAACTCAATGGCCTTCTCACGGTCGTCCTCGCGTGGTGAAGCACCATTCGCAAGGTCGAGGAGCATCTCGGCGTAGTCGAAGCATGTCCAGGCGAGTTCCGTACGGTACCCGGACATGCGGCCAAACTCCAGCCCGTTCTCGAAATGTGTGGCTGCGTTATCTGGCCGAGCGAGCGCAAGGGCAAGCCGCCTGAGCAGACGGTCGACAGGCACGCCCCAAAATGCTTTGTTCTCCCACGGCACCTGGATTCGGTACGCCGAATCCAGCATTGCGGTGTCATCTATGCCGGGAGCGATGTAGGTCAGCGCGGCCGCAAGTTTCCAGTTATTGCCTACCCTCTCAACGTGTCGGCGTTCGTCCTGCGAAAGCCACGACAGTCCGCTTTTTATGACCGATATGATCGCCGCCCGTCTATCCGCATCAGGGTCATCCGACGCCTGAGCAGCCACAGCGATCAAAATGATTGCCGGACTACGAACGGGGTGAACACTCCAATCTCCAACCAGGATCGTTCCTAGATCGACTTCTGTTACTGGCACGCCCCTGTGCCGGTCCGCTATCATCTGTGCCTTTTTCATATAACCCCAATAAAGGCCCGCGGTGCCACCTACGATCGCCCCGGCAAAGGTCGTTTCAAGTAGTCGCAACTACATAACGAGTTCGTATTCGCGTGACGCTTTAATTTAGAGCCACGACAACTCGGAGGCCTATACCAGGGTTAGGGCCCGTCCGCCTCAACAACGCACCCATCGGCCAGCACCACTAGCCTGGGCGCCGGCTCGCTCTCGGTTGCGACGTACTCGCACAAAGCCGCCCCGTTCGGCCCGGACACACGAATCCGGGCGCTAGTGTCATCCGTGATCTCGACCAGCTCGGTCTGGTACATCGTGTCCACCGGCACGTTGGCCGTGCGCGACGCACCTGTTTCGAGAGGTTGGTCGTCCGGCACCTCGGTGATCTCTACCGTCAAAGGCCCGTCAGTGAGATTCTCGATCGCCAGTAGCTCTGGATCACCGCCGCAGGCCGCCGTGATTAGCGACAGAGACATGCCGATCAACAGGATCAGGCCGAACGATCTGAGAGAACTTCTGAATACCGACCGAGAAGCGGGCCGCAAGCGCAAAAACGAACGCCTTCCCGGGCTTGATCTGGTCTCTCGACTTGGACATCTCAAGGTTTCAGGGCTCATCCGGTCTCCTTGATGATGGGGCTATTCCGTGCCTCGCTATTTAAGAACATCTTGAGTAGACCCTGTAAGCATATTTGCCGGGAAGCCCATTTCTGGCAGAAATTTGCTGCAAACCATCGTGAATTTGCCCCACCCGGCACTTTCGCAGGCGTGTGTGTGCGTAGGCTTGCAGCGTGAATGTACGGATGCCCGGGCCAGATACGGCTCGTAGGCTTACTGACGAAGGTGTTTTGGTTAAAAGGCGCTCGACGCCATCGGCCCGCAATCGTACGACGCGAAAAGCTATTGCTTCACGTTTCGCACGCGCGCTGTCACGCACATGAGAGATTGTCCCTTCACCCGCTGACTTCCGTGTCTGGAGGTCGAAATCATGGTTGATGGGATGATCGGCCCGTACAGACTGCTGACTCGCGTGGCCTCGGGCGCTCAGGCGACCGTTTATCGAGCGACGGACACCCGCAATAAAGGGCTCGTAGCGCTCAAGGTGCTTGACCCCAGACTGGCGTCGGACCCATCTCAACGCAAACGGCTTGAGCGGGAGGCGCGCCTTGTCTCATCGCTGGATCACCCCAACATCGTCAAGGTCCTGGATATTGGGGAGGATGACGGCACGCCGTACATCGCCATGGAGTACCTGTGGCGCAGCCTCGATGAAGTGATCGACCAGGAAGGCCGGTTGCCCGAGGAACGCGTTGGACAGATCGCCGCAGACATCGCCGCCGGTCTTGATGCCGCCCACAGCGCCGGCATCATCCACCGTGACATCAAGCCGCACAACATTTTGATGACCACCGACGGCGTTGCGCAACTGACCGACTTCGGCATCGCGCACGCACGGGATCAGACCGCGCTCACTCGCACCGGGGCACGACTCGGCACCCCGCACTACATGTCGCCAGAACAGGTCGATGGCGGTACAGCGGACGAGCGATCGGACATCTACAGCCTCGGTTGCGTGATGTATCACATGCTCACCGGCGCTCCGCCCTTCAAGGCTGAGTCCGCGATGGCCGTCATGCGGATGCACTTGGATGCGGAACCGGCGTCGCTTGAGGCGCGAACAGGGGGCATCGCCCCCGGCCTGTCCCACATCGTAGAACGATGCATGGCGAAGCGACCGGCAGACCGTTACATGACAGCGGCCGAGCTTTACCAGGCGCTGAAGGGTAACGCCGCTGGCAAATCTGAGTGGGATGGCGTTCAGCGATACGAGATCGGCGACGAGGACGGAACTCCGGAAGAGCAACTCTCGGCACGTGAAATGGCCCGTGCGATGCTTGAGCCGGAGGTCGAAACCGCACCTGAGTTGGACAAGGTCTGCCGGAACTGCGGACTGGGCGCAGAGTCCAACCGCGTCTACTGAGTTCGATGTGGATTCTCAGAGTGGACCGTCTCTGGAAAGTCCGTATTTGTTGAACCGTTTTCTTACACAGATTCAAAGGCCATCGGCCGTAAAGATCCCGTTCGTGAACAGGCCGTGTTCACCCGCGTGGTCCTGCTGTCACTCCTCGCAATCTTCGTGTCCCTTGGTATGGCTTCGATCCTGGTGTGGAGCGAAAGACGCGATTCGGCGCTGGCCGGATATGAAGACCTGGCAGAGGCAAGCGCAAATCTTGACCTGCCCATCGTGAAACGGCTCGAGACCGTAAGGGCCAGTGGCGAGACACGGGTAGATCTGGACAGGGTCGAGGCGGTGGTGCTGGGATTTAATGTCATCTCGTTCAGGGCCGATTTCGGTGGAATCGAGACGGCGATCACGATGAACCCGATCGCCAGAGAGGACCCGGGCGCAGATGACGACCCACCGCCCGAGCCTTATTTCAAACGCTTCAGCGTGGACTTTTTCGCCGTGCCGAATATCGGAGCGGAACGGTACATATTCCGATTCCAGCTCCCGAACGACTGGTTAGCCGAGCACGAAATCGAACCACAGAAGGTTCGACTCCTGAAGCGGAACCAGGAGTGGGCGCCTCTGGAGACGTTCCACATCGCCGACGAAGACGGGATATCCACCTTCCTCGGCTTCTCCCCTAAGGCGGGCGAATTCGCTACCGGGGCGTTGCCGTAAGCGCAGCCCCGTGCCCGATGTCCGTTCCGGTCACAGCCTAGGGTCGTACCACGCTCCCGTCAGCACGCCGTGGCGCTGACCACGCCCCGCCGAAAGCACGTTCCTCAAACGGGAATTTTGCCGCCAGCTCTTCATCGATATCGATCCCCAACCCGGGCTTGTCGTTTGACCACATGTAACCGTCGTGGACCTCCGGGCAACCGGGGAACACCTCGCGGGTGCGATCGCCGAAGATCGAGTATTCCTGGATCCCGAAGTTGCTCGTGTTCAGGTCTAGGGCGAGGTTAGCCGCATGCCCAACAGGCGACGTGTCGCCCGGGCCGTGCCACGCCGTGCGCACGCCGAAAGCCTCGCACAGCGATGCCAGCTTGCGTGCCGGGGTTAGGCCGCCGATCTGGGAGATGTGGACCCGCATGAAATCCAGCAGGTGGTCCTTCACCATGTGGGTCATTTCGGCAGGATTGTTGTAAAGCTCGCCCATCGCTATCGGCGTGGAAGTCTGTTCGCGCACCATCCGGAAATACTCCTGGTCTTCCGGCGGGAACAGATCCTCAAGGAAGAAGAGCTGGTACTGCTCGACCTCTTTCGCCAGCCAGACGCCGAGGATCGGGGGGATGCGCTCGTGTACGTCGTGAAGCAGCTCGACATCGAACCCGATTTTCGAGCGCAGGTGCTCGAACAGTCCCAGCGCTGAACGCATGTATGGCCTCGGCTCAAACACGCCGCCCGGGTGGGCGTACTTGACCTTTGGATCGCGCTCGGCGATGCGCTTCGTGATCCATCTCGGGCCTTCATCCGGGGTCGTGGCGCTCGTCTCGATGTTCGCCGAACCGCGCCCGCCGGTCCCGTAGGTGGCGAAACCACCCGGGGTCTCTATCTGGACCCGGATGTGGTGGTATCCCTCTTCCATGAACCTGCGCACCTCGTCCTCGACCTCTTCGTTATTCGCACCCTTGGCGTGGACGTACACCGCCGCCGCCTCGCGCGCCTTGCCGCCGAACAGGTCATGAACGGGCATGCCGGCCATCTTGCCCTTGATGTCCCAGAGCGCCTGGTCGACGCCGGACATGGCGTTGTTCAGGACGGGGCCGTTACGCCAGTAAGACGAGATGTAGCTCGTCTGCCAGATGTCCTCGATATCCGCCACGTCGCGACCCAGAAGGAGCGGCCTCAGGTAGTCGTCCAGCGCCGACTTCACGGCCGTCGGCCGCTGGGTGAAGGTCGCACAACCAATCCCATATAACCCCGGCTCCGAGGTCTCGATCTTCACGATGACGAGCCTGATGCCGTCCGGCTCCGTGAAGATCGTCCGGATGTCCCTGATCGTGACGTTACTCATTCGTTCTCCTGGGGTTTCAATCTTGCTCCCTCTCCCTTCATGGGAAATGGACGGGAGCCCGCCCTTCCGAGGAAGGGTGAGGGTGGTACGAGCTGCCCCCTCCTAATGTATGAGGGGGTTCGGGGGTGGTTATCTCGTGCAACAAGGCGATAGATCGGATCACCGACATACCGTCCGAGAGTCTACAGGCGAAACTCCACCGTCATTCCCACGCCTATATCGTCATTCCCTCGTAGGAGGGAATGACGATATAGCGATTGCGCAGTCATACGCGTTGAGAACAGAAACCGTATCTGGATTCCTGACGACTCGGGAATTACGGTGCGAAGGACCGCAGTGGTCGTTGGCCAGGTCGCCACGGCAACGTCATCCCGCGCGATACTCCCACTGACCGGCGAGGTCGTAGGGACGGATCGGCATCCGCCCCCGCCTGTCCACAACCACTTAGACCTGAGGAGACCCAGTTGAAAGCTTGTACATGGCTTGGCGGCGGCGACTTTGAGTACGGCGACGTCCCGGACCCGGTCATGGGGCCGGACGACGTTATGGTCCACATCGGCACCGTCGGTGTGTGCGGCACGGACGTCCACATCACGCAGGGCCTGTTTCCATCGACTCCGCCACTAATTCTGGGCCATGAGGCATCTGGCGAGATCATCGACGTTGGCCAGAACGTTAATCGTGACCGCATCGGCGAGAGCGTTGTCCTAAACCACAGCACGTCCTGCGGCGAATGTGAGAACTGCCTGAACTGGTCGATCTCGCGCTGCGAGCGGAATACGCAGGTCCACCATTTCTTTGCCGAGCTGGCATCTGTGCCTAACGCATCAGCGGTCCCGGTGCCGGCCGATCTCGATATCGAGATCGCGTCCATCACGGAGCCCGCTTCCTGCTGCCTGTCCGGTGTGAGCCGGTTGCGGATCGACGACGGAGCGGTGGGACTGGTGATCGGCGGCGGGATGATGGGTCTGATGACGGCGGCCTTCCTCAAATCGCACGGGGTCGAGACGGTCGTGATGTCCGAGCCGGTCGCTTATCGGCGCGAGTTCGCTAAACAGCTCGGGGTCGATGTGCTGCACGATCCGGCCGAATCCAGCATCGACGATTTTGTGGCGGACCTCACGAACGGCAGGGGACTACACATCGCCGCCGAGGCCGTGGGGCGGGCGGACCTAGTAGCCAAGTGCGTCCAGCTTGTTCGCCCGAGGGGTCAGGTGCTCATGATCGGCGTCGCTCCAGAGGGCGCGCCGCTGCCGGTGGACCTGTACAACATGCAGTACCGGGAAGTCGTGCTTACCTCAGCATTTGGCCGCGGAAACGTATTCGCCCGCACCCCCGGCGAGCTGGCAAAGCTAAACCTGGATGGCGTCATCACAGGTCGATACGAACTAAAGGACGTCCCACAGGCGATCATCGACTCCGGCGAGGGCAAGGGCGTCAAGTTGGTCATCAAGCCGAACGGTTAGGTGGGGCGACAGGCGTGGAAAGCTTGGTATTGAATGGGCGATGGCATGAAGACGATTGGTGAATTCAACAGAATGATTGCGAACTTACCGTAGCTCCTGGCCGATCTCGAGTCTGGCCCGGCGTTGAAGCGGGACAACCTCAGAAGAATTCCGGAACGAGGTATCTACGTTTTCTACGAATGCGGACTCCCCGTTTACGTCGGCCGCTCTAGCGGCCTAAGGCAACGCCTCCTCAGTCACGGCCAGCCGAGTTCGGATCAAAACGCTGCTACGTTCGCGTTCATTCTTGCAATGGAAGAAGCGACAAAACGGAAGCTTGATGCTCTTTCATTGCAAAGGTCGATTCGGCAAAAGGACCCTGAGCTCAGAGAACTTTACACATGCGCTAAAGAGCGGGTGAGCCTAATGGACATCAGGGTTGTCGAGGTCACGGACCCAATAGGGCAGACCGTGTTCGAACCCTACGCGGCTCTGGCGTTAAAAACGCCTACAACACGTTCGAAAATCACTGAACCCGACTCAGTACCAACACCGTAATTCCCACGCAGGTGGGAATCCAGGGACGGCGTTAGAGCGGTCACGCGTGTTAAGAACGGAAACCGTATCTGGATTCCCGACTACTCGGGAATGACGAGGAGTAGAAGGGGTGATTGGTGGCGTTGATCTTGACGTTAGTCAAGACTTCTCCCTCATCCTGCACCTTCTCCCGCTAGGAGAAGGGAACTGGCGTTGACACAATATTTGCCCCTCTCCCCTCCGCGGGAGAGGGTTGGGGTGAGGGGGTGTCCTTCCGCAGAAGGACAAGCGCGTTGTTGCGCGACCCGGTTCACTTCGTCGGGCTCAGCACATGCTTCGAGAGCCTCAGGACACTTGCGTGACCTAGGTGTCCCGCAGGAACACGACGTCCTGTGCGAACGCCTCAGTTGTACCCACAAGATCAAGCTGCCCCCGACCCTTCACCAGCTGATTCCGTCCATCACGATCAGCGTCGGTGTAGCGATCAAACCACTCCTGCAACTGCCCGCGCATCGTTGAGATCGAGTCGGCAAACGCCGGGTTTTCGATCTCGTTCGTCGTTTCATCCGGGTCGCCCACGAGGTCATATAGCTCGTACGGGCCGTCCGGATATCGGTGGACATACTTCAGCGAATCAGTCCGGATCATCCGGGTTGGCCCGTACTCATCGAGAACCACGACAGGCCGCGCCGCGCCCATGGACGATCCCTCCAGAATCGGAACAAAACTGCCGCCCGGTCGCTCGCCGTCAGGAGGATTGGCGTCAGCAAGACCGACGTACTCCAGCAATGTCGGCATGAAGTCGTAGTGGCTCAACAAGTTTGATTCAACCACGCCCTGCGGCACATGGCCCGGGCGAGACATCAACGTCGGCACCTTTACCGCCGTGTCGTACATGTTTGGCGGGTAAGTCCCGTTGCCCTTGCCCCAGATCCCGTGATGGCCCATGTTCATCCCGTTGTCGGCCGTGAACACGATCAACGTGTTCTCCCGCAGGTCGTGGGCCTCCAGCCAGTCGAGAAACCGGCCGATGTTGGTGTCCATGCCCGTGATCGCAGCGAAGTAGCCGCTGAGCAACAGGCGACGCTCTTCCTCGGTCGACCCGACGCTCCCGGACGAGCCCTCTTTGGCCAGGTGGTTGGGGTGAACCGGGTCCCAGCGCACCGACTCAAACGAACAGTTATCAAAGTAGTAGTCGTAAATCTCAGAAGGGTGCTGCTCGGGACCCCAAGGAGCGTGTGGGGCAGTGAAATGGACATTGAGCGAGAACGGTTTTTCGGAACCTAACTGAGACTCCATGAACCCGATTGCGTTGTCCGTAATGACATCGCTGAAGTAGCCATCCGCCGTGTACAACTCGCCATCCTTGAACATCGGCGCGTTGTAGTAGTTGCCTGACCCCGTGGCGTGGACGTTCCAGTACTCGAACCCCGTCTGTGGCGTTGCGGAATCGCCCAGATGCCACTTCCCGCTCAGCCCGCAGACGTAACCGTTGTCGGCAAGGATCTGCGTGTAGGTCGTGCGGCCTTCCAGGTACTGCACCGTCTTGCCGTCCCCCGGCAGGTTAACCGAATTCCCGGCCCTCAAAAAATCCTGCACGCCGTGTTGTGACGGCATCTGTCCGGTGAGGATCGACGCCCTTGCCGGCGAACACACCGGGGATGCGCAAAAGAAGTTCTCGAACCGAATCCCCGTGTTCGCCAGTCGATCCAGGTTTGGCGTGCGAAGCTCAGGCGTGCCCGCACAGTTCATCGCCCACGGTCCCTGGTCGTCGCTCAATATGAACAGGATGTTGGGTCGGCCGGTATCGGTGCTTGCCACGGTCACTCCCGGAGATAGGGACGGAATTAGCTGCGAACGAGGATTCTAGCTGTTAGTTGCGTGAATACGCTCCGCCAGGCGAATCGGTGGAGGCAGCGGTGCGAATGTTTAGTGGGTGAGCGATGTCTTCCCCCTCTCCCGGTCTGGAAAGGGCGCAGGGGCCTGCCCTTCCGTTTGCCGGAAGGGTGGAGGGAGTTGTCGCTTCGCTAGGCGGCAAAGGCTGGCTCATCCTGAACCCCTTCAGCTCGGCTCAGGTCGCGCTCATCTCCCAATTGGGAGAAGGGAGTCGTCCGCAGTACGTGCGTCTTCCGCGCCGATTCGGGTTAACCTCCGCCGGTCACCTCGACCACCGTTCCCGTGATGTAGCTGGCGTCGTCGGATGCCAGGAAGGCGACCGCCTTTGCAACCTCGTCGGCGCGTCCCGGCCGTCCCAGAGGCACGGCGGCCACTATCGCTTCCCGCGAAACTCGCTGCAACTATTCGTACCGTCCTCTCGTACCGTCCTCGAACACGCGCCCCCTCCTCCGTCAGGATGAAGCCCGGTGACACGGCGTTCACGTGGATGCCGGATCGGCCGAGGTCGCGGGCCAGTTGCGCCGTTAGTCCGACGATGCCGGCCTTTGCGGCCGCGTATGGCAGGCGGATGCCGGACGTGCCCAGCGGTCCAAAATCCCCCGGGCGGTGGACGACGAGATGTTGACGATGCGGCCGTAACCCCGGCTCCGCATGTGCGGTATGACCGCCTTGCAGCAGAGGAAGGTGCCCTTGAGGTTCAGATCGACCTGCGCGTCCCACCGGTCCTCCGAGACGTCCTCGATGTCGAGGATGCCCTCGGTCCCGCTTCCGCCAGCGTCGTTCACCAGTATGTCTATCGTGCCGAACTCGCTAATCGTCAGCGCGACCATCTCGCCGACCGAACCGGCGTCGGTCACGTCCACGGCGCTGGCCGTCGCCTTCCCGCCGGAGCCACGAATCTCGGCGGCCACGCTTTCCACTTTGGCACTCTGGATATCCGCGAGCAGCAGTGCAGCGCCCCGCTCCGCAAAGTCGAGTGCGACGGCGCGTCCAATCCCCTGCTCCGCGCCGGTCACGATCGCCATCCGGCCCTCAAATGTCATGCCACGTTCTCCAGGGAGACTAACCGATCACAGACAGCTTGCCCGCCGAGTAGCCGCCATCCACAAGGTCCAACAAGGTCGGCGAATGGTTCCGCCGATTGAAATCGCCGTTTGAGCCACATATAACTCGCCTCCGCCACATGAGCACATTGTCGACGCTCTTTACGAGGTCGTAGATTTCGCGTGGAGATATTGCGACTCTAAGCACATCCTAGACGGCCGTCTGATTCGCATGTCGAACCCTGACATCTTGCACGAACTACTTAGAGGCTGCGTTCGGTACCGCGCGCTACGGTGGATAACGTCCACCCCAGTT
>Ga0114996_10007581_pt1 | contig 12246 bp, 7 predicted proteins | sample ArcticOcean_MG_C_4_FD_87039 | JGI IMG/M metagenome (GOLD analysis project Ga0114996, IMG submission 87039) | Marine microbial communities from western Arctic Ocean - ArcticOcean_MG_CB4_134 | ecosystem: Environmental > Aquatic > Marine > Oceanic | place: Arctic Ocean: Canada Basin | collected... | reverse complement strand
GAGGGGGCTGTGACGGCGGATTACAAGGTCACTCCCGCCCAGATCGAAGCCGTCATCACCCCGCGGACCCGAATCCTGGTGCTGAACAGCCCCTCGAATCCGACGGGAGCAGCGTATTCTGCAGCGGAGCTCGCGGCGATCGCGGAAGTGGTGGAGCGCCATGACCTCTTCGTCATCTCCGATGAGATCTACTCGGAGCTCACCTACGACGGATACGAATTCCGATCCTTTCCGACCGTGCGCCCCGGACTTCGGGAGCGGACTGCGGTCGTGAGCGGGTGGAGCAAGACCTATGCGATGACCGGCTGGCGCCTGGGCTGGGTGGCGGCGCCGAGAGCGATCGCTGCTGCCATGGGCAAGCTGCAGAGTCAGTCCACGTCGAATGTACCCACGATGTGCCAGGTCGCCGCGCTGGCCGCGACGCAGGGGAGCCATGCGTTCCTGGAGGAATGGCTCTCGGTGTATGATCGCCGCCGCCGTTTGATCGTCGAGGGATTGAACGCCATCGAGGGCGTCAGTTGCCCGACCCCGCGAGGGGCGTTCTACGTGTTCCCCGATTTTTCCGGGGTGCTCACGAGGGATTGGAACGGCAGCCCGCTGGGGACGTCGTTGCGCCTCGCCGAATATCTGTTGCAGGAGGTGGCGGTCGCGCTGGTTCCTGGGGAGGCCTTTGGAGCCCCCGGGTGTGCGCGCTTGAGCTACGCCACGTCCGATGACGTGATCGTGGAGGGTCTCCGACGCATCACGAATGCGCTGAGCTGAGTTCCATGCCAATGCGGATTGTCTGGGACCTGCCTGAAGCGGCTCTTCGACGCTAGAACTTGCCGCTGAGATGGACCGCGAGCAGGAAGCTGTCCGATCCCTGATTCAGCTTGAAGCGTGTGGCCTGCCCTGCAGGGACGCTCTCGTGTCCCGCGGGCGCGTCGATGAGCTTGATGTAGGTCGGGCTGTATTCATTGACCAGGGGGCTGTTCGGGTCTGTCGGATCGATGCGCGCGAGCTCCACCGCTCCGCTGTCGTCGAGGTCTCGGCCGGGGTCGGCATTCGTCAGCAGATGAGGGGTCGTTCGGGTGTAGCCGAAGGTCGCTCCCAGCTGAATGTACTTCACAGGCTGGTAGTGGAGTCCGACGTGACCGCCGAGGCGTCCGTATTGCTCCACGTCCGTGATGCCGTTGCTGTGAAAGGCCGTCAGGTCTCCCACTCCCTCTTCGATGGAGCGCGTGAACGCCGTGTCTTCACAAGTGGACGCGTGGGGAGCGGCGCTGCAGGGGCTTCGGCCGAGGGCCTCGAAGAGCGGCGTGTACTCCCGCCCCTCGAAGACGAAGTCCGCGGCGAAGCCGAGGTCGATCTCGAAGCGTGAGTCGGTCTCGTTGTTCTCGTAGGGAATCAACTCGGTGCCGAGGATCAGGCCCAGCGTGCTCCCCGGTTGAATCAGCGTCTGCGTCGTGCCCTCGTTCGTGAAGAGCGTGTCTCCCCCCGGGAAGCGGAAGGTTCCGTGGAAGCTGAAGTAGGGCTCCAACCACAGGGCAGCGCGTCGACTGATCACCGTCGAGAGGCCGATTTGATGCAGGCCCTCTCCCACGCCGTGGTTGTTCGCGCGCTTCAAGTCGCCTGTCGGCGCCGTGTACGCGATCGCGATGACCCAGGTGGGCTCGGTGATCTCGCGCTGGTAGTTGAAGGGGGAATAGCGGAACTGGAAGCGCATGTCGCCGAGGCCGGAGCGCTCGCTCCCGACGAACTGATCGCCATCGAGGGGGAAGAGGGTGGGGTTGCCCTGGGCGACTGTGGCGCTCTCGAGATCGACGGTCAGGCGCGTCTGATCCACGAAGACAATCGGGATGTCGATGTTCAGTTCGAGGTCCCGGTAGAGTCCGATTCGGGGATTGATCACCATGCGCTGAATCGTGCGATTGAAGCTGAACTCGTTGTTGGGGACGACCTGGGAGTCTGAGATCACCTCGCGCGTCACATTTCCTTCGGAGACCTCGCGCTCGTATCGGATCTGGATCGTGGCGTCGAAGGGGTCGTTGTCATCCGCCGCGTCGATCACGTCCGTGACGATCGCCTGCGCCATCGCTGCGGGCGTGGCCGCGAGGAGGGAGAGGAGGATGCCGAGGACCAGAATGCGCTTCATTCTCATGGGGAGTCCTTTCAAGTGCTTGGAATCGCGAAACAATCTTGTTTGCTTTCCCGGGCCGTACGCTACCAGTGGGGTCGGGGGCTGTCAAGATGACCAGTCGGCGACATGCGCCCTCTCGTGTCCATCACTCGGGAGGAGAGGGCGGCGTGACCCGGGTCTGGAAACTGCCGCGAGCCACGCGCACGTCGAGGGGCATTCCCGGCTGGACGCTCTCCGCGTCGCGAATCACCGCCCCGCTCTCCAGCGACAGCACCACAGCGTAGCCGCGGTCCAGGATGGCCTGGGGACCCAGCGCGTCCAGCTGGGCCGTGGCGGTGTGAACGCGGGAATTCAGGCGGGTGAGGCACGCACGGGTCGCGTTCTCCAATCGGTGGATGGCGTGGGAAACACGGGCGCGGTGTGCGCGGATGCGATGGGTCGGATGGAGCCCCTCCACGCGGACGCGGCCCGACTCGAGGCGCTGGCCCTCTTGAAGCAGTCGGACGCGCATGGCGGCTTGCAGACGTCCGCCCATCTCGTCGAGTCGAAGGCAGCCCTCCTGGACACGGCGATCGGGTGATCCGAGCTGCGCCATCGCGATCGCGAGGCGCTGATTGAAACGGTCGAGATGGTGCGCGACGACCAGTCGAAGATCGCGCTCATGGCGATCCAGCGTGCGGACGATGTCCTTGAGGAGAGGGACCGCCATCTCCGCAGCGGCTGTTGGCGTCGGAGCGCGTTTGTCTGCCACGAGATCCGTGAGGAGAAAGTCCACCTCGTGCCCGACGGCAGAGATGATCGGGGTGCTCGCGGCGTGGATCGCCCGGACGAGCGCTTCGTTGTTGAAGGCCCAGAGGTCTTCCAGGGAACCACCGCCGCGGCCGATCACGATGACATCCACGTCGTCGATGGTGTCCAGGCGTTGGACGGCGCGGACGAGCTCGGCAGGAGCGTGGGGCCCCTGGACAGCTGCCGGGTGGATCAGGACGGGAACGGGGAATCGATCATGAAGCACGCGCAAGATGTCGCGCACTGCGGCGCCGGTGGGCGATGTGATGATCCCGACGCGCCCGGGGAAGGCGGGGAGGGGTTTGCGAAGCGCGGGATCGAAGAGTCCCTCTTCCTCCAGCCTTCGCTTCATCTTCTCGAGCGCTGCGAGGAGCGCGCCGTCTCCCGCGGGTCGCACCTGGTCGACGATGATTTGATGGCGACCGCGGGGCTCATACACCGTGACGCGCCCGTGGCATTGGACGCGCATCCCGTCCTGGAGCGCGATCGGGCAGCGAGCGGCGTCGGAGCGAAACATCACGGAGGCGAGCTCGGTGTTGCCCTCCGTCAACGTGAAATACAGGTGGCCCGAGGCGGGAGTTCGGAGATTGATGATCTCGCCTTCCACCCACGTATGGCCGATCTCGGACTCCAGCAGCTGCTTGATGCGGCGCGTGAGGCCCGATACGGAGAGGACGGGCGGCTCGGGTTGTCTGGAGTGCATTCGAACAATCCTCGGTCAGTGCCTCAGACTGCCACATCGGTCGGAATCCGAAAACCCCGTTGAAAGGGGGCTTGTTCGGTGGACCCGACCGGGGAATGTGGTATTCTTCGGGCATGAGCGAACACGATGGAAAAAGGGGCGAAACGCCCCGCGTGGCGTTGATTGGGCACGGCTACTGGGGCAAGAACCTCGCCCGGAATCTTCATGAGCTGGGGCTCCTCGCGGTGATCTGCGACTCCCACCCGGAGACGCGGGAGGCGGTGGCCGCTCTCTATCCCGGGGTGGCCCTCGACGCATCTCTGGATGCGACGCTGGCTCGGGACGAGATCGACGGTGTCGTGATCGCGACTCCGGCAGAGAGTCATTTCGCCCTCGCGGAGAAGGCGATCGCCGCCGGAAAGGACGTATTCGTCGAGAAGCCACTGGCGCTCCATGCGGCCCAGGGGCGTCGCCTCGTGGCGCAGGCTGAAGAGGCGGGGCGCATCCTGATGGTGGGACACCTGATGGAGTACCACCCAGGGATCCAACGCTTGAGCCAGCTGGTGGCAGGCGGCGAACTGGGCCAGCTTCAGTACATCTATTCCAATCGTTTGAACTGGGGAAAGGTGAGGCGGGAGGAGAACATCCTCTGGAGCTTCGCGCCCCACGACATCGCGCTGATCTTGCGGCTCCTTGGGGAGCTTCCGACCGAGGTGAGCGCCCATGGTGCGGGCTATCTTCAGCCCGATATCGCGGACGTCACCGTGACGAACCTCGCGTTCCGATCCGGCGTTCGTGCGCATATCTTCGTGAGCTGGCTGCATCCCTACAAGGAGCAGCGGCTGGTGGTCGTCGGCGATCGCAAGGTGGCGACCTTCGACGACACGGCGAACGATGGGAAGTTGAAGCTCTATCCCCACTCCATCGAGTGGGTGGACCGGGTCCCCTTCGCTCGCAAGGCGGACGCGGAGGTGGTTCCATTCGATGATACCGAGCCTCTTCGCCTGGAGTGCCAGGCGTTTTCCGAGGCGATCGTCACGCGGACACCTCCCATCACGGATGGCGCCAGCGGCGTCCGGGTGCTCGAGGTCCTCGAGCGCTGCCAGGTCGCCCTCGAATCGGGGATGTCGCCCAAGGTCGCTGCGGTCGCGGAGGACGGCGCGGAGGACGGGGATGCCCCGCGGGTTCACGCGAGCGCGGTCGTGGATCCCGAGGCGCAAATCGGCGCGAGGACGCGGATCTGGCACTTCTCGCATGTGATGAAGGGGGCGCGACTCGGGATGGACTGCGTCCTCGGACAGAACGTGCATGTGGGGCCAGGCGTCGGGATCGGAAATCGCGTGAAGATCCAGAACAACGTGAGCGTCTACGCGGGGGTTGAGCTGGAAGACGACGTCTTCTGTGGCCCCTCGATGGTGTTCACGAACGTTCGCAACCCGCGGGCCCACGTCGAGCGCAAGGACGCCTTCGAGTCGACGCTCGTTCAACGCGGCGCCACCCTGGGCGCCGCCAGCGTGATTCGTTGCGGCGTCACCGTGGGGACGTTTTCGCTGGTCGGCGCGGGCGCTGTGGTCACGAAGGATGTCCCGGCGCACGCGGTCGTGGTCGGCAATCCCGCGAAGCAGACGGGCTGGGCGTGTCGCTGCGGTGAAGTGCTCCCCATGCCCTTCCCGGCGGCGGTCGGAAGCCGGGCGGACTGTGCTCGCTGTGAGACCACCTACCTCCGGGTCAAGGACGGCGAGCGGGGCATCGAGCCTGTCGAAGTCGCCGCATAGCTTCAATCCGCCTTCCCCGTTGGACGAGCGCCCGCCTTCAGGTAGGATGGGCCGCCCTGGACACATCGAGTCGCGTGTCCCCGGGGCCGGAAGGGAGCTCGCTGTGGACACGACGGGAAGCGATGGAAAGGGCGGCACGGACGGGGAAGAGAGCCTTCGCTCGAACTTCATTCGCGACATCATCGACGCCGACATCGCGAGCGGAAAGCATGACGGCAAGGTCGTCACCCGATTTCCGCCCGAGCCGAACGGCTATCTGCACATCGGGCATGCCAAGGCGATTTGCGTAAATTTTGGAATCGCCCGGGACTACGAGGGCGTGTGCAATCTCCGCTTCGATGACACCAACCCCACGAAAGAGGACGCCGAATTTGTCGACTCCATTCGCGAGGATGTCGCCTGGTTCGGCTTTGATTTGAGCGACCGGGTATTGCACGCATCCGACTACTTCGAGCGGATGTACGCGGCGGCAGTGCGATTGATCGAGCGGGGAAAGGCCTACGTATGCGATCTCGACGCCGAAGCGATGCGAGCGCATCGGGGGACGCTGCGCGAGCCCGGAACCGACAGCCCCCATCGCGATCGGAGCGTCGGGGAGAATCTCGCGCTCTTCGCTGACATGCGGGCGGGGAAGTTTCCGGAGGGCGCGTGCGTTCTTCGGGCGAAGATAGACATGACGTCCCCCAACATCGTGATGCGCGATCCGGTGCTCTATCGCATCGTGCATGCCTCCCACCATCGCCAAGGCGACGCGTGGTGCATCTACCCGATGTACGACTTCGCGCATTGCCTGGAGGACTCGTTCGAGGGGGTGACTCACTCCATCTGCACCTTGGAGTTTGAGAACAACCGCGAGCTCTACGACTGGGTGATCGCCGAGTCCGAGGTCTCCTGGGTTCCCCAGCAGGTCGAGTTCGCGCGATTGAATCTGGGCTACACGGTCCTGAGCAAGCGCAAGCTCCTCCAGCTGGTCACGGAAGGTCACGTGAGCGGCTGGGATGACCCCCGCATGCCCACGATCGCGGGCATGCGTCGCCGCGGAGTGACCCCTGAGGCCCTGATTCGATTCTGCGACATGATCGGAGTGGCCAAGGCCAATAGCCTCGTCGACATGGAGAAGCTCGAATTTTGCATTCGCGATGCGTTGAATCATCAGGCACCCCGCGCCTTTGGGATTCTGCGGCCGCTGAAGGTCACCCTCACGAACTACCCCGAGGGCCAGGTCGAGATGCTCGAGGCGCCGCTTTTTCCCGAAGACGTGGGACGTCCAGGCGTGCGGGAAATACCATTCTCCGGAGAGCTTTTTGTCGAGGCGGATGACTTTCGGGAGGAGGCGCCGAAGGGGTGGCATCGCCTCGCTCCGGGAGGGGAGGTTCGACTTCTCCAAGCGTATTGCATTCGATGCGAGGAGGTCGTGCGGGATCCGGCGACCGATGAGGTCATCGAGTTGAAGTGCTCCTACGATCCCGAGACGCGGGGGCGAAACCCGGAGGGACGCCGCGTGCGTGGGTCCATCCACTGGCTGTCCGCCCAGGAGGCCGTTTCATGCGAGGTGCGCCTCTACGATCGGTTGTTCAGCGTCGAGCGACCCGATGGGGATGGGGATGTGCATTTCCTGGAGCACATCAATCCGGAGTCCCTGGTGGTGCTCTCCGATGCGCTCGTCGAGCCCAGCGTCGCCGGGGCGGCGCCGGGGGAACGTGTCCAGTTCGTTCGTCATGGGTACTTCGCGGTCGACGTCGACTCGAACGCGGATCGGCGGGTGTTCAATCGAGTGGTCGCGCTTCGAGACTCCTGGGCGAAAAAAGAGGGGGTTCCGGACGCCGCTCCGCCTGAGCCGGAGCGAAAGGTGAAATCCGCTCCGAAGGATGGAGCGAGTCGAGAGCGTCCTCGGAAGCGCTCGCGTGAGAACGAGCGGGCCCGCATTCGGGAAGCCGATCCAGCGCTCGCGGCCGCGTATGATCGCCTATGCGCTGAGGGTGTGCCCGAGGGGGACGCAGATCGGCTGACGGGAGGACAGGAACTCGTGGATCTACACGGGACCGCTGTGGCGGCAGGCGGCGATCCGACGTCCGTCGCCACCTGGATCCTCAACGAGGCAGTGCGCGAATTCAATGAGCGGGGGGTGTCGGTAGACGCCCTCGATGGGGCTTCTCTCGGTCGTCTGGTTGCGCTGGTCGACGCGGGGGACGTGTCGAGCACGGGAGGCAAGGAGATCCTGCGGGTGCTCCTGGAAGAGGGCGGTGATCCCGCGACCATCGTGGCCGATAGGGGGCTGGCGCAGGTGAGCGACGCAGCGACCCTCGCGCCGGTAGTCGCCGAGGTCCTCGCCGAGAACGCAGACGCGGTGGCCCGCTACCGGGATGGAAAAAAGCAGCTCCTCGGGTTTTTCATCGGCGCGGTCATGCGCGCCAGCGGCGGCGCAGCGAACCCCGAGGAAGTGCGTGCGCTCCTCCAGGCGACTCTCGATGACGCATGATTCGGCGCGGACGCGTTTCGGGTCGACCGACTACTCTTCTCCTCCTCGGCGTTTCGCGGGTGGAGGCAACATCCGGAGATGAGGATGAAACGAAGGACATTTCTAAAGGCGACCCTGGTGACGGCGGGTCATGCGACCCTCAACCTCGGCTGTGGATCGGATTCTGGAGGCGATGGCGGGGATGAGCCCACGCCGGAGATCCTGGAGGACGGGTCGGCTCTCTTTCCCCAGTCGCTCGCTTCGGGGGATCCCACGCCGGAGAGCGTGGTTCTATGGACGCGCGTCATCGACCCCGCGGTCGAGGGCGATCGGGAGGTCTCCTTGCAGCTCGCGCTCGATGAGGAGTTTCTGGAGCGCGTGAGTTTCGATGGCGCTTTGGAGCTCGCGGTGGTGGGTCTGCAGGCGCATGATCACTGCATCAAGCTGCGGGTGGGAGGCCTCGCTGCGGCGACCACCCATTATTATCGCTTCGTGGTTCGCGACGACTCCGGAAGCTACGTGTCCCGGACGGGTCGGACGCGAACCGCGCCTGCTCCAGACGCCGACGTCCCAGTCCGATTCGCGTTCGTTTCGTGTCAGGACTACGGCGGGCGCTACTACAACCCGTACAAGGAGCTGGTGAACGAGGAGTTCGATTTCTTCGTCCACCTCGGGGACTACGTCTACGAGACGACGGGAGATCCTCAATTTCAGGAGACCTCTTCCGAGCGGGAGGTCACGTTCACGAACCCCGAAGAGGCGTTGGCGCTGAACTCGTTTCTCGCGGCGCGTTCCCTCTCCAATTACCGGGATCTCTACAAGACGTTCCGCTCTGATCCCTGGCTGCAGCAGATGCACGAGCGCTTCGCGATGGTCGCGACCTGGGACGATCACGAGTTCTCCGACGATTGTCATGGCGCCGAGGCGACCTATCTCGACGGGGCGGGTGATGAGGAGGACGTCCCACGCCGAAAGAACGCCAATCAGGCGTGGTTTGAGTTCATGCCGGTCGATTATCGCGCGTCGGAGGACTTCGAATACGATCCCGAGGCTGCCTTTCCAGGAGATCTCTCGATCTACCGGGACTTTCGATATGGCCGACACATGCACCTCGTGATGACGGATCTGCGGACCTGGCGAGCGGATCATCCGATCGGCGAAGACGAGCTTCCGGGCGCTGTGGCGTTGGACGCCGATCGGACCGTCGAGGTGCTCGGAGAGATGCCGGATTGGGCGTTGCCCTACGTGGACATCGACGACCATGCGGACGGCTTGTACAAGTCCGCGCTCGAGGAATGGGCGGTCTCCGTCGATGTTCCCGTGGAGGTCATCACGGGTTTCATCACGGTCGAGTTCATCAACGCGACGCTCGAGACGCTCGACATCGACCTCGCGCCGATCACCGAGGAGGAAAGCGCCGCTCTCCCCCGCGGTGTCGCGATTTCCCATGCGGGAAAGAACGCTCCCCATGGTCAGCTGGGGACTCGCTATCTGGGGATCCTGAGCGGGTACGAGGCGATCGCCGATGCTCGCTACGACGAGTCGGGGGGCGCATCTGAGGAGATGATGGGGCAGGGGCAGGAGGCCTGGTTTCTGGAGACCATGCAGACCTCCGACGCCACCTGGAAGGTATGGGGCAATGAGTTTCCGCTCTTCCGAAAGGTCGTGGATTTGAGCACGTTCAGCGTTCCGCTGAGCTTCCAGAAGAAGTTCCTGCTCTCCCTGGAGGATTGGGGCGGGGTCCCCAACAAGCGCGACGCGCTCCTGGACGCCCTCGCCGACGTGGACAATGTCGTCGCGGTGACTGGGGATGTGCACGCATTCTTCGTGAGCACTCCGCATCCGCGGGGCGACGCTTCTCGCCAGATCGTCGAGTTCGTGGGGAGCTCCGTGTCTTCGGGAACCTATCAGGAGCTTCTCTTCAACACGGCTTCCAGTGATCCGGCTCTGGTGGAAGCCGGGGCTCCTGCGTTGGCGCTTCTCGTCGAGGAGTTCCTTCAGGATGACCTGACGCGTCCCAATCCCGATCTGCGATACGCCAACGTCAAGGAGCAGGGCTACGCCATCGCAGAGGTGAGCGGGGAGAGCTTCGACGTGCTCTATCGCAGCATCTCGAAGGATTACGCGCTGGAGGACCTGTCCCCGTCCGATGTGAGCGAGGCCATGAAGACAGAGCGGTTCCAGGTGCGCACGGGTTCGACGGAGACGTATCGGGAGATCGAGGGGGAGTGGAGCCCCTGGGACGCCGACGCGGCGCGTTGGAGCGAGGGCTAGGCGCTCATTGCGGATTTCAGAGAGGCGAGGAACGCCTGGGCGGCTTCGGCTGCCTGCTCTCCCGTCTCCTGGCTCTCCAGCACACGGATCAGCGCGCTTCCGACAACCACCGCGTCCGCGAACTCCGCGACCTCGGCCGCCTGGTCTGGCGTGGCGATCCCGAATCCCACTGCGATGGGGAGCGTGAGATCGCCCTGGAGTCCAGCGACCCGCTCGGCGATGGCGCTGTACTGATGCTCCTCGCGGTCGCCAGTGACTCCCTTCACGCTCACGTAGTACACGAATCCAGACGCCAGTGGTCGCACCGCGTCCACGCGCTCCGCATCGCTCGTCGGCGTCAGCAGCGCGATGAGGTCGAGGTCCTGTGCTGCGAGGCTGCGCTGAAAGGACGCGGCCTCCTCGGGCGGCAGGTCGACGATCAGGAACCCGTCGACCCCTGCCTCCCGGGCGTCCCGGGCGAGCCGATCGACGCCGTGTTGGAGGAAGGGGTTGAGATATCCGAAGAGGATGAGCGGGGTGGGGTGCCGCTGGCGGAATCGGCGGACGGTCTCGAGGATGTCCGCGAGGGTGCATCCGCCTTGCAACGCCCGCTCGCTCGAACGTTGAATGACCGGGCCGTCCGCCATGGGGTCGCTGTAGGGGACGCCCAGCTCGATCAGGTCGGCTCCGCCCTTCACGAGGGCATCCAGGACGACGTCCGTCTGGTCCAGCGTGGGGTCACCCGCGGTGATGAAGGGGATGAGAGCTTTCTCTCCGCGTGACTTGAGTTCAGCAAAGAGGTCGGGTATCCGGCTCACGTGGGTCTCCGAGCGTGATGAGGAGCGAAGATACCAGAGGCTGCTCTTCGTCTCAAGGGGTTGGATTGGCTCGCAGGGCATCGATTGACACATCCTGAACCCCTGTGGTAACTCCGACCCTCAGTCCAACCCGAAGCTGCGGTATCCGCAGCGAACGCGTCCGATGGGAAGCGACGGTCGCGAGGAGAACTCCATGAGCTTGACCCCCCAGGTTGTCTTTGAGGAGCGCATTGCTGCCAAGTTGCAGTCCGACCCGACCAGCGCCCAGTCCGTGAACGCGGTGTATCTCTTCGACATCGACGGTTCCAACGGCGGCCAGTGGACCCTGGACCTCACGGTCCCTGAAGTGCGCGCCGGCAGCTCGGACGACGCAAACGTGACCGTACGCATGGCGGAAGAGGACTTCATCGACATGGTCGAGGGGCGTCTCGCGGGACCGGCGGCGTTCATGACGGGGAAGCTCAAGATCGAAGGTGACCTCTCCCTCGCCATGAAGCTGGGAGAGGTTCTGGACGTTCGAGAAGGCTAGGCGACGATGACCTCGCCTGACCTGTCAGCGGGAGAGGGACCCTTCGCGGGCGTTCGTGTCCTGGATCTCTCGCGGTTGCTTCCGGGTCCCTATTGTTCGCTCCTGCTCGCGGACATGGGCGCCGAGGTGATCAAGATCGAGGATCCCGGCGGCGGCGACTGGCTGCGCTGGATGCCGCCGATGACGGGATCGATGAGCCGGATTTTCGCGGCCCTCAATCGCGGCAAGAAGAGCGTCGCGCTGGATCTCAAGACATCCGATGGCGTCGCCGCTTTTCGTGCGCTGGTGGGTACGGCGGACGTCGTTCTGGAATCCTTTCGTCCCGGGGTCATGGAGCGACTCGGGATCGGCCCGGACACCTTGCTGGAACACAATCCGAGGCTCGTCTACTGCGCGATCTCCGGCTATGGGCAGGTGGGAAGCCACGCGCATCGGGCGGGTCACGACATCAACTATCTCGCGCTCTCCGGTCTCCTCGCACACAACGGTTCCCGCGTCGGCGATCCGGTGGTCCCCGGATTTCAGGCGGCGGACATCTCCGGCGGGAGCTACCTCGCCGCCATGCGCATCAGCGCGGCTCTCTTCGAGCGCGAACGAACCGGACGTGGAGCGATGATCGATGTCTCCATGACGCGGGGCGCCGCGGGTCTCGCCTCTCTCTCTGCGCTGGAGACGCTGGCGAACGGCGCGGAGGAGCCGAGGGGAGAAGGCCTGCTCGCTGGATCGCGTGCGTGCTATCGCACATACGCCACGAAAGATGATCAGCACATGGCTCTGGGAGCGCTCGAGCCCGTGTTCTGGGGGCGCTTCTGCTCTGCGGTGG
>Ga0114996_10007580_pt1 | contig 12249 bp, 8 predicted proteins | sample ArcticOcean_MG_C_4_FD_87039 | JGI IMG/M metagenome (GOLD analysis project Ga0114996, IMG submission 87039) | Marine microbial communities from western Arctic Ocean - ArcticOcean_MG_CB4_134 | ecosystem: Environmental > Aquatic > Marine > Oceanic | place: Arctic Ocean: Canada Basin | collected... | reverse complement strand
TTCAGAAGACGTTCAGCCATATTTGATTTCCTCTATTTTATATCTTCTTTAATGAGCAAAGTATTATACGTCAAACAATCATAAGTTATCTTTCAAATGGCATGCAATTTTTTCCGCAATCTTCAGCGCTGTCTCATCTCTCCTAAAAAAATCAACGAACCCTTTTTTCGGGGTAACCAAATATGAAAAGGTTGAGTGATCAACTAAATAATACTCATCCTCTGACACCTGTTTTCGATAATAAGTCCTGTAGGCCTGTGATATGGCTTTAATTTGCTTAACTGACCCCGTTAAACCAAGCATCTGCGGATGAATTGCATCTGTAAAATCCCGTAGAACTTCGGGCGTATCCCTATCTGGATCTATGGTTACGAAGATAGGTTTAAGCTCAAATCCTTTGGTAGACAATAAGTCTACAGCTTCCGCATTCCGTACCGCATCAAGGGGGCAAATATCCGGGCAGAAAGTATACCCAAAATAAATCAACGAAGGCTTATCAATGACTTCAAGCTCACTTACAAAATTGTCGTTTTCATCAATTAAATTAAATTTCCCACCAATATTGGCCTCTCCTACTAATTTTAAGGCCGAGCATGGCTCTTTCTCAGTATAATACTTATTATAATAAATAACTCCATTTAGGCTCAAGATCATTATTACAATAAAACCTATCGCTACTATCGAATATATCTTATTCATTTCAAAACTCTTCTATATACTCAATTTGTTGATAGATTGTTCTTAAACTTGTATCATGACATTAACATGTTTTTTAAGAGAATAAAAAGTACATGACAAAAAAAGACTTGGGAATTTTTGCTCAATCATCTCGAAATGGTTTGGTGCGTCTTAGAACACTAATCATATTACGTTGGCTGGGAGTCTCCGGCCAAACCGTAGCGATTTTAATAGCTAAATTTGGACTCAACCTTCAAATAGACATGGGTTTTTGTATCCTAGTTATTAGCGCTTCGATTATCATAAACCTGGTAGCGATTTTTATCTTCCCGGAAAATCAACGGTTACCAGAACGCTATTTCTTGCTTATGCTGTTATTTGACTTAATTCAGCTGGGAGCTTTACTATATCTAACTGGAGGGTTGAACAATCCCTTCTCAATCTTAATACTTGCTCCAGTAACGGTATCAGCCATGACCCTTCGACCTTTTTCTACATTTTTTCTAAGCGGTTTAGCTATTATTTTAGTAAGTATTTTAAGTCTATTTTATCTACCTTTAACTACTAATACTGGCTTGAGCATCCAGCTGCCGAGTTTATTTATAGCGGGATTCTGGGTGTCCTTAATGATCGGAATTTCATTCTCTGCATTCTATGCAAGAAGCGTTACAACCGAGACTCACTCAATGGGTCAAGCTCTTCTTGCCACACAAATGGCTCTAGGTAGGGAACAAAAACTTACTGATTTAGGGGGGGTGGTTGCTGCCGCTGCCCATGAGTTAGGTACACCCCTTGCAACTATAGCTCTCGCAAGCTCAGAGCTTATAGAAGAACTTAAAAACTACCCCAAACTAATTGAGGACGCCGAGTTGATCCGGGAACAAGTTGAACGTTGTAAGCTTATATTGCAATCCATGGGTGCAAGTGGAAAAGATGACTTGTTTATAAAGAAAATTCCAATAAATAACTTAATAGAAGAAGCCACAGAACCCCACTCAAAACGGAGAAAAACTATAAATCTAATTTATACTTCTGATATAAATAAATCTGAAAAAATACCCATAATCCATCGAAAACCCGAAATTATTCATGGGCTTAGAAACCTAATTCAAAATGCAGTAGATTTTTCAGCATCTCAAATTTGGATAGATACGCATTGGAACAAAAACTCTGTATCTATAAGAATTAGTGACGACGGTAAGGGTTATCCACCGGATCTTCTAGGACGAATAGGCGATCCCTTTATAAAACGAAGAGAAGCCTCAATAAACTCATCCCGGAGACCAGAATATGAAGGCATGGGTTTAGGTCTATTTATCGCCAAAACTCTCTTGGAAAGGTCAGGAGCCACTGTATCATTTTCCAATGGCGAAGATAAACACCAAAAAATACATCAAAAAATAGGAAGTAAAGGTGCCATTGCAGATGTCATATGGGCACGTAGAGAATTAGAAGATCCAAAGGATGAACTTTCTGAAATACTTGGAGAGAACCAAATTTTTGAAATTTAACTCTTTCTTAATTTAAATCATTACTTTCTAGCAAGAAAGGTTGTTATAAAACTAAGTCTATGAACTCTCCTGGAAAACTCTTTAAAATAAACATCCCCTTGTTTGCAGAAAGCGATACCATTCGTTTAGCTCACGCCTTTGCAGAAAAAGCCATTAAAGGCACTACTATTCTATTAAACGGAGAGGTTGGCACCGGAAAGACTTTTTTTGCTCGAAACCTTATACAAAAACTTCTTATGAAATACGGTCTAAATGAAGATGTCCCCTCTCCAACCTACACCTTAATTCAAAGTTACCAAACACCCGAAATAGATATTATTCATGCCGATTTATATAGGATTAAATCAAAGACCGAGCTAATGGAACTTGGTCTTACAGATGCGTTCGAAAACAACTTATGCTTGATCGAATGGCCGGATAAATTAGATCTCCTTATACCTCGCGATGCAATTAAAATTAAGTTGGAGTATGGCAATAAAAAAATTAGCAGAATTTGCACTATCGAATGCCACGACAAAAAGAAATATGATTTTCTACGGCTCATGCAACATCGGTCAACTATCAGCTAACACTCATACTATACTGGATACAGCATACTCCAGTTCACTACAATAAGGCGCATATTGGTCAGTAATTTGGTCAGTAATACCGCATGTGAGTACTGACCAAATTGCTATTTGGCCCCCTTTAATTCAGGGGCCTTTTTTTATCTGCTTTCACAAAGTCACCAGACGCATTAAACATCCCTATCTTCTCTATTCAGGGACAAATCATGGCGCAAAAAGCCACCATTTATAAAGTTGAACTTTCCGTTTCCGATATGGATCGTCACTATTGCGAGACCCATAATCTGACCGTTGCTAAACATCCTTCGGAGACGGATGAACGGTTAATGGTGCGTGTTCTCGCTTTTGCACTGAATGCCCGTGAGCAATTGGAATTTTCTAGGAGCCTTTCAAATGCACTTTCGTTATTCGAGAACGAAACTATTTTCACTTTGAACTCTGATTCAATTTTTAATGGCCATAGCCCACTGAAAGTACTTTCTGAGGCTTGGAAACTTGAAATAATGGAAGCTTTACTCCTAATGGTTCCTCTCTCTCAAACCCACGGCCACAATGGGCAAGGGGATTTTATTATAAATAAAATGGGTAAAATAGAGCGCGATAAAGCCGGCTTGGTATATGCTGGCGTCCAAATACTAAAAACTCGCCGCCTATCAAAACAACCTCTAAAAAAGTTCTCTCTTAATCTAATATGGAACGAAATGATTTCAGGGGGCACGGCCTATGGAATCGAGTATTTTGGAAATTGGGTTGACGTTGGTCGACCTGAATGTATTAAAATTGTAGAAAATCTTCTAAATAAGAAAACTTATGTTTAAAAAAAGCACTGATCCACACCTTTTTGGCCTTCCTCCAGGAGTAGACTTTCCAAAAGAGCTCGTTGCCGGATTAAGAAGAAAAATGGCAGAAAGATCGCCTGAAAAAATGGCAGAAATTGACCTTTACGTAAACTCAAGCCGTATGAAGCAACGCGTTAAAAACTTGTTAACCGAATCGGGCGCTCTAATTTTACCGCGGATATTAACCCTTGACGAACTGAACTTGGACATACGCTTCTCTCACATTAAAGCATCGCTAAACCCCCTTGGGTTGCGGCTGGAACTCTCACAGCTAATAGCAAAACTAATTGAACTAGAACCTGACATGGGTTCATCTAGCGCAACGTTTAATTTAGCACACAGCTTAGCAAACCTTATAGAAGAAATGCATGATGAAGGCGTTAATACTCAGTCAATATTGGATCTGAATTTAGAAACCCATTCGGAATATTGGAACAGAAACAAAAAGTTCTTTAAACTAATAGATCAAAATTATGATCTTCAGTCATTAATTTCGATAGAGCAGCGTCAAAGACTTATTATAGAAGACTTAGAAATTAAATGGGCTAAAGAGCCACCACAAAACCCTATAATAATTGCCGGTTCAACCGGGTCACGAGGTACAACTCAAAAATTCATTAAACTCGTAGCGAAACTACCTCAGGGCGCTATAATTTTCCCTGGTGTAGACTTCGAAATGCCTGAAAAAGCTTGGAAAGCGCTTAAAAGCTCTAGTAAATTGCAAACCCCAGTCGAAGATCACCCTCAATACCGTCTTAAAACTCTTTTGAAGAAACTACAATTAAAGCTCTCTCAAGTAGAAAAATGGACAAATAAGCCACCACACAGCCACACGAGAAACCAGCTGATCTCTTTAGCGCTTCGACCAGCACCAGTAACTGATGATTGGCTTGAAGAGGGTCCAAAACTACTAAGCCTTTCTGCGGCCACCAAGAACATTACTATTCTTGAGGCGCCATCGGAAAGAAGTGAAGCCCTCTCAATTGCAATAAGAATTCGCAAAGCCATTGAAGATGGTATCTCTTGTTCTGTGATTACTCCAAATAGAGGTTTAGCAAGAAAGATATCTGCGGCACTAAAACATTGGGATATAGAAGCCGATGATGGAGCAGGTTTACCACTTTCTTTAAGCGTCTCCGGTAGGCTTTTCAGAAAAACGTCTAAATTAATGAGTAAAAAAATTAATGCGGAAGCCTTCGTAACCCTATTGAAGCATCCGTTAATTTGCTTTCAAGACCGCAGTTCACACCTGAAATTCACTCGCAAATTTGAGTTGTCACTCTTAAGAGGTAAACCAAAATTTCCAAGTAAATCTAGTATTTTAGAATGGGCAGGTGCTCTAAAAGAAGATGACGGCTCGTTTGAATGGGTGCACTGGTTATTCGAGTGCCTAAACAAACTGGCTAATGTAAAATCTCAAGATTTAAGCAAGCACATCGAACTCCACACAAAAATAACTTGGGATTTAGTCAGCGGGCCAAAAGCATTAAACATTGATGACCTATTTCTAAAAAATGATACCATAAAAATGCTGGAAGTCATTAATAACTTAAAAGAAGCTGCGGTGTTTGGGGGAGTTATGGACCCCCACAAATATGCAGATTTAATTTATCATATTTTAAGTTTAAATTCAGTTCACAATCCAATCACGCCTCGATCCGACGTTAGGATTTGGGGAACTCAAGAAGCTAGAGTAACGGATGCAGGTTTAGTAATTTTAGCAGGCCTAAATGAAAACGTGTGGCCATCAATGCCTTCTCCCGATCCTTGGCTAAGTCGGCAAATGCGGCATCAAGCAGGTCTTCCTTTGCCAGAACGAATTATAGGGTTATCTGCCCATGACTTCCAACAAGCGGTTGCGTCTGAAGAAGTTTGGTTGACCCGATCAATTCGAGACTCAGAGACGGAAACCGTACCCTCTAGATGGTTGAACAGGTTATCCAATCTTTTGATCGGGTTAACACATTTGGAAGGATCTATTCTAGAACAAATGAAATCTAGAGGGCAATATTGGTTACTGCTAAGTGATGCCTTTGAAACCCCAAAAGCATTACAGGAACCGGCAAAGCGCCCGTCCCCTCAACCGCCGGTTCATACTCGACCAAAAAAACTATCGGTAACTCGTATCGAAAAATTAATTCGTGATCCGTATTCAATTTATGCACGATATGTATTGAATTTAAAACAACTTCAACCGCTAGTGGGTTCATCAAATGCATCGTTAAGGGGGCAAGCAATACACGCCGTACTTGAAAAATTTATCAATTCAACACGGGAATTATGGCCCGACAACCCCCAGAAACTTTTAAAAATTATCTCTGACGAGATACTTGAGAGTTTCTCTCCCTCAACAACAGCTAAACTCATTTGGATGAACAGAATTGAAAAATTTTCGACCGAGTTCATTTTAACCGAAACAATACGGCGAACATCTGCTAAACCTTTTAGGGTTGAGGAGCGCGGAGAAATAAAACTTGGGGACTTAAATTTCACACTTACCGGCATCTTCGATAGAATAGATGAAAGTGTCAATGGAGACCTGATTATATATGACTACAAAACTGGGGAAATTCCTTCTGAGAGCAAGCAGAAATATTTTGATAAGCAAATTCAATTATTGGCATTGATCCTAAAACACGGTGGCGTAACTGACTTGAAAAATAAATTCATACAGGAAGCTTTTTACATAGGGTTGGGATCAAAGCCAAAAAATCAAAAAATTTTATTAGAGGACAATGCGTTGGTTGAAGTTTGGAATAATCTTTCCACACTCATCTCTAGTTATAATAATAGATCTCGCGGATATTCTGCCAGAAGAGCAGTATTCGAAACAAGATGGGAGGGTGACTATGACCATTTAGCCCGCTTGGGAGAATGGGATCACACAGACGACATTAATCCGGAAATAGTTGGTCCATGAAATATAGTCTAGCTAGTAAACGTCAAATTATAGCATCAAGCCCTGAAGCATCAACCTGGCTATCTGCAAATGCAGGGTCAGGTAAAACAAAAGTGCTAACTGATAGGGTAGCTCGCCTTTTATTAGATAATGTCTCCCCCCAAAGAATTCTATGCCTCACTTACACAAAAGCTGCGGCCAATGAGATGCAAAACAGGCTTTTCGCACGTCTTGGGAAATGGTCAATGATGTCTGATATACGCTTAACCGAGAACCTCCAATTACTTGGCTTGAGCCAGAGCAAAATAACAAAAGAAAAACTTTCGATTGCAAGACGTTTATTTGCGCAAGCAATAGAAACTCCTGGAGGTCTAAAGATTCAAACTATTCATTCGTTTTGTTCTTCATTACTGCGACGTTTTTCCTTAGAAGCCCAGGTTTCGCCGTCATTCTCTGAGATGGATGACCGTATGGGTAAAAACCTAAGATCTGAAGTATTAGAAGAAATGGCAGAAAATAATACCGCTTTGCTAAAACAATTCATTTCATATTTCTCAGGTCAGAATATTGACGATATATTAAAGGAAATTATAAAATATAAGGAGTACTTTATTAACGTTTCTGATCTAAAGAGAGTAAAAAAAGACTTCAACATACCAGAACAAATTGAAGAGTTGTCGGACACAGTAAACATCTTATTTCAGGATGGGGAGTACGAATGGTTACATGACTCAATAAATATTTTGATGGAGCAAAGTCAAAGCATGCAAGATCTTGCAAAACGGCTCTCAAGAATAGATTTTAAAAAACCTCAATTAGCTGATGTCGATCTTATCTTTGATTGTTTTCTCTTCAGGAAGGACGGCTTACACTTACCTGACGCAAAACACAAATCTGTTCCAACAGCTAAAGCAAAAATAGCATTAGGTGATCGCCTCCTGCAATTTCAAAATTTTATGACTCTTGCTGCGAATACTAGAGACATGCAGCTTAAAATATCAGGCTTCAAAAAAACTTCTGCACTTCATAACTTTTCTAAAGTATTTATAGATAAAATTGAAACACGGAAAGCGCTTAAATCTTGGCTGGACTTTGACGACTTAATTATTAAGACAATTGCTCTTTTAAAAAACTCATCCTTTGCAAGCTACATCCTCTATCTCTTAGACGGTGGAATTGACCATATTCTAATAGATGAAGCTCAAGATAATTCTCCAAAACAATGGGAGGTAATACGCCTACTAGCTGAAGATTTTACTTCTGGTAAAAGCGCTAGAAATAACACGTGCCGTACAATCTTCGCTGTTGGAGATAAAAAACAGTCTATTTACTCTTTTCAGGGTGCTGACCCAACCTCATTTGATCGAATGCGTAACCACTTTCAAAACTCCATGCATCTTATAGGACAGGAGCTCCAACCTCTTAGCCTGCTGCATTCTTTTCGATCTTCAAAACCAATCTTAGAGTTAGTAGATGCAACTTTTCCTATTAGTTTTTTAGATACTACAGATTGCGAACCGAGTCATATCGCATTCAAAGAACATCTTCCTGGGCGGGTTGATTTATGGGATTGGATCGAAACCAACAAAGACAGTTATGACACGAAATGGTATGATCCAATAGATACTATAGGAAATGAACACCACAATGTCTTATTGGCAAATAAAATAGCCAACAAAATTCAAGAACAAATCCTTAACGGAACAATATCTCAAACTGTTGATCATGGGACTTCAGCTGAAAATTCAGTTAGAAACATTAAGCCAGGGGACTTCTTAATTCTTGTGCAAACTCGATCAACCCTATTCTACGAGCTTATAAGATCCTGCAAAAAGTTAAATTTGCCTATCGCTGGTGCTGACAGATTAGATATAACCGCAGATTTAGCAGTTAAAGACCTAATCTCCGTGCTGTCCTTCCTAACAACCCCAGAAGATGACCTCGCTTTGGCAGAAGTACTACGCTCACCTCTATGCGGTTTAACTGAGAACGACCTCTTCAATTTAGCCAACGATCGAAAGGGTTTATATTTATACGAGACCCTACGCGCTAAGAGGGATGCATTTCCTAACGTATATGAAATGCTCTACGATTTAAGAGATCAAGTCGACTATCTTCGTCCCTACGAACTCTTAGAACGTATCTTTACTCGCCATAACGGGAGAAGAAATTTAATCGCCCGTCTAGGCCTGGAAGTTGAAGACATTCTCGACGTATTCTTAGATCAAGCAATCGCATACGAGAAAACCGAAGTGCCTAGCATAACCGGTTTCGTATCTTGGGTTTCGGATAATAGTAGCACAATAAAACGACAATTCGACTCAGGCACAAACAAAATTAGAATTATGACTATTCACGGGGCAAAAGGCTTAGAGGCCCCGATAGTGATTTTGCCAGACACTGGGCCAATCCGGAACATAATAAGTGACGAACTTATCATAAATAACGATTATCCAATTTGGAGACAAAAGAGTGCCGAAATGCCAACTACTCATAAAGAATTAATAGACAAAATAAAAAACCACCAGATTTCAGAGAAAATGAGATTGCTTTATGTATCCATAACTCGCGCCGAAAGCTGGTTAATTATCTGTGGATCTGGAACTCTTCCCCAACCAGAAAAACCATGCTGGTATCAACTAATTGAAAGTGGGCTTTCTAAACTGAATTCCGAGTTGAATACTACTGATACTGGGCAGAGGGTCTCATTCTTAGATTGGCCCGACGAAGTTAAAAGAGAAGAGCCTTCCCAACAAAATATAGAGTTGGAAGTGCCAAAATGGTTAAAAACTCCAGCTCCAGCTGACTTAAAATTCCAAAATGCTATAACTCCATCAGCACTTGAGTTAAACAAACTCCTTGAGACTTCTAACTCCTATCATTCAACCCACCAACAATTAACAAGAGGAACTGCACTACACCTACTCTTAGAACATCTCCCTGCCGAACCCAAAGTTTCACGGAATGACCGAGCTAGACAGTTATTATCTACCCTTGATTCCATTACCGTCGAGGAGCTCATATCCAAGGTAGAAAAAATCTTATGCAATCCAGACTTTAGCTATATTTTTGATAAAAACTCTTTCTCGGAAATAAGTCTTTCAGCAAAATTGGAGACCCTTAATGGACAAAAAGTCATAGGAAAAATTGACCGTCTAATCGTCAATGAAAACCGTATCCTAGCAGTAGATTTTAAATCCAATGTGGTAGTCCCAAAAAACTTGAACGAAGTTCCTATAGCTCTAATCGCTCAAATGGGGGCCTATCAAGAAAGTCTACGGGCTATATTCCCTAATAAAGAAATTCAAACAGCCATTCTATGGACTGAGAATGAATTTCTTCAAGAATTAGATCCAACAATTGTAAAAGAAGCATTTAATAACGCCAGTATGACTTGACCTTTTTTTGTTCTCAAAATACCGTGCTTTCAAAACAAGAGTAGGAAATATCATGGCAACAGTGGCAGTTACAGACGAAACCTTTGAGCTAGAAGTTCGTCAATCCGAATTACCAGTAATCGTAGATTTTTGGGCCGAATGGTGCGGACCTTGCAAACAGATCGGTCCAGCTCTCGAAGAATTATCCGACGAATACGCCGGGAAATTAAAAGTAGTAAAGATCAATGTGGATGATAATCCCGATTCTCCGGCTCAACTTGGTGTAAGAGGTATACCTGCTCTTTTTATGTTTAAAAATGGAGAAGTAGTTTCAAATAAAGTGGGGGCTGCCCCTAAGGCCTCACTTAAGAGCTGGATCGACGAAGAAATATAAACAAAATTAAATAAAAAGTTATATAGCACTAAACAAATACAACTTATGCTAAATTAACTACGAATATGGAAGGTATCTTGGTGCAAAATCTTATTCGAGATGATCAACAATATGCGCCGAACTGGACGCATAATGATCACCGAGCAACTCTTGTGCCAAGACTATATTCCTAGATAACACCGCATCAAAAATCTTTTTATGTTCATTGGCAGTTTTTCGTTTTATATCTGGATTAATGTTATTTAAATATGCAACATATTTTGACCCATGATCCAACATCTCTTTGCAAAACTTTGTTAACCAATCCAACCCACTATTATTAATTAAAGCGAGGTGAAAATCTCTATGCACATCAAGCCATTGCGGATTTAAGAATTTCTGGCCATTATTCACTATATTTCGATCGGTTCGTGAGATTCGGTGAAAAGCAATTACTAACTTTTCCTCCCAATCATAACTAAAATTCTCTATAGAAATTTTCAATGCGGTATTTTCTAGTAAAACTCTAGTTTGCATAAGGCCAACATATTCAAATTTAGACAGCGTTGAAACATGAAATCCTGCTTGGCCCACATGGTTTACTAAGCCTTCAGATTCCAAACTACTAAGAGCCTCTCTGATGGGAATTACTCCAAAACCATATTTTTCACTAAGGGCTCTAACTTTCAATTTATAATTTGGTATTAAATTTGAAACTAGAATGTCCTTACGTATGTTATCATACGCTTGTTTGGACTGAAGGCTCCTTGAGATTGACGCCATTTATTTTTCCCCAATCTATAATTTATTCATTATTCACATATATAAACCAAAATTTATTTTCTCAGTAATAGCTATTTTCGGTTTTCGCAAGCTTTTATACTATTTCGCACAATATATACTAGTGTAGATAAAAAACCTTAAAGCTCGTGAAAACTGTTACTTTTTCTTCCTTATACCAAACCGAGATACTTTAGCATCTCGGTTTGGTTCTCTTCAGATTATACCTTCATAAACTAAAATTTTGTAAATTCTGGATATGCTTCCATACCAAGCTCCGTCGAATCCAAACCTTTAAGTTCATCCTCTTCAGAGACACGAATTCCAACAACAAACTTTAAAATCAACCAAACAATTCCTGAAGTAAAAACAGTGAAACCTCCAATTATTAAGATCGATAAAATTTGTACCGTTAATGTGGCTTCCGGATTAGTGAGAACGACAGCTATTGTTCCCCAAATTCCGGCCAATAAATGAACAGGAATAGCTCCAACAACGTCATCAATTTTTAACCTATCTAGGAGCGGGACAGAGAACACTACAATCGCTCCTCCAACCGCTCCTATCAAGGTGGAGGCCCCTAAACCTGCGGTGAGAGGTTCGGCGGTAATAGATACCAGCCCGGCTAAAATACCATTTAAAATCATTGTAAGGTCGGCTTTTTTATAAAAGTACTGTGTTAATATTAGTGCCGCTGCACCGCCACCAACTGCTGCAGCATTTGTATTTGCAAATATCCGAGAAATATCCGCAACGTCTCGAATGGATCCCATAGCAAGTTGAGAGCCTCCGTTAAAACCAAACCACCCAAGCCATAAGATAAAGGTTCCTAAAGTCGCTAATGTTAAATTAGATCCAGGTATCGGGAATACTTTACCCTCTTTATACTTTCCCATTCTAGGTCCAAGTATAAGAGCTCCAACAAGAGCAGCCCAACCACCAACAGAATGCACTACTGAAGATCCTGCAAAATCCAGGAAACCCATTTGATCCAAAAAGCCACCACCCCACTTCCAGGATGCCTGTAACGGGTATATAAAACCGGTAAGGACGACAGTGAATATTAAGAAGGGCCAAAGCTTTATTCGTTCGGCCAAGGCACCAGAAACAATGGAAGCTGTTGCTGCACAAAACATTAACTGGAAGAAAAAATCCGATCCAGTAGCAGCATAAGTATAATCATCAACGCTTGAGGCATCTACACCAACAGCCTCCAGTACTGTTGG
>Ga0114996_10007578_pt1 | contig 12253 bp, 8 predicted proteins | sample ArcticOcean_MG_C_4_FD_87039 | JGI IMG/M metagenome (GOLD analysis project Ga0114996, IMG submission 87039) | Marine microbial communities from western Arctic Ocean - ArcticOcean_MG_CB4_134 | ecosystem: Environmental > Aquatic > Marine > Oceanic | place: Arctic Ocean: Canada Basin | collected... | reverse complement strand
CCGCTGGCGTAGGCTTCGGCGCCCATGGATTCGCAGGCGCCTTTGGCGTCGCCGCCCTGATAAGATTGGATGGAGGAGATGTCGTGTTTTCCGAACGCGTCTTGGATCTTGTCCGCGTAGGGCAGGGTGCTTCCGGCGCCTTTGACGCCCTCGGCAGCGGCTTGCTGCACACCTTCTGTGCCGCCGGGCCCCTTTTGCTGGACTGGTCGCAACGCGGCGCATTGTTCGTCGTAGCTCAGGCCCCGTAGGCTCTCTTTGAGTTGCAGACGGCTGTCGCGTCGACGACTGGGCATGGTGGACTGGGATTGGCGACGTTTTTGAACGGGTTGTGCACAAGCAACTTTCATCGTGAGACTCCCTTCTACTTCCGCTTTCTTCACTTCAACGGGGGCTTTGACAGGCCGAATTCACTTCGCCCTTATGTAGACGTGTGGGATGCGGAAACGATCTAAGGTTGCAGGGTGTCATTGGGGAGGCCCAGGCGGCCGAGACTTGAGTGGTTGAAGGGCACTTGAAAGTTGGTGCGGATCCCCGCAGCATGGTGGCCAAAGGAGATGTGCGTATGCGATGGTTTTCGTCCCGAGGATGGGTGGTCTTGATCGCCCTGGTGTTTGCCCTGTTCTCGTGTTCGGACTCGGGGGATTCCCCACCCGTCGAGGACACGAGCCAGCCGCCAGTCGACACGGCGCCACCCCCGGTCGACACAGCGCCACCCCCGGCAGACACAGCGCCACCACCAGTCGACACAGCGCCACCACCAGTCGACACAGCGCCTCCTCCCGAGGACACGACCTCATCGGAGCCAGCGCCGGTTCAATCCAAGGCGACCTACGAGGTTAAGGTCACGCCCAAGGTGGTGTACGCCCAGGGGCTCACCCACAGCGGATGGGGCACCGACGACGGCGTCCCCATGGATCTCATCCTGGATGTCTACGAACCCATCGGCGCACCCGCGACGGACAAGCCGGTCCTCTTCATCGTCCATGGGGGCGGATTCAAGGGGGGCTCGCCCACCCAAGGACAATTGGTCCAATGGGCCAATTATTTTACTGCCCGTGGCTTCGTGTGCTTCTCCATTGATTACCGGGTGGCCAAATTCTACGGCACCATTCCGGCCAACTGGCCCACGGATCCGGAAGAGGTCCAGCCGGGCATGAGTCCGGACCAGCTGAATGCGCTGTATACGTCGGGACGGGATACCAAGGCGGCCCTTCGCTGGGTACGGGCCCATGCCGACGACTACGGCATTCATAAGGAAGCCATCGCGGCTATGGGGGGCTCAGCCGGCGCGTTCCTGGTCTTGATGTTGGGCGTGTCCGACGAGGCGGATTATGGGACCGAGCTCACCGAAGCCGAGGATCCCACCCTCAGCGGATTGCACATGAACGAGTCGGCCAAAGTGGGGGCAGTGGTCGACCTGTGGGGCGGCACGGGCTTGTTGGATGCCCTGGAGGTGTTGGACGGAAAGGACCGATTCGACGCGACCGACGCGCCCATTGCCATCATCCATGGCACGCAAGACGAGGCGGTGCCGTTTGAAGAGGCCGAACAGATCAAGGCCAAGTACGATGCCACGGGCGTTCCGTACACCTACAATCCATTGGACGCGGGTCACGGTGCCTGGGGTGAGAAGATCGATGGCAAGAAACTACACGAGTACGGATTTGGGTTTGTGGTGGAACATCTCGGCCTGACGCTGGTTCCCTGATGAGGGTTGTCCAAAAGAGCCTGGAAAATGGCGCCAAAAAGGGGTAGGGATCCTCCTGATGAGTGAGCACGAGCCCCAACCTTTTGAGCTGCGATACGTGACGCCGGCCGGGTGGACCGACGCGGTGCTCCGGAATGTGGATGCGTTCTTGTCGGACCACGCCCATGCCGAGCGGAAGGTGTCTGCTGCCGCCTTGGCCTTGGCGACTCAAAACCCACGACGTCCGGAATTGGTCGAAGCGATGATCGAGCTGGCCCGCGAGGAACTGGGTCACTTCAAGCAGGTGTATCAGTTGATTACCCGGCGGGGGAAACACTTGGTCTATGACGTTCCGGATCCCTACATGAGGCCCCTGCAGGCATTCGCAAAGAATCCCCGGCAACAGGATTTCCTCTTGGACCGGCTGGTGTTGTATGCCGTGGTCGAGGCGCGCGGTTGTGAGCGTTTTGAACGGCTAGCGGAAGCTTTTGAGGACCCTGAATTGAAGGAATTTTATGCCCGGCTCGCCGTTTCGGAACGTCGGCATCAGGGGATCTTCTTCGCTCTGGCGCAACGCTACTTTCCGGCAGAGCAGGTGGCAGAGCGATTGGACATCATCTTGGACGCGGAAGCGGAGTCGGCGAGAAACGCGCCGCTGCGCGCCGCGTTGCACTAATGGAGCTGGCTGGCGGCCGATTGCTGGCCGTGATCCCTCATCCCGATGATGAGGCGTACTCCATGGCGGGCACCTTGGCCCTCTGCGCCGCCTCTGGAGCCCAGATTAAGATGATTTGCGCCACCCGGGGCGAAGCCGGGAACGATCTCCGGGGCGTGGCAACCAACAAGGACCATCTGGCGCAAATTCGAAGTGTGGAGTTGGCGCGGTCTTGCGCGGCACTGGGTGTGGACGGCCTGCGATTTCTCAACTGGCCCGATGGCCGCGTGGCTGAGGTGGAACTGGACGAGGTGGTGCGTGAGTTGGGCGGCACGCTGACGGCGTTTGAGCCCCATGTGATCGTGACCTTGGGCAGTGATGGGGCGTACGGACATGTGGATCATTTGGCCATGACCCAGTGGGTGACCCTTGCGATGGCGAGTAGTCCTCAAACCGCTCCTCGGCGGCTCCTCCACACCGCCTTCCCCAAGGGGTTGTTTGCGCCCATCTTGCGGGCGATACGTGGCATCCGAGACGGCGCCTTGGCGGGTGATATCGTCGAGGACGACCTGGGCTGTGAGCGTGATGAGGTGGATTTGGTGATGGATCTGTCGGCCGCCAAGTTGGCCAAGTTGACCGCACTCTCGGCCCACGCCTCTCAGCTGAAAAACAACGACCCCCACAGCTTTCTGCGCGACGGTTTTGTGGCCCATCTCCTGGACGAGGAGTGGTTTCAGCTGGCCGCGGGCCCACCCTTGCCCCCCGGTGCAACCCATCCGTTTGTGGACCTTATCTAATGCGGCCCTCCATGTGACCCGCGACTTTCCATCCCTGCACAATGGCGACGTGCCCACGGCGGTGGTCTCTTTCGACGGGTGACGAGACAAGGCGCCTAGCGGGACGTGTTGGACTCGGGTATTCTCCGACCATGCGCACCTTGGTGACAGCATTTGACCCGAGTATTCCCATCGAGAAGGCGTGGACTCCCCCAGCGGGTTAATACACCGATGAACGTATCCTGGCGTTGGAGACGCGAACGGTCTTTACCAACCACTGGATGGCGGTGGCTCGGGCGGACCAGGTCTCCCAGTCGGGCGACTTTGTGACAGCCGATGTGGGCACAGAGCCTGTGGTGGTGGTGCGCGGGCAGGACCAGACGTTGCGCGCGTTTTACAATGTCTGTCGTCATCACGCGGCCTGCGTCATGAAAGGCGAGGGGCGCGCGGAGCAGCTGACCTGTCCCTATCACGGATGGACTTATGATTTGGATGGTCGGCTGAGCAAGGCGCCCCGTATGGCGGGCGTAGAGGATTTCGAACGATCCACATTGAGTCTCACACCCATAGCGGTGACCACCTGGGGCCCTCTGGTCTTTGTCTGTTTGGGCGAACCGCCACCGACTTTGTCTGAGCGATTGAGCGGTCTCAGCGCGGCACTGGACGGGACTCATTGGGACGAGCTTGTCTTTGTGGCCCAGGAGACCTACGAGGTTCCGTGCAATTGGAAAGTGTACGCGGACAATTACCTGGACGGCGGCTACCACATCCCCACCATCCATCCGGACCTGAATGATGATTTGGACATGGCGGGGTATCAAACCGAACTTGGGGACGGCTATTCCATTCAGTGCGCCCCATCAGCACCGGGCGTAGAACGGGTGGGGGAGGGCGCTTTGTACGCGTTTGTGCATCCCAATCTGACACTCAATCGATACGGTCCCGTGCTGGACATCAACCGCATCCTGCCCATGGGTGTGGATCGATGTGCGGTGATCTTCGACTATTTTTTCCAAGACACGGTGGGCTCCGAGGCCGAAGCCTTTATCGCGGAGAGCTTGGCTACGAGTCGACGTGTGCAAGACGAAGACATGGACGTCTGTGATCGGGTGCAGCGGGGACTCGGCTCACGCTCTTATGACCGAGGGCGCTATGCGCCGCGTGTGGAGATGGGCGAATATCATTTCCACGGTCTCTTGGCGGCGGATTATCGCTCAGGGCTCTAGGGTCTTGATCGCCAAATCCGGCCGGTCGCTAATCAGCGCATCGACACCCATGGCGGCAATTCTGCGCATTTCGTCGGGATCATTGACCGTGTAGACAAACACCTTGAGGCCCATTACGTGCGCCATCCGGACAAAGTCCTCATCGACCCGTTTGCGAGAGAGTCCGATGCCCACGATGCCCAAGTCCAGGCCATGCTGTAGCAGCTGGGCGCGGTCGGCAGGCGCCGGTGGCAGGGCGTCCAGCAACCAGGCGCTGGGCAGGGTGGGCTCGATGGCCAAAATGGAGACCAGGGCTGCGTGGTAAAATGAGATCACCATCACCTCGGTGGGCTTCACACCGGCTTCTTGGATGGCATCCACGACGGGTTGGCCCATGCCCGTCCCCTTGATCTCAATGACGAATCGAAGCTTTCCGTGGACCAGCTTGAGGGCCTCCACCAAGGTGGGAATACGTTCTCCGGCGTATTGAGGATCTTTCCAGCTGCCCGCATCGAGCGTCTTCAATTCTGCGGCGGTCTTTGCCGACATGGGACCGGAACCGTTGGTCGTCCGATCCAAGGTGTCGTCATGGAGGAGCATGACCACGCCATCCGCGCTGACGTGCACATCGCACTCGGCCATCTCAGCGCCCGTTTTGAGGGCCAGTCGGTAGGAGGCCAGGGTGTTCTCCGGCGCTCTGTGGGAACAACCGCGGTGGGCCACGATGAGGGGGCGAGCGGGGGAATGGGTCGGCGCCATAAGCGTCTCCTCGGATTGGCCGGCTGAGCGATGGGCACAGCCAGGGGTGAGCGTGCAGACCAGGACAACGAGGGTCGGCAGGCGTTGGAACCAAGTGTTCATAGGGACAGAGTGATCCATTCGGAGTTGCTTGTCACGTGGGTCAGCCGTCCGTTCCGATGGTTCCTTTGACACGGTGTTTCTTGGAGGCATACCATGGGCATTCGAGTCAGGCTACGTACGCCAACCGAGCGGAGGGGAAAGTGCACATGGGACGATTCTTGATTGTGACGGGGCTGCTCCTCTTGGGGGCGGCTTGTGGTGATGTGGAGGCGGTCAAAGGCGAGAAGCCCCCCGGAGCGTGTGAGGTCGACTCCGAGTGCCTGACGGGCGAGTTTTGCGCACCGAACAACAAGTGTGTTTCGGTGGACGCGACGCCACCATCCAACGTAGATACGGCGGAGGCTGACGTCGGCGATGGCGAGTGCGAGACGCACTTGGACTGTGGGACCAACATGTTTTGCCGGACGGGCAAGACATGCGCCGACCAGCAATCAGTGGGTGGCACATGCAATAAAGATTTCCAGTGCCAGTCTTTCAAATGCAAAGACAACGTCTGCATGGGAGAAGAGTAGCTTCTCCTAGTCGATGGTGTAGCGCTCGATGGCCAGCTCGGGCCGGTGCGTCCCTTGGACCATCTCCGTGGTCGCGATATGCGTGAGCGTGACCGACGTCGGCGTGGGCGTCGGGCCTTCGTCACCCGGTGGGGACCCCTCGTCTGTGGTGTCTGCATCCGGCGCGGTCGTGTCGGTGGGCGCGGGATCGGAGGAGTCGCCTTTCAGCCCAGGAGCAGGGCCGAAGAAAGCAGCGCGAGTAGTCGTCGGTGTTTCATGAACGCATGCTACCCAAACAGGTGATAATCGCAACTGGACGGGTCAGTTGGACGCGTTGACCGCTCCATAGAGTACGCTGAGTGAACCGAGCCCGCCCGTGAGGCTCACGGCGGGCCAGTCGATGGGCTGAAGCGCGTGCAAATCCGTTCCGTAGTAGAGTCGTTGCGCCGAGCCGTCGTATCCCACATAGAGCCCATTCCCGTAGGTCAGTGAGCCCGGTATTTGGAAGGGCTGGTTGTGCCAGACCTGACCGTTCTCCGAAGAGATGTAGTAGGTATGAGTTCTGAGGATGAACCGACCGTTGATAAAGCCCAGCAGCGTCGCGCCCGATTTTTTGGAGAGTTGCGTGATCTCCGTCCAATTCAGGCCATCGGTGGACCAGGCGTAGTTGCTGATGTTCAAGGCTGGATCGGTGGCCTTGTTGCCGCCGGCGGCTACAAACACCCCGTTTCCGTAGGCGATGTCACTCAAATAGAGATCCAGGACCGCCACCTCCCAAATGTCGCCGTCGGTCGACATGGCCGCGTTGCTGCCGCCGCCGGCGTGATCACCCATGCCCACCACCCGGTCCGAACCCGAGGTCATGTGGCGGATGTGACCGCCACCCAGGCCAATCGTTCCCTTTTGCCACGAGGCGCCGTCGTTGTCGGACACCGCAAAAGCGCCGTTGCCGCCTGCTGCGATCAGCCGCTCACCGATGACACCCCCGCCGGCCATCCAATTCCAGGGCTGGGTTAGGTCGTGGTCCCACGTGTACCCATCGGAGCTTACGGCCAGCCGGGTGTTTTGACCCCCGCCGCCGATGCCCACAAACATCCCATTGGCCGCCATCATGCCGCGGAAATTGTTCACATACGCCGACGTCTCGGGGATGGAGTCGTCCTGGAGTACATTCCACTCGATGCCGTCCTTGCTCACCAGGCGATAGCAACAGCCGGCTTTGGCCACAAAACGGGGCAATGTCTCGGCGCTGGCGGTCGTGGTGCCCTTCAAGGTCAGGGTGAAGGGACCGTCCCCCGGGTTGTTGCTCCCCAGGGTCAGGGTGGCCTCGTGAGGGCCGGCCGTGTTGGGCCGATAGCTGATGGCAAAGTCGGTGCTTGCGCCGGGCAAGACCGGTGAGCTGGGCGTCTGGACCACCACAAAGCGGGAGGCGTCCGGTCCGGTGATAGACACAATGGGGGAGCCGGCGAATTTCAAGGGTCCTTCCCCGGCATTTTGGATGGCGACCGTCGCGATGGAGAAGTCGTCGACCGCCGTGGGCGCAAGCGCCGCTTCGTCACCGCTCGTGACCGCCGTCTCGTTGATGGTGACCTGCATCAAGGGGTCGGCCAGGGCTTTCATGGGATCAAATCCTGGGGGCCCGACACCGGCCACAATGCCCGGTGTCCCCATGTTCACTGGGGTGTCCCACACGGTCTGCTGCAACGCCATCAGGTCGGTGCCGTGATAGATGGTTGTGATCCCGCTGTTCCAGGCGGAGTAGAAGCCCACATACAGGTCCAACGCGTCGGAATAGGTCAGCGTGGTGGGCAAGCTGATGCCATTTTGGGTCCAGGTGATGCCGTCGGGAGAGCGCCACATGACATTGCTTTTAGATATCACGAACTCGCCATTGAGAAAGCCTTTGTTGGACAATCCGTAGACGTCCATGGCGCCGTCATTGCACGGGGTCCAGGTGACCAGGTCGGTGGACACATTGCAGTGCTCGAAGAGTTTCCTGTTGGGTTTGTATTGGCTCCCGGTGGACACAAAGACCCCGTTGCAGAACTCCAGAGTCACCAGGCAACGTCCCTCCACCGTCAGCCCTGTCCAGTTCTTTCCATCCGGCGAGGTGCGCACCACGCTCGTGCTGGAGACCCAATTGTCGTTGTCGTCAAACGTGTTGGCGCATCGCACGGAAGCAAAGAGGTCGTTGGCCTGAGCGAGGCCCTGATAATGCCCACTCGGTCCCGTGCTGGTCCCCTTCTCCCAATAGGCCCCTTTGTTTCCAGTGAAATACATGGCGCCGTTGGTCCCACTGACGGCAATGATTCCGTCTTTGTACGCGGCTTTATAGCCGAGCCCCCAATTGTAGGTCACGTCGTTGGTGAGCACCGCGCCGGTCTCGGTGGTGATGAAACGGGTGCTGGGATTGCCGCTATGTCGTCCCCCCGTACCCACAAAGAGGCCATCGGTGTAGATCATGTGTCTTATCGGCAGGTCTTCCGTCTCGGGCGTGGGTGGATCCTCGATGATCTTCCATTCCAGACCATCGCTGGAGATGGCCCGAGTGCAACAACCTGAGTAGGCCACAAAGATGGGGATGGGCGGCGGCGGGACGGTGGCGTTGCCCACCAGCTCGATGACAAAGGGATTGAACTCCTTGGCGTTGTGGTGAATCTGGAGGCTGGCGATGTGGTAGGCCTCATCATCCGGGGCAAAGGTGATCCCAAAGGTGGTGGAACCGCCGGGCGGCACCACGCTGTCGGGCTCCATGACCACAAAATATTGGGTGGAGGCCGGCCCAATAAAGACGAGGCCGCTGTCGGGATCGATGGTCAGTTCCGCGGTGCCCAGGTTCTCGATGACAAAGGTCACCAGTGGGCCGGGGCTTCCGATGTCCTGGTCACCAAAGTCATGGTATCCCACGCCGCCGGGTATGACCTGGCCGGCCGCGCTGAGGGCCATGATGGGCTCGGGATCGGGCGGTGGGGCCGTGTCCACCGGTGTGGTGTCTTCCACCACAATCGTGTCGGCGGGCGGTGGGGCCGTGTCTTCGACCGCCGGTACATCCATTGCCACATCGGTCGGCGTGGTGTCTGGAACCGGTACGTCTTCGGGGGCCGTGTCCGCTGGCGTCGTGTCCCCGGGCGTCGTGTCCCCGGGCGCCGTGTCCACGATGGGAATGTCCACGGGCGGCGGCGTGTCCGGTGGAGCGTTGGTGTCGGTGGATTCTGCAGCCGGACTGCAGGCCAACGCCAGCACGAGCAAGAGGGCGGACAGAATGGGAAGTCGGACGTGTGTAAAACTCATAGAACCCCCGGAAGCGGGCCGGTTGGGAAGTCTTTGTGGTCGCCAAAGGTCGGGTCGTCAAATCCAAAGGCATGCAGCACAGCAACGTAAACCTCATTGAGGCTGTGCGAGGAGGCTTGCCAAGACCCGGATGAATAATCCAGCCAGCGGCCCATGCCTTTGGTGCCGCCCACCGTACCGGCCATGACCACCGGTACGGCCTGGGTGTTGTGGCCGGATCCGTTTCCAAAATCAGTGCTCCAATGGACCAGGCTGGTGTCGAGCAGGCTCTTGCCCTCGCAGTCGGGATAGGCCGCCAGTTTGTCCAGCAATTTGGCGAACATTTCGGTGTAGTGGGTGTAGCCTCGGCGCAAGCCCGGCTCGGCGGTCCCCTGGCCGTCGATGTCGCGACCGGAGTGGACCATGCTGTGCCAGACGTCGTATTGGTTTACGTCCCAGAGCGGCCCGCCCCATTGGGCTTCCAGCCAGGGGAATGTCGGCGCGTGGGCGTATGGGAAGACCAGCGTTCCCACCCGGGTCAGTCCGCACCCCATGGCGTAGACCATCAGGTCCATCTGCAGGTCGGCCGATTCGACTTCGTACGCGTGCAACTTGAAGTCGTAGCCTTCGGACGCGGGCGGGCTGGGGATCCCCGTGCAGGCCTTTTTTGCTTCGTTGAGAAGAGCCAGCTTCTTTTCCAACTCAAAGACCTTCTGGGCGTGCGCGTCCAGCATGGCCCGGTCCACCTTGCCGACGCGGGAGCGCAGGTGATTGAAGTTTTCCAACACCGCATCCAGGACACTCTTTCGTCGCAGGAGCTGGGCCTCCATGACCTTGGGGTCGGCGTCGCCGCCGGCAAAGAGTTTGAAGTAGGTGTCCAAGGGATCGGCCACACTGCTGACCGGATCACCAACTGCCCGCCAGAAACTGCCTAAAGTTACGTATTTTCCGCCGCCGTAGGAGCCGATGGCCAGGTTCAGCGAGTGAACAGCGGCGCTCCCTTGAATGCGTGAGGCGAGGAACTGGTCGATGGACGGACCGCCGCCGGCAAGTGACTCGGTCGGGGCCGCCGGATCCAGGAAGTCGACGCCCGTATACCCACAGATGGTGCCCCCCGCGTGGCCGTTGGCGGAGATGTTGTCGCAGCCTCCGATGATGAGGAGCTTGTCTTTGTGGTTGGCCAGGGGTTGGAGGATCTCCGAGAGCACAAAGCCGGTCTCGGTGCCCGTGGGATTCCAGGCGTTGAGCACCGTGCCCTGTCCGTGATGCATCAGGATGTAGCGTTGGGGCTGGCCCGCGGCGGCTTGGGTGGTGCAGGGTCCGGCAAACGCGTTGAGCATGGGCAGGCCGAGGGTCACGCCGCCCACACCAATCAGGAAACGTCGCCGGTCGATGGCGTTAGGGCGTTTCATCGCTCACCTCCTCGGTCAATTGGACCGCGCGGAGAACCCGGAAGCTGTCGCTCTGGACCAGGGCATGGATCAGACCCTGTACGCTGCCCCCGCTCTCTTCAAAACCGGCCACGATGGCCTCCAACGAGCAGTCGTCTTCCGTTTGTTCCTCCCGAGCGCTCATGTAGCGGAACCAATGGGTGGCGTAGCAGGCGCGCACCTCGGGCAGGTTGATGAGCTGTTTCACCAGGTCGGCACCGTCGGTGAAGGTCAGATCCGGTTCGGCGATGGTATCCAGGGTCACGATGTCCTGACCGGTGTCGTAGATTTCGCGATACCGTCCGATGGCGTCGAAGTGTTCAAAAGACAGGCCCATGGGATCCATCCGGATGTGGCAGCTGGCGCACAACGAATCCTCGCGGTGCAAGGCCAGCCGCTCCCGGATCGTCCCGTTGGGGACCTCGGGTACGGACGGGACCACAAAAGGCGGGATGACCAACACCTGGCAGAGCATCTGCTCCAAGAAGAAATGCCCGCGATGAATGGGGGATGATGTGGACGGATAGGAGTGGGCCGTCATGAAGGCGGCGCGGGACAAAAGGCCGCCCCGTGTCTCGGGATCCAGGCCCATCCACTGCCAATCGTCAAAGGACACAGCCCCGCTTTGATCCAGCCCGTAGTGATCGGCCAGGACCTGATTGGCAAACGACGTGGGTGTCGACATCAACGCCTCGAATGTTCCGGCCTGGTCAAAGACCATGTGTTCGGTGACGCGGCGGATCTCTTCGACCATGGCTTCGGCCAGTTCGGGAGAGTAGGTGGGGAAGAGCTTGGCGTCCTTGGCGATGATGGGGATGCGATACAGGCGCATCCACTCCTCGTGAAAGCGCGACGCCATCCGCCGGCCCCGGGGATCGGCGAGCATGCGGTTGACCTGGGCCGTCAAACCCTCGGGCGTGTTCAGTGTCCCCGCGGCGGCCTCGGCCATGAGCTCATCGTCGGGCAGGGTCTCCCAGATAAAGTACGACAAGCGACTACCGATGGCGTAATCCGAGAGCCACATCACATCCTCGGTTCCCTCCACCGGCGAGCCCTCTTCGGCGTGGATGTAGAGGAACTGGGGCGATTGAATGAGGGTCTCAATCAGCCGGGCCACTTTGTCGCTCAGCGGTGTGTCCGTTGGGCATTGTTGATAGACGCCAAAGAGGGTGGCGACCTCCGGATTGGTCAGCGGCCGCCGGAACGCCCGCATGCCAAAGTCTTTGATAAAGGAGACCACACACGCCAGCTCGTTGGTCTCGCCGCACTGAATAATCGCGTCCAAATCCTCAATGGCCAGGGCCGCGACGTGCTCCGCCGAGTCAAAGACGGCTTCGGTTCGGGCAGCGGTCACGACGTTGGCCGTGGGGTATTTGGAGTAGCCCGAGCCGATGACCGTGTTGGGGAATTTCTTGGCGGCTTCCACGATTGATACGCCCAACAGATCCTGGATGGTGTTGGCGTATTCGGTGTCGGTGAGGCGTCGCAGCGGGACGGGGCCGGCGTTGACCGGTTGCTGTTCGCAGACGGGGATCTCCAGCCCTGGATCCGTACAGCCGCCGGGTTTCTCGTATCGGCGGACCAGCTGCTCAAAGGCCAGGTAGGTGTCACTCCCCACATAGAAACGCTGGCCGCCGCTGTGTGCGATCTGTCCCGTGGGTTTCATCAAGATGATGGATTCGCCAAACGAATGGTCCAGGGCCAGGACGCCAAACATGTCGAAGTTCTTTTGCAGGGCATCGGGGGCTTCGCTTAGATCCAGCACGAAGCGTGTTTCTTCGGCCAGCGAGCCTTCCGTGTGACAGCCCGCGCAGTCTTGGCTCAACACCGGCGTCCAGATGGCGGTGTCAAAATACGCCAGGTCGGTCACACAGTTGT
>Ga0114996_10007576_pt1 | contig 12254 bp, 6 predicted proteins | sample ArcticOcean_MG_C_4_FD_87039 | JGI IMG/M metagenome (GOLD analysis project Ga0114996, IMG submission 87039) | Marine microbial communities from western Arctic Ocean - ArcticOcean_MG_CB4_134 | ecosystem: Environmental > Aquatic > Marine > Oceanic | place: Arctic Ocean: Canada Basin | collected... | reverse complement strand
TACAGCGCCGAACCCACGTTTCCCGCATGCCGCGGAAAGGGCGAGCAAGCGGGAGCAGGAGGTCATACGGCGATATGCGGGATAAGGTGGGCTAAGAGAGCTAAGCTGGGATAGGAGGTAATGGTTCGGTTCGGGAACGAAGGTGGTTTGATTGAGGTCGTTGGCTATCTTCGATCAGCATATCGCTATAGCCCATAATGGCGTTGAGCGGTGTGCGCAGCTCGTGGCTCATATGGGCAAGAAAAGCGCTTTTGCAGGATTGGCGGCATCGGCTCTGTATCTTTCGGCTGCAAGGCTCCGGTTGATTTTTGCGATTTGGTCTTGCCGCTTGTCGGCTAAACTAGACCAACAAGCCGAGGAATAACGGTGCGCTGTCGATTGCTCAGTGCAGGGGTTGTCGGGACGGTATGAGGATTATGTTGGCTATGGTGAAGTCGAAATGTTGTATGTAGAGCTCGGAGAGAGGGGGAAACTGCAAGCGAGTAAGGCGCATAGAGACTATAGATCAGCGAGTATTTTTAATAGCATCAGCCGATGCTATATGCCGGCTGAGCGCTGGTGTATTGTACAACGAAGCAGAGGCCGAAGATGTGCTTCAGGATTCTTTATAAAAGTACGGACCAACCTGGGCGATTGCAGAGGGGATGTTCGGCTCAATTTTTGGCTTTATCGGGTAGCCTATAATGCCAGTATCACACGGTTTCGCAGCAAGAAAATATAAGCACACCGCTGTGCCAAGTACTAAAAGCATGATTCCCATTGGCCTAAGTGGTCAGCGGAAAATATTGCGTTTCGGTTGAGAGTTATACGATGTGTAAATGGGTGATATCTCTGATGTTGTTTGTTGGCTGCGCGGATTCTCCCCAACCCAATGCAGCTATTCGCGATATCGATGTTGAAGAAGCCGCGAGCTTACTCAAGCAGGATGCAACGGTTGTCGTGCTCGATATAAGGACGCCGCAAGAGTTTCAGCAAGGTCATATAGCCGGTGCTGAGAATATTGACTTTCGCAGCCCAGAGATTAGGAAAGAGATAGAAGTATTAGGCCGGGATAAGCCTTATCTCATGCACTGCGCTTCAGGTGGGCGTAGCACGCGATCACTATCGGTCTTTGAAGAATTGCAGTTTAAGCAGGTGTATCACTTGGAGGCGGGTATCAATGGGTGGCTCGCGGCTGGTCATCCAGTTAAACAATAGGTGCAGTCCCTATCTTTTAATCAAATCCAATTCTTTCATCTGGCGCCACAACGTCGAGCGGTGCATGCCCAATCGTTCGGCGGCATCAGAGCGGTTCCATTGACATTCTTCAAGGACCTGTTGCACGTATTCTTTGTCGGATGAGGGCCGCATTGAGGTTTGGCCATTGGGCGTGTCATCATCGCTTCGCAGGTGGGTAGGTAAGCAGCTTAGCAATAAAGTGCCGCCGCGACATTTGATAAAGGCGTGTTCAATCGCGTTTTCTAACTCGCGCACATTGCCCGGCCAATGGTAGTCCATCAACAGCGCTAATGCATCATGTTCGATGCCCTGGATATTGCGCCTGGTGCGGGCGTTGTATTTATCTATGAAATGATTGACCAGGAGCGGGATGTCTTCCTTGCGCTGTCGCAGCGCGGGCAATTCGAGCGGCATGACATTTAAGCGATAATAGAGATCTTCGCGGAATTGGCCGTCTTCGATGGCTTGCTGTAGATCCTGGTGCGTTGCGGCGATTACTCGCACATCCACTTTGATGGTTTCACTGCTGCCTACCCGTTCAATTTCACGCTCTTGCAATACGCGTAGCAACTTGATCTGGACGTTGGGAGAGAGGTCGCCAATTTCATCGAGAAAGAGCGTGCCGCCACTGGCTTCTTCGAAGCGTCCGACTTTGTCCCGCATCGCACCGGTAAAAGCACCCTTAACATGCCCGAAGAGTTCGCTTTCGAGCAAGCCTTCGGAGAGCGCTGAGCAATTGACTTTGACGAAGGAGTCTTTGCACCGTTGACTGGCGCCGTGGATGGCGGTGGCGACTAATTCTTTACCCGTGCCGCTTTCGCCCAGGACCAGGACCGTGGCGTCGCTGTCCGATAAATCCTGCACGAGTTGGTAGAGGGCCTGCATGCGGTGGTTTTTGCCGACCAAGTTAAAGAAGCATTCCTGCTGTTGGAGTTCACTGCGCAGGGTCTCAAGTTCGGTTACATCGCGCAGTATCGCGACCAGGCCTTTCTCGATATTTTCATCGTCTCTGAGCACGCGGGTCGACATTATCAGATGGAGTTGGCGGTTGTAGCGGTTGTGTATCGAGACCCGGGATTCGTTGACTTCTCGCTGGCTATCGAAGATGGCGTTGAATCCATCGCCATCTTCGGTCGGCGGTAATAGGGTAAGACAGGTTTCGCCGACCGCTTCTTCACGCGAATACCCAATCATAGCCTGGGCGGCTTCATTGAGATTACTTATGCGCAATTGCAGGTCAAAAGCAATGATGCCATCGGCCACGGCGTTGAAGATGGCCTCCATATTCTGGCGCTGCATCATACAGAGCTGGATTTGATTCTGGAGATCTTCGACGGAAGTGGGCTGGGGTTTTTTGTTTGGCATTGCGCGGTCCTATACGGCTGGGTACAGCAGGTTTTTTCGCACGGGGCGAGAGTCGTTGGAGTCCGGTCTCGGTAGCGGGGTCTGCGATATTATAGCCTGCGCCTTGCGGCGAGGGCGTTCAGCTTTCTTTGCGGACTCCCCGCAGAAAGATCCGCATGATCGTATCAGTCATCTCATCGCCGCTTATGTCGCCGTCGGAGTGGATCATCGCCGAGCGCACCATATCGCGTAGGATTGCAGCTTCGAGGCGCGCGTTCCCGACGGAGAAGACGCCTTCGTCAACGCCGTCGTTTAGGACACCCTCGATGGCTTCGAGCTGGCTTCGCCGCTCTTCGAGCCAGCGCTTGCGGTTTTCGCCCTTGCCGCCCTCGCTCTTACCGTCTTCTATCGACATCAGCCGAAAGAAGAAGCGGTTCTGGTTGAAGAAGGAGACAATGTGGTGGACCATCCGCCGCAGTTTCTTTTCTGGATCCCTTTGCCCGTTGACCTTTTGCTGGAGCTTTTCGTTGAGCTGCGAAATACCCTCGAATACCACCGCGAAATACAGCTCTTCCTTGTCGGCGAAGTAGGTATAGATCGTTCCCTTGCCGACACCGGCCTGCTGGGCGATATCGTCCATCAGCACTTCGTCGAAGCGCTTGGAGGAGAAGAGGCGGGCCGCCTCTTCTATCACTTGTTTCCTGCGTTCTTTTTTAGCCATGATATGCGACTTTCAATATAACGACTAAACGGCTAATGCGCCGGTTGAATTTCGTGCGCGGGTCCGGTCTTGTGTGAGTCGCGCATCACCCGTTTGCACCACAGCGAAAAATCGTCCAATAGCGAATAGAGCGTTGGGGCCAGCATCAGGGTCAGGATGGTCGAGGAGGCCAGACCGCTGACGACGACCAGGCCCACCGGCCCCCAGCGCCGGGCGAAACCCTCGGAGGTTCCGTAGACCATCGGTAGCACGATTGGCATTAGGTTGAGGATCGTGGTGAAGGCGGTCATCAGGATCGGCCGCAGGCGGTGTTGCCCGCCGGTGACGATCGCCTCGCGCCTGGACAGACCCGTCTCGCGCAGATGATTTATATGGGCGATGAGTACGATGCCGTTATTGACCACGACGCCGAAGAGGATCAGCAAGCCCAACTGGCAATTGTTGTCGAAGGGCACGTCGAGCGCGTAGAGCCCCAATGCGACGCCGATCAGCGAGAAGGGGATCGACAGCATGATGGTGAAGGGGTGGATCAGCGACTCGAAGAGCGAGGCCATAATCAGGTATATCAGCAACACAGCGAAGATGGCGGTGAAGTTGTTGTCGTTGGCGTCTTCCTGCTCCCAACGCGCGGCGCGGCCGAGGTCCCAACTGTAGCCGGGCGGCAGTTGCATGCCTTCCATAATTGCTTTAATCGGGCCCATCACTGTGCGCGCCGCGCCACGGCTCTCAGTATTGGCGAAGACGGTGACGTTGAGCACGCGGTTTGCGCGTTTGAGATCGCTGGGGCCACGGCGAATATTGAAGTTGGCTAAAGCGGCCAATTGGACCGAGTTGCCATCGCGGCCCTCGTAGAGACTGTTCTTGAGTTGGTCGAGTGTCGCGCGGTCACCTTCGTTGAGTTGCATTACGATATCGATCTCGCGGTCGTCGCTCTTGAAGCCGCTGGTGCGTCTCGTGCCCAGGGCCGAGGAAATACTTTGCGCGACCTCGCGCGGTGAAAGTCCGTAGTTGAGGGCCTGGGCGCGGTTGACCTCGACGCGCACCTCTTCCTCGCCGTCTTCCAGGCTGCTGTCGACGTCCTGTACACCGGGTATTATTTCGAGATTCGCTTTGACTTCTTCCATCAATACCGCTAAGACTTCGGGGTTGCGGCCGTGTAATTGCACCTCGACCCCAAGCTGGTTGCCACTCCAGCCGCGAGAACGGCCCATCTTGTAGGTAAAACCGATTTTTTCCGGCAGTAGCTTTTTCATGGCATTGCCGGCTTCCATCGACGAGAGATTGCCGGCGTCGGCGTCGACGAGATAGGCGCGGATACCGCCGCGGCGTTGGCGAAAATCGGTGGTCAACGACTCAATGTCGAGTTCGTCCTTTTTAGCTAGTAGGATGTCCTCGATCTTATCGAAGTGCTCGCGGATCTCGTCGAGGCTGTAGCTGCGGTCGATGACCACCGACATATCGACTCGGCGCTCTGGGGTCCAGGGCGTGCCGCGTTGTTCGATCTGGTCGTAGAGGTAGTAGCCGGTGCCGGTCAGCGCGACGGTTGCCATCAGCGAGACCCAGCGGTGGTTGAGGTTCCAGTTGAGTAAGCGGCCGTAGGAGGAGCGCAGCCCGTGGCGGGAGCAATACCAGGCGAAAGCTGCTATTACTAGCCCGCTGACGCCGAAGCCGGTCCAGGTGGACCAGGGCATTTCGACCAGCGAGGCGAGGATCAACCCGGACCAACGCGTCCACCAGATCCCCAGGCCGTGCCAGCCCAAGTCGGCGACTTGCATATAGGCTATTGCGGTGACGGTCGCGACGACGAGCAGTTTGAGCCAATTGTCGAAGCGCTCCAGCCCGTCGCGGAAGAGCCGGGAGGAAGCCAGGGGGATAAGCGAAAGCGAGACAATCATCGAGACAACGACGGCCAGGCAGATCGTCAGTCCGGCGTCCTTCATCCACATCGCGGAGCGGCCGTCGGAGAGAAAGAAGAAGGGTACGAAGACGCAGATGGTCGTCAGCGACGAGGCCAAAACGGCCATGCCGACTTCGCCGCTGCCGACAGAAGCGGCTTCGTCGGCGGACAGGCCGTCTTCCTGGCGTCGGCGGAAGATGCTTTCCAGGACGACGACTGCCGGGTCGACGAGCATACCGACCGCCAACATCATGCCCATCATCGAGACCATGTTGAGGGTAATGGGCGAATCGAAGGCCTCGCGGGCGACGTACATGCCGATAAAGACGCACAGTGCCGAGGTGGGTATGGCCAGGGCGATGACGATGGTCGAGCGGATATTGCGCAGGAAGACGAAGATGATGATCATCGCCAGGAACGCGCCCATTAGCGCTGAGTCGAGTAAGGTGCTGGCTTCTTTGAGCACGGATTCGGCGCGATTGCGGACGATGGCAACGTCGAGCTTGCCATCGTAGTCAGCCTCAATTTTGGCCAACTCGGCGACGATGACATCGCCAACGTCGACGACGTTGGCGGTGGAGGCCTTAAAAATTTCTAATTGCAGCGCGTCGACGCCGTTGAGCCGTTCATAGCGTTTCTTTTCGGGGAAGCCGTAGTTGATTTCACCGATATCGCCAAGGCGGAACTGACCCCCCAAAAGCGGCATGTCGCTGATATCCTCTGCCTGTTTGAACTCGCCGACGGCGCGCACCATATAGCGCTGGCCGCCGTCCATGACCCGGCCGAGGGAGATGTTAGTATTGTTCTGGTTGAGCTGCCAGCCGAGTGAGGGCAACGAGATATTGTGGGTCTGCAGTCGCTCTTGGTCCAGCTCGATGATAAGCTGCTTCGCTTCGAGATCGTCGATTACGACGTTGGCTACGCCTGGCAGGCGCAACATGCGCGGCTCAATGACTTTCTGAATCACGTCGAGTAGGCGGTCGCCGTCGCCGTGCCAGGCGAGGTTGGCGTAGACGATGGGCCGCTGGTCTGACTGCCAGCGGCGCAGGCTGACGCGGTCGACGTCGCTGGGGAATAGTGCGCGGGCCTGGTCGACTTTTTCGCGCATTTCCATATTGGCCAGGTCCATATCAGTACCGGACTTGAAGTCGACGCGTACCTCGCCCGAGTTGCGGCCGGAACTGGCGCTGATGCGGTCGATATTGTTCATCGTGCCCAGCGTTTGTTCGAGCGGTAGGGTAATTTGGCGCTCGATCTCTTCGGGGGAGGCGTTGTTGTATTGCACTCTGGCGGTGATGCCCGAGGAGGAAATGCTCGGAAATTGCTCCATCGGCAGGCGGTCGAGGGCGACGATGCCGACGACTAGCGCGCAGAGGCCGATCATCATGGTGGTTACCGGGCGTTTGAGAGAGAAGTTGGAAAGTGACATGGCAGCCTCCTATTTTCCGCGGTCCATCAACGAATACACCACGGGGATCAGCACCAGGGTCAACAGCGTAGATACCAGCAAGCCGCCGATAACAGTGATCGCCATCGGCGCGCGGATCTCAGCTCCCTCGCCCAAGCCTAGGGCCATCGGCAACAGCCCGAGCACAGTGGTTGAGGTGGTCATCAGGATAGGTCGGAAACGCAGTTCACCGGCTCGCAGCACGGCTGCCATCTTGTCCATGCCCTCGTCGCGTCGCAGATGGTTTATATAATCGACTAGGACTATGGCGTTATTGACGACGATGCCGGCTAGCATGATCAGGCCGATCAGCACCACTACGCTGATCGTCGTGTCGGTCAACAGCAGGCCGAAGGCGCTACCGATAAGCCCGAGCGGGATGGTGAACATAATGACCAGAGGGTGCAAGAGCGACTCGAATTGTGAGGCCATGACTAGATATACTAGGAAAATGGCTAATATCAGAGCGAATTTCATGCTGTCGAAGGAGCGTACCATCTCCTCGTTCTGGCCGCCCATCGAGATCGTGAAACCCTCGGGTAGCGGCAAGTCGGCGAGCGCTGCTTCGATGTCGGTGACGACACTGCCGAGGTCGCGCCCGTCGAGGTTGGCTGATATCACCGCGACGCGCTCTTGATCGAGGCGGCGAATCTCGGCAGGGCCGTCAACAGCGCGGATATCGGCGACGGATTCGAGCGAGACCGGCACCGGATAGGAGGCGGGGCTGACGATCATCTGTTTGAGGTCACCGATCGTCTCGCGTTCCTCGCTGAGGGCGCGGACGCGGATATCGACCTTGCGGTCACGCCGCGCCAATTCCGTCGCCACGTTGCCTTGCAGCTTGTTGCGCAATAACTCGCCGATATTCTGCACCGTGGTGCCCAATTCGGCGATGCGCATTCGCTTGAAAATGATCTGGATCTCGGGTTGGCCGCCGGCGGTGCTCGAGCGGATATCGGCCAAGCCGGGGATAGTGCGCATGCGGTCGATAGCCTGCTCGGCCAGCAAGTCGAGAGTCTGTAGGCTATAACCGCTGATTTGGACTTCGATCGGAGTGCGGAAAGAAAAATAAGAGGGATGCGAGAATTTGAACTTGAGGTCGGGGATCTGTTCGAGTTGGCCGCGCACGATCTCAATGATCGTGGTTCCGTCTACGGTGCCTGGCGCTAAGCGTACATGCAGTTGCGCGGTGTGTTCTTTTTTGTCGGAGGCGGTACCGCCGGTTTGGCCACTGCTACCTATAAGGGCGAAGACCGAGGCAATGCCTTCGAGCGGGCGGATTCGTCCGTCGATGGCGGCGACGTGCAAGGCGGTCTGTTCCAGCGGGGTGCCCGCGCGCCATTCTAGGTCGACGAGAAATTCCCCCTGGCTCATCTCCGGAATCAGTTCTATGCCCAAATCGCGAGTTTGGTCGAGGATTACCGCGCCGATGCCGATGCAGATGGTGAGCACTAGCAGGCGTCGGTGCAGCGCCCAACTGAGGAAGCGCGGGTAGACTTTGCTCAGCGAGTCGAAGATAGCGTCGAAGACCCAGTAGAGCGGAAAGAGCAGGATGGAGAAAATGCGGCCGATGCCGTTGGATATGGCACGGAAGAAACGTAAGAACAGCGCCGGCCCCTTGACACCGCGGCTCGGTCCTTGCTCGCTGTCTTCGCCGGTCATGCCTGCGAAACTCAAAGACGAGAGCATCGGGATCAGCATCAGCGCGACAATCAGGGAGGCGACCAACGAGTAGGTGACGGTCAGCGCCTGGTCGCGGAAGAGTTGGCCGGCGACGCCTTCGACGAAGACGATGGGGAGAAAGACGCAAATAGTGGTGGTCGTCGCGGCGATGACCGCCTGGCCGACTTCGCTGGCGCCGCGCACGGCGGCCTCCAGTGCTTTATAACCCTGGTCGCGGTAGCGTTGGATGCTTTCGAGCACGACGATTGAGTTGTCGACGAGCATGCCGACGCCCAAGGCCAGGCCGCCCAGCGACATGATATTGAGGCTGATATCGGAGGCGAACATCAAAAAGAAGGTCGCGATCACCGAGAGCGGGATCGACAGGCCGATGATGGTCGTGCTTTTGAGGTCGCGCAAAAAGAGGAAGAGGATGATAACGGCGAGTATGCCGCCGATGATGGCTGTATCGAGGACCTCGTCGACGGCCTGTTGGATAAAGGTCGCCTGGTTGAAGACGACTTCCATGCCGCTGTCCTGGAGTAGCAAAGCGTTCTCTTCGAGGAAGCCGTCGAGGCGTTCCTGGATGGCTTTACTTACCTGGACAGTGTTGGCGTCGCCCTCTTTGTAGACGGCGACTTCGACGCCCTCGCGGCCGTTAATTCTGGTGATTAGGTCGCGTTCGCGATGGCCGCGGAAAACGCGGCCGACGTCCTTGAGCTTTATCGGCGCGCGATCGATCTGGCCGATGATGATCTCGCCGATGTCGTCGATGCTCTTGAATTCGTTGAGGGTACGGACCAGGAACTCGGCCTCGCCGTCCTTGAGTACGCCGCCGGTCAGGTTGACGTTTTCGGCGTTGAGCCGGTTGGTGACCTGGCTGATGGAGATGCCGAGGTGGGCCAGCCGTTGCGTCTCGACTTCGACCTGGATTTCCTCCTCCAAGCCGCCGTTGATGCGCACCGCCGCCACGCCTTCAAGGCTTTCGAGATCGGGGCGCAGGCGTTCCTCGGCGACCCGACGCATCTCCATCAGGCTCAGACGGCCGTAAAAAGCCAGGCGCATGATCGGATCGAGCGAAGGGTCAAAGCGCAACAGGATCGGTTTGCCGGCGTCGCGCGGCAGATTGGAAAGGTCGAGCTTTTCGCGGATGTCGAGCGAGGCGAAGTCCATATTGGTGCCCCAGCCGAACTCGACGACCACGTCCGATACGCCGGGTCTGGAGATTGATGAGACCCGGTTGACATTGCTGACCACGCCGACCAAACCCTCGACCGGTTCGGAGATCAAGCGCTCGATCTCCAAGGGGGCCACACCCTCGTATTCGGTGCGGACCGTAATCGTCGGATAGGTGATATCGGGCAGTAGGTTGACCGATAGGCGCGAGAAACCTACGCCGCCGAAGGCGACGATAGCTACCATCAACATCGCCACCGTGACTCGGCGGCGAGTGGAAAACTCTACTAGTTTCACCTGCCGCCACCCTGGCTGTGTTTGGTCTGTCGCGTACTGTCAGGGCGTGCGGCCTGGCCGGTCGCCGAGCTATCGGATTTAGCGCTATTCGGACCGGATGCGGCTTGATCGCCGGATTGCTGTCCCGCACCGCCGCTTGCATTGCCGCTTGCACCGCCTTGCCAACCGCCTTCGTCGCCTGACGGCTCTCCTTCTTCACTTGTGGCCAAAGGGGTGCCGGCCAAACGCACGGCCGCTCCGTCCTTGAGACCTTCATGGCCGATCGTCACTACGATGTCGCCTTCTTTGAGCCCGGAGATTATTTCGACCTGGCCGCCTTCGATGAAACCCAACTCAATGGCGACGCGACGGGCTTTGCCTTCTTCAATAATAAAAACGTCATCCTCATCGGTTTGGAGGATTAGGGCTTTCTTGGGAACGACCAGGGTGTTAGGCCTGCGTTCGGTAATAATACGGACCGTGGCGAACATGCCCGGTTTGAGCAGGCCGTTAGCGTCGACTTCAAGCGTGACTTTGACGGTGCCCGACTCGGGATCGATCTCGGGGCTGATCATGCGGATCTGGCCGGTAAAATTTTGTTCTGGTAGCGCCTCGACGGCGATGGTGGCTTTCTGGCCCGGGTGCAGTTGGTACATTCGCCGCTCAGGCACGAAAATTCGCACCAATAACGGATCGAGGTCGGAGATGACAAAGACTTCCTGGTTGCCGCGCACCAGATCGCCGATTTCGACTAGGCGTTGGGTGATGACGCCTGAAATGGGCGCGGTCAGATCGGTGTAGGTCAGATTGAGTTCGGCCTCTTCCAGACCCAGGGCCGCGTTGGCGAAACGCAAACGCGTGGATTCGTATTCGGTCTGGCTGACCATGCGCTGGTCGTGCAGGACCTCGATGCGCTGGTAGTTGGCTTTCGCCTCTTCGAAGGCGGCTTGCACCTGTTTTAGTCGCAGGCTTAACTCTTCTTTGTTGAGTCGGACCAGGGCTTGACCCTGACGGACCTTATCACCTTCTTCGCCAGTCAGCGCTTCGACCAGCCCCGTGGTGCGAGCTAGGACGCTGACCTTGCGCTCGGCTTCGAGGCGGGCGTAGGTCTCGACATAGGCGCTCATATCGGCGCGGGAGACCGTGTCGCCCTTGACCGGAATCGCCGCGATTTTGCGCCCGCCCGGACCACCGGGTCTTCCGCGGGCACCGGCTTGTGGTTTGGCTTCTTCGTCTTCGCCGCAACCGAAGGCTAAGGCGAGCCCGATGAGAAGGGCAATGCGCGTTATGTTTTTGGGATTCATAGTGCTGGGTATCTAGACACCGACACGGGCATCTTGTAAGCGTCGGCGGCGCCGAGCATAGGGGGTTTCGATTCCGTAGTGGCGACAGAGGCGAGCGAAATAACGCAATGAGATGCCCAAGGCCGCACTAGCGTCCTTATTCTGATTGTAAATCCGTGCAACGCGTTCGATTTCCTGAGAGCTTACTTTATCCATTGGGTGCCCATAGATACAGGTGAGTTGTTAGAGGCTATCAAAAAAGCCTATTCGGCGCGCGTATGGTCGACAGTTTTGTGATGAAACGGAGACAAACGCGGTCGATATGTAGCGTTGTTATAAAACCGACCGGTCATTCAATTCTGAACTAAGCCAAGCGTTGTCCATTTGTCAATAGAACTGACTGGTCAGTTTTGAAATTAGGTAAAAATATAATGTCTTGCGCACGAAAGAGGCCCCGTCCGGGAGCCTACTTCTGATACCGTTGTTGAGGGGTGAATTACTTGCCGAAAGCACCTTTGCCCCGCCCCCAACTGGTTTCTTCGACCGCCGTAGCGATGCTATCCACGGTCGGGATCGCCTGAAACGTGGCTTCAGTGATCGTGCGATCGGAATGTTTTACCCCTCGTCCGCGGCCATGCGATAAGACATCGATTGTTGTCATGGCGACTAAGAGCAGTGCGGCATACTACCCATTTCATTTTCATCTAACGGGTCTCCTTATAAAAATGGAGCAAGTGCCGATCGTGCGATTTTATAGTCGTGTTTAATCTGCGCAATTGCTCTACCATCTTAGCGTATATAACTTAACTTACTGTTTATAAAATTGTTACATATCATAAGAATTGGAAGTGAAATAGGGTAATTCGACGATTTGGTCGAATAAGATGAGGTATTAATGATGTAAGTAACTGTTTTTAAAAATGATAGTAAAATTCGACTAAGCGTGAGTATTCGACGATTTGGTCGCGGTATGATATAGAGTGGGTGGTATGAGATGAAATACCTCAACTATAGGATAATATTGGAGTTAATGTGACTTTGCGGATGTAACCATACGCGTGGTACGGCCTTTGCAATACGGAATCGGGTGGACGTATTCCGGTTAAAAAGGATTGAATCATGCAACAGAGAGACAATGCAAAAGATCGGCAGTTGATGCAGGGTGCAGTCAAAGACCCGGCTTGTTTGGCCGAGTTGGTCGAGCGGTATAGCGGGCCATTGTTTGCCTTT
>Ga0114996_10007575_pt1 | contig 12254 bp, 10 predicted proteins | sample ArcticOcean_MG_C_4_FD_87039 | JGI IMG/M metagenome (GOLD analysis project Ga0114996, IMG submission 87039) | Marine microbial communities from western Arctic Ocean - ArcticOcean_MG_CB4_134 | ecosystem: Environmental > Aquatic > Marine > Oceanic | place: Arctic Ocean: Canada Basin | collected... | reverse complement strand
TGGAGCAAGCTTTGTACTTTTTGCTTTAATTTTTTTAACAGTTCTGGAAAAACGTAAAAAATAAGACTTAATTAATAAAAGGAAAATGATAAAAATGCGTTATTTACATACTATGGTTAGAATTTCAAATATAGAAGAATCGTTAAATTTTTACTGTGAACTTCTGGGCCTAATCGAGAGTAGGCGCATTGATAGCACGGGTGGTCGTTATACAAATATTTTTCTCTGTGCTCCATTAGACAAAGAGAATTATGAATTAAATCGTTCCCCGGCTCTAGAGCTCACCTACAACTGGGATCCTGAGAAATATGACAGTAGTCGAAACTTTGGTCACCTAGCCTTCAGAGTTAAGGATATATATGTATTATGTGAGGCACTAATGACTGCTGGAGTTATAATCAATCGGCCCCCTAGGGATGGGAATATGGCATTTATTAAATCTCCTGATGGGATATCAATAGAGCTTTTGCAGGAAGGGGAACCAATGTTGCCATGTGAGCCCTGGGTATCAATGAAAAATGTGGGTTCTTGGTAGTTTTAAAATTTAAGACCTTTAATCATGAAGACTCATGTTTCCAAACTAACACCTAGCCTAGGACCTAAATTTTAACTAACCTTAATAACAAATCATAATTATTTTGAAAGTTTCTATGAAAACTTATCTTGCTATTGATCAAGGGACCACAAGCAGTCGCGCCATTGTATTTGACACCAACGGCAACACTGTAAGTACAGCTCACAAAGAACTCACTCAAATATATCCAAATAATGGTTGGTTAGAGCATGATCCAGAGGAAATATGGTCAAGTACACTCTCTGTCACTAGGAAAGCTATAAGTGAGGCAATTTCTGGAGGTTATAAAGTTTGTGGAATTGGTATCACCAATCAAAGGGAAACTTCAATTATTTGGGATCGAAGTACTGGTAAGCCCATTTATAACGCAATCGTTTGGCAAGACAGACGAACCTCTAAAATCTGCGAGAAAATCCGTAAGTCAGGGAAGGCACAAGAGATTAAAGAATCTTCTGGATTACTGATTGATCCATATTTCTCAGCCACAAAAATTAGTTGGATATTAGATAATGTACCAGGAGCCCGTAAGAGGGCAGAAGTTGGGGAGTTAGCCTTTGGAACTGTTGAAAGTTTTTTAATATGGCGTTTAACCGGAGGTAAGAAACATATTTCTGATGCTACAAATGCATCACGAACCAGTCTTTACAATATAGAGAACGGCGAGTGGGACGACTCTCTTCTATCAATTTTTAATGTTCCCAAAAGTATTCTTCCAGAAGTAGTTGAGTGTGCAGGATTACTTGGACAAACAACAACAGAGATTGGATATTCATTGCCAATCCTATCGGCAATTGGAGATCAGCAATCAGCCGCTATTGGCCAAGCTTGTACAGAGCCAGGGGCAATAAAGGCCACTTTTGGAACAGGTTGCTTTGTTATCCTAAATACTGGGGAAAAAAGACTCCACTCTAATAATCGCCTTCTAAGTACAATTGGTTTGAAGTTAGATGGTAAAACAAGTTTTGCTCTAGAGGGATCAATTTTTAATGCTGGAACTGTTATTCAATGGCTACGTGATGACCTAAAAGTGTTAAAAAATTCTAAGGATTCTGCAAACATAGCAAACAGTATGACGAGTAATCACGGAGTATATATAGTCCCAGCTTTTACAGGGCTGGGCGCACCATGGTGGGATCCTGATGCTCGCGGTGCAATATACGGAATTACACGAGATACTAGCAGAGCACATTTTGTAAGAGCTGCGTTAGAGTCTGTTGCATACCAAACTAATGATTTATTTAATGCAATGTCCCAAGATGGTATAAAACCGCTCCTATTAAAGGTAGATGGAGGTATGGCAGAAAATAACTGGTTGATGCAGTTCCTATCTAATATTTTAGGGATCAATGTTGAAAGGCCGAAAGTATTAGAGACTACAGCACTTGGGGCCGCCATGCTAGCAGCATTAGCAGATGGTTGCTTTAGTGATATAAAAGATGCCTCGAAGGCGTGGCACCTTGATGCGCGCTTTAATCCTACTCTCTCACCATCACAGACTAAAGTACTCACTGACGGCTGGTCAGTGGCCGTAAAAAAGACATTATTCTCTAGTCAGTAATCTTAACTCATACACTAACTGTTAAAAAAACTCTCTATGTAAGCTCTGGCTTTCAATGTCAAATTTCCTAGGGAAAAGGGATGTTACTATGTGGGATAATAAAGCAACCTGGCATAAGGCTGTAAATGATGATCGGGGATATCACCGCTATATGCATCGCCTAACTGTTGAAGGTTTTGGACTTTAAGCATAATCACGGCTTACATCTCTATTACCTAGATTCCATCCGTGAGAGAAAATTACTTACTAAGTCCAAGCCCTGGCTAAGAACCTCTGGGCTGTTCGCATACCCTATCCTTAGCCAACCTTCCATCTCCATCACCGATCCCGGTGTAAACATCACCCCTGTCTCACGTAATAGCTGGATACAGAACTCACGTGAGGAAATATCAAAATCGTATTTTAGTAATGCCGTAGTCCCAGCTTGGGGTTTTTTGTATGAAATTGACTGTTCCTTTAAAACCCAATCGTCTAAAATTTTTAGATTTCCTCGTGTAATTTTTTGGCTACGACCTATAATTTTTTCTTTGTTTTCTAAGGCCAAAGATGCAAAGTAGTCATCTATCATACCAACACTGATAGTATTATAGTCCCTTCGTATGGAAACTGCCTCAAGTACTTCTCTAGGAGCAGCAATCCAGCCCAAACGAATTCCCGCTAAAGAAAAAACCTTTGACATACTAGATACACTAATTCCTTTCTCATATATATCAGCCATTGCCGGAGCGAACCCATTGCCTACTTGATTGGTTCCGCGATAAACTTCGTCACATAGTATGTAAGCTCCAGAAGTGCGAACCACAGCAACAAACTCTTCAAGATTAGGACCCATTAAAAGCGCACCAGTAGGGTTATTTGGATTATTCAATACGACTAATTTTGTATTTGGACGAAGCATACTTTCTAACTCTTCTAGATCAGGTAGAAAGTCATTCTCAGGACGTAACCACAAAATATCTAACTTAGCTCCAAAACTCTCAGGAATAGAGTAGTGCTGTTGATAAGTTGGGCAAATTGAAATCACATGATCTCCAGGTGAAATCATAGTTTCATGAACTAATGCATTTGCACCAATAGCCCCGTGAGTGATAACAATATTATCTCTTTTTTGGTTTTCATAAAGTCCACATATATTATCTCTCAGGCGAGATGAGCCGTCTATTTCCCCATAAGTCAATTTCATAGGTAAAAGCTCATCTAGAATAGTATTACCCTTACCAGAAATATTTAATAACTGTTCAACGGTTAGAGATGCGACACAAGTTTCAGCTAAATTATATTTACACTGTGTTTCAAATTCATTCATCCAAATTTCTACACCAAAAGGTTTTATTTTCATTCCATATGTCCTTTTAATAAAATTTACTCTTAGTACCCAAGGTCTCGGTCAACTTCATGAAGCAATAGTTCATTATTTAATAGTCTTAAATAGTTTTGAGCAATGTCCAAGATTGTATCATCAACATTCCATCCAGAAACATGAGGGGTGATGGAGATTTTAGAATGACACCAAAATGGGTGATGTAAAGGCAAAGGCTCTTGTCTAAATACGTCTAACGTTGCTGCCCTCAAAATTCCGTCGTTAAGCGCATCAACCAAATCATTATCTACGACTAGATTCCCACGACCTATATTAATAAAAATAGCGCCTGATTTAAACTTTCTTAACATTTCTGAATCTATTAAATTATCTGTCTCTCTTGTTGAGGGCAGAATACTTATAACGTAATCTGAGTGAGACAACATTGTCTCCAACCCATCATTCCCAGTGTATGATTTAACGCCTTTGATGTCCTTTGGTGATCTACTCCAGCCAGACACCTTAAACCCATATTTCAGAAAAAGTTGTGCAACTTTTCTACCTATGTGCCCTAGACCCAAAACCCCAATATGCGAATTATTACTACGCATGGGAGAATGCTGTTGCCAATCTTTATGACTTTGGTTCCTTTGATAAAGACGGATATTACGCTGATACGCTAGGACTTCAGCCAGGCAATATTCTGCCATTTCTAAAGATTGTGTGCTACTACTCATCCGAGCAACACGGATACTAGTTGGAAAATTTGGGTCTGCTAAAATAGAATCAACGCCCGCTCCTACTTTCTGGACTAAACGCAAATTAGGTAAGTACTGCAGGATAGAGGTGTCAAAAGTATTCGTAAAGGTTGCCATTATAATTTCAGGCATACTAAATTTTGGAGGACCGCAAACTATATTAACATTAGGTAAGCTAGAGGAAACTAAGGCTTTCAAGCTTACGTCTGTCATCCATTCTGGATTTCTCATGTCAATAAGTAGGGACATAAATACCATTTGGTTTCAGGTGTTTTTGAAAGGTACACATTTTAGTTCCACCAGTCATTTGGTTTAAGCCTCTTTCGAGGTTTTCTCTTTGCTTCCCACATCAAAGCAAGTTTTCTAAATCGAGAGGTCGCTAGCCAACGCCATACAATATCATAAAGGCTCTTATATTTACGATTAAAAGGGCACACACGCATACATATCGCACAATCCGTTCTTATCTTTGCCCAATACCCAAAACATTTCTCACAATTTGCAGACCATTTTTTTACTCCCTTAATTGTAGAAGGGCTCTCACTTCCTTCTGTAGGAGCGCCAAAAGGTAATGCTTTGGGAGGGCACGCTTTCGCACACTTGGTACAATCATTACAATATTCTTTTATACCCAGCGACTTAGGAACATCATTTTTTAAAGGTAGTGACGTGAAAATCTTTGAAAACCGTACTCGTGGCCCATACTCAGGAGTTAAAACCATTTGGTTCCTCCCATACTCCCCCAAACCTGCTTTAATTGCATACGGTACAACCAAAGCAGTATCATTCATTGATGCTATAGCCTCATATCCAAGACCTCTAATGTAAGCCGCCAATTGCATACAAATTGAGGCTTCGTGACTATACTCTCTACCTGTCGAGGCCCCTGCTAAAGCAGATGGATATGTGTCGACAAGATCATAATCCATTGCGTGAGCCATAACTATTACCGAGTTACAGCCTGCAGGAAGTTCATTATCAACGGCTGAAAAAGTTTTAGTATCGACTCTATGGCTATAATGCCACCTTTTATCTACCGATGTGATTCCAACTAAATCTGCTCCAAAAAGTTTTGCTATTTTTTTTATTTCAATTGACTGGTTTGCTATATCTTCAATTAAAACCTTATATGATGAAATCTCAGTATCTGACTCTATTGCTGCTTGAAAACCTTCCCTTAAACCCTTTTCTCCACCGCGATTAGAAATTATATCCGAAATTAACCAAGATGCATTTCGAAGAGCAAAATCTTTTTGGTTAAAACCTTCCCCACGTCTAGGAATAAAATCTGCCCTATAACTATTAAAAAATGCCTCTGTGTCAGGGGATTTAATAGACTCATCCCAGTAAGCTCTGGTGAACATATCATTCATTTGGTTGAACTGACGGAAATTATTAGAAACATCGAAACCAACAAGATCATCACTACTTATGTGATCCTTTCGTTGGTTTTTGATGTCACTTTCAGTTAACAACTGAGGTACCATTTTTGTCATTTTTTCAGCCTTTTACCCTGATAGCTAGCTTGATCAAAAATCTATACTTTTTAAATATAAGTTACAATTTTAGTTTGAATGATAACACAAGTCTCTCTGCAAACAGGTCGCAAGAAATATGACTAGGTAGATAAATTATCTTTTCTAGGAACCGGCGCTCGGTTCAAGTCTGAAGTTATTTTAGATCTATATTCTGTCTCTTGAGACTAATAACTATAAGATGATGATAAGTCCTTTAGGTGATTATTAAGTTTATTAAATAAAGTAAGTTTTATAAATCTTTGGAGTCAATCGCAGCTACATCTTCTATTATCTTTATGAGCTGTGAGGTTAAATTGTGTCCTTTTGAAGTATAAACTCCATCTAGAGCAGCAGTCCCAATTGTAAAGGCTCGAGCACCTGACTTCATTACTTCTATAATTTTTTTCTTACAGTCAATCGATCCTGCTATGATAACAGGTTTATCAGTTACAGACCTTACGGCAGTCATGAGGGAAGGAACGTCTCCTGCAAAGCGATATGCTAATAAATCTAGCCCATGAACTCCCTCATGCCCTGCTAACTTATTTGAGCTTTTTACAATTTCCTCAATCGAACCACTAAGCACACTCGGATGTCCAACTATTTCTCCTGGAAACGGATAATATTTAATCTTTGTCCCTTTGATAATCGAAAGCACAGAATGGACATTAGTGCCACCAAGCAAGTTATCAACACCAATATCTACCGCTGTTTGCGCTGATAACATTTCGCTATCTTTATCTAAAGAAACAACTTCTAAGTAACTCTCAGCCCCATATTTTTTTATTTTCTCATTAAGTATTTTTAATTTTTCAAAAGGAAGACCAATATCTTTAAAACCTATGTGCTTAACACCACAGCTTACTGCTGTTTCAAGATGTTCTTCAGCATCCTTAATAGTTTGGTCATTTCTGGTAAGCATAAAGATAAACTTTAAACTCATAACGTTTTAGCTTTATTTTTTGCTTCCACTAACAGTTTTGCATAATTCATTGCCATTCCAAAGCTAGTTGGGTCAGCAACTCCTTTACCAGCAATATCAAATGCTGTCCCATGATCGGGGCTAGTGCGTACAAATGGTAAACCTAGGGTTATGTTAACACCCTGGTCTAGCCCCATGTACTTAACGGGAATTAAACCTTGATCATGGTATTGAGCAACGACAATATCAAATTTTCCTAACCTCGCTTGCATAAAAACAGTGTCACCCGGCCATGGTCCTGATGCATCGATACCCTCTTTTTTTGCAGCTTCAATAGCAGGTGAAATAGTTTCAATCTCTTCTTTACCAAACAGTCCACCTTCGCCGGCATGAGGATTTAAGCCTGCCACAGCAACACGTGGTTGAGAGAAACCAAGGGCGATCGCTCCTTCATGGGCAAATCGAATTGCCCTCATTTGAGCTTCAAAAGTTGCAGCTTTTATGGCTTCACTTAGCGAACAATGAATTGAGACTAAAACAGTGCGTATATCACCGTTTCCCAGTAACATTGCAACTTGGTCAGCTCCAGAAAACTTAGCCAAAATTTCTGTATGACCAGGGTATTTAATACCAGCTAAGGAGAGAGCCTCTTTGTTAATTGGTGCAGTCACAATAGAGTTCACTTTTCCTTCAAGGGCGTGATTTATACTACTGATTATTGCATCGTATGAGCTTTTTCCACTATGCTCTGAGACCTCACCAAAGCGTGGAAGGTTTTCAAAAAAACTAGTTTGAAAAACCTCTATTATATTCCGATCAAATGTAGCATCTTCAACTGCCTTCAAGGTTTTCACATGTAGATTAACTGACGTAACTTCTATGGCCCTCTGCATAACTCTGGGACAACCAAACACAATGTTTCTTGAGCCAGGCGGTTGGTTTGATAGGGTCTTAACTATAATTTCAGGTCCAACCCCAGATGGATCACCCATTGTAATTGAAGTAGGCCCTAATAAGTATGTCATCAACTATCCTCTATAAAGAAATTTAGCATGAAGAGGTGCGAAGTCCTATTTATTAATTTTAAACTTATTATACCAATAATAAAGACACAAGAACTAGAAAATTAGTATAGACTTTAACTAATCTACAGAGTGTACTCTACCTGTTTACTTTTCAAAAGTTAATTTGCAATTCAAATGTAACAGACTAATGAAAGTATCACTGAAGATTGGAGAAATTATGTCATACTTCCCCAAAGCTGGCTCTGATTGGAAGAGCTTTTCTACATCAAATAGTAAAATCGATGTTTTATCCTTAAAACGTGATATTGAGCTGGCTGATACATACGAGTCTCAATGGCCATACGATCTAACTGCTGCAGGAAGTGTACCTGGTCTAACGGATATTGAAGAAGCTCCACACAACCAAGCTCTCGGCCCCTACACACCCCGCGGTCATAATAATGGCTGTATTCTTAAGGGAGGTAGGGTGGTATTCCATTGGGGCGAAGTTGACCGTATGGACATGACTTTTAGCATTGCTAAAAGTTATCTTGCCCTCTTAACAGGTATAGCTATCGAAGATGGTTTAATTTCTGATATTGATGCCCTAGTTGGTAATACAGTTAAGTCTGGTGAATTTGATTCCATGCAAAATAGAAGTATCACATGGCGTCACTTACTAGAGCAAACTAGTGAGTGGGAGGGAACGCTTTGGGGAAAGCCAGATCTAATAGATCGAAATCGACAACTTGGGCCCAACGCCGATAACTCTCGCAAGGGTTTGTACCGCAAACTTCAAACCCCTGGTAGCTTTTACGAATATAACGATGTCCGCGTAAATTTACTGGCACTATCACTTTTATATACATTCCGGCGTCCACTACCAGAAGTTCTTAAAGAACGTGTGATGGATCCTATTGGAGCATCCGAGCATTGGATATGGGAAGGGTATCACAACTCATTTGTAGAGATTGACGGTAGAACTATGCAATCTGTTCCTGGTGGAACGCATTGGGGCGGTGGGATTCAAATTAGTACTATGGATCACGCACGTGTGGCATTATTAGTGCGTAACCATGGTGTTTGGAATGACAAGCGTATTTTACCTGAAAAATGGTGTGTTAACCTACGCACACCATCCAAGCTCAATCCTAATTACGGATTGCTTTGGTGGATAAATACTAGTCAGGTCCAATGGCCAGGATGTTCAGAGGCATCTTATGGTGCTATTGGCGCAGGAACGAACATTATTTGGATCGACCCTGATGACGACCTAATCGTAGTAGCTCGCTGGATAAATGATAAAAAAGTCGCTCAGCTTCTTAGTACTATTGTTCAAGCCCAGAAATGAATCTTGGGCCTGAACATTTTTTAAAAGCTATGAAATCTCAAAACGATCAAGGTTCATTACTTTGTCCCAAGCAGAAACAAAATCACGTACAAATAATTGCTTAGCGTCATCACTGGCATAAACCTCTGCAATGGCTCTCAATTGAGAATTCGAACCAAAAACCAGATCAACAGCTGTACCTGTCCATTTCACATCACCTGTTGCTCGGTCAGTTCCTTCATATGCACCTTCTGAAAGAGAGGAAACTTTCCACTCAGTTGACAAATCAATAAGGTTTACAAAAAAATCATTACACAATGTTTCAGATTTTGATGTTAATACCCCATGTTTTGTCCCATCAGAATTTGTATTAAGAACTCGCATTCCACCAATAAGAACAGTCAATTCTGGAGCTGTCAAAGTTAACATGTGCGCTCTATCAATCAACGATTCTCCTACTGACCTACCATGATTGTTGCCAAGAAAGTTTCTAAATCCATCGGCCGTGGGCTCAAGAACCGCAAAAGATTCTACGTCAGTTTGTTGTTGAGACGCATCTGTTCTTCCTGGGATAAAAGGAACTTCGAAGTCTTGACCTGCATTTTTTATAGCTTTTTCAACTCCGGCGCAGCCAGCGAGAACAATAATATCTGCTAAAGAAACAGACTTATTTCCAGTTTGACTAATATTGAATTCACTCTGAATAGTTTTAAGAATTGATAGCACGCTAGAGAGTTCTTTTGGATTATTTACTTCCCAATTCTTTTGCGGTTCCAGTTGGATGCGAGCACCGTTAGCCCCTCCACGTTTATCGGTACCACGAAATGTAGATGCAGACGCCCATGCCGTTTGAACTAATTGGCTTACAGACAATTCTGAACTTACTATCTTAGACTTTAGTAATGTTATATCGGTAGCTGTAATAAGTTCATGAGTAACCTCTGGAACGGGATCTTGCCATAAGTATGGCTCTGCGGGCACTAATGATCCAAGACCTCTAGAGTAAGGTCCCATGTCACGATGAGTTAACTTAAACCACGCCGTCGCAAACACTCTCGCAAGTTCATCTGGGTTTTCATGGAATCTTTTTGAAATTGGGGCATATATTGGATCTTCTCTCAATGCCAAATCAGATGTAAACATAACAGGAGCGTGGGTCCTAGAGGGATCGTGGGCATCTGGCACAGTACCTGAAGCTGAGGATTCTTTTGGCTTCCACTGAGTTGCGCCAGCCGGACTCTTAGTTTTCTCCCACTCGTAACCAAACAGGTTATCAAAATAATTATTATCCCATTTAATTGGATTAGTAGTCCAAGCTCCCTCTAAACCACTTCCAATTGCATGAGCACCTTTACCACTTTCAAAACTATTTTTCCAACCTAGACCTTGCAATTCTAAGGTAGCCCCCTCGGGTTCAGGTCCAACATATTTATCAGGATCGGCAGCTCCATGAGCCTTCCCAAAAGTGTGGCCACCAGCAACCAATGCAACTGTTTCTTCATCATTCATAGCCATTCTGGCAAAAGTTTCGCGAATATCACGAGCTGATGCAAGCGGGTCTGGATTACCATTTGGTCCTTCTGGGTTAACATAGATCAAGCCCATTTGCACCGCACCAAGTGGTTTATCAAGATCACGGTCTCCAGTATAACGCTCATCTGCAAGCCACTCCCCTTCTGGGCCCCAATAAATATCCTCTTCTGGTTCCCAAACGTCTTCACGTCCTCCTGCGAAACCAACGGTTTCTAATCCCATCGATTCTAAAGCACAATTTCCAGTTAGAATAAAAAGATCAGCCCAGGAGATTTTTTGGCCATACTTTTGTTTGATTGGCCAAAGTAATTGACGCGCCTTATCAAGGTTTACATTGTCTGGCCAACTATTAAGTGGCGCAAAACGAAGGGTTCCCGCCCCTGCACCACCTCTACCGTCTCCTATACGATAAGTACCAGCGCTATGCCAAGCCATCCGAATAAAAAAGGGGCCATAGTGACCATAATCAGCCGGCCACCACTCCTGAGAGTCAGTCATTAATGCGTATAAATCACTTTTTACAGAATCTAAATCAAGGTTTTTAAATTCAGATGCATAGTCAAAATCCTTTCCCATAGGATTAGAGAGATCAGAGTTTTGGTGTAACATTTTAATGTTCAGTTGGTTAGGCCACCAATCTTTATTTGACATGATATCTGCATTTTCTACTCTTCTTACTCCACCCATAACTGGGCACTTATTTTCGGTGTTCATTAGTCTCTCCGTTCCTTTTATTAAATCTACTAATCGTGGGTAGGATGTCATCAACCTTCAAGAAATACTAGAAAAGCTCAGCGACCAGGTCAAGTACTTTAGAACAATTCTAAGTTATTAGATCTGAAAATTCTAAAAATCCTCAGGCCTCGGATAGGCAACCTAGCAGAGATCTAGTTTCCAAATTCATTTATAATAAAATGGTGCGCGCTTTTAGAGGTTTTCTTTATGACAAAAACACTACCTAACAAAGCAATTAATCACATCCTATGGAAGATTTTAACTAACTACACCTTCAACAAAATACTACAAATGTTTCAGTTTTTGCGGTAAATAAAGTAACCTTAGCGACAGTAGAAGCTGCAACAATCTAAGATAAAAATAGTCCCTAAAAAGCAAAAAACGCTAACCCTTGGAGTTAGCGTTGCTTTACTTGGTTGCGGGAGCGCACAACCCACGATGTCGCAAAGTAGTTCGGTAAAAGTCAGCCGCAAGTGCTGTCAGACTAACTCTAACGCCTCTCAAGGTTCCTAGAAAGAACACTTCTACGTCGCACATAATTGATGCCAATCGATCAGACTAGCAGCAATGTTGAATCTGAACTTTCTTCACAATCAATCAACGAACGCCTTTTCACAAATGTATTCTGCTGCCTCAGAATTTGCCCCTTCCCGCAAGCCAAACTTCTCTAAAATCACTTTTAAATCGGTGTTGAACCGTATCGAACCGCAAACCATGGCTCGATCTTCCTCGGCCGATATTGTGGGTATATCCAGATCTTTAAAGATCTCACCATTATTCAACAAATCCGTAATTCGACCCATTTTCGAACTTTCTTCACGGGTGGTTCTTTGTATCGGCGCGAAATTCCGGTGAGATCAACGCAAAATATGGACCCGACCCCGGCCTAAAAATCTATTCCTTCCTGTCTGGCCAATACGGTTCGTTCCATTCAAGCGTAATCGAGGCCACCTCGGGGGAAGCTCCGTTTGTTCTGGATGGTCTGGGAATGCAGCTCAGTACAATCCACTGACCCACTACGTA
>Ga0114996_10007574_pt1 | contig 12255 bp, 9 predicted proteins | sample ArcticOcean_MG_C_4_FD_87039 | JGI IMG/M metagenome (GOLD analysis project Ga0114996, IMG submission 87039) | Marine microbial communities from western Arctic Ocean - ArcticOcean_MG_CB4_134 | ecosystem: Environmental > Aquatic > Marine > Oceanic | place: Arctic Ocean: Canada Basin | collected... | reverse complement strand
GTTGAACCGTGAACCAAGGGCATAGCCCGCTCCACCTAAAACTTAAAACTGTGCGCCAGCACTCTTCTCGTTTGGATTTTCCATCCCGTTTCCCGCTTCACGTTGCTTTTGCGCGGCCTCACTCGCCTTTCGGCTCCATTCATCGAACTCGGGCGTCGTCGCACTGTCGTGGAGAGTTGCCCGTTTTTTGTAAGGCACATAATTCCCAAGATGCCAGAGCGTGTTTCGATAGAGCGCAAAATCACCAGCTTCCAAATGCAGTTGCACGGAGCCGGGCATGCTACGACAGTATTCCAGGCATACGCGCTCCCGTTCTTCTACGGTCTTGTCCTTGAGATCTAGTCCAGCTATCGGTCGATCGGGAAACAATTTCGCCTCACGCGGCAAGTCTCTCCGCAGATGGCTGCCGGCGACGAACCAGGTGCAACTGTCTTCATACAAGGCGCAATTAATCTGGTTGAACATATTAATATCATCAAAAACCTCATCCCACATCGAAAGCGGCAATCCCGGTATATTATCGCGCCAATCCCGGTGCCACTCAGTGCAATACGGCATCTCCGCAGGTTCAAAAAGCACACCGAAGTGATTCCGGCTCCCGTGTCGATGGCGTGGTGTCAGGACTCCGGCGATGGCATCGACGAGCGCTGGCAATTCGGCGTAGTCAATGAACGGTTGCTGGTCCAGGTCGTAATTGGCGACGGGCTGTAGTCGCTGTGTTTGAGGGCCTCCTTTTTCGCGGGCGATTTTTCGCGCTTTGTCGGTAACAGCGCGAAGGTCTCGAATCAGCGATGGCGGTAGAATTTTTCTGAAAATCGTGGAGCCAAGGGTGTGATATTCCTCGATGTGTTCGTCAGATAATTTGAATGGCATCTGCTATCTCCTAAATTGATTACTGTTGTGAAATTCAATTAGGGCTCCTGTCGATCTTTTTGTAAAATAGTTTTCCGGAATATCCGCAACTTGTCACGCCATCTTGTCAGGCCATAGCCTTGGCGACGGCGGATCCGACATCCGCAATTAAAGGATCCCGATTATTTTTTACGTCCAACTAATGAAGTCGAGTTGACAATATTCAGGGAATGCTCAGTGTTTACATCATTACTTTTAGAGGATTCTTCATCCTTGCACACAGAACAAATTAATAAAAATTCAGAACATGATTAGCGAGAACATGGATAACATAAGCAAGTGCCCGGTTATGGGCGGGTCTCATCAACACACGGCGGTCGGGAGCACAGCGAACCAACACTGGTGGCCGAACCAATTGAATTTGAAGGTTCTTCACCAGAACTCCCCCCTGTCAGATCCTATGGGCAAGGAATTCAACTACGCTGAGGAGTTTAAAACAATTGACCTCGATGCGCTGAAGAAGGACATCGGAACGGTCATGACGACCTCGCAGGACTGGTGGCCGGCCGACTATGGCCACTATGGTCCGCTCTTTATTCGCATGGCGTGGCACAGTGCAGGTACCTACCGCATTCACGACGGCCGCGGCGGCGGCGGCTCTGGCACGCTCCGTTTTGCACCCCTCAACAGTTGGCCCGACAACGTGAGTCTCGACAAGGCGCGCCGATTGCTCTGGCCGATCAAGCAGAAGTACGGCCGTAAACTCTCATGGGCCGACCTGATGATTTTCACCGGTAACTGTGCCCTGGAGTCGATGGGATTCAAGACGCTCGGTTTCGGCGGTGGTCGTGAGGATGTCTGGGAGCCCGAAGAGGATATTTACTGGGGTTCTGAGACCGAGTGGCTTGGCGACGAGCGCTACACGGGCGAACGGGATCTTGAGAATCCCCTCGGCGCCGTGCAAATGGGCCTGATCTACGTCAATCCACAGGGGCCGAACGGCAATTCGAGTGCAATCGATGCCGCCCATGACATTCGCGAGACCTTCGCTCGTATGGCGATGAACGACGAGGAGACGGTTGCGCTAATCGCCGGTGGACACACTTTCGGCAAAGCACACGGTGCTGCCGATCCGGATGAGTACGTCGGTCCCGAACCCGAGGGTGCCGGTCTCGATGAGCAAGGCCTCGGCTGGAAGAACACCTACGGCAGCGGTAATGCAGGCGATACGATCACCAGCGGACTGGAGGGCGCATGGACCTCGACCCCAATCCAGTGGGACAACAGCTATTTCGACAACCTGTTCGGATACGACTGGGATCTGGTGAAGAGCCCCGCCGGCGCTTCTCAGTGGATTCCGACCGACCCAGCCGCAGGGGACGCTGTGCCAGACGCTCACGATTCGTCGAAGAAGCACGCCCCCATTATGTTCACGACAGACCTCTCACTGAGGATGGACCCGACCTACGCGCCGATTTCGAAACGCTTTCATGAAAACCCGTCCGAGTTTGCTGATGCCTTTGCCAAGGCGTGGTACAAACTGACACACCGCGACATGGGGCCACGCACACGGTGTATCGGCTCGCTGGTTCCTGCCGAGCCGCAGTTGTGGCAAGATCCCTTACCCGAGGTCGATCATGAATTGATCGGGGACCAAGATATCGCTGATCTCAAGGACAAGGTCCTCGCCTCCGGACTTTCCGTTTCCCAACTGGTTTCGACCGCCTGGGCCTCGGCAGCCTCATATCGTGGCACCGACAAGCGCGGTGGAGCAAATGGAGCGCGTATCCAACTTGCGCCGCAAAAGGATTGGGAAGTCAACCAACCCGCCGAGCTCGCAAAGGTACTGCCGACCCTGGGTAAGATTCAAACGGATTTCAACAGCTCTCAATCCGGTGGAAAGAAAGTCTCGCTCGCTGACATCATCGTTCTGGGCGGGTGCGCCGCTGTCGAATCCGCTGCGAAGAAAGCCGGGCACGACGTGCAGGTTCCCTTCTCGCCGGGACGCACAGACGCGTTGCAGGAGCAAACTGATGTCGACTCTTTCGCCGTGCTCGAACCGACCGCAGACGGATTTCGCAATTACTTCGGAAACGGACACAAGAGGTCGTCCGAGGAGCTGCTCGTGAATCGGGCCCATCTGCTGACACTGACCGCTCCCGAGATGACGGTACTCGTCGGTGGCATGCGCGTCCTGAATGCAAATGTCGGACAATCCGAGCTCGGTGTCTTCACCAAGAAGCCCGAGACGCTGACCAATGATTTCTTCGTGAACCTGCTCGACAATAACACCAAGTGGGAGAAGTCCTCCAAGTGTGAGCACTTTTTCGAGGGTAGCGATCAAGGGACTGGCGACACCAAGTGGGTCGGCACAGCAGCCGACCTCGTCTTCGGTTCGAACTCCCAGCTCCGGGCCATTGCAGAAGTCTACGCATGTGAAGACTCGCAGCAGGTTTTTGTGAATGACTTCGTGGCCGCCTGGAACAAGGTCATGAATCTCGATCGCTTCGACCTGGCCTGATTAGATTACGGCGAGGTGCACGTAACGGTTATTACCTGTTACGTTCACCATGCCGAGATCGTTAGTCAGTACCCTAGCTCATAGGGGTCATCCTTCCTGTTTTAATATTGGAAGGGATTCCGGTGAACAGTAAACAGTGAGAAAGCACTGACAATCTGTTAGCTATAGGTTGATAGGTGGAACGGGCTGTCCCCAGCACGTTTGAAGTTTTAGTTTATAGGTGGTAAATTACTTTTCCTGAACCGCTGAACCCCGAACCCTGTCCCCCGGTCGCAGCCCTATTCGGCCTTCATATTAATATCAGGGCCCCTGATACAATTCAGGGGATTGGCGGGAATTTTCCAATCGGGGAAATCGCGCTTAAATGCCTGGAGCAATCTTTCTTCATCGTTCGGCAGAAAATATATTTTACTGCGCGATAGCGAGGTATTGGTGGAGGGATTATAAGATTCGCTGATCTGGGGTACCGTATGAAGGCAATCGATCCATGCTTGGTTTAAGACACCGCATTGCGGATGGGCCCAGGCAACGAGATAGTTGTTATCTCTGGAAATACAGCCAATTATTGGTAACACTGGCCGGTCGGTACTTCGACCAAGCCGCTGTCCAGGTTCCTGGCCGGGATGTTTTCTCCATGTGGGAAAGTAATCTTGTGTCCAGGTGAGGGGAGCGTTCGCTCTTTTGGCGAGTAAATCATTACCATAGCGTTTTGCGGGCAACCTTCTTGTATCTTTCATGCAAGTTAAACCGCGATCCAGGAAAACGAAACACCGAGCGACGAAATCTGTAACGAAATTTTCGGGATCTCCTCGATGGCAAAAATTGTCGGCCCGTTTCAATTGCCAGCAGGGTTCCAAATATTCGACTTGCTGAACACTTTCTTTATCCGGGCCGCTTACTTCCACCGTGAATTCCGCTCCGTCTTCTGCCGGATTGATAATTGTTTTTATTGTTGTCTCCGCTAAATGATGAGTAAGGACCAATCGATTATTCTCTAACTGATGGTCACTGGCTTTCCAGACCGGTCCTTCATAGCACCAGATCTGACAATGAGAACCCGGTACAGCGAGAGATTCTAAATCAACATAAGATTGCCGTGATTTTTCATCCGCTAATGGCCCTTGGACACCTTCTTCCTGATAATCAATTGTTATAGGCTCTTTCATTATTGATTCCTTTTGGGTTTTAAGGGGTCACTTTTGGAATTTTGAACTTCGAATTTAAGCCTACTCTGAAAGTAGCGTATTAGGAAGCTAAGAAACACTTTGTTAGGATAGTTGACATTTGTCAACAATCGGATAAATTTAATGGTAGAAAAAAGACATCCAAACAAAGAAATCCGATTAGCAATTGAGTATGCACTTACAAATGGTTGGAGAATTATAGATGCGAGGCATTCCTCACATGCTTGGGGAAGACTTTAATGTAAAGAGGAAAGCAGAGAAGGTTGTAAAATGTCCATTTGGTCGACACCTAAAGATCCTGTAAAACACGCCGAACAAATTTGTCGAAATGTAAATAAATGCCCGCACCAATTACAGAAAGAAAAATGAATTCAAAAACAAGAAATTATAATTTCGTGTTAGTTCTGTCCGGTGTTGTTGAACCTACTGCTGAAATTGAAGATGCACTATTCGAATCTGGTTGCGATGATGCGACACTTTTATTCCGAAATCAGACTGCATATTTAGATTTCGATCGAAAAGCTGTGGATCTTGAAAGAGCAATCCTTTCTGCAATTAAGAATGTTGAATCAACGAATGCAGGTTTAAAAGTTGTGAGTGTTGAGCCGGGTGATATTGTTAACGCATCAGAAATTGCAAGAAGAGCTGAGTTAACTAGAGAATACATCAGGCTACTGGTAAGTGGAGAACGAGGTGAAGGAGATTTCCCAATTGTTCAATCAGGTATCGCGAGCAACCTTTTGGTATGGAGTTGGGCTGAAACCTCACGTTGGCTGTATGAACGGAAGAAAATTGACGACGAAAATATTGTAGAAGTCGCTGAATTCATAAGAGATTTAAATGCCGCTCTTGAAGTTCGAGAACATAAAGATCTTGCCACTCGTCGTAACAGGTTACTTCGAAAACTTCGTGAATCTCCCGTAAGTTAAGAGACGAACGGGAAGATTGGGGAGGAAATCAGTGAACAGTGAACGGTGATTCAATTGCGCGGTGTCGAGCTTCGCTCTCGGTAGCGGATGTCGGAATGCGGAGAGATAGCCACAAGAGGCACTACCGAGCGCAGCGACATCTCCCAATAGCACCAGCCGTCGCCAAGGCTATGGCCGGCAGGCAAGAAAGAATTTAACAGGAAGATCCAGTCGTCGAGAGCTATGGCGTGACAAGCCGGGAAGTTCGGGGAGAAAAGAAATTTGTAACTCAGGAAATATCCGGCGTCCCGCCACCGTGGGACTTTTTCAATGAAACACCGCGAGTCATCTGAGCTTTGTTCTTTTTTAAAAGCTATTTTATCTTTTTTTGTGCCTCTTGTGGCCAACTCTTCTTTTATTCCCTGATCTGAGTTTAGTCGAAGGTAACCTTCAACCTTTTGACTTCCCCTTTGTCTCCCTTTTCATAATTCTTAATTCCTAATTCAATCCGACATCCGCAATCGCAAATCGCCAATCCGCAATCGAGAAGGTTCTTATGAAAATCACACAGATTGAAACGATCAGGATCGACTCCCAGCCGCAGATCATCTGGGTGCAGATTCATACCGACACCGGGCTGATAGGTCTTGGAGAGACTTTTTATGCGCCGCATGTCGTGGAGTCTGCCGTCCACGATTGGTTCGGCCCGTTGCTTATTGGCCGGGACCCGGCTGCGATCGAGCGTCACTGGGAGGCGATGTTCCGTCTCTCTGACCATGCCGGTTATGGCGGCGCCGAGATGCGGGCGATATCAGCGCTCGACATGGCGCTTTGGGATATCAAAGGGCAGGCAGTCGATCTCCCGATCTACGAATTACTGGGCGGCGCGGTGCGGAAAAAAATTCGCGCTTACGCTAACGACATTCCCTATGAGGGTGCGGGCGAGAAAGCGAAGTATTACCGGGACCAGGGTTTCACCGCGATGAAGGGCGGCCCCACGATCGCCCTTGCCCAGGCCACCGATGGGCAGTCGCTTACACCAAAAGAACTGGATATGGCCTTGAAGCCGATCCGGGACATACGCGATGCCGTAGGTATGGACATGGAGATCGCGAACGACGGTCACGGCAAGTGGACGCTCCCCGTGGCCATTCGCATTGCCCAGGCGATGGAGCCTTACGAGATGATGTGGCAGGAAGACCTCATGCCGCTGTGGAATCCGGATGCCCTGGCAAGACTGCAAGCGGCGACGAAGACCCCGATCTGTATCTCCGAGCGCCTCTTGACGCGCTGGCAGTTGCGTCACTTTATCGAGAACGGATCGGCCCGCATCGTGATGCCTGATCTCATCTGGACAGGAGGTATTTCTGAAACTTTTAAAATCGCGATCCTGGCCTCCGCACACCAGGTACCCATCGCTCCGCACGACGCGACCGGGCCGGTGAACATCTTTGCCTGTGCGCACATTTTGATGAACGCGCCAAACGGGATGATCATGGAACATGTACCGCCTTATTACAAAGGTTGGTACAACGAGGTGGTCGACCCCAACGTAGACATCCACGACGGTTTTCTCCATGCGCCCGAGCTACCCGGTATCGGAACCCGTCTGAAAGCGGGTATTCGCGAACGCTCAGACGCCCACGTGCGTGTCAGTGACACCCCCGGCAAGAGCGTCGTCGATCATTACGGCCCTTACGCAGCCAGGTCCGCAGCGAACCAGGCCGTTGTCGATGAAATGGAAATCGAGCGGGGGCCGCAATGAGGCGCGCGAAAACGCGCCGTCGAAAGTCGAAGGTCGAAAGTCGAAGGCGGGGGATGGCGCTGACGCGCGTGTTGAGTGTTAGCCGCCGTCGTTCCGCTTCAGCCGTCGCCAAGGCTATGGCGTGACAAGATGGCGTGCCAAGTGTGTTTGGCTAGATGTATCGCTATCGAAATCGCTATCGAAATCGGGTATCGAGTGTCAGGTGGCGGGGAGGGGAATCAGTGAACAGTGAACGGTGAACAGTGGGAAGAGCGCTTACGCGTTACTGGATTTTTTTATTGTCATTGCGAGGAGCAACGTGACGAAGCTACCGAGGGCAAAGCCCGACATCTTCCATTCCAGGGGGCTGACAATACGGGTCCGACTTCCCCTGGAGTGGAAGATGTCGCTGCGCTCGGTAGCCACGGCTGGCAAGCAGCCACGTGATGACAAAAAGAAACAATCCGTACCGAGGGCAAAGCCCGACATCTTACAATCGGAAATCGCCACTCGATCTCACCTGGGAAATTCATCAAAAGGATAAATCGGTCGTGGTAGGTTTTTCCAGTTAAACTGATTTAGATTCGACATCGTCGCCCCGGGGGTGTTCGCGCGAATGACCTCAGAGATATACTCTTGAAAACACTGCCAGTTGCTCGCTGTTTTAACGACCACCATTTTCGCGTCGCCCGGATTTAATCCGAAGTGCTCGTATACGATGGGATGATTTCCGCCAATTCCACATTCTTCACTGACAACGATTTTGATACTCCCCACTTCTAAAAGGACGGCGCGACCCATATCAAACGAAAGAGCCATCGCTTCGTTTGCGGCTTTTTTTCCAGCATCAGGTGAGCGCGGTGTTTGGGTAATGACACCCCCGCCGATGCGAGAAACTTTCGCCGTAATTTCCACCGGCTGACAAAAGTTTGAGTCGAGTTTCCCCCCTATCATTACCGTGATTGTTTCACCGACCCCGGCTTTTATAGCTTGTTTGACAACTTCTGCATCAACCATCGGCACCAGCGCAGGTTCAGTGATTTGTTGCGTGAGCATTTCTTTTAAAATACAATTACTGTCACCCGTCGCCCCGCCGTAAACGCTGTCTCCCGTATCGGACAAAACGACCAACCCTCGATCCGCTTTTACCGCCCGTTTTACAGCCTCTGCGACAGGAATACTGTCGAGTTTCCAAAAGTCTTCTCTCAGTTCCCAGGCTTTATCCGCTAATTCTTCGGCTAGACGCTGAGCTAAGGGGAGATCATTATCGGTCACCACCATTGCCGCCCAGCCGCCTTCCGGGACATCCAGCCAGGGCTGCATGGGAGTAGTCGATGCTGATACCACTCCGGGTCGGGTCTCCATTTCACGTGCGAGATCAAACCAAATCTTCATTGGTCCCTTTGATGTTAAATACTGCTCCTGGTGTGTGATAAGTGGAATCTTCTTCCACGCCATGGTTGGTTTGATTTTTCCTTGAAGGGTGGAAAATAACATGCGCCCAACCTCTCTCCCGGTATCATATAAATCATGCGGTTGGGTGCGATGCGCCACCAGACCATCGACCTTATCAATCATCAGCTGGGTGACGTTAGCGTGATGATCAAGAGAGATAACTAAGGGTATTTCATCTCAAATTATTTCTCTTACTTTATTTAACAGATAACCCTCTGAATCGGGGGCATTTTCTGCTTCGCCGGCCCCGTGCAAACAAAAGTACATCGCATCTATCGGTTGAATAGCTTTTAACCCCGCGGTAATCTTTTCCTCGAAATAGGAAAGCGCATCAGCTGTAATCGGGCCACTCGCCCCTCCCGATCCGTAGATGATGGGCAGCGGAGTCCAGTCGACTGTCGACTCTTTCGCCGCATCCATAAATCCCTGAAGATGTCCACTATAACATTTCTCCATGATTTCATCACCCTCATAGAGACCGCGCAGTTTGAATGTATCTAAAGTAGTGCGAACAGGGCTGAAGCTGCTCGTCTCTTGCATGTAAAATGCTATCGCAATTCTCATCGGGTTTTCACTCACTGCTGTCACAAAGCCTTCCCTCAATATCCTTTTTGGCAATAATTAAATAAACGACTGTGATAAATGGGGTCAGGCTTAATTGGAAATCGCAAATCGACGTTCGACAATTGATAAGGTCCCTTTTGGCATTTCCAATCCGCTCCCGAGGGCGTAGCCCGACATCTTCCATTCCGATATCCCAAATCCGCAATTGATAGGCCCCTTTGTAGTTCCATCCCTTTTTGAATGCCTTCCTCTTAAAACTTCTTTAATGCTTACTCGTATTTTTGCATCTATGCTTAACTTGCTTTGGGGTGCACCTCGGTGCTCGAGAGTTCGGGTACGATATTGAATAGAGGTAAGCCATTGCGAAAATTGTTCAGATTTTTGAGAAAAATATCGCACATGCGCACCCCGTAGTTTGTCGCGATACACGCGATGTGCGGGGTTATAATTACGTTATCCAGGTCCCATAGAGGACTATCCGGCGGTAATGGTTCTTCACGAAATACGTCCAATCCCGCACCTGCGAGGTGACCATTTTTCAGGGCCTCGATTAATTCATGTTCTACTATCACCGTACCACGCGAAGAATTGTAGAGATAGGCGCCCGGTTTCATCGCATCGAGGAACCGATTGTCGACGAGGTCTTGGGTTGTAGGTCCTCCGATGACTGCCAGGACGACGTGGTCCGCCTCGCCGAGAGCGTCGTAGAGCTCGTCGGTGGTATACAGTTTTTCGACCCAATCGGGGGTTTTTATACCCTCTAAGTCAACCGCGATTACACGCATCTGAAGACCGGAACACACCCGCGCGATTTGAGATCCGGTACTGCCGATACCTACGACACAGACGGTCGATCCATTTAATTCTCCGTAGAAAAATTCCTCGCCGTTCCAGATAGTACGGTTGAACTGCCGATTCTGTTTTCCCTGCATATGCAGTAAAATTTTTCGGCTGAAAAAGAGCATCATCGAGAGGGTGTTTTCCGCAATGCCGATGGGTGCCGCGCCCTTGAGGTTGCACAGGGTAAAGTTGGGACGCGACTCAATTCCGTGACCGAAGTAACCATCAAATCCCGCGCTGCCGAGTTGCAGTACACGCACGGGGGTTCCTTCCAACCATTCCGCCTTAGGATTGCCAACGACAAAATCCGCGCACTCAAGGTGAGTGCGATATTCTGCTTCAGGGATTTGGTGATCAATAATTTTCAGCTCGGCCCAGCCGGAGGCGGCATCTTTGAGCTGACTTAACAGTGCTTCCTTTAAATACGGCAATGCGTAGAGAATTTGAGAGGACATTAATTAATATAGAACGGTAATTGATTTACTATCAAAAAAAATTAATACATTTGATAAAATTTTTTCTATCACGTTGGACCCCTTTTGACTTTTACAATCCGAAATCCGAAATTGACTGGCCCCTTTCGACTTTCCCTTAATTTTGATATGTGACTGGCACTAGATACTTAACAAAACCTGACCTTTTTTGAATTTCTTAAAAATTGCAAAACACAAATCACAAATTTCAAATAAAATCCAAATTACAATTACAAAATAACGAAACTGTCTTTTCATTTATTATATAAATTGGAATTTATTTGTGATTTGGTAATTGATGTTTGGTGCTCGGTCAGGAGTCAGGAAAAAACAGTTGACGCCGTTAGGATCAATCCTCCTATCTCCGCCATTTTTATAAGTAATTTGTATTAAAGTATTTATAATTTTATAAGTATGTGTAAATAGGCCAAATTACAATAAAAGTTACAATAGAACCACCGAAGTCCGACGATGACGCAGATTGAAACTTTACCAAATAAATAAAAACCCCTCGCCTTCTAATTAAGCGGGTGACTATAAATTATCTTGGTAATTGCAATCAATCAGCTGGCATTAAGGTAACAGGTTTCGCAGGCTCTTGAGCTACAGTAACCGGCTGTCCTACGGTTTCCAACTCACCGAAGTTTTGTATCAATACGTTTATGGTTTCCGTGCCTCTCTTCTCCATGTCGATTGATTTAAGTTTTGGAGCCATGTAGTTAAGCAGCTCTTTGTGGATATTAACCTTCACATCAAGCGGCACCATGGGATCGTCAGACTGAGCGATATCGATCAGCTCCTTAATTGGATCATAGTTCTTCTCTTTGCACAGCCTAGCTATGTCCGCTCGGACTCCACCTAATGTGTTAGTCGAACCTTTGGGTCTACCCGATCCTGGTCTATAACCTCCTCTTGTCATGCCTGATTATAGGCTATGATTAATTGATTTAAAAGGAAATTAGATCGATGAAATCAAAAGGAAACAGTGAGAGAGAAAGAGTCATTTTAATAAAGTTTTCGCTGATTGGTGTTCAAAACCTGCGCCTACCCCCCGGGGGGAGGGGGGGGATTGGGTCGATTTGGACTATGTAGGGGTCGGTGTCTCTGTGGAAAACGATTTTTGAAAGTTAATAAGAAGTACTAATCATGGTTAAAATGGAGTAAACATTCCGGTGTCTACCGATGACGCCATGACGGCCTTTTCGCCATACTTATATATATATATATATTACCTTTTTTCTCTATAAGGGTGTAAATATGGTGTCATAGCGTCACAAAAGGTAAGGGTATGTAGTGTGGCTTGTGGATATTATGTTCCCGACAGACCTCTTTGCATCCTTTTGATACTAGCAACCTACAAAAATATGGCGATGACCTTGATCGATGAGTATACGCGTAAATGTTTACGCATCCGGGTAGCTCGACAGCTCACCTCAACCGATGTCCTCTCGGTACTCAGCGAAACCATCGATGAAGAGGGAGTTCCCAGCTATATCCGCAGTGATAATGGCAGTGAGTGTTTGAACCGTGAAGTGTTGCTCAGCGTGGCTGAAGCGCAAGTTCTAATAGAACAATGGCGTCAGACCTATAACAATGAACATCCCCACAGTCGATTAAGCTTTAAAAGCCCACAAGAGTTTGTCAGATTCCTTTCCGCTCTTGGCTGCGTTCGGGCTACGTCCTCACTTCGCCAAAATCTCTCATATACATCAAT
>Ga0114996_10007572_pt1 | contig 12257 bp, 10 predicted proteins | sample ArcticOcean_MG_C_4_FD_87039 | JGI IMG/M metagenome (GOLD analysis project Ga0114996, IMG submission 87039) | Marine microbial communities from western Arctic Ocean - ArcticOcean_MG_CB4_134 | ecosystem: Environmental > Aquatic > Marine > Oceanic | place: Arctic Ocean: Canada Basin | collected... | reverse complement strand
TCTTGGCGATAGTTGCGACCCGCTAAAGCGGTTAGGTGCTGGCCCATTGATTTGGAGAGATTTTGGTAAGCGTTTTCTTCTTCCTCAGTATTCTGTGCTTTAGCTAAATCTAAAAAAAATTTGGAAGCTTTGGCATCGATCACCATTACAGTGTTATCAGGCAACACAACAATTGCATCTGGTCGCAACCGGCTTCCCTCGATTTGTGCCTGAACGAAAAAATCACGATTTTTCACCAAGCCAAAGGATTTGAGGGTGTTTTCTAGTCCGATTTCCGCATAATTTACTGCGCCTACCGGTGAGGATAGAGCGTTCCAAACCGTATCCACAGCCTCTCTGCCTTCGTTAACTTGACTATGCAGCACCGTCACAACATTTGAGACAGTTTCCATTTTGCTCATCAATTCTTTGGTTGTTTTTTCAACGTGTGCTTCGGACTGCTTCTTCGCGGCATTATTCTCCCGCTTGAAGTCCGCTAACAATTTGTTGGAAACATTGTTCGCACTTGACGCCGCCGCCGCATTAACAGCATTAATTGTCTCTACCTTTGTCTTTTCCCAGTCCGTAATGCGTGCCCGCATATCTGTAACTTCTTGGGCGCGAGCCGCAGAAGCTTGCTCAGCATCCGCTTGCTTTTCGCGGGCGGCATCGCTTGCGACAATTGCTGCGTTCTTCTCTAACTCAATTTCTACATTCCGTTTTTCAGCCGCTTCCAAACGCGTTTCAGCAGTCACCCGATCCCTGATCCACTGGTTGACGGTGGTATTCATCTCTTCGATTTTATCGGCTTGGGAGGCTAATTTTTCCGACAAATCCTTATTTTCAATTTCAATTTTCTTGCGCGCATAATGTGCGCCTCGTTCACGGAACAAAAAATACCCGGCGCTGGCCGCTAACAGAACCGCAAGAATTCCTAATATTATAATTGCCACCAACATCTCCCAACCATGCCGCAACAACCGGTTGGACGCAATTGGCTCTTTCGTCCTCCGCCTGGGCCCTTAGAGTTTGCAAGAACTTGACCGTTGCCTTCGCCTGTCCTATTTCCACCACTCCCGGACAAAACATGCGAATCACCATGGCCCTATTGCCGATCATCATCGCGCCCGATGCGCGTCTGAAAGTCACCTGCGATCCCGTCGAGAACGTGGACGCCGGTATCGTCACGCTGCTGGACGATATGCTGGAGACGATGTATACGGCCCCCGGCCTCGGCCTGGCGGCGCCACAGGTGGATGTGCAAAAGCGGCTTTTGGTGGTCGACGTGTCCCGCGATCCCGACAACCGGGATCCCAAATTCCTGATCAATCCGGAATTGTTGCAAGTGTCGGAGGATTTGTTCAAATATGAAGAGGGCTGCCTGTCGCTGCCCGAACACTACGCCGAGGTGGAGCGTCCGGCCAAAATCTTAGTCCGCTATCTGGGCCGGGACGGCAAGGCAAAGGAGTTGGAAGCGGAAGACATCCTGGCCACCGTCATCCAGCACGAGATGGACCATCTGGACGGCGTATTGTTTGTCGATCACTTATCCAGCCTGAAACGCAGCCTGATATTGCGCAAACTGCGCAAATTAAAAAAACAGAAGGCCAAAGAAGCGGCGGAGGCTTAAAACCATGGCCGGCCCCCTCCGCCTTGCCTTCATGGGATCGCCGGATTTTTCGGTGCCCATCCTGGCCGCGTTGATCGATGCCGGCCATGAAATTGCCGCTGTCTATTGCCAGCCGCCGCGCGCCGCCGGGCGCGGCCAGAAGGTGACGCTTGGCCCGGTGCATAGCTTTGCCGAAGCCAGGCGCATCCCGGTGCGCACCCCGGCCAGCCTCAAAGATTCCGGCGGCCATGACGATTTCCGGGCGCTGGAGCTGGATGCGGCGGTGGTGGCCGCCTATGGGCTGATCCTGCCTCGGGCCATCCTGCAAGCGCCCAGGTTTGGCTGCCTCAACGTGCATGCATCCTTGTTGCCCCGCTGGCGCGGCGCGGCGCCGATCCAGCGGGCCATCGCCGCCGGCGACACCGAAACCGGAATTACCATCATGCAGATGGACGCGGGTCTGGATACCGGTCCCCAATTGCTGCGCGGGACCGTTCCGATCACCAACGAGACCACCGGCGAGACCTTGCACGACGCCCTGGCCGCCATCGGCGCGGCGCTGATCGTCGAGGCGTTGGCGGACATCGAAAGCCTGACGCCTCAGGCCCAGCCCGAGACCGGCGTCACCTATGCGGACAAGCTGGACCGCGCCGAAGCGCGCATTGATTGGTCGCGGACGGCTGGCGAGATTGAACGATTATTGCGCGCCTTTACGCCGTGGCCCGGCACCTGGTTTGAGGCGAACGGCGACCGGTTGGCGATCCTCGGGCTTGAAGTGGCGGAAGGGTCCGGCGCGCCCGGCGAGGTGCTGGACGATACCTTGACGATTGCCTGCGGCGAGGGCGCGGTGCGCATTACGGCGCTACAACGGAGCGGCGGCAAGGCGATGGCGGCGGATGAATTTTTGCGCGGCCGCAAGATCGCCAAAGGCACAAAGTTGGATTGAGACAAACAAGGAGCAAGGACAATGGCGAACAATGGCGACGATCCTTGGGACTATCTGACGGAGCGCGACGTGGCCCGCTTTGGGCCCGAGATTCTCGATAAGGACTTGCGCGCCAAATGGGCGGCGGCCATGTCGCTAGCCGGCAGCCTCGGTTATATGTGGCGCAAAAAAGCCGCCGTGGTGCGCGAAATGATTTACGACAAGCTGGAGCTCCGCGCCGGCGACAAGGTGTTGATCATCGGCGAGGCGGTGGATACTTGCGGCTTCGATACAGATATTGAAGCCCGCGTCGGCGAGGCAGGCGAGGTGACGGTTATCGATATCATCGAAAAAGCCCGCGACATGACCTTGGCCAAGGAGCGTGGCCGTTCGGGCCGCATCGGCAGTTGGAAATGGGACTACACCAACGCCACGGCAGACGAATATTACGACTGCGTCGCCGTGTTGCAATCGGTCCAGCATGCGGATGATTGGCGCGAGATCGGCGCCGAATTGCTGCGCGTCATGAAGCCCGGCCGCCGCATCGCATTGACCGAAATATGCCTGGGCGAGCCGTTCCAGGCGAAGATCGAAACCGATGTGCATTTTTCTTTCATCTTCGACCGGCTGGGCGCCGCCATGGGCGTGCATCTGGGCGAGCTATCCAACTATTCTCCGCAAGAAATTCTGGATGCCTTCGACGGTCTGGTGGAGGAGCCGCAAACCTTCCAATGGAAAGGCATCGAAACCTTCTGGGGGCGCAAGCCGTGAGCGAGACCCAGTCCCAACCCAAGAAAATCCGCATCGCCACGGTGTTGTTTCCGGGTCTGACCCAGCTCGATCTGACCGGGCCGTTCGAGGTTCTGAATACCTCGCCATTCACCGAAATCGATGTGTTGTGGCACAGGCTGGAGCCGGTCATTGCCCAAGGCGGGCTGGTCCTGACGCCGACCGCGACATTCGAAGATTACGGCGCGGCGGATGTCCTGTTTGTTCCCGGCGGGCCCGGCGTTTTGGAGGCCATGCAAGATGACGCGCTGCTGGCATTTGTCGCCGCCGCCGCGAAAAACGTGCGCTTCCTGACCTCGGTCTGCACCGGCTCGCTGGTTTTGGCGGCGGCCGGGCTGTTGATCGGCAAGCGCGCCACCTGCCATTGGAGTTCCATCGAATTGCTGGCGCTGATGGGCGCGAGGCCGGTTTCGGAGCGGGTGGTCGAGGACGGCAACATCATCACCGGCGCCGGCGTCACCTCCGGTATTGATTTCGGCCTGACGGTGGCGGCGCGCCTGTTGGGCCAGGACGCCGCCGAGCGTATCCAGCTGTTGCTCGAATATGATCCGGCGCCGCCTTTTCAAAGCGGCTCGCCGGCGCGCGCTTCGGAGGCGACGGTTTCAGGTGTCACGGATATTTTGGCGCCGATCATCGAAAAACGCCGGGACCTGGCGGCGCGCATTGGCCGCGAAAAATTAGGGCTCATGACCTAGCATGACCCGCTATAAACTCATCATCGAATATGACGGCGGCCCGTTCCACGGTTGGCAGCGCCAGGATAACGGCGCATCCGTGCAGCAAGCCCTGGAAGAGGCGGTCGCCGGCTTTTGCGGCGAGGCCGCATTGGTCGAAGGCGCCGGGCGTACCGATGCCGGCGTCCATGCCTTGGGCCAGGTGGCGCATGTGGATATCGAAAAAGACACCGACGGCAGCACCGTTCGCGATGCCTTGAATTTTCACCTGCGCGGGTTGCCGGTGACGGTGCTGGACGCCGAACAAGTGGACGGCGATTTCCACGCCCGCTTTTCCGCCAAGGAGCGCAGCTACCTGTTTCGCATCCTGGATCGCCGTCCGCCGCCCGCCGTCGATCAGGGCCGGGTCTGGTGGGTGCCGGTGGCCTTGGACGCCGGGGCCATGCACGAAGCCGCCCAGACCCTGATCGGCAACCATGATTTTTCCAGCTTCCGCGCCGCCCAGTGCCAGGCCGACAGCCCGGTCAAAACCCTGGATGAATTGCGCGTTGCGCGCGCCGGCGATGAAATTCATATCCAGGCCCGGGCGCGCTCCTTCCTGCATCATCAGGTGCGCAACTTCGCCGGCACATTAAAAATGGTGGGCGAGGGTAAGTGCTCGGCCAAGGACGTAGCCGCCATATTGGCCGCCAGGGATCGTATCCGCGCCGGGCCGACAGCGCCGCCGGAAGGGCTCTATCTGGTGAAGGTGGCCTATTGAGGGTATTCGGTGGGGATGGCGTCTTGTATTTCCGCCGCCGCCGCCAGCATCGAGGCTTCCGCATAGCGCGGCCCGATGATCTGTAACCCTACCGGCAATCCATCCGGGTTCAGCCCCGCCGGAACCGACAGGGCGGGCAGACCCAGAAGCGAGATCACGAAGGTGGGCGCGATCCAATCGATATAGGTCTGCATGGGCGCGCCGTTGATGGTTTCGGGATAATTCTGCTGCCACGGGAATGGCGAGACCGCCGTCACCGGCGTCAGGAGCAGATCAAAGCGGGTGAAATATTCGGCCATAAGCTGCCACAATTTGGTCCGCGTTGCCTCGGCTTTGGCGATATCGGTGGGCGATTGGGCAAGCCCGCTCCGAATATTGCCGGCCAGGTTGTCGCCCATCTCGTCCAGCCGGTCCAGGTTCGCCAGATGCTTGTTGACCATCCATTGGCCGCGCAATGTGGTAAAGGCATCGCGGCCTGCCGATAAGTCCAGGTCAAGCTCTTCCACCTGGTGGCGGGTGAGGGCGCCGGCGGCGGCGCGGCAGGCGGCGGCGATATCGGCTTCGATGCCGACCCCGGAGATATCCTCCACATAGCCGATGCGCAGCGGCGCGGTCTCGGTATCAAATTCCAGGCGCCCATGGCTGCCAACGGGAAAGCCGGCATCGGGTGAGCTGAGGACGCTGAGCGCCAGGGCGACGTCTCCTGCGGTGCGCGCCATGGGGCCTTGAACTTCGAGAAAATCGAAGGGCGTCGGGTTGGGGGCGAAGGGCACCAGGCCGGGCGTCTGGCGAATACCGACGACGCCGCAAAAGGCCGCCGGCAGACGCAGCGAGCCGCCGAGATCAGTGCCGAGGGCGAGCGCGAACATGCCCGCCGCCAGCCCCGCCGCGCCGCCGCCGGTGGAACCGCCCGGCGTCAAATCGGTGTTCCAGGGATTGCGGGTGGCGCCAAACAGGGCGTTGTTGGTGTTGCCGCCGGTGGCAAACTCCGGCGTGTTGGTCTTGCCGACGATAACGCCATCGGCGGCCTTGATGCGCCGAACCGTGAGGGCGTCTTGGTCCGGCACGTTGTCTTTGAACAAGGGCGACGCGTAGGTGGTGCGGATGCCCTTGGTCTCGATAATATCCTTGATGCCGACCGGCACCCCGGCGAGCGCCCCGACCGCATCGCCATTGGCCACCCGCCTGTCGATGTTGCGCGCCTGGTGCATGGCCAAGTCCGCCGCCAATGTGACCATGGCGTTGATGCCGGGATTGGCCTTATCGATGCGCGCCAGATGATCGCTGAGAACGTCTTCGGCGCGCAACTGGCTGGCCGCCACCTGAGCGGCAATTTCGGCGGCAGTCATCATCATCCGTACCGTTTCGGCTTGCCGGCGCTGGGATTGGCCGGCGTCACCGCATCGATGCCGGGGCCGCGGTCGATGATGGCTCGCTCAAGGGGTTGTTGTTTGCGCATTTCGGCGCGCCGGGTTTCGGTTGCGCTTGCATCGATGATCGGCTCGTCGTCGTCGAAGGCGGCAATGACCACGCCGTAATCCTCTAACGCACGCTCCGCCGATACCTTGCCTTGCCAGACATCCATGCGCACCGCGCCCGGGTCCCGGTCCAGCGGGTTGCCCCAGCCGCCGCCGCCGGTGGTGATGACGCGCATCAATTCGCCGCCGGTGATCGGAATTTCGTCTTCCAGCCCGCCCAGTTTGCGGGCCGCGCCCTCGGCATCCACAAAGACGCCAAAGGGCGCCCCGGCGTGCCCGCCATTGACGCCGTAGCAGCCAAGCCGCACCCGGTCGGCGGATACCAGCGTGAAACAACCGGTGAGCGACCGGTACTCCTTTTCATAGCCGAGGCCGCCCCGGAATTCCCCGGCGCCGCCGGAATCGGGGGCCAGGGCCAGCTTTTCGACGCGCAGCGGATAGCGGGTTTCGGTGAACTCGGCCGGCTGGTTGCGGGAATCGGGCACCACGTGGATGGCGTCCGAGCCGTCGGCGTAATAGCGCCCGCCGCCGCCGCCGCCCAATACCTCACGGGACAGAAAATAATCGCCAGCCTGATCATAGCCGTAAAAACCGGTATAGCGGATGGTTTCCTGATCGGCGGGCATCTTGCCGTCCACCGCTTGCGCCAAAACGCCGGCGAACAGCGACAGCATGCGCAGCAAGACGAAGGCGCGGGCGTTGGTGGGCGCCGGGCGTATCGGCGTGATCAGGGTACCTTTTTCGGGGAACACCACCTCGAACAGATCGACGACGCCTTCGTTGCAGGGAATTTCGGCGGCGCGCTCAGGCGTGTCGGCCAGGTTGCGCATGATCGGCGCGATCCATTTGATCAGGAAGCGGCCCTCGGCATAATCGGCGGCCCAGTTTATGGGCCCGACGGCTTGCGCGTCGGTGCCGTTGAAATCGAGGGTGATCTTATCGGCCCGCTTGGTCATGGTAACGGCGATCTTGTGCAAAAGTGGATCGGTGAAGGCGTCGTGCTCGACATAATCCTCGGCGTAGTAGGTTCCGTCGGCGATTTTGGGGAATAGTTCGTTTAAAAATATCTGGCGGGTGCGCTCAAAAATGGCGGCGAAGCAAGTTTCCACCACGTCCTTGCCGAAGCGGGCGAACAACTCGCTCATACGCACCGCGCCCATGATCACCGCTTGCACTTCGGAATCCACATCCGCTTCCAGCATTTCCGGTACGCGGGAATTGCGGCGGATGATCTTGAAGGCTTCTTCGTTGCGCAACCCCCGATCGTAAAGCTTGATCGGCGGGATCATCAGCCCTTCTTCGAACACCGACAAGGCGGTGCCCGGCATCGAGCCCGGCACCTTGCCGCCGATATCGTCGTGATGGCCAAAAACCTGGATATAGGCGACCAAATCGTCATCAAAGAAGGCCGGGATGGTGGAGCACATGTCCGGCAAATGACCGATGGCGCCTTCGGTATCATAGGTGTCGTTCATGAAATAGGCATCGCCGGGCTGCATGGTTTCGGGCGCATAATCCCGGGTCACCGCATCGGGCATCGCCGAATAGGAACGCCCGGTCAGCTTGCGCTGGAAGCGGTCGAACAGGCCGACGCGGAAATCATGCGCCTCGCGGATCATCGGCGAGCGGGCGGTGCGCTCGACCGCGAACTCGATCTCGGCTTCGATGGAGTTCAGCGTGCCCTCGACGATTTGCAGGACAATCGGGTCCACATCGGGGATGCGGGCGCAAATGACCTGGATCTCACGTTGCTCGGCTTCGGTCCACCTCATGGTGCCCTCCCGATATTTAAGATTTGGTGGCCGTCCACTTCTACCGATTGGCCCGGAAACACCACCGTGGTCGAGCCAAACTCCTGGATCACCATGGGGCCGGCGCCGGTCATGCCGGGCCGCAGGTCGGCCCGCTCATAAATGGGCGTATCCAACCAAGCCTCGCCGAAATAGACTTGGCGCGTCTGGGCTGCGCTCGCAAACGGCTGTTCGGTGACCGCCGCCGCCGGCAATTCCGGTTTTTGCACCTTGCCGAGGCCCGATGCGCAGAAATTCACCACCTCGATCTCCTGGGCGCCCCGGTAGCAATAGCCGAAGGTGCGCTCGTGCGCGGCGTGGAAGTTTTCCGCCATGGCGGCCAGCGCCGCATCGGTGATGGCACCGCCGGGCAGATCGACGCGCACCTCCATGGACTGGCCCGCATAGCGCACATCGGCCTGGCGGAGGACCATGATATCGCTTGGCGCGACGCCGTCCCGGGTCAGGGTTTCGGCGGCATCCCGTTCCAGATCGCTGTATATTCCGGCGGCCATTTCAGGGCTCAATTGATCGCCGGAGACAATTTGCGTGAACACATGGTCGGAGCGGTAATCGACCATCAGCAATCCCAGCGCCGACAGATTGCCTGGATTGGGCGGCACCAGACAGGCATCGAGGTCGAGCAATTCCATCACCGCCGGTGACTGCGCCGGGCCGGAGCCGCCGAAAGACAACAGCGCGAATTGGCGGGGATCGATGCCTTGTTCGATGGTCATCTGGCGGATCAGGTTGGCCTGGTTCCAGTTGGCGATTTCAATAATGCCGGCGGCCAGCCGTTCCGGCCCCATATCGCCGCCAAGCTGTTTGCCCAGTTCAGCCATGCCGGCGCGCGCCCGATCCACATCAAGCGCAATGGCGCCGCCGATCAATTGGGCCGGGATGCGCCCCAAGACCGCGTTGGCGTCGGTGATGGTGGGCGCATCGCCGCCGTTCGGATAGCACATGGGCCCCGGCTCGGCGCCGGCGCTTTTGGGGCCGACGCGCAACTGGCCCTCGGCGCCAATCCAGGCGATGGAGCCGCCGCCGGTGCCGACGGTGCGGATATCGATCATCGGCAGGCGCACCGGGAACGGCCCGATGGAGGCATTGGTGGTCACCTGCGGGGCGCCCGCCTGCACCAGGCAGATATCGGTAGACGTGCCGCCGGCGTCCAGGGTGATGATATTATCGCGGCCCGCCAGTCTGGCCATGGCGCTGGCGCCAACGACGCCGGCGGCGGGTCCGGACAAAGCCGTCGCGATGGGCTTGCCGGCCACCTGTTCCGACGACAACACGCCGCCCGACGATTGCATCACCAGGAACGGCATCTGGCTCAAAGTTGGCGGCAATTGGCGCGATATGTCGCCCAGATAACGGCGCATATGCGGCTTAACGAAGGCATCCACCAGGGTGGTCACGGCGCGCTCATATTCCCGGTATTCAGGCCACACATCGGACGAGATGGAGACCGTCAATTCGGGATATTCCGCTACCAGAATATCGCGCACCCTTTGTTCGTGATCGGCGTTGGCGTAGGAATGGATCAAACACACCCCGACCGAGGAGAGGCCGCGCTTTTTCAAGAGCCGCGCCACTTCGGCGACGCCGCCCTTGTCCAATTCGCGGATTACATTTCCGGTGAAATCCAGGCGCTCGTCCACTTCGAACACCCGGTGCACCGGGACAATGCGGTCCGGCTTCACCCAAAAATAGGAATTGCCGTAGCCTTCCGGCACCGATTGGCGGGCGATCTCCAACACATGGCGGAAGCCCTTGGTGACGATCAACGCCAGATTATCGATCTGGCCCTGCAGCAAGGCATTGGTGGCTACCGTGGTGCCGTGGCAGATGGCGTGCAAATCTTCGTGGGCGACGCCGTTGCCGGCCAAAATCTCCTCGGCGCCGGCGACCAGGGCGCGGGCCGGGTTTTCCGGCGTGCTTGGAACCTTGGCGACGCGAATGTCGCCATCACCGCCGGTCAAGACGATATCGGTAAACGTGCCGCCGGTATCGACGCCGATGCGCCAGTCAGTTGCTTTCATCATCCATGCCGGCCCCACCCTTAATTCGGAACGTATCTTATTGGGTTTGGGTCAGGAAGGTTGCCGTGATCGGCCATACCCAGATGATGCCCATGACCACCAGCATCAACAGCCAATAGGGGATCGATCCGGCGAAAATCTCCGTGAGGGTTACCGAGGAGTCCGCCACGGCGCCCTTCACCGTATAGACCAGCAATCCAAACGGCGGCGTCAAAAGCCCGGCCTCGATGGCGAGGATGCCGAAGATGGCGAAGGCGTTGGGGTCCCAGCCGGCCGCTTCGCCCAGCGGCCAGAAGATCGGCACGGTCAGCAAGATGATGGAAATGCTATCGATCAGCGTGCCCATGGCCAGCCAGATCACGACCATCAGAATGGTCACGCCGAAGCCAGAAAGGCCAAGGCCGCTGATCAAATCCTGGATGATCTGAACAATATTGCCCAACGCCAGAAATTTGGAGTACATGGCGGCGGTCATCAATAGAAACATGATCGGCGCGATGGTTTTGCCCGAATCGATGATGGCGACGCGGAAATGCTGCCAGCGCATGCCCTTGATTATGGCAAAGACGATCGATCCGCCGCAGCCGACGGCGGCCGATTCGGACGGTGTGAAAAAGCCCATGAACAGCCCGCCCAGAACCAATAGGATCAAGGCCACGACGCCGAAGCCGCTGACCATTTCCGTGCCCGTCGGCGTCCGTTCTTCGCCTTCCGAAATCGACGGCGCCAAATCCTTGTTCAGGCCGGCGCGGGCCGAACAATAGACGCCCATCAGGAGGGCTAGAATGATGCCCGGAATGAAACCGGCCAGGAACAATTTGCCGATGGAATGCTCGATCACGATGCCCCAGATGATCAAAAGGACGCTGGGCGGGATCAGCATGCCCAAGCTGGCGCTGCCGGCGATGGCGCCGAGGGAATAGGACCGGTCGTAGCCGTAGCGCCGCATTTCAGGGTAGGCGATGCGCGAAAAGGTCATGGCCGAGGCAATGCTGACCCCGGTCACGGCGGCGAACACAGCGTTGCCGAACACGGCGGCGACCGCCAGGCGGCCGGGCAATTTGCGCAGAAAATAGTTGGCGATCTTGTAGAGATCGGTGGCCATGCCCGATTTCGACATAAACTCGCCCATCAGCACGAACAGCGGGATGGCGGCAAAGACCGAGTTTCTAAGCACCGCATAGGCGGCCTGATTGGCCAGCTCGAGGGTGATGATCATTTCGCCGAACAGCATGTAGGTGCCGATCAGGGACACGATGCCGAGCACCAGGCCGATATGCAGGCCGGCGACCACCAGAGCGATCAATAAGACCAGGATGATAATGAGAACTGAATTGGGATCCACGCGGATGCTCCCCTGAAATATTCGTTTAAATTAATTGCTTGCCGGGTTGCCGGGCTATGGCTTGCCGGGCCGGATGCGTCCGGTCACGGTCTGATAGAGAAGCTGCGTGTAAACCAGGGTGCAAATTATGGAGAACGCGATGATCAGCGTGCGTACTGGATAGATCGGCACTTCGAAGGCCCCGGCGCCTTCGAATTCCAATATCTGCCAACTGACAATCATGGTGCCCCAGCCGCCGAAGATGATGGCCGCGAACAAGGCGATGCCGCACAGGTACGAAGCGCTGTCGATGACGCGCTTCCAAAACACGCTCACCGCATCGAAGATAAACACGGTGCGCAGCATGGCGCCGCGTTTTATGGTCGACGGCAATTCCAGAAACAGGATGCCGACGATGGAGTTGCCGACAATCTCGTGGGTGCCGAGGAACGGCTTGCCGAAGGCGCCGCGTCCGATGATATCCCAAAGAATGATGCCGGCCAGCGACAATGCCCAAAATGCGGAAATGGTGGAAAGGACATTGGTCAGCCGGGTGACCGTATCTTGGCCATCAACGGCGCTTTGGCCGGGACTTACGCCGGGGTTATCTCCGGGGCCGTTCATTGTGCTGTCGCTCATGCCTATCGACGCTCCAATTTATTCGCAATTTTTGGTCCGCGGATCAGCGCTAATTATAGCGCGGCACCCCTGGTCGCGATTCTAAACTTTCCGTGATCAACCCATTGGTTTATCTGGAATTGGGAAGATAAATGCACAGTACCCGACTTAACGGGATAAACACCTGAAGTGATTCATATTTTGAGATTCTCAGATCAACGAAAGTCTCTCCATATGCAAAGATTACTCACTCAGGCGTTATCCCTTTC
>Ga0114996_10007570_pt1 | contig 12258 bp, 10 predicted proteins | sample ArcticOcean_MG_C_4_FD_87039 | JGI IMG/M metagenome (GOLD analysis project Ga0114996, IMG submission 87039) | Marine microbial communities from western Arctic Ocean - ArcticOcean_MG_CB4_134 | ecosystem: Environmental > Aquatic > Marine > Oceanic | place: Arctic Ocean: Canada Basin | collected... | reverse complement strand
CTCTTCTACCAAATAAATTCGCCGCAAATTGCCAGCGAATGCCCGAATGAGATCCTCCTGTAACGGATAGATGACCGAGAGCTGTAAAATTGGGACGCGCACCCCCATATATTCGAGGGCCTGGCGCACATCTGTATAACTCTTGCCAGTGGCAATAATGCCCACCTCGCCGCCAGCATCTGCATCGACGATGCGGTTAATCTCATTGAGCCGCAAATACTCCTGCACCAACGGCAGTTTGCGCTCGACCAACTCCTGCTGCATCGGCAAGGCCCGGGTCGCCATAACGATCTGGTTGAATTGTTTGCTGTATTCCTCCTGCGGCAGAACGATTTGCGGCCGCGCCTCATCCAAGTTTACCGTGCTGGCGCCGTCGCACACCGGCGTCACCAGCTTTAACGCCGTCACCACACCGGTATAACGCGACAGCGCAACGGCGTGCAAACCCAAGCGCAAGATCTCTGCGACATTGGCCGGATAAAAGGTCGGCACCAAACTGCTGCGCAATACCCAATCGCTAGCCCCGGGCGATACCGAACTCTTAGAGCGGTGGTCCTCTCCCGTCAAAAGCACCATAGAACCGCGCTGCCCCGTGCCCGACAGATTGGCCAGCCAGACCTCGTCCGGTATCCACATAGTACCGTGCGCTTTGCCGTACCAGAACGCATCCACATCGCCACTGGCCGCGAATTGCGTACCCAGCATCGCCGCAGCCGCCGTCTTTTCATTGATGCCGAATTGGTGCACCGTACGGCCCAATTGATTGAGCAGATCGAGCTGTTCGACCACCTTGAGATCCAACCCACCCAGCGGCGAGCCCTCATAACCAGAAATATAAGTCTGGTTGACCTGCCCCTCGACGCGATCACGGCGCTGTTTTTCCACCACTAAGCGCACTAGTGCTTCTACACCAGAGAGGAAAACCGAACCTTCTTCCCGCAGGTACCTATCTTCGAGTCTTATTTCCATATATAATTGATTTCAGTGCAGTTAATTGAAGATCTTTCAAATAATACGCTTCCGCCGCTGGACCCGCAACCCACTGTCTGCAAGGCGCTTGACAGTGCGCAACGGGCTGGATACTTTTGGCCCCTACCACCCCAGTAGAGGAGATGAGAAATGGCCATCCCGTGGTCTCGCCTAGTGCTTATGGCCAGCCTCTTTGCCGTCGGCTTTTGTACCCCGGCCGTAGGCGATTTCCCCCGCGCCGACCTCACTCCTGACACAGCGGCCCAACTCATTATGGGTGAGCAAGTTCTTACTTAATTCTTTTCCTTATGATAAAATATTTGCTATTCTACCCGATTGGTCTTTATAATTGGGGCAATATTCAAGAATTTTTCACCGCTTGTTTTAGATGGGGAATAGATCGACATGGCAGAGACCATTGAAGAACTGACCATTCACTACGAAGAAGACGGTCAGGTGCTGCGCAAAGAGTTGGACAAGGCCGTCCTCAGCAAGGGCTCCTGGACCACGATCATGTTCCTCTACCAGGACCTCGACCGCAAAACTAGCGAATACGGCAAACAAAAAGTGTCGATTCGCCGCTATCAGAAACGCGAAGGCACCTACCTGCAGCGCAGCAAATTTGAGGTTTCCAGTCCAGCCCAGGGCCAGGCCATCTGCGCAAAGTTGCTGGAGTGGTACCCCAACGAAGAGTAAGTCTCGCCTCTTTCCACTGCGCCCATTTACAATCTTTTTGCGTCCGCATGCCCCGTTCCGTCGTCTCCACATTGACCTCCACCTAACAATATCTAGCCACAGGAGTCCCATTCATGTCGACCCCTCCTTATCGCGCCGTGCTCATCGGCCTCACTGGTATTGGTGCCAATCGACCTCAAGAGGCCACCGGCATGACTGTCTACGATGGCATGCCACGCTCACACGCAGCAGCCTACCACGCCCATGCCCAAACCGAATTGGTCGGCGTCTGCGATTTGCGCCAGGAGGTTTTGGACGAATTTAAGCAGACCTGGCAGGACGTCTGGCCCGATGTGGCGCAGTACACCGACTACCACGCCATGTTGCAAGAGCTAAAACCCGATATCGTCAGCGTTGCCACCTCCGACCACGTACACGCCGATATGACCGTGGCAGCGGCGACAAGCGGCGCTCGGATAATCCTCTGCGAAAAACCCATCGCCACCTCCCTGGCAGACGCCGATCGCATGATCGCGGCGGCAGAGGCCAATAATGTTTTGCTCTCCATCGACCACACCCGCCGCTGGGACATAACGCACCTAAAAGCGCGCCAACTCATCCGCAGCGGCGATTTGGGACCGCTGCGCACTATTACCGTCGAGCAGTACAGCCAGCGGGCCATGCTCTTCCGCAACGGCACCCACCTCATCGACCTGATCAATTTCTTTGCCGATGCAGAGCCCCAATGGGTCGTCGCCGAATTGGAGGAAGGTTTCGAACACTTTACCGAATACCAGGGCGGCGGTGGCCGCGATCCGTCCAGCGACCCTTACGCCTCGGCCTATATCCGCTACTCCAAGGGCATCCGCGCGTTCTACAATTCGTACAAGGTCAACTTCGCCGGGTCGCAGACCATACTTACCTGCGAGGAGGGGCGCATTGAAATTTCGGATCGCCAGGCCCAAGTAATACGCAGCCAGGATCACTTCACCTGGAGTTCTAGCGAATTACACACCACCGAATTCCGCAGCACCCAACAATTAGGCTATTTGTGCGAAGCTATAGATGTGCTGGAAAACGGCGGCGAGTTGATCTCCCCCGCACGCGAAGCGCGCAAGACCGTAGAAATCATGTTAGGCATACTCGATTCGCACCACCGCGGCAATGTGCGAGTAGATTTCCCACTAACCTGATCTTAACCTCCAGGCGTCCCCCTTCACTGGCACTGGCTGCCAAGTACGGCCATATGTTCCGTCAATGCCCGCTCATCCTGGCGCTCTGTCTCGGCTTCCTAGGCCCTCTGTGGTCCCAGGAAGTCGCCCTCCAGGACTTACCCGAAGACCTGCCCCACAATTACGGCGTCATCGGCGTCCGTTTAGAAACCATCGCCGACACCCTGACCGTCAGCAATGTGCGCCCCTTTGGCCCCGCTAACCTAGCCGGCCTGCTGGAAGGCGATCAGCTGTTCGCCGCCCTCCCCTACCGCATGCGCACAGCGCAGGACTTCAGTCGTTATATAAAGAGCCTGCTGCCCGGCACCGAAGTAGAGCTGCTGATTGCCAGAAACGACAGCACCCAGACACTGATCTGCCAGGTCAGCGATGTGCGCCATCTCTACCTTCTCATGGGAGAGATGGGCAAGACCTCAATCCCCGCCCAGCAACGCCACCACCAGTGGCACAGCCAGGTCGGCGCCATCGAAAGCCAGGTCCTCTCTCTAATTGACAGTCTCGACGTCCAGGTAGAGCTAGACAACCTAGAGAATGCCTTTTCCCTGGAAACCGAGCGCTACGCCGCCGATTGCCGCCTCCAAGACGTCCACTTCGGCCTGGTCAATCCGCTCAAAAACGGCCAGATCGCCGCTGCGCTGGCCGATACTTTTTCTAACGCAACACTCATCTCTTCTATAGAGCGCATTCCCGCTCATCTCGATCTGGACCCCGCCCTCCCACACGCCATTGATCCCGACGCAATCGACAGCCTGCTCCCATCCACTGATATCGATCCTTCTCTATACCAATCTCTATTTCTTCCATTTATAGAAGCGGGCCTCAAATCTGAAAGGGCATTCACCGCACTCGATTCTGTAGAACAGCGGCAATTGCTGGCCGGCATCCCTCCTCTGCTAGAAACTTTCAGCGAGGATTTCCTCCTGGGCGAAGGAGAACGGGAACAAACCGAATCCCATATGCGGACCTTGCGCCTGGCCAAACGCGTCGATTTGGCCCACCTCTTTGCCGCAGCTGGGCAATTGGCCGCCTTAACCGACCCGGCGACCTTAAAAGAAATCCGCCGCCACGCCCGCAAAAAATCAGTCCTCCCCGACCAACTGCCCACTGCCTTCCAGGGCTCTTTCCTCTTTGCCGCACCCACCGCCTGGGGCTGGTTTCTCATCGGTGATAAAGGCCCCAACTTCTACGGCGCCGACGCCGCCCTCATCATCGATCTGGGCGGCGATGACACCTATTTAAACAATTGCGGCGCCCCCATCTTCCTTCCCACCGCCGACTCACTCGCCTTCGAACGCCAATCGCCAGCCGGTCTACTCATCGACTTTGGCGGTAACGACCGCTATATCGGCAATGGCTGGGGAGCTACTGGAGCAGCCGTCGGCGGCATTGGCCTACTGGTTGATCTGGCCGGCGACGACCTCTACCAGGGCGACCGCCTCACCCAGGGCGCCGCTTTCTGCGGTGTCGGCCTGCTTTGGGATCGACGTGGCAACGACACCTACCTAGCCCAGGAATGGGCTCAGGGTGCCGCTTTCTTCGGCGCTGGCATGGTAGTGGACGACGCCGGCCGCGACTTTTACTCCGCCGCCCAATTCAGTCAAGCTTTTGGCGGCTCCCGCGCTTTTGCCCTCTTGCACGATAAGCGCGGCGACGATCATTACCTAGCCGACCGCAAAATCCCCTCCGGCTACGGCACCCACGACATTTACAGTGGCTGGTCCCAGGGCGTAGGCTGCGGTTTTCGCGGCTTCAGCTCGGGCGGCATCGGCCTGCTGCTCGACACTGCCGGCGAGGATAGCTACCAGGCCGGCAATTTTTCGCAGGGACTCGGCTACTTCTTCGGTCTGGGCATCCTGGCCGACCGCAGCGGCGACGACCACTACCGCGGCACCCGCTACACCCAGGGCGCTAGCGCCCACCAGGCCATTGGCATCCTCATCGACGACCGCGGCGACGACCGCTACGAAGCCCAAATCGCCGCCGGCCAAGCCGGTGCCTGGGATGCAAGTATCGCCTGGCTCATCGACCGCAGTGGCGATGACCACTACACAGCCCAACACCTGGCCCAAGGCGCCGCCGCTATGAACGGCCTGGCCCTGCTCCTCGACGGCGCCGGCCAGGACAGCTACCACACCCAGAGCGGCCAAGCCGAGGGCAGCAGCTATACATACTGGGGCGGTCGCGGCGCCCGCAATCTGGGCCTACTCATCGATTTGGGCACGGCTCTCGACACCTATAACCTCGCCGCTCGCAAAGATTCTGCTACCTTCACACATTCTGGCGTCGGCCTCTTTAGCGACCGCTAAAAACCGCTCCCCTCGCCGTTTTTGACACCTGCCCGATTTTACCTTTATTTACGAAAACGCTGGACTTGATTCTAGACAAAACAACAGGGGGAAAAATCCCCTCGGCATCCCGACATCGCGCCTTACCAAAACCCGATAGGTCACCATGACCCAAACCCAACGAAACCCCACCCGCTCGGTCCAAATCGGCGCTATCAGCATCGGCGCCGACCACCCCATCGCCGTCCAGAGTATGGCCGCCACCCGCACCCAGGACATCAAAGCCACCGTGCGCCAGGTCGAACTGCTCGAAGCTGCCGGTGCCGACATTATCCGCATTGCCGTCGACAGCCAAAAAGACGTCGATTGCTTGGCCGAAATCAGCCAATACGCCAGCACCGCCCTGAGCGTCGATTTGCAGGAAAACTACCGCTTAGCCAGCAGCGTGGCGCCACACGTGCAAAAAATCCGCTACAACCCCGGGCACCTCTACCACCACGAAAAAGAGCGCCCCGTCAAAGACAAAGTCGCCTTTATCGCCGCCCAGGCCGAACAACACGACTGCGCCATCCGCATCGGCGTCAATTGCGGTTCGGTCGATCCAGCACTCTTGACCCAATTCGACCCCGAGGACTCGATCTCCCCGATGCTGGCCTCGGCCTTTGAACACTGTGAAATGCTTGACAATATTGGCTTTACGCGCTATTGCGTCTCACTCAAAGACTCCGACCCCAATAAAGTCATCGAAGCCAATAAACGCTTTGCCGCCCAGCGCCCCGACGTGCCCCTACACCTAGGGGTCACTGAAGCCGGCATGCCGCCCGACGGCGTCATCAAAACGCGCATCGCCTTTGAACAACTCATTTCCAATGGCATCGGCGACACCGTGCGCGTCTCGCTCACCCTGCCCTTTGACGATAAAGGCGAAGAAATCCGCGTCGGCCGCGACATCCTCGCCGATATCGACAGCGGCCGCTTCCGCTCAGTGCCCCGATTCATCAATGAGGGGCTCAATATCATCTCCTGCCCCTCCTGTTCCCGCGTCGAAAACGAGGCCTTCATCGACCTAGCCCACAAAGTGCGCGAAGTGACCCAATATGCCCAAGACCACGACATCACCATCGCTGTGATGGGCTGCCGCGTCAACGGCCCGGGCGAAACCGACGACGCCGATATCGGCATGTGGTGCGCCCCTACCTTCGTCAACCTCAAACGCGGCACCGAACTCATCGGCCAATTTGACTACGACGAAGTCTTAGAACGCCTCAAGGACGAAGTCGACCACCTTATCCAAAACGCTTAAAGATAGAAAGGACTTTTAGTGATAAACCCCATTCGCACCACCCTGGAAGCCGGCCAAGCTTCGATCGGCTCTTGGCTCAATCTGACCTCTCCCCTCTCTGCCGAAGTCATGGCCGCCGCTGGTTTTCAATGGCTGGCGGTCGACGCCGAGCACGCCGCCTTTGACTTGGGGCTTATCACCCATACCTTTCGCGCCATTGAATCGCGCGGGGCCATCCCCCTGGTGCGCATCTGGGACCACGATCCGGTCACCATCGCCCGCGTTCTCGACGCCGGCGCCTGGGGCGTCGTCGTACCCCATGTCAGCAACCCCGAGCAGGCCGAAAAATTGGCCCAGGCCACCCGCTACCCACCCCGCGGCGCACGTTCTGTAGGCACCGGCCGCTGCGTCACCCTGAACGGCTACCGCGAGTGGATCGACGACGAAGTCCTGTGTATCCCCCAAATTGAAGACCTGGAAGGCATCGAAAAGGCCGAGCAAATTGCTTCGGTCGAGGGCATAAATATTGGCTTCTTGGGCCCGGGCGATCTGGCTTTATCCATGGGAGTAGAAGTCGGCCACCCCGACCACGAAGCCGCCTTGCAGCGCTTTCGCGCAGGCTGCCAACGCGCCGGCAAACCCTGTGGCATACCCACCCGCGATGCAGCCAGCACCAAGGAACGCATTGCCCAAGGTTTTAACTTTATCGACCTGAGCAATGACTTGCGTTTCCTCGAAACGACTGCAACCCAAGTACTTGCAGACGCGAGATCATAAACCGTGAGAATAGCCCGCCTCGAAGCCATTCCCGTCAGCGTGCCCTACAGCCACCGCGAGGTCAGCTCGCGGGTGCAGCGCGATGGCGTCACCGCCGTCCTGGTCAAACTGACCAGCGACGACGGCCTAGTGGGCTGGGGCGAGAGCTGCCCCGGCCCCAATATAGAAAGCATCTACGAGACCGTGCGCTCGACCATTCCCCTATTGGAAGGCGCCGATCCCTGGAATACCGACGCCCTGGCCACCCACTTCTTCCAGACCGCCCACTGGGACCTGCGCCCGATGACCGGCAACTTTGCCTACGCCGGCATCGACATGGCCCTCTACGACCTGATCGGCAAAGCCAGCGGCCTGCCGCTCTACAAATTCTTTGGCGGCCTGCAGCGCCGCCAAGTCGATTATTTCTACTACCTATCTACCGGCCCTGCTGACGCCGTAGCAGAACAAGCAAAAATCGGTGTAGCACAGGGGTATACCACCTTCTATGTAAAAGTCGGAATCAACTTCGAAAACGAACTTGAAATGGTCGCTGCCCTGCGTCAGGCCGTCGGCCCCCAGGCTAAAATACGCATCGACGCCAACGGCGCCTGGTCTGTTGCCCAAGCCACCCGCTACCTGACCCAATTTGACCGCTACAATATCGACTTTGCCGAACAACCGGTGCGCCAGGACCCGGTGCGCAATATGGCCGAATTGCGCCAGCGCGTCTCCGTGCCTCTGGCCGCCAATGAAGGTTTGTGGCGCACCGCCGACGTTTGGGAAGTCATTCGCGCCCGCGCCGCCGACGTGCTCTGCTTCAGCTCCAATTGGGTCGGCACCCTGGGGCATTTCCACCGCCTCAGCCATGCGGCCGCCTACGAAGGCCTACAAGTCTGCCGCCACACCCACGGCGAGCTCGGGCTGATGGCCGCTGCCTCACACCATCTCTGCCTCACTTTACCTAATCTGGTGCAAGGCAACCAACAAACCGCCGCCATGATGGAAGACGACATCCTCACTCAACCCTTACCCATTGCCAGCGGCCCCAAATGGGGCGTGCCCGATGGTCCAGGACTGAGCGTCGAAGTCGACGAGGACAAAGTCGAACATTATCACCAATTTTACCTGGAACACGGGCAATTCCTACCCTACCAGCCCCAGATGTTCGATGAAAATCCTTAATTTTGGCTCGCTCAACATCGACCATGTTTACCAGGTAGACCACATTTCCCGCCCCGGCGAAACTTTAGCCAGCTCTTCCTACCAGGTCTTTGCCGGCGGCAAAGGCGCCAATCAGTCGGCCGCTCTGGCCCGTGCTGGTGCGCCCGTCTTCCACGCCGGCCAGGTCGGCCCTGAGGCACAGTGGCTCGTCGAAAAACTAACCACTCTGGGCGCCGACATGCAGTTTACCCAAACGAGTCAAACACCCACCGGCCACGCCATCATCCAAGTAGACAAAAACGGCGAAAACTCCATCGTGCTCTACCCCGGCTGCAATAAAGAAATTACTACAGAGCAGATCGACGCCACATTAGACAGTTTTATAAAAGATGATATATTACTCTTACAGAATGAGATAAACAATATAACTTATCTCATCAAACAAGCGAATAAGAAGGCATTGAGAATCTGCCTAAACCCTGCTCCCTTCGATTCAGAGATTCTCACTTACCCTTTAGATCTGGTAGATATCCTAGTGGTTAACCAGACAGAAGGCATGGGCCTGTGCCCCAACACCTCTCTAGACCGCCTAGCCGACCAACTAGCTGCAACCTATCCAAAAGCTGATATTGTGCTCACCCTGGGCGCTAAGGGAGTCATTTATCGCTCACCTACAGATGCACTCGAAGTGCCCGCTCAAGAGGTCAACGCCCTGGATACGACCGCGGCCGGCGATACATTTATAGGTTATTTTCTGGCTGCAGTGCTTGCCGACCTCCCCACTATCGACTGCCTCGAACAAGCTTCCAAAGCCGCAGCCCTCTGCGTCACCCGTCCAGGAGCCATGGATTCGATCCCCGCAAAAGACGAGCTAAACTAAATGGAATACACCACTAACTCAACAGTGGAGAAAAAATCGTGAAAATCGCCCGTTTTGAAGTCATCCCCCTCATCCAGCGTGGCCTGCTGCTCAAAATTCACACCGACGACGGACTGGTTGGCTACGGCTCTCCCATGAACTACGAACACGGCCGCACCGTCGAGCGCGCCATCCACGACATGGCCGAATATCTGACCGGACGCGATCCACGCCAGATCGAAGACCACTGGCAAACCCTCTTTCGCTCTAGCTACAGCCGCCAGATGCCCATCCTGCTCTCGGCCCTGAGCGGCATTGAAATGGCCTGTCTCGATATATTGGGCAAATCCCTCAATACCCCCATCTGGCGCCTGCTGGGTGGTTCATGCCGCGAGCGTTTACGCGTCTACGGCGGCGCCGGCGGCGCTACCCCAGAAGAAGCGGCCCAGAGCGCCCGCCAGGCCGTCGAAAGAGGGTTTACCGCCATCAAGACCACCCCCTTCCCCGATCCCGTGCGTTTGCTCGAAACCCCGGCTGTCGTCGACCAGGTGGTAGCTCAAGTCGCTGCCATGCGCCAGGCGGTGGGCCCGCAAATCGATATTGCACTCGATTTCCACCGCGCCACCACGCCGGCCATGGCCAAAGTCATTATCAAGGAATTGGAACCGCTCAAACCGCTCTTCGTCGAAGAGCCCACCAAAATGATCCCAGGCAATGTAGATGCCTTGCGCGAAGTAACTCTTTCAACCCACATCCCCATCGCCACCGGCGAGCGCTGCACAACGCGCTGGGGGTTCTACGAGATCTGCCACAAACAAGCCGCCGCCGTCCTGCAGCCCGATATTCGCCACTGCGGCGGCATCCTCGAATTAAAGAAAATCGCCAATCTGGCCGAAATTCACGAAATCGCCATCGCCCCCCACTCAGCGGCCGATCCCCTGGGCATTGTCGCCTCGATCCACGCCATGGCCGGCACCCCCAATTTTCTCATTCAGGAGTTCGGCGGCGGCACCGGCGCCGGCCTATTTAAAGAGCCACTGCATTTTAAGGATGGTTTTGTCGACCTGCCTCAGGGCCCCGGTCTGGGTGTAGAAATTGATGAGCAAGGCCTCAAAGCCAATACCCACACCGGCCAGTGGCGCCAACGCAGCATGCGACGCCATCCAGAAGACGATACTTTTTCAGACTTCTAATGGAAGTCCTGCGATTTCAAGTCGTACTGCTGTAAGCGGTAACTCAGACGAGATTTATTCAATCCCAACCAACGGCTCGCTTCGGCCTGATTGCCGTCGGCGCGGCGCATGGCCTCGATGAGTAATTGGCGCACTACCTGATCGAATACTTCGCCCTGGGGCAAACGATCGACCAAACTACCAATCACCCCGTCCCCATTGTTGGCCACCTTAAGCGGTTGGTTAGCGTAGGTAAAAGTGAGATGTTCGGGACGAATCTCTTCTTCGGTAGCCAAAAGGACGACGCGCTCGAGCAAATTGCGCAGTTCGCGCACATTGCCCGGCCACTCGTATTGCAGCAATAACGGTCCTACTTCGGGATTGAGATAAAATGTCCCTCTGCCCGAGCGCCGGCCGAATTCCTCCAGGAAAGCCTCTGAGAGTGGTAAGATATCATCGGGACGCTGGTGCAGCGGCGCCAATTCCAAACTGATCGGATTGATGCGGAAATAGAGATCCTCGCGAAATTCACCGCGCCCCACCGCTTCTTTGAGATCTATGTTTGAAGTGGCGATGACGCGCACATCGACCGGAATCGCCTGCCGTCCCCCGACCGGATAAACCCGGCGATCTTCCAAAAAACGCAGCAATTTGGCCTGATTGCTCAACGTTAATGTGCCGATTTCGTCCAGCAGCAAGGTGCCCCCATCAGCCATGGCAATTTTTCCGAGATGGCTCTCTGGGCGCTCGTTTTCCCCCGTTTCGGCGGTGCCAAATAGATCTTGGGCAATCCGATCTTCGGCCAATGCGCCGCAATTGACCACTACAAAAGGCCGCTGTTGGCGCCGGCTCTCATTATGGATATAACGAGCTATAATATCCTTGCCGGTGCCACTCTTGCCGTAAAGCAACACCGTATGGCTGTCGCTGCGCGCTACGCGGCCGGCGATTTCGACCACTTGCTGCATGGCCTGGCTAACGGCAATTACCGGGCCTATGCTCAATATCTCCTCCTGATATTGCCGCAAATAACCGACTTCTTGGCGCAATTGGGCAACTTCTATGGCCCGGTTGATGATAATGAGGACTTCCTCCAAGTTCATTGGCTTCTGGATGTAGTCGGTAGCGCCTTTCTTCATTGCTTCTACTGCTATTTCAATCGTACCGTAACCCGTCATAAAGATGACCGGCAAATCCGGCTGCATTTGGTGTATGCGCTCCAACACCTGCAAACCATCCACCTCTCCGTCGCCGAGCTTAAAATCGAGCAAGACCGCGTCGGGGGTCATCTGCGCTAGTAGTTCGAGACCGAGGATTCCGGCCGGCGCCAATTCCATCGAGTGCCCATTGGCTTCTAAAGCCCGCCGCAAGGCGCGCTGCAACATATAGTCGTCTTCAATAATCAGAATATTTGCCATAGTAGCCTAAAGCATAAATAAATGGATGGAACAAGACAAGCTATTTCCCTAACTCGGTATCAATATTTGACTTATTGCTAACTTCTACTTAATTCTATGAAACTTAACCCGGTCCCGGCACGAGCTTTTAAATGATTGCAAACCTACGCGAAGTACTGCCCTACCTCAGGCCCCGCAGTGCCGAGCCTACGTTATTCGGCCAAACAGTCCTCATCCTACTCTGTGTAGGTCTGGCCACTTTAGTGGTACTCCACTGCAGCAGAATATATCGCCAACGCCGGCAAAAAAAAATAAACTTCTACGAGAAAGCGGAAGAAGCCCAACTTTTGCAGCCACAGTCCGATTTTCTATTGCAAATTGCGCGCCAGCGCAAGGTAGCCAATCCCCTTCAATTGCTCGATTCAGTCTACGCCTTCGATCGCCACCTAGGCGCTTACGCGGCACAATTG
>Ga0114996_10007569_pt1 | contig 12258 bp, 13 predicted proteins | sample ArcticOcean_MG_C_4_FD_87039 | JGI IMG/M metagenome (GOLD analysis project Ga0114996, IMG submission 87039) | Marine microbial communities from western Arctic Ocean - ArcticOcean_MG_CB4_134 | ecosystem: Environmental > Aquatic > Marine > Oceanic | place: Arctic Ocean: Canada Basin | collected... | reverse complement strand
AGGTTGGATTATCGAATTAAGGTGGCAACAAGAAATCCTTACTTAAAAGGATATTTAAAACCTCAAGGTAATGCAGGCCAAATTGAACTTTTTAAAACTAATATTTTTAATGAAGATCAAGTAAAACGGGTTCTAAATAATTGTGATTTAGCTATTAATTTGTGTGGAATATTATTTGAAAACTCAAAGCAAAAGTTTAACCAAATTCATTCAGATTTTCCACTTTTATTAAGTAAGCAATGCTCTGAACTTGGCATAAAAAATCTAATTCATATTTCCGCTCTTGGAATTAAAGAAAGACACAGCTCTAAATATATACAATCAAAACTGCAGGGAGAAAAAAATATTAAAGATAATTTTAAACCTTCTGTGATCTTGAGACCTTCTTTAGTTTTTGGAGCAGAAGATAAATTTTTTAATACCTTTGCATCTCTTGCACAATTCTCCCCATTTCTTCCCTTGATAGGAGGAGGTAAAACACAATTTTCACCAATCTATGTTGGCGATGTTGTAAAAGCTATTGTTAAATCTTTACAACTAAATAATTTTGAAACTAAAATTTATGAACTGGGTGGCCCAGAAAATTATTCTTTTAAAGAATTAATGGAAATATTATTAACAGAAATAAAGAAAAAAAGATTTTTAGTTCCAATCCCCTATGGACTTGCTAAATTTCAATCCTATTTTTTACAAATGATGTCGAATCCACTTTTAACTCCTGATCAAGTTGAGTTATTAAAACATAATAATATTGTTTCTGGAGATTACCCTACATTGAAAGATCTAGGTGTCATCGGAACCCCAATTAAAAATATTTTGTCCAAATATATTTACAGATTTAGAACAGGTGGGCAATTTGGCTAATTAATGAAATAAAATTTTTATTATTTTCTTTAGAGACTTACAATCCATATCCACCAGGAATTATTATATAATGGATTGCTAAAACAATTCCTACTGAGACGCTTAATCCAAAAACCATTTTAACAAAGTCTTTGCCAATAAGAGGAAACACGTATTTAAATTTATACTCTTTATTCATCGTTGAGATTGCTAGCTCTCTTCCACATAACAAACCTACAAAAACCCATGTTGTTGACATTGGAAGATCGTTTAATTCTTTAAAATAATAAAGCACCACTGCATAAATAGTATTTATAATAGTTGCTGATCTGGCATATCTTGTTCCTGTCTTATCTAAAACAACTTTCTGTATTGGCCCACCTTGTATATAAAAAATATAAAAAAGCAGAATTGTAAAATAACCAAGTACAATTGATAATAACCAAACATCAAGCTGTCTTGGTAAATAAACAGCAATATTTGCAACATCATGGGAGAGCCATGCCGCCCATAGGTAGGCAGAACTAACCCAAACGGAGTTACGCCAAAAGGCAATGCTTTTTTCTCCAGTTACTTCGTCAAATTTCTCATTTATAAATTTAGAAATAACTATCCAACAAATATAAGCTGCACCAGCTGCAATACCGTAACCCACAATGCTCTTTAAAAGCATTTTTTCCAAAACAACTGTTGAAGCAAACGCAGACAGAACTAAAAAAGTTGTAGAAACTGGAATTCCTATTCTTGTAAGTAATAATAATATCCCAGGTGCAACTGCATGGTACCACTGAATTTCTTGATAAGGAATTCTAGTTAGTCGACCGAATGAAATATCTCCATCATGCGTCCACCAACCATAAGTTATAGTAACAATCATTGCGAACGAAGCTGTTGTGGCTAACGTGTACCACTTAAACCACTTTTGTTTTGAAGCTATAAATGTTCCTAGTGTTTGAACAGAATCGTTACCAATTACAGACCAACCCGCTAAAGCAAAACCAATGATTGTGTAAGCTAATGTTAGTTCCATAAACTTAATTTATTATTACTTTCTATATAAGCTTTTAAAAAAACTAATCTAGCTAAAAATAGAATTATTTCCGGAATCAGATAGGTTAAACTTCCTTAATTATAATATTTTGAACCTCGTTAGGTTGTATTTTAACTATTTGACATTTAATTACGTTATGTTATAACATAACATATTATATGAAAATTATTAAATGTAAGCTTAAAAATGACCAACAAGTATTGGGAGTTTTAAGAAAAAATACTAAGGGTTTGTCCGCATATGGTGTTTTAAAGGAATTACAAAAGTACAAAAACATCATGCCAATGACAGTCTACCGTTCACTAAAAAATTTACAAAAAATTGGTGTTGTCCATAAGTCTAATCAAAACAAAAACTATTTCCTTTGTCATAGTGATGTAAAAGAAAAACATAATCCAGCATTAGCTATTTGCAAAAAGTGTGAAAAAACTGAGGAAATTAATCCAAGTATTTTTTCTAAACTATTTAATAATTTAAAAACTAAAGAAAAATATGACTTTACAAATTTTGAAATTGAAATATCAACAACATGTAGGAAGTGTGCCTAATGGAAACCCACGCTCACGAGCTACCAGAGTTTCTTCATTTTATAGAGGAATTGATAGAAGAACATAATGTATTAAGAGGCTTTATTTTTGGCTTTATACATACTTTAATACCACTAATTGGTTTTTATTCTGGTTGGAGTATAAATCGTTTATTAAAAATAATATCTAATGGTGCTATTGCTGGAATAATTGGAATTGTTTTAGCTCATATAATTGCAGATTTTATAGCTGCTTTAGCAGATCCTAATTTAAAAAGTGCAGCCTACGGAATAGTTCTTGGTGGATTTTTACCATTATTAGCAGTTCCTTTATTAGAAAAATACGTAACTAAAAGCAAATATCATACAGTTGTTGGAGATCATGAAGATCTTAAAAAAGATTTGAAAAAGAAACATAAATAATATTTAATAGTTTATGTGACTACAACTTCATTATCTTTAAAAGAAATCTACGACTTAGCTAAAAAAACTTTATTAGCAAATGGTTGCGATGATGAAACAGCTTCTACCTTAGCAGATTTAATAATGAAGGCCGAAAGAGATGGCTCTTTATCTCATGGATTGTTTAGATTGCCAGCTTATGTCGCTGGACTTAAAAGTGGGAAAATTAATGGGAAAGCAAGACCCGAAGTTAAGAAAATTTCACCAAGTGTCATAAAAGTTTTAGGAAATAATTGTTTAGCACCAATGGTTCTTAATAAAAGCTTGCCAGTATTAATTAAAGCAGCTAAAGAAAATGGCGTAGCTGTTTTAGCAATTAATAATTCACATCATATGGCTGCGATGTGGCCTGAAACTGAAGCTGTAGCAGAAGACGGTTTAGTCGCTTTTGCTTGCACTTCTTATAAACCTTCGGTGGCTCCTGCCGGTGCAACAAAACCTTTATTTGGAACTAATCCAATTTCTTTTGCTTGGCCAAGACCTGGAAAAACTCCAGTTGTTTACGATATGGCAACAGCATCAATGGCAATGGGAGAAGTTCAAGTCGCTAAAAGAGAAGGACACAAAGTACCTCTAGGCACAGGATTAAATAAAGATGGAAAAGAAACTACTGATCCAGCTGAAATAGCTGACGGTGGAGTTTTACTTCCTTTCGGTGGGTACAAAGGATCAGCAATAGCTATGATGGTAGAATTGTTAGCTGGAGCTTTAGTAGGAGATAATTTTAGTTTTGAAACAGCAGCTAAAGATAATAATGATGGGGGGCCTCCAAGTGGAGGAGAATTTATATTAGCAGTATCACCTGAAAAAATTGCTGGCCTAGGATGGGATAAGCACGCAGACACCTTTTTTGATAAAATGAAATCTATGGATGGAGTTCGTCTACCAGGTGAGAGACGTCACAAAAATAGGTTAGATAAAGGACCAAGAAATATTAATACAGATTTAGTTAAGAAAATTAAGAATTTATCTTCTTAATATTAAGCTGATTTAGCCTTCTTTTCATAAACAGGAACATCTTCTTCAGAAATTATATCTTCTTCTTTAGCATTTTTTGGCTGGAAAGCATATAAAACGTGAAGTTTACAATAAGGAAGTTTTTCTATAGATGTTCTTCCACAAAAATAAAATTTTTCTTCAAAAGGGTGACCAATTGGCCAGCGACAAGTTTCATCGTTTAACTCTTCCAGCTGTTTAGGATTCTCTGGTTCAAAGTTTTTATCCAGGAGCAAAGCTTTAAATCTTGCTTTTCTTCCAAGTTTAGGAGTTTTACCTGGAGAATTATTTGCACTGTTATTTGTTCTAGCTACTGATTTTTTAGCATTAGATCTCGCTTCTAGGTTTAATCTATGAGCTTTTCCGATTACAGCATTTCTAGTGGCATCCCCTAATAAAGAAGCTATTTGGCTAGCCGTATGGCCCTTAGACCATAAGTCTTTTAGTTTTCTCTCTCTTTCAGGTGTCCAGCTCATTTTTTTTAAGTTAAATTGATTAAACATACTATATTTAGTATTTGCAACAGTAAAAGTATACACCATGTGGATATGTTATTAACAGCAAACGAACTAATACGCGGCATACATTTAAACCTCTTTTAATATATAAGCTTTTTTATGGTTGAGTATAAAATTTACGAAAAAAAATTTGGTTACATTAATTGGATTGGTTTCTGGACACTTTACAAAAAAGAAGTACTTAGATTTCTTATTGTCGGAATCCAGACGATAATTTCACCGCTTATAACTTCACTATTATTTTTAATGGTTCTCTCGCTAGCAATTGGAAACGATAGAGGGGAAGTTTTAGGATTTTCATTTATTAATTTTTTAGCTCCTGGGCTAATTGCCATGCAAGTCATTCAACAATCATTTTCACATTCATCATCGTCGATTATGATTGGCAAAATACAAGGTAATATTGTTGATATCTTGTATGCACCGCTAACTGCTATGGAAATTACGTTGGCAACAAACCTTGCGGCATGCACTCGAAGTATCATAATTGCAATAACCTCTATTATTGTATTTAATTTTATAATGGATTTAAATTTTCATAATTTTTTTTATATTTTTATTTTTACATTTCTTGGTTCTTTTATTTTAAGCTCTGTAGGGATTATTATTGGGTTGTGGGCTGAAAAATTTGATCACATGGCATCAGCTACAAATTTTATTATTGTACCGCTTTCTTTTTTATCTGGAACCTTCTATTCAATTGAAAAGTTACCAGATATCTTACACACCATTAGCAAAGTTAACCCATTTTTTTATATTATTGATGGATTTAGATATGGTTTTCTTGGTGTTTCAGATGGCTCAATTAAATTTGGATTTTTCTACCTTACCGCGCTAAGTTTCATCATATGGTTTTTTGCATATTTTTTATTTAAAAAAGGTTATAAAATAAAATCTTAATAATCTAACACTTAAATCTTAATGATATTTGTAAAAGAATTTAAACCTAAAAAAATTAAAAAATGTGATACGGAAGAATCAAGAAAGAGATTCTTAAACAAAAAAAATAAAAATCTTAATTTTTTACTTGAGGAAAGATTTTTATGGATGAAAAAGTATATAAAAAACAATAAAAGCATTATAGAGCTTGGCTCTGGCAATGGAGCGTCCAAAACTATCTTAAAAAATAAAAATATATTATTAACTGACATCCAAAAATATCCCTGGATATCTAAAAAAGTTGATATGAATAAATTAAACTTAGAAAAAAAGTATAAAAATAAAGTTAATATTTTTATTTTAAATCAATCATTGCACCATTGCGCCAATCCATCCAAACTTTTAAAAAAGATATCTTTTTTCTTAAAAAAAGATGGATTTATTTTGATAAGAGAGCCTGAAATTTCTTTTTTTCTTAAATTTTTTTTAATAATTTTAGATGATGAAGCATTTTCGATGAAAGCGGATATATTTAATTATAAAAAAAATATTTTTAACCCCAATAATGTTTATGATGCTAACAACGCAACACCAAACTTATTATTTAAAGATGAAGAAAAATTTCACAAAAATTTTCCCCAGTACAAAATTGTTTATAATAAATTATCTGAATTTTTTATATTCCTTAATTCTGGAGGCGTAGTCCAAAAGAAACACTATGTACCTGTTAATAAATTTTTTTTCAGTGTGTTAAATTATATTGATAAATTACTAATTTTTTTTTTACCAAGTATTTTTGCTTTAGGCAGAACAGTTGCTTTGAAAAAAATTAAGTAACAATTAACCTGCCAAATCTTCACATTTTTGTAACAAGTAACCATCGAGTATATCAGTTAAAGTAATTTTGGTTGTGCATTCGCTTGCTAATATTGACTCTAAAACGTTATCATCTCCCCAAAGCGGTTTAATTATATAAACAATTTTAATTTTTCCTTCTTTTAGTTTTTTAATAAAAAATTTTTTGTATATTTCAAAATATTTATGTTTTACCGAAGGATAGGCATGGTGTTTATACCAATATTTGTTAGGAGAATAATCATAAGTAGACATTACAACCGATATAAATTGATAGTCGGTTGCAAGCATTTTATTCCTGGAATCTTTTTTAATTATATCTATAGCTTCTAGCAAATTAGAAATTTCTGTTTTTGGATTATTTGGATATAAAGTTGTTATCCATTTTAATCCACTCATCTTTTTATCAAAAATTTTTGCATCAATTCCATTATTGATATTTAGTTTACTCAAATCCATAAAATCTCTTTTATTAATATATTTATTTCCATAGTGTGCGGTTGAAACGATGCTTAAAAAAATCAAGAAATATAAAATATAATTTTTATTTTTAAAATATTTTAAAAAATATATGTGAGAAAATCCAGCAAGAATTGGAATAAGGAAAAATATAAAAATCCCATTGATCGTCATGAGTTGGTGGGCTATTAAAGCAAAAGCAGAACTTACGAGCGCTAATACAATTAAGAAATCATTATGTTTCAAATATTTGTAATCTTGAATTATTTTTTTTACGCTTACAATTACAAGAACAATTAAGGATAAATGAATTAATTTAAAACGCAAAATTACTCTTTTAAATTCCAAAGGAAAAAGAAATTCCAGTCTGCTTTCGCAAAGTGATAAAGGAAATAAAATATATTGTTCCCAAAAAGGGGCTACTTGAATTTTTGTAATAAGTAAAAGTATATAAAAAGAAAAAAGAAATAAAAAGGAACCAATAATAGCAAAAGTAATTTTTTTTATATCGAAATTAAAAGTAAAGTAAATTAAAGATAATAAAGAAATTATTAAAATAAAATATCCAGTAGGGGCTTGTTTGGTTAAAAAGGAAATTCCTAAAATTATAGGCACCATTAACCAATAAATTTTAAAATTTGTTTTTAAAGCAAGGATAAAAAAATATATTGCAATTACAGAAAGAAATGCTGATTGATGGTCTACATATGGCGTCCCTGCAGATGGATACGCTAAAATTGAGACTAGGATTGAATAAAAAAAACAATAATTAATACTTAATTTAAATTTTTCAAGAGTGTAAAAAGTTGCAAATGAGATAATAAAGTTAAAAACAGAAGCATACAAAACATAACTAAACCATGACACTCCAAATAGTTTAAAAAAAATAGCGACAGTAAAGTCAATAAATGGTCCTGTTATTGTCCAATAATCTTTAAAAGGAAAATATCCGTTTAGTACATCGTAACCAGCATTAAAACTAAAAAAACTATCAATAGGATTGATGCCTTGATGTCCGTAATATTGGTTAACTGAAATAGAAAAAATTAAGAGAATAATTACATAAATCGTCTTTTTTCTTTTATCAGTGATTGCTTTATAAAAACTTAACATAAAAATTTATATTTTTTTTAAAACTAATATTATAGATATATAAAGTATTAAATAAATGCACTACTTTTTGATGGAAAAAGGATATAAAATAAAATTTTAATTAATTTATGAGCTCAGTTCTTGGTACATATGCAAGAAAGAATCTTGCCTTTAAAGAGGGGAAAGGATGTTATCTTTTCACAGAGAATGGTGAAAAATTTCTAGATTTTGTCCAGGGAATAGGAACGAATATTCTAGGACATTGCCATGAACATTTAGTAGAAACTATTCAAAAGCAATCTAAAAAATTATGGCATGTCTCTAACGCTTTCATCATACCTGAGCAAGAAAGGTTAGCAAAAAGATTAACAGAAAACACTTTTGCAGATTATGTTTGTTTCCAAAACTCAGGCACTGAGGCAACAGAAGCCAGCATTAAGATTGCTAGAAAATATTTCCACAAAATTGGAAAACCAGAAAGAAATAGAATTATTACCTTTAAAGGTGCATTTCATGGACGTACACTAGCTGCATTATTTGCAGCAAACAACCCGAAGCACATCGAAGGTTTTGGACCAAAAATTGATGGTTTTGATCAAGTTCCATTTGCCGATCATGAAGCAATAAAAAAAGCTATAACTAAAAATACAGCAGCTGTTATGGTTGAAACTATAATGGGTGAAGGGGGAATTAAAATTATTCCTGATTATTGTATAAAAGGTCTTCGAGAATTATGTGATGATAATGGAATACTTTTGATTTTAGACGAAGTTCAATGCGCATATAGAACAGGAAATTTTTTTGCTTTTGAATCTTCCGGAATAAGACCAGATATTGTCCCTATTGCAAAAGGTATAGGGGGAGGTTTTCCACTTGGAGCATGTTTAGTAACTAAAAAAGTTTCTACCGGAATGACAGCTGGGACGCATGGAAGTACTTTTGGAGGAAACCCTCTAGCCATGGCAGTAGGTAATGCAGTACTTGACGTTCTTTTCCAAAAAAATTTTTTTAAAAATGTAAAAGAAAAGGGTGAATATTTTCATAAGGGATTAAATAGAATTAAGAAAAAATACCCAAAAATTATTGGAGAAGTTAGAGGCGTAGGTTTAATAAAGGGTATTAAGATGTTAGTTGATAATACTGAATTTATGAATAAACTTATGGATCATCAAATGCTTACAGTTAAGGCTGCAGAAAATGTTATACGACTCTTTCCACCGCTTGTAATAAAAAATGAAGAACTTGATGAGGCTATATCTAAGATTGAAAAAACTTGCGAGGAAATGAGTTGAAAAATTTCATTAATATTTCAGATATTTCAAAAAAAGAATTAAGATTGATTATTGAAAATGCTAAATTAAGAAAAAATAAAAGACTCAAAACAAACAAAAATGCAGTAGATGAAGATATGCTTCTTAATGGCAAAATTTTAGTTATGATTTTTGAGAAACCTTCTACAAGGACAAGAATATCTTTTGATATTGCCGTAAAACAACTTGGAGGAAAATCGCTAACTTTAAGCCCTGATGAGATTCACTATGGAAATGGTAATGAAAGTTTGCACGATACTGCAAAAATATTATCTCAATATGCAGATATTGTAATGTTAAGAACTCACATCCATAAAAAAGTTTTAGATTTTTCAAAATATTTAGATATTCCTATTATTAATGGTTTAACCGATTTAAATCACCCTTGCCAAATTATGTCTGACATAATGACTTATGAAGAATTAAGAGGACCTATAAAAAATAAAAAAGTAGCATGGTTAGGCGATGGAAATAATATAGTTTATTCTTTAATTGAAGCTTCGGTTCAATTTGGCTTTGAACTTTCTATAGCATGCCCAAAAGGGTATGAACCAAATACAAAAATTGTAAATTGGGCTAAAAAAAATAATTCTAAAATTGAAATAACAAAAAAAGCTTTAACCGCTGCAAAAAATGCTGACTGCGTAATGACTGATAAATGGATTTCAATGGGAGATAAAATTGGTATAGTAAAAAAAAGAAAGGCACTCCAACCTTACCAAGTTAATAAAAAAATCATGAATGCTGCTAAAAAAAATTCTCTTTTTATGCATTGTCTTCCCGCAAATAGAGGAGATGAAGTTACCGATGACATTATTGATGGCAAACAATCAGCAGTTTGGTTAGCTTCTCTCAATAGAATACATATTCAAAAAAGCATTATAGAGTGGTGTTTAAAATAGAGATTTAATTTAGGGGCAAAGGGTTATCTGTATTTTGATTCATATATAGAATAACAGCAGCTCTATCTTTGTCATTTTTTAATCCAGCGAAAGACATTTTGGTTCCTTTTACCCAATCTTTTGGTTTTATTAAAAAACTATTCATTTCTTCAAATGACCATGTTTTCACATGAGCTGCCATTGCTTTTGAATACTTGTAGTCTGGAACAGTACCAGCTTTTCTTCCAAGAACGGCCCACAAAGCCGGTCCAATTTTATTTGCACCACCCTGAGATATGCTATGACAAGCTGCACATTTTTTGAAAACTTTTTCTCCTTCCGCAGCATTTGTAGATGCAAACAATGCAATAATATTTCCAGACACCAAACCTCCAGAATCTTTTTCCACAGTTAAACTTGAATCAGTAACAGCACTTTCGACCTGATATGCAGATTTTTTTGGTTTTTCAACATAATACAACTTATCAGAAAGTTTATTAATTCCCACAATCAGAATTAAAGCTAATATAATCGAAACAGCAATTTTATTCATTTTATAAAAGTTATAAGTTTAGTAAAATATTAATGTAAGATATAGCATGTCTTAGATCAAAAAAATAAACTTTAATAAGTTTATTTTGCGACGGTTAGACGCATAATTTTATAGTTTATGAAAAACACAGCAATAATAATACCAACTCGTTTAGAGGCAAAAAGATTTCCAAATAAACCGTTGGCAGAAATTAATAATTTACCCATGATTATACATGTTCTTAATAGAGCAAAAGAATCAAATGTAGGGCAAGTTTATGTCGCCTCCCCAGATATGCCCATCATTGAAATTGTAAAAAAAAATGGAGGCCAAGCAATCCTAACAAAAGAAGATCACTCATCGGGAAGTGATCGAGTTTATGAAGCATATATAAACAATTTAAAAAACGAAGTAGACTTAATAATCAATCTACAAGGAGATATGCCGAATATTAAGCCAGAAACAATTCGTATGCTGGAAAAATTAATGAAAGCTGGAAACTGGGATATTGGAACTTTAGCCTCTCCAATAAAAAATGATCATGAGATTAACGATAAAAATGTTGTAAAAGTTAGTGTAAATAAAAGTTTAGAAAAAGATACATTTTTAAATGCTATCGATTTCTTTAGAATAAAAAAAAATTTAACAAATGAAAAAATATATCATCATATAGGTATTTATGCCTTTACAAATGATGCTCTAACAAAGTATGTAAAGCTTTCAAGATCAAAATTAGAGATGGAAAGAAATTTGGAACAAATGAGAGCGCTTGAAAATGGTATTAAAATAGGAGTTGGTCTTAGCAATTCTTCCGCCCTAAGCGTTGATACAGAAGAGGATTTAGAAAAAGTTAAAAGAAATATGAATATATTATGAGCAATAAAATTAAAGTGGCTTTTCAAGGAGAGGAAGGAGCATATTCGCATTTAGCATGTTTAGAAGTTTTCCCAAATGTAGAAGTTATAACTTGCGCAACTTTTGAAGAAACTTTTAAATTTGCTGAAGCAAACCCAAAGTATAAAATAGTTATTCCTATAGAAAATTCGCTCGCTGGGAGAGTTGCTGATATACATTATTTAATTCCAAAATATAAATTACAGATTCATGCTGAACATTTTCAAAATGTTCACCACAATTTATTGGGAATAAAAGGCTCAAATATTAAAAATATAAAAGCAGTAAGAAGTCATGCCCAAGCAATTTCACAATGTCAAAAAATTATTTTTTCTAATAAACTAGAAGCGATTATTTCAGCTGACACAGCCGGTTCTGCAAAATTTATATCTAAAAAGAAAGATAAAAGTGAAGCAGCAATCGCTTCAGATTTGGCTGCAAAAATTTATGATTTACAAATATTAAAGTCGAATATTGAAGATGAGCCTGGCAACGTCACACGTTTCTTTATCATGGGTAAAGATGTAGAGCATCCTGAACTAGAAGAAAAAAAATATATCACAAGTTGTATATTTAAGCTAAAAAGCATTCCAGCCGCTTTGTATAAGGCTTTAGGAGGATTTGCTACTAATGGAGTTAACTTATGTAAACTAGAAAGTTTCACAGTAAAAAATACATTTGAGCAAGTTAGTTTTTATATTGATATCGAGGGACATATTGAAAATCCCGCTTTACAGAAAGCGCTTGAAGAATTGGGATTTCACACACAGAAACTCGATATATTAGGGGTTTATGAGGCCCATAAGTTTAGATTTAAAAAATTATAAACAACCTACAGGTATATTGTAGTTCTTATTTTTATACTGATATAATAAAAGAGGGGGCTGGCAGCAGGTGGAATTTTTTGTACAACCCGGTCAGAACGGAAACGTAGCAGCCGCAACGAAAATATTTCAGGTT
>Ga0114996_10007568_pt1 | contig 12258 bp, 9 predicted proteins | sample ArcticOcean_MG_C_4_FD_87039 | JGI IMG/M metagenome (GOLD analysis project Ga0114996, IMG submission 87039) | Marine microbial communities from western Arctic Ocean - ArcticOcean_MG_CB4_134 | ecosystem: Environmental > Aquatic > Marine > Oceanic | place: Arctic Ocean: Canada Basin | collected... | reverse complement strand
GTCGGCGTCAGCGTGGGCCTGCCCGGCCCGGCTGGATTGACGATCGCAGCACCTTCAGGGATCATTGGCTGCGCCATGCTGATCTGGGCGATCGGCATGCGGGATGAGCCCAAACCGATGTCGGATCTCGAGATCTCGCGGTGGACACCGGATGCCGAGGTGCTCCCTCCGGGTGCCGGGGGTTCGGTGATGTTCCGGGTCGACACGACGCTGGATTCTCCGGTTCGCACCTCGATTCTGTGTGGTCCATGTGGCCATGTCGAGTGGGTCGATGGCAAGCAGCCGCCTGCTTATGCCTGCATCGGCTGCGGCCGAGAGTTGTGGGAAGAGGAGGAATGACCGCGCAACGGTCAAGAGCAGGGTGCGGTGACGCCCTCTATGAGGGCGTGTCGTGGACCTGTCGAACAATGAGAAGCGGATGCTGAAGGCACTCCGCTCCGACGGTGACCAGACCTGGGATCTGGATTCGGTTCTCGCCGCCTGCGCTTGGAATGACCAAGCCCACGTCGCAGGAGCTGGGCTGGCGCTCGCCGACAAAGGACTGGTCGAGATCGAGACCGTTTCAGCCACCCATTGGGGCCTCGGACCTGAAGGTGTCAAAGCCCACTCTGAGGGACTTTTGGAGAGGAGGCTCTTCGATTTCCTGATCGCTTCCGAAGACAAGAGCATGAGGGCCGTGCAGGCCAGCGGTGTCGCCAGCAAACAGGAGGTCGGCATCGGTGTCGGTCTGCTCAAGGGTCTGGGATTTACACTGGAACAAGGTGCCTTCGTCATGCCATCCGAGGATATGGGCGTGATGCTCGTCGCGCGGAAATCCTTCATCGAACAATGCGCGGATGGTGTGGACGAGAATGATCTGGATGCCGATCTGCTCGCTCACTTCAAGAAGCGCAAGGGATTGATCGAATCCACCGACGCCACGGCTCGAACCTGGAGATTGAGCCCCGCTGGGAGTCGAATCTCTGAGACCGACCTTGAGGAGCGCCTTCAGGTGGTGCAGATCACACCCGACCTGCTCCAGGGTGAGGAATGGCGTCATGCCGACTTCAAATCCTATGATGTGAATCTGGCTGCACCGACGCCCGCGGGTGGACGACCCCATCCGATGATGGCGTTGATCGAGCGTATCCGAGCAATCTTCCTCGAGATGGGCTTCGATGAGCTCGACGGCGATTATGTGCAGACCGCGGGCTGGAACATGGATGCACTGTTCATCCCACAGGATCATCCGGCCCGCGAGATGCAGGACACCTTCTACACGACGAATCCGAAGAGCATCGAGATCCCCCAGAAACATCTCGATGACTGGGCGGCGATCCATGAGCACGGAGGCGATACCGGCAGCACTGGATGGGGAGGCTCCTACTCACTCGATGAGAGTCGAAAGGGCCTGCTGCGAACCCATACCACGGTCAACACGATTCGTTACCTCGCCGACAATCCAGATACTCCCTGCCGCGTCTTCGGCATCGGTCGCGTATTCCGCAAGGAATCGATTGACCGAACCCATCTGCCCGAATTCCACCAGATCGAGGGCATCATCATGGAACCGGGAGCCAGCCTGCCGATGCTGGTCACGACCTTGAAGACCTTCTACGCCAAGATGGGCTATCCCGAGGTGCGCGTTCGCCCAGCCTACTTCCCCTATACCGAACCCTCGCTGGAAATCGAGGTCAAGTGGCGCGGCCAGTGGCTCGAACTCGGAGGAGCCGGCATCTTCCGGCCCGAGGTCACCGAGCCGATCGGATGCCGATGGCCCGTCTGTGCCTGGGGCATGGGACTGGAGAGATTGGCCATGCTTGTGCTCGGCCTTGATGACATCCGTCAATTGTACATCTCTGACCTTGAATGGCTGCGTTCCCAACCACTCCTGTAAGACGGGGTGTCACGATGACCGGCCACACGGGACGCGGTGATTACGACCTCATCTCGATTCCTCGTCATCGCTGACCGAGCGCTTCGACGGCCCAATCCCTTCTGCCTATCACTCCTCTTCATCCTCATTGGAACATGTGCTGATTCCGAAGACGGTGTATGTAGGGCAGCGGCCGGAAAATCCCGTTGTCAACAGAAACAATGCCATGGCAAGGGTCGCTATTTCGACAACCTGTTCGATTGCACCTAAATAGCCAGACAATTCAGCCAAAGCGAGTCCGCCACCTGCCAGGGCTCGGGCGATTCTATCGGGGGAGCCGACATTATTTTTCATCATTCCAATCAACAAAGTTTCTGTTTCCAATTCACCAAAGACCTAGCACATCTCGTAGCGCATCATCTAGTACTTCATGTGTGAAGATATATCCGGAATCTTGCAGCTTTTGAGGCATCACTCTTTGACCCTCAATCATCAGAGGGCCGGCCCTTTCCCCAAACATAAGGCGCATGACGAAACCGGGCAATGGAGCGAAAGCTGGTCGTCTGAGGACCTTCCCTAGATTCTTGGTGAAAGTGCGATTCGGTACTGGCTCCGGTGCGGTCAGGTTGTGGGCGCCTTCGCACCCTTCGTTCATCATTAGATGATGGATTGCGTAGATTTCGTCATCAATGGATATCCATGACATCCATTGCTTGCCGGATGCCATAGGGCCACCTGCTCCTAATTTGAAAGCGGGTAGCATCTTGCGCAACGCGCCTCCACGTGCGGATAACACAATGCCAGTCCGCAAGAGGCAGGTTCTGATGCCAGCATCAGATGCTGACTTGGTGCACCCCTCCCATTTCCGAGATACATCAGCTAGATAGCCCTCTCCGGGTTGTGAGGATTCGTCGAGTCCTTCCTCACCGCGATTTCCGTAGAATCCGATGGCTGATGCGCAAAGAAAAACAGAGGGAGGGTCCGAGAGACCTGCAATGGTATCGGAAATCAGCGTAGTTGACTTCACCCGGGTATCCATGATCGCATCCTTGACCTTACGAGTCCAGCGCTTGTTAGCAACCGGATAACCTGCGAGGTGGATGACAGCATCAAATCCCTCAACCTTTGAAGCATCCAACTTACCTTCATCAGGATTCCATTCAATCTCATGTTCAGTACGAGGTCGTCGCCTCACCAAATTCCAAACCTCATGTTTTCCAGTATCGAGGAAGGCGCATAATTCTCGTCCAATCAGTCCTGATGAGCCCGTTACAAGAACCTTCATCCGAGGTTTGTCAGAGAAATCTGAGTGCCTTGACATGTCACGCGACATACGTGATTTCCTCGCCTTGAACATCCGATCAAGTCGTTTTCGGATGCTGCGACCTGCCACCAATCTACCAAGTGCCCACATCGGCAACTCATAGGTGACCTCGTCTATCTGGCGAGTTCCAGTCTCGATTGCAATGAAGCGATGAGTGTGGTGCCAACTGCGAAACGGACCCTTCCTCATCACATCTTCAAACTTGTTTGGTGGGTCGTAGTTCAGGTGCTCGGCAACCCATGTCATTTTGATGGGTCCGAACGGAAATCTAAACACTCTCTGAGCGCCATCTTCGAGGGTGTTGTCGGCACGAACTACCTCACTTACCTCCCAAGGTGGCATCAATCGATCGAAAGAACCCGTGCTCTCGTACCAGTCAAAGACCGCAGATGGCGGATGAGGTATCTCTACTTCCCAACTAACGGTAGACATTGTATGGGGTCGGCGAATTAAATTTTACTTTTAACTGAATGCTTTTAGTGTTCCTTCAACACATTTAGAAATATGAATCATCGCTGCTAAATAGATGCCAATCAACCCATTGATTACAATCCAAAGTGGATAAACGACATCGTAGATTCATGGCGATTCTGCACAGTAAATCAAAAGACAGGGGGGGGCATAAATTCCGACACTCATTCGCAAAGCCCCCCCTAAAGAAAGGACGAAAAATGAGTTTCATACCAAAAATACTTGTGCGTCCAACATCGACAGGAAGGTGAGAAGTATCCCGGTTATGTATTGAAGCACCATGTCTTGGCATTCCTATGAATGAAGGTGGAGACAGTGGTGGAGGCATCCTCGCTCTACTCTGGAAGTGGTTTGGCTTCGATGGTTGGAAGGAACTCTCGACAGGAAAACGAATCGGGACACAGATTCTCTACAGAATCGTATTCGTTGCCGGGTTCGCTTGCTGCATCATAATTTACACGATGGCATTCGGTGAAGATCCACCATTGACTCCACTCTGTGGGATGGTGTTGGGATGGTTTCTCATCTTCCAGTTGATGATGAATTTCGTTTTCACAGCGGGATCACGCTAGAGTGGGGTTCAGGCTCTTCGTGGAAAACAAGCCCTCAAAGGCTCACGCGGGCGGTTCTGGGGGTTCCTCGGGTTCTGAGGGGTATGGACGCTGGGGGATTTGAACCCCCGGCCGCCTGGTTGCAAACCAGGTACTCTTCCAAGCTGAGTTAAGCGCCCGTTGAGCCGGGCGACCCGAGTTGGGGTTTTCAGTTCGACGGTGCTTCGCCGAGTTGAGCGAGCAGGCCGTCGAGGATTCGAAGCAGGCCACGCAGGGTGACCTCGGAGACGCCCGCGACCGAGCAAACCTCGGATTGGGTGCGCGGGTGTCCGCGGTTCTGCGCTGCCTTGTAGAGCATGACCCCTGCGACACCGGCCGGTTTCTTGCCCTGCCAGTCCATCGACTCGCCGACGCGACCCCACAGGTAGTTGGCTTCACCGAGAACTTCCGCGGCCAAGCCGAGCTTGGAGTGGAAGACGTCGAGGAACTCGGCCGGCCCCGTGATGTGGTGGGTGCCGAGTTTGCGCGCGACCAAGCGAATCGTGCGCTTGAGTTCCTTCATACCAGCCTCGCTCTCCATGTCGAAGGCGGCCGCAATCTCCTCGATCTTGCGCGGTAGACTTGCCTCGCGCGCGGCGAGGTAGACACAGGCTGCCGATACACCGCGGATGCTGCGGCCGGTGACGATGCCCATCTCGGCCGCCTTGCGATACAGGCTTGCGGCCTCTTCGACCATGCGCGGCGGCAGCTTGCCGCGGTCGCGGATGAACTGCATCGCCTTCGTCAGGTTACGCGCGCGCGAGGAGCGCGTCTTGCTGCGCTCATCGATGGTGGCGCGCCGGCGCCAGTCACGCGCGTCTCGGCTCTTGATGCCGTGGCGACGTGCAGCGGCGCTCGTGAGATCACCGCGGGAGATGCTGGTGTTGAGACCCTTGTCAGAAAGCGACTGCTTGCTGGGGGCACCGACGCGGGAGCGGTCCTGGCCATCGGAGTAGTTGGTCCACTCCGCGCCCTGGTCGAGGAAGTTCTCCTCGGCCACATTGCCGCATGCGGCGCAAAAGGCCTCACCTCGAACCTCGTCCTCGTCCCACTCGGTCGCACCGCAGACCTTGCAGGGCTGCGTCTGACCGATGGTTCGGCGCTGCGAGGGGCGGCCGGCACCGATCGGGGTGCTTCGGGCGGCTTTCGCCGCGTTCTTGGGGTCTGTCTTCTTATCCTGCATACTACTCAACCTCAGGTTAACATCTTGTTGCCGAAGTATTTAAACATTTCTCATAAGAGTTCCATCTTCACACCGGCTCAACGTGGCGTTCTTCGCTGGATCCCTCCTTACCTCGTACAGTTTCCATTTGGACGCGATAGACCTTAACCATAGTGTCGAAATGCATCAGATTTCGCCCCCGGGGCCGTGGGCATGTTCAAGTGGGTCCCGCTTCGCGCTCTCATCATGCCTGCCACGGTGGTGCTGGGTGCACAGTGGGGCGACGAAGGCAAGGGGAAGATGGTCGACCAGCTCGCGAGTACCGCGGACTGGGTCGCGCGCTTCCAGGGCGGCAACAATGCCGGCCACACGATTGTCATCGGAGACCGCACGCTCAAACTGAATCACCTGCCCAGTGGCATCACCTATCCGGACTGTCAACTGGTGCTTGGCGACGGCATGGTCATCGATCCATGGACGCTCGAGAAGGAATTGGAGGACTGGTACGCCTTCGATGCTGAGCGCCCAGAGGGTGTGCGCCTGTGGATTTCTGAACGCGCACACGTGAACCTGCCCTTCCACCGGCGCATCGATGGCACCGATGTCAAGATCGGCACGACCAAACGCGGCATCGGGCCGTGTTATGGCGACAAGATCGAACGGGTGGGCATTCGTTTCTGTGACATCCCTTCCAGAATGGCCGACCCGGAGTGGTTGGCCTATACCGCTGAGCGAATGAATTCGAGATTGGACCTCTTCGGCATCAAGGACACCTCACCATCTGAGGATGACCCCATCGGGTGGGATACGATCTCTCGTCAAGCCACTCTGCACGGCGAGATCACCACGCAGAAATTGGCGCTCGACCTATCGTGGATCTGGCAGCGCTTCGGCAAGGCGGTCGCGCCGACCGGTCTGATGCTCGACCTGGCACTGAAACAGGGCCAACATGTGTTGCTGGAGGGCGCGCAGGGCTGCCTGTTGGACATCGACCAAGGCACCTACCCCTTCGTCACCTCCTCGGTCACCAGTCGTGGCAATGCGACCCATGGCGCGGGCGTTCACCCCGGTCATGTCACCGAGACCTTTGGCGTGGTCAAAGCCTACACCACGCGCGTGGGTGAGGGCCCCTTCCCGACCGAGTTGTACGATGGCGCGGGCATGGAGGATGCGGACGGCAAGCACATGGCGGATGTCGGCCATGAATTCGGCACGACGACCGGCCGGCCGCGTCGCTGTGGCTGGCTCGACCTCGTCCTGTTGCGCCATGCGCACCGGATGAATGGTTTCGATGGGGTCACACTGACCAAACTCGATGTTCTCGGCGGACTGTCCGAATTGAAGATCTGCGTCGGTTACACAATCGCAGACGAGCCCTGTCACGAGGTGCCTGCAGACATCGGTCGCTTCGCGCGATGCGAACCGGTCTACGATACCATCGCGGGATTCCCTTCACTTTCACTTTCAGAATGGCTGGAAATCGCGCGCACGAGTCGTCGCGAAGGCTCTGGATTCGCCGCGCTTCCTGAGGCTGCCCGCGCCTACGTGGAGAAGGTGGAGAGTCTGCTCGGATTCCCGATCATCTCGGTCGGTGTCGGACCCGACCGTGAAGCGACCATCGAGCGGGTTTGAGCCAAACCTGCGGATTCAAGTAGGAGAGGCAGGCGGGAGTGGTCCGATGGGTTTCAAGTCAAAGGCGCGCAAGGCCAAGCGGGCCGCCGGTCAGGACACTGAGCGCAAGGGCGCGCGCAAGGAACTCCCCGATGGCGAGAAGCAGTGTGCGATCAAGGACTGCGAAAACTGGGCTGACAAGAGCCACGGTGGACGCAGCATCGCCTTCGACAATCTCGCCGAGGTCTGGGACGAAGATGATATTCAGGGTGAAGGGCGTCGCCTGTCCATCTGCAAGCCGTGTTATCGCCATTTCAAGAAGGAGAAGAAGGATGACGAGAGCCAGACTTGGTAATCGTTCACTTTCACTTTCATTTCCCCCGGGCCTCCCCCCGAAATCATTGATGACCTTTGATGTCGAGGTGTTGTTGTGTTGAATTCTGATGACCCGATCGTGCGGAGCCTTGTGCTTCAGCAGGGCTTCGTGAATGCGCATGCGTCGGGAGATCTTCACTACTGGCCGAAAGCCGGTCGCGTGAAGACTGTGCATATGCCCGCGACCGCGACGGTTCTGCTCGGTCTCGGTGGCCCTCAGGGCCACATCTGGAGAGTCGCGGTTGGCGATCGAACCGGCGCGATTTCCCTGCTCACCTTGCCCGAGTTGAATCTGGTTGAATCTTGGGCGCCACATCAAGCACCCGTCACGGCGCTGTTCGCCGAGTCGAGTGATACAGGCGAGATGCGATTGATCAGCGCAGATTCCGATGGCGATGTGCGCATCGTCGGCGCGGATCTGCCACGCGAAGGTCGACTGCTGCGACGCCTCGGCGAGCGCATCACGGCGATTCGCGCTGAAAGTAATCGCCTCACCCTGATGTGTGGCTGGCAGCGCCGCGTCTTCTCCCGCGTCGGAGAACAGATTGCGACGCCAGTGGCGTCGAAGCCGCAACCCGAGGTCAAGACCCGGATTCCCGTGGTGCTCACTCGAACGACCACGCCGGCTCAGGCGTGAGCCAGTGACAGGTCTCCGCCGGCTTTGGCCAGCCTTCGGGCAGGCTCCCTTCTGCCTCGATCCGTGCCATGACCGAATCGAGATGCATCTCGAGCACGGCCGCGCAGGCCGCGGCGCCTTCAACCGCTTCACCGCGGCCACAGACCAGCATCGTCGGTGCGAGTTCGAAGAGTCGTTCCAGACTCTCCTTCAATTCGAGCAGGTTCCCAGTCGGCATGTCAGCACGCACAGGATGTCCCGGTGCGGGCACGAGATCGCCACAGATCACGACGCCCCGCATCGGAATGAGGAAACAACACGCATCCATGGTGTGCCCGGGTGTATGGAGCACACGCAGTTGAACATCGCCGAGTTCGATCAGGTCGCCCTCGGCGAAGCCCGTTGCCTCGATCTCGGGCATGTCCGAGCCGTAGCGACTCGCCCAGGTGGTGAACATATCCGCGCCGGCGAGCGCGGCGACCGCGTCCTCGTGGATGCGGACGTCCGCATCGAATACCTCGGCCAGATGCGGCGCGGCGCCACAGCTGTCGTAATGCCGATGTGTGAGCAGAATCAAATCGACCGAGGAACGGCCCTCGAGGTGCGGCTTCAAGCGCTCGACCAGATTCACCTGATGCCAATTGGTGCCAGGATCGATGATGCAAGTGGATTCGGTTCCCGATACCACGACACAGGCTGAATCGTGATGGATGCCGGGGAGGCGGACGAGGCGCATCGGAATCGCTCCGGGCCAGACGCTCGCAAGCCATGACGGTAACGGTCCCACGCCGATTAAATAGGGGGAGCAGGTCGGCCGGTCCATGGCACGATTTCCTGAGGCTGAAGCACGTCTGCTCGCCGTCAAGGTGTGCATGAAGTGCAATGCGCGCAATGCACTGCGCGCAGCCCGCTGTCGCAAGTGCTCCTACAAAGGTCTGCGACTCAAGAACAAGGAAGCCCGAATCTGAGCCCCCTGCTTGGTCTCTGCGCTCTTCTCTCCACCTCTTTCGGTGAGCCACGTCCGGTGTGTTTACACGTCATCGACCACCTTGGTCTGCATATGCGACGTCGGCGCGCGTGTGAGGATGAGGCGGTCAGCCCCGTGATCGCAACCGTCCTGCTCATGGCCATCACCGTGCTGCTCGCGAGCGCGGTCTACCTGATGGTCAGCGATGCGGTCAACGCACCCGAGAAAGGGCGTCCGTATGGCAAGGTCAGCGTTCGTGGCCTAGACAATGGCTTCCAAGTCGTGAGATTCACCGAGTTGAGTCAGAATCTCCACACCTCAAGCGTCTCCTTCTCGATTGTGCCTCCGCCCGGCATCAACGCCTCGACGATCCAGGGCAACGTCAGCGATTCGGGTGTGTACGGTTCGATCGGCCAGCCGGTCACCTTCCACGACCGGGATGCCTCCTACTCGGTCAACCGCGGTGATTACTTCGTCATCAATGCGACAGCGGTGGGCAGTTCCAGCGGTGACTGGACCATGTTCATCCGCACCACCGGCTCTTCGGGGACGACCGAACTGATCGCCGTACCGCTGCCAGCGACGCAATGATGTGCATGGCTGGTGTGGCGAGTTCGTGAACCTACTCTCCGGATGGTCGCCGCGCGGCCAACCAACCTTCGAAATCGATGCTTTCACGGTCGTCGTTCAACAACCCCCGCCCTCGATGAAGGGCGTCCTTCCACCCTCGAAGAGCCATCTGATTCGATGGGCGCTGCTCGCCGCCCAAGGCCCGGTGGGTGGCGTGACACGGCTCGAGGGGGTGGCTGGAGCTGCGGGTGATGCCCATGCGATGCGTAAGGCATTGGTCAAACTCGGTGTACCGATTGAGGTCGAGCCGGATGCCTGGCTCGTGACCGGGGTCGGTCCGCACGGCTTCCAAACCTGCCCGACGGCAATCCACTGCGAGAATTCGGGCACTGCGATGCGCTTACTCAGCGTGGCTGTGGCGCGGATCGGATCACCGACGATGCTGGATGGAGATGCCAGTCTCAGGCGGCGGGGAAGTCCGGCCTTCTGGGCCTCACTCGCAGCATTGAGGGTGCAGACTTCACACGGTTTTGATGAGGAGACGCTACCACTGTTGGTCAAAGGCCCACTTCAACCAGGTGAATTGACTCTCGATGTGTCGAAGACCAGCCAGAACCTGTCCGCTCTGTTGCTCTCGATGCCGGCGATGGAAGGTCCATTGGAACTCTCCTTCTCCGGGGATCTGGTGAGCCGGCGTCACGCCCAGTTGTCGTTCGAACTCGCGGCGCGCTGCGGTTCTGCGAACACGCTCGATTCCTCGACCTTGGTGCCGTGGCCCTGTGAACCTCCTTCGGTGGTGCAGATTCCACGCGATGGCAGCCATGTCTCCTTCCTGCGCCTGTTCGAACTGCTCCATGGTGTCTCGATCGATTTCGAGGTGCCCGCCTCCGAGGATTCGATCGGCGCAGAGGTCCTCACTGAAATCGATCTCCGAGAATCCAATGAGATCAATCTGCGTGATGCCAATGACCTGATCACACCACTGGCCGCAGCGATGGCGCTCGGTGGAGGGGGCCAGATTACGGGCGCAGGTCATGCCCAGCACAAGGAATCCCCGCGCATCACGCGCACGGTTGAACTTCTGTCCGCCTTCGACATCCGCTCTGAGGCGACCGCAGGTGGACTCCGGATCGAGGGGGGGCAGGTTCCCAGCGCGCCCTCTTCACTCGTTTCGACTCATGGGGATCATCGCCTGCAGATGACCGCGGTGGTGCTCGCAACAAAGGTTGGTGCAGAGGTCGAGGGGCAGAGGCTCCACGAGGTCTCCTTCCCGGACTTCCTCAAACTGGTTCAGCCGTGACGGCCGAAATGACCGTCGAGTTTGTCAAGGCTCATTCGAAGCACGGTCGGTCGGCCATGCACACAGGCCCACGGATTCTCAATCGTCGCCATATCAGCGACCAGACGGCGCATTTCGGGCAATGAGAGGGCCTGGTTCGCCTTGACCGCGCCGCGGCAGGATTTCATGAAAGCGACCTCATCGGCGAGCGCCTCGACCGTGTCGAGTCGGTGTGCACCCGATTCGAGTTCGGTGAGAACATCGGAGAGGAAACCCTCCATCTTGTCGCTGCCGAGAAGGATGAGGGGGACGGCCGTCATGTTGAGTTCGACATCGAAGGCGAAGCCGATCTCGGCGAGTCGGTCCTGATTCGTTCTGAGCACCTCTGCCTTCGCTGCGGACAGTGAAAGTGGAAGTGCGGCCATCAGGGCCTGGCTCGCCCACGAGGTCATGTCGTCGCGAAGACGTTCGTAGCGAACCCGTTCATGCAGCGCGTGCTGGTCGATGATGAACAGTTCATCTCCGCCCTGGGCGAGGATGTAGGAGTCTGCGAATTGGCAGAGCGGAACCATCTCTGGCATGTCGGTGACCTCGGCTTCGAGCGGACTGCGTTCGGGTTCATCGACCGGTGAAACACTCTCCGCCCCACTGCACCAGCGGTGTAGATCACGCTCCGCACTCGACAGTGCAGGACTGAGACCATCGACGCCTAGATTGGGCAGAATCCCCTGAGTAAGTGGAGATTGACTCACTGCGACGTCGACCTTGGATGGAGTTTCGATCGGACCGACATATGCGATTCGAGATTGGGCAGGTCTGGCCCATACTGGCATCTCTGTCTCTTTCATGATTGGCGATTCCATCGTTGAGGATACCGCTTCAATCGGACTGTCATCCGGCATCATCGAGCCAGTCGGCAAATCGAGCAAGGTATGCTTGATGGCCCGTTCCAATCGTTCCAGAACCCGCCATGAATGCTTGAGCCGAACCTCGCGTTTGGTTGGGTGGACATTGACATCGACCTCGCTCGGTGGCAGGTCGAGCCGGAGCACACAGATCGGATGCCGTCCGACCATGAGGCGGGTGTGATAGCCACGCCGAATCGCCTGGGTGAAGGCCGCGTTGGCGACCGGTCGGCCATTGATGATGACGTGGATCTCATCGCCTTTTGAGCGGGTCAGGTCCGGCGGTGAGAGCCAGCCGCTCCAGCGCTCTTCGCCGGGTGCATCTGCATCCTGTTTCGAGGATTGAAGCGGGACCAGACGTTCAGCAGGCCCTCCGAGCAGGTCGAACAGACGGTCTTCCATCCGTCCGCTCGGAGGCGCGTCCAGGACATTGCGCCCATCGACGCTGACGGCGAATCCGATCTCGGGATTGCACAAGGCCTGAGCCATAGCGATGTCGACGATTGCCGCGGTCTCGGTCGTAGGCCGCTTCT
>Ga0114996_10007567_pt1 | contig 12259 bp, 8 predicted proteins | sample ArcticOcean_MG_C_4_FD_87039 | JGI IMG/M metagenome (GOLD analysis project Ga0114996, IMG submission 87039) | Marine microbial communities from western Arctic Ocean - ArcticOcean_MG_CB4_134 | ecosystem: Environmental > Aquatic > Marine > Oceanic | place: Arctic Ocean: Canada Basin | collected... | reverse complement strand
CATCAAACCGGTGTCGACGAGATGCCGGCGCATCTGCACGATGCTCGTCAGGTGCTCGATGCCGACGGGGCAAGCCTCGACGCACGCGAGGCATGTCGTGCAGCTCCAGAGTGTCTCCGGTCGGATAACATCTACGGCGACGTCTGTTTCTGCTCCGTTCCCTGATGGCCACTTGGATCCCGTAGCAAACTTCTGCTTCAGGAACTCGGGCGTGCCGAACGACTCGTTCGCAAACGTCCTCAGGTCGAGGATGAGATCCCGAGGCGAAAGGGTCGTGCCTGCCGCGGTCGCCGGACACGCCACGTGGCAACGTCCGCACTTCGTGCACGCGTCGAAGTCGAGCAACTCCTTCCAGGTGAAGTCCGTGATGCGCGAGTAGCCCATCTTCGGCACGGTGGCCTTGCCGCCTTGGGCAAGTTCGCCCGGTGGCGGCGGAGGCAGCGTCCGCCCCGCGTTCTCGTCGACGAACACCAGATTGGCCGTGTCCGTCACGATGTGCATCATCTTGGAGAACGGCATGTACGCGACAAGGAACAGCACCGATACACCGTGGATCCACCACGACCAGAGGTGCGCGTCTGACATGGTATCCACTCCCATGCCCGAGAACATCGAGGCCAGCCCGTAGCCGACGGGCGACCACTTCTCGAAGTCAGGCATCGTCTGACCGATGCGAAACGCCTCGACGACGTAGCCCGACAGCGCGATGAAGAGCAACATCCAGACGAAGATCATGTCGTCCGTCACGAAGCCCGAGCGATCGACCTTGCCACCCTGGTCGTCGGCCCGCCCGTAGTCGAGCGCCCTGGGCTTCATGACCATGCGACGCACGATCATCAGCACGAGGCCGATAATGAACAACACACCGAAGATGTCGAGCGTCGCCGAGAACCACAGGTAGAAGCTGCCCTTCAGGATCTTGACGCCGAACCAGCTGAGCACATCGTGATCGAGCGCGACGATGCACGTCCCGATAAACAAGACGATGAACCCCCACATGATCAGGTTGTGAGCGAAACCACCGAATCGTTCGCCCTTGCGGACATTTCGATTGCTGAGGATCACGACCATCGCGCGCCCGATGCGCTTGCCGAGGTTGTCGAATCGGTTCTCGGCGCGACCGCGGCGGTACTTCTTGTACCGGCGCCAGAACCCGTAAACGAAGATCAGGCAGGCGAGACCGCCGAGCACGTAGAACACGACCTGCGCCCACGGAGGGAGATGCAGGAAGATCTCGCGCGTGGGGGTCTGTTCCTGTGCGAACACGTTGCCTAGGAGAGCTTCGCGGTCAACGCCGGCACGATATCGAAGAGGTCTTCGGTCGTACCGTAGTGCGCGTGTTCGAAGATTGGCGCCGTCTCGTCGCTGTTCACCGCGATGATCAACTCAGCGTCCTTCATGCCCTCGATGTGCTCGGGCGCGCCGCTGATGCCGAGCGCGAGGTAGATCTTGGGCTTGACCTTCAGACCGGACTTGCCCACCTGACGCGTCTTCGGCAACCACTTGCTGTCGACGATGGGTCGCGACGAGCACACCGCACCACCGAGCGCCTTCGCGAGCTCCTCGACGAGGGGCAGGTTGTCCTCGCTCTGGATGCCGCGACCAACCGCGACGAGGTAGTCGTGTTGCGTGATGTCGACGTCGCCGCCTTCGGGTTCGACGAGCCCCTTGAACACGACCCTGCCGTCGCCGATTGCTTCGGGTGCATCCATCGATTCCTCGGACGGGGCGCCTTCCTTCCTGCCAGCATCCGCCGGGAACGAGCCAGCGAGGACACTCACGATGCCCGCATCGCCCGCGATCACCGACTCGGCGTATACCTTGCCGCCGTAGAGTTGACTCGTCGTGACCACGCTATCGCCGTCAATCGACACGTCGAGTGCATATGCCACGAGCGGGATGTTCTGCCTGACCGAGAGCGCCGCCGCGAGGTCCATGCCCATCGACGTATTTCCGATCAGCGTCAGACGCGGGGATGACTGTTCGACGACCGCCGCCAACGCGACGATGTAGGCCTCGGGGTTGAACTCCCCGAGCCGATCGTGGTCGACGCGAATCACCTTGTCCGCCGCGCCGAGCCCATCGCTCGAGAGGCCGGAACTGAGCAGCGCGATGTTCAACGACCCACCGGTAGCGGTCGCCAATTCGCGACCCTTGCCGAGGAGTTCGAACGTCACATCGGAGATGGCACCCTTCAGGTGCTCCGCGACAACGAGGATGTCATTGCTCATCGATCAGCTCCTCTTCGCGTTCAGGAGTTCAGCGATCTTCGCGGCGACTTCGTCCGCATCACCTTCGATCATCTGGGCACCCTCGCCTTTCTCGGGGAGATACATGCGCCGCACCACCGCGCCCTCGTCGTCGTTGCTCGCGTCCGACTCCTTCTCGTCGAGACCGCCGGACTCTTTCATGATCTGGCGCACGCGACTGACGGGGGCGTAACGAGGAGTCTGCCGCGCGGACTGCACGCCGAGAACGACCTTCGGGGTCACCTCGAACTTCGCCATCACGCCGCCCGCGTACTCCTTGTGCACGGTCATCACGTCGCCAGTCACGCTGATATCGCTGACCGCGCTGACGTGCGGTATCCCGAGCATGCTGGCCATCCGAACTCCGAGCTGACCGTCGCGATCATCTGCGGCCTGCACGCCGGTCATCACGACGTCGTACTCGACGTCGGCCAGTGCTTCACACATCGCCGTCGCCGCCGTGTGCGAGTTCGCATCCTCGTCGACACCGGTGATCTTGATCGCCCTGTCAACGCCCTTGGCCAGCGCCGTGAACAGCGCCTTCTCGGTCTCGTCCCTCTCGAGGGCGAGGACCGTGACTGTGCCGCCGTGGGCCTCCTTCAGTTGGAGCGCTTCTTCCAGCGCATGATCGCAGAACTCGTTGACCTTGTACGAGACGTAGTCGCGCTCGAGATCATTGCCGTCATCGTTTATCTCCAGCTCCTCGGCGACGTCGGGAACCAACTTGATGGGTACAGCTATGTTCATGTCTTGGGGTCTGGTTACTGCGCCATCCACTCGTCAACGGCACCGCGCACGGAGAATACCTCCGCGTGGTTGAACTGGAAGGTCTTGTGCACGTAGTCGCCACTCGGGAGGCGGTCGTAGAGCGCGGCGTACTCGGCGCCCTTCGCGGCGATCTGGCGTACCGCAGTCGCGAGGGCGTCCGCATCTTCACGCGTGGTGTAGATGCCGAAGCTCGCCCGCACCATCCCGCGATGAAGATCGGCCATGGCCTCGAGCTCCTCGTCGGTGAGCTGATCCTCCTCCTGAGACAACACCTCCGTGATCATCTCCCGCACGTAGGGATGTGCGCAGAAGCACTCATTGCGCACCGAGATGTTGAAGTAGTCGTTGAGGATCGCCGCAGTCAAACCGTGCTCGATATCGCGAATATTGAACGACAGCGCTCCGGCGCGTTCGCAGAGCGAACTGTCGGTCTCGCCGTAGATGATCAGATTCTCGATCTCGCTGAGCCTCTCCAGCGCGTAGGTGATGATCTTGCACTCCTCATCGGCGACGCGATCCATGCCGATCTTGTCGAGTGCGTACAGGGACGCCGCGAGACCGATCGCGCCGCAGATGTTCGGCGTACCGGCTTCTTCGCGATCCGGAAACCGATCCAACATCGTGTAGCGCGTCAGATAGACGTCGTCGACCATCCCGCCGCCCACTTCCTGCGGCTCGATGTCCGCGAACAGGTCTTTCCGGGTCACTACGACTCCCGGGCTTCCGGGTGCGTAGACCTTGTGACCGGAGAAGATCACGACATCGATGTCTCGCGCTGGGTTGTCGTGGCCCGTGCACCGGATCGGCTTGTGGGCCGCCATTGCCGCGGCATCGACGACGAGCAGAGCGCCGTACTTGTGGGCGAGTTCTGCGATCTCGTGGATCGGGTTGATGATACCCGTGACGTTCGAGACTCCGGTGACGGCGACGTAGTTGACGCGTTCGCCGTGTTCTTCGAGGGCTTCGGCCAGGCGTTCGACATTGACTCGCCCTATGGAACTCTTCGCGAACTCCGCGGGGACGTGGACGACGTTGGGGAACCACTTCCGATGCGGGAGATCGTTCGAGTGGTGCTCCATGATCGACGTGACCACGGTGTCGCGCTCCGGTCGCTTCTCGCGAAGCGTCCGCGCGACACGGTTGATGCCACCGGTCGTCCCCGAGCCGACAAAGAACGCCGTGTACTCTTCCTTGTCGGCTTTGACGAAGTCGAGCACCATGTCGTGGGCCCACGCGTACTCCCGCGTGGACAGCTTCGCCCCGAAGTGCAGCACGCTGTGTGTGTTGGAGTAGTAGGGCTGGTACTTCGTGAGCACGTCCTGGACGACGCCGAGTCGCAGCGCGCTCGCCGTCGTGTCGAGATAGATCCGCCTGGTGCGCTCACCCGTCGCGAGGGTGTACTCGGCATCCAGGCCGACCGCGGAGCCACTCAGTTTCTTGAACGCTTCGAGGGTGGCATCGGAGCCCCGTTCCGAGTTACCGTTCTCGCTCACTCTGCAGCACCCATCGATTCTGCGACCAACTCGATGATGTCCTTCACGACGAGTTTGCCCACGCAACCCTGCGACTTCACCGCGTCTTCGAAGCGCGACACCTCGAGCGGGCAACAGACAGCGAGCACATCGGCGCCGGTTTCGACGGCCTCGACGACGCGCTCTTCGGAGAGCCGAAGGTTGACGTGGTCGGACATGAACCCGTCGAGCCACATACCACCCCCGCCTCCACCGCAGCAGTAGCTGTTCTCGCGGCAGCGCCCCATTTCGATCAAGTCCACGCCGGGGATCGAATTGAGCATCTTGCGCGGCGCCTCGTACTCACCGTTGTGGCGTCCGAGGTAGCACGGGTCGTGGAAGGTGACCTTGACGCCGAGATCCTTCTTCATGCCGAGCTCGTCCATCCGGTCGGCGAGGAACGTCGTGTAGTGGATCGTCTCGAACTTGCCGCCGAGCTTGGGGTACTCCTTGCGGAACGCGTTCAGCGCGTGCGGGTCGGTGACGATCACCTTGCTCGCCTTGTAACGCTTGAACATCTTGATGTTGTGCTCGGCGCACTCTTCAAAGAGCCCGACTTCACCCGCGAGTCGCTGGCTGTCGCACGAACACTTCTCCTCCTGACCGAGGATCCCGTAGTCGACGCCGAGGACATCGAACACGCGGGCGAGGTCGCGACTCGCGTCCATGCCACGGGGGTGATAGCTCGGGTAGCACTCGACGAACCAGAGGTAGTCGGCCTTCTTCTTGTCCTTCATCAGCGGGACATCGACCGTCGCCTTCTTCGTCCAGGCTGCGCGCTTCTTCGGCGACTCCCCCATCGGGTTGCCGTAGTTGAGGGTGTTCTCGAAGACTGTCTGCAACTCCTGGGGGACGTTGCCCTCGAGCACGGCCTTCTCCCGAACCGCCGGCATGATCTGCATCATGTCGACTTCCTTCGGGCAGACGCGCAGGCAGTTCATGCATGTCGTGCACTGCCAGAGATCCGGGCTCGAGAACAGATCGATGCCCGTCTCGATGCGGCGGATGATTCGCCGCGGACCGTAGTCACCGACCGTGTTGACGGGACAGACCGGAATGCACGCCGCGCACTGGTAGCACCATCCCATCGACTCGGCGCCAGGAACTTCAGTTACCTTGTCGAGCAACTCCGGCGTGTAGTCCCAGATGACCCGCTGCTCGAACATGCGGTTCCAGTGACCCGAGATGTCCATGCCATCCTGGATGAGATGTTCTTTCTCGAGGATCTTGTCGGGATCAACGTTCGGGCTGACTGGCATATATTGGGTAACGTAGCCGCGACGAATCCAAAGGACCACCCCGAGATCAAGGTACCGGACACATCTCCGCCGGGACGAAAGTGTCGCCGAATACCGGTCACAGACCCTATTCTCGCGTCATGCGCCTCGCCTGGATTCTCCTTGCCTTGGCGACGCCGTCCCACGCGCAGGGAACGCCGCCGTTCGCGATCCACGTCGTCGACGCCGCCACCGGTCGCGGCGTCCCGATGGTCGAGTTGGAAACCACGAGCCACCTCGTTTTCGTTACCGACAGCAGCGGTTTCGCCGCGATCGACGAACCCGAACTCGAAGGGACCAACGTCTTCTTCCACATCCGGTCCCACGGTTACACGTTTCCGAAGGACCGCTTCGGCTACGCAGGCGCCCGCTGCCTCGTCCGCCGCGGGACGACCAAGAAGGTCAAGCTCGGGCGAAACAACATCGCCGAACGCCTCTACCGCCTGACCGGCTCGGGTATCTACAGCGACAGCGTGAAGCTCGGGCGCGCCGTCCCAACGAAGAACGCCGTGCGCAACGGCGGCGTCTTCGGCCAGGACTCGGTTGTCAACGCGATCTACAAGGGCAAGTTGTTCTGGTTCTGGGGCGACACGAACCGCGCGAGCTATCCCCTGGGAAACTTCGCCGTGTCCGGGGCAACGTCTCTGCTCCCGAAGGACGGTGGACTGCCACCGGATAGAGGCATCGACTTGACGTACTTCGTGAACAAGCAGGGCTTCTCGCGCCCGATGTGCAAGCTCAAAGGGCGGGGACCTGTTTGGATCTTCGGCTTGATGGTCGTCGAGCACGAGGGAAAGGAGCGGATGCTCACCCACTTCTCGAGGATGAAGAACCTCGGAACGCGTCTGGAACACGGCATCGTGGTCTACGACGACGCGCAGGAGCGCTTCGTCAAGACGAAGGTGTTCCCGCTGGCCTCGAACCTGCACCCGGGCGGCAATCCAGTGCGCGTCGGGGAGTGGTTCTACTTTCCGAATCCGTATCCCACGGCACGCGTGCGCGCGCGGTACGAAGACATCCTCGACGTGGACAGGTACGAAGCGTTCGGCTACCACGACGGTGCCTGGAGGTGGAAGGGCGGTACGCGGAAACGCTCGGCGCGACGACCGCAGAAACTGCCCAAGGGCATCCAGAACTGGATGGGACTTCGCGACGTCGAAACCGGCAAGGCGATCAAGGGGCACGGCGGAACGATCCACTGGAACGCGCACCGCAAGAAGTGGGTGATGATCGCGCTCGAGACATTCGGGCGGAGCATGCTCGGCGAAGTGTGGTTCGCCGAAGCCGACACGCTTATGGGGCCTTGGGGCTACGCGCGGCGAATCGTGACCCACAAGTCATATTCGTTCTACAACGTGAAGCAGCACCCGTACTTCGACGAAGACGGCGGGCGGCGGATCTACTTCGAGGGCACGTACACGGCGATGTTCTCCGGAGCGAAGACCAAGACGCCGCGCTACGACTACAACCAGATCATGTACCGGCTCGACCTCGACGACGAGCGGTTGAAGCTGCCGGTGCCTGTGTACGAAGTTGAGGGGGAGGAAGGTACGCTCGACGGCCCGACGGTCACGCGAAGGAAGCTGTGGTCGAAGGTCCGGCACACGCCGTACTGGATGATGCAGGGCCGTGGCGCTTCGCTGCAGAATGAGGATAAACCCCTCCCCGCCCAGGTGCGACTCTACGTCTGGCGCGACGAGCAGGGCCGCCCGCGGCTTCGCACTCTTCTCGACCCGCCTGGAGAAGGTTGGAAACGGGAAGCCAAACCGGCCTTCTACGCATGGCCCGCACCGACCACACACCCACCCGTAATGGAAACTCCCCGATGAAGACGCTCGCTCTGCTCACCCTCAGCATCCTCTTGATGGGATTCCCCTCCTGCACGTTCGCGCAGAGTCGACCGAAGCCCACGAACTTCATCGTGATTCTCGCCGACGATCTCGGATTCTCCGACATCGGTTGCTACGGCAGCGAAATCTCGACACCGAACCTCGACGCGCTCGCCGCCGGAGGCCTGCGGTTCTCGCAGTTCTACAATACGGGTCGATGCTGGCCGACGCGCGGCAGCCTGATAACCGGCTACTACGCGCAACAGATCCGGCGCGACAGGCTGCCCGGTGTACGCTCCGGCGGTCGCGGGAAGCGTCCACCCTGGGCACGGCTGCTGCCGACGATGCTCGGGCCACTCGGCTACCGTTCCTACCACTCCGGCAAGTGGCACATCGATGGACAGCCGCTGAAGAACGGTTTCGACAGGTCGTACCGGATGAACGACCACGACCGATTCTTCAACCCGCGCAATCACACCGAGGACGACAAGAAGCTTCCTCCCGTGAAGCCGGACACAGGGTACTACACGACCAGCGCGATCGCGGATCACGCGATCCGATGTTTGAAGGATCACGATAAGGATCACGCGGACGAACCGTTCTTCCATTTCCTCGCGTTCACGACGCCACACTTTCCACTGCACGCGTTGCCCGAGGACATCGCGCACTACAAGGACAAGTACCTCCGTGATTGGCAAGAGGTGCGCGAGGAACGATCGCTGCGGATGAAGGAGTCCGGGCTGCTCGACGCGCGCCTGTCCGAGGTCGAGCGCGACGTCGGTCCGCCCTATCACTTCGCGAACGCGATGAAGGCGCTCGGTCACAACGAGGTAAACCGGCCTGTCGAGTGGAGTAGCCTCACGAAGGAGCAGCAGAACTTCCAGGCGACCAAGATGGCGATCCACGCCGCGATGGTGCACCGCATGGACCGCGACATCGGTCGCGTGGTGAAGCAACTCCGCGCGATGGGCGCGCTCGAGGACACGCTGATCATCTTCCTCTCCGACAACGGTGCCAGCGCCGAGATCATGGTTCGCGGTGACGGGCACGACCGCGCCGCCGCGCCAGGCTCCGCCAAGTCCTATTTGTGCCTTGGCCCCGGTTGGTCGACGACCGCGAACACGCCATTCCGACGTCACAAGACATGGGTGCACGAAGGCGGCATCGCGACGCCGATGATCGCGCACTGGCCAAACGGGATCGCGGGCAGGGGCGGGTTCCGACGCACGAGCGGACACGTCATCGACATCGTTCCGACGATCGTCGAACTCGCTGGCGGCAAGCCGACGACGACCTTGCACGGCAAACCCGTTCCACCCTCACCGGGCAGGAGCCTCGTCCCAGCGTTCGCGGCGGACAAGGAGATCGAGCGCGACTCGCTCTGGTGGTCGCACGAAGGACACCGCGCGTTGCGAATCGGCGACTGGAAACTCGTGGCGGCGAAGGATGACCCCTGGGAGCTCTTTGATCTCTCGAAGGACCGCTCTGAAACACGCAACCTGGCGGCGAAACACGCCGGGAGGGTTCAGGAGATGGCGAAGATGTGGAAGGCCCGCGAAGACTCGTTCTTGGAGCTCGTCAAGCGGTAGACCGCCGCTCACGGTCGGAACGGTCGGGGGTCATAACCTTGCCGCTCCCACTCGGGGGCGGCTCATCGCCCAGTGGGTGATGGGCTGCAAGGGCAACCCGACCGGCAACGCGATGACGGACTGGTTGAGGGTCACGTTGACCAGCATCCAGTCTGATTCCTTCGACTGATCCTCCGACAGGCGGTCGCGCCCGGTGATCCGATGGGTCGCCGGGTCGCCGGGCGTTTTCGTGGGATCAGACGGGTTTCCTGGAACCGTTCTTCCGGTGCACGCCGAGCAGACGCCGGCAAAACTCCGGCAGCTGCGGGATCACCTTGTTGAACTCCTGGGTCATCCGCATCTTGAGCACGGTGTACACGTAGACCGTGTAGACGCAGGCGAGGTACACGTCGGTGCCGAATATGTTGTTGCTGATCTTCTGGAAGCCCGCCGCCGCACCCACTTCGTGAACGAACGCCACGGCGTTGCCGACCTTCATGTAGATCTCCGCGGAGCTCTCGCCTTGCAGGTCGTAGGCAGCTGTTGTCACGAGCGGCAGCGAACCGGTCCTCGTGCGCGGATCCCACATCCATCGGGTCCACAACCAGTGCTTCTCCGGGCGCGCGAAGTGCAGGAGCTCACTCGCGAGATCGACGCGCAGGTTGTCAGCCAATCCTTCGAATTGGTCTCCAAACGCCTGGAGTCGCGACCCGGGATCGCCGGCGCCGTCGAGGAGCTCCGTCAAACGCGCACGGACCACGACGATGTCCAACTCGGCGAGGAGCTTTCTTCCCTTGCCGCGGATCGAGAAGATGCGCCCGAGGACCTGATCGAACTGCTCCGGCTCCAACTTTGGGATCGCATCGACTGCCAAGGTCTCGCGAAACCACGCAGACTTCGCCTCGATCTCGGCGCAGATCAACGTGAGTTCCTCGACCTCGACGGCGGCCAAGGTCTCCTTCATGAACTCCTTGGCGGTCTCGGTGTCGACAACTTCCATTGTGCAGCGCCGGAGGAACTACCCGGCAGCCATCTCGGCCTTACGGACGACAGCGATCGCCTTTATCGCCGCGGCGGACGCGGACGAGATCGAGTCCTCGATGTCTGCCGGACCAGTCGAGGCCCCGCACGCGAACACGCCGTCGACACTGGTGGTCACGGTGTTCAAACATCCTTCGGTGGTCTCGATGAACTTGTACTTGTTGAGCTTGATGCCGAACGTCGCGGCCATGTTCTTGGTGCCCTCACTCGGCTCCATGCCGACGGACAGGATGACCATGTCCATCTCCACTTCCATCGGGCGTCCCATCGTCGTGTCTTCGCCACGCACGAGCAGCCGACTACCCTTCTTGATGACCTGGGTCGCGATGCCCTTCACGTAGTTGACGTTGTACTTCTCCTGGGACGGCCAGTAGATCTCGTTCTCCCAGTAGCCGTACATCCGCATGTCGATGTAGAAGATGAACACCTTGCAGTCCGGCACGAGCTTGCGGACTTCGATGGACTCCTTCGCGGCGACGCCACAGCAGACCTTCGAGCAGTACTCGTTGCCAATCTGGCGGTCACGCGAACCAACGCACTGGATGAAGCACAGGCGCTTCGGCGGCTCGCCCGTCGACGGCGTGAGGACTTCGCCGGTCTTGAGCATCTTCTCGAGGTCGACCAGCGTGAGGACGTCGTCGTACTCGTAGTAGCCGTACTGCTGCGTCTCGCGGCCCGGATCGAAGTGCTGAAAACCGGTCGCGATGATCGTGGCGCCGACCGAGAGCTTCTCTTCACCAGCGCCGTTCTTCACCGTGACCTCGAAGTTGCCCACCGAGCCGGTGGCATTGGTCACCATCGAATCGGTTCGGACATCCACAAACTCGTTGTCGGTGATGTGCGCGGCCATGCCCGCCATCGCTTCGCCAGCGTCCTGGAAGTTCGGCGTCAGAGCCGCGTAGTTCGCCTGGACGGGCATGCCGCCGAGGGAACCGTGCTTCTCGACCAGCACGACCTTGTAGCCGAGGTCGGCGATCCCCCGCGCCGCTTCCATGCCGGCGGGCCCGCCGCCGATAACGAGAATCGGTAACGCGCTCACTACTCGCAGTCCTCCCACGTGAGGAACTGCTTGTCGCCGCTCTTCAATCCATCGACCGCGGTCTCGAATTCGGCCCAGGCCTTCTCGTGGTCGATGCCGATCTTCTCGAGGAACGGCTTGACGTCGGTGCTGTGCCAGTGCAATTGCAACACCTTGTAGGGATGGGCACCCATCGCGAGCGCAGCGAGTTGTGAATCGGACATCACCGGCAGCCCGACATCGCGGATGTGGGCCTTCGCGGCGAACTGGCTCTGGTCGAGCGTCGTGACGCAGCCGGTGTCGTGGGTGATGAGCACGTCGGGGTCAGCCTCTTCCTTCATCACCTCGATCTTGCGTTGCACGGCGAACGACCGGGAGAAATCGCGCGACACGAGGATGTGCCGGAAGCCAAAGCCGCAGCAGTCGTGCCAAGTCGAATAATCACGCACGTCCATACCGAGCGCTTGCAACAACCCGGTGATGACCGCAGTGCGCTGGGCGCCGTAGATCTCATCGGAATAGATCGCGTCCTCGCCGACGAGCTTGTGGTAGTGGCACGCCGGATGGATCGTCGCGACGATGTGGTCCATGTCGTAGATCTGGTGCTCGGCGATCCGGTCGCGAATCACGTGCACCCACTCGCTGTAGTGCACCATCTCCTCCGGCATGATGAATTTCCTGCCGAGCTTCGCGAGGATGTCGCGCACCTGGCGTCGTAGCTCCGGATGGTGAATGAGTTGCTCGCGGGTCTCCTTGTAGTGCCCGAAACTCGTCGCGCAATGGATGATCGGGAAGTAGCCGCTCTCTCCCGCGGCGGAGAAGTTGCGCATCGCGACCGCGGCTTGGGCGGCAGCATTCGAGGTGGCGGACGCGTAGTAGTTCCACGCGGTGCACGATGTCTGGTCCGTCGGGTCGTTGTACTCGAGACCGAGCTTGCGGTTGAGCCAGAACACCGACGTCGAGTAGCCCGGGATGTGGCCGCACTGCCCGCAACTCTT
>Ga0114996_10007566_pt1 | contig 12260 bp, 17 predicted proteins | sample ArcticOcean_MG_C_4_FD_87039 | JGI IMG/M metagenome (GOLD analysis project Ga0114996, IMG submission 87039) | Marine microbial communities from western Arctic Ocean - ArcticOcean_MG_CB4_134 | ecosystem: Environmental > Aquatic > Marine > Oceanic | place: Arctic Ocean: Canada Basin | collected... | reverse complement strand
TGCAATGATCTACGCCACATGGGGCATGGTCCCGCAGTGCCACCTCCAATATGGTGTGGATATCCTATTGGCATTCTGGATATAACATGGTCCCATTTTGGCCACATTTGATTGGGTTTATCTGTAACAATTACTTCTGTAGAAACCACACCATATGCTAAATTATCATCTAAAAATTTGCAGCATTCCTCCACATATTCTGGGTGCAACATGTCATCTACATTAGAATTCATAATATACTTAGAAGACGTCATTGTGATTCCGTCATTCCATGTGGGATATAACATTTTCCATTCTTTGTATTCTTTAACAATGACATTTTCGTTATCAGCCACAAAATCTGAATATATTTCAGATTCTTGTTCTAAATTCTGGCAGTTTAACAGCACTATAGTTGATTTATTAAAATAAGTCTGTTCCCGCAATGATTTTATTTTAGCAGGAAGAAAATTCCCAGCTTTATACAAAGCAATAAGCACAACAACATCTTTCATTGTGGTTTATTCAACTTTTCTGGTCAACGGGGTTTTTGTTGATTTTTTAGGGTTATTGGCAGCCGCAATACTGCAATATTCAGAAAACTTTTTAAAATACAAACTCCATTCATTATCATTTATTGCTCTATGCCACAAATTATCGCCGTTACGCCATAAATAACAACATAAAAACTCATTTGTCCAGTGAAATCGAACATTGCCTACATGATAGCATCTAGCCCACCAATCAGCATCCGCCATGGCATGAAAATCTTCGTCAAATAGGCCCAATTTATCGTGTAAATGCGCGCACCACATTGGAAAATGGCCCACGCCAGCTCTTCCGATGTCTCCACCGTAATTTCCGGGACAGCCACCGTCTTTATCAACCCCTTGGGTTGGTGGCCAAACTTGATTTGCCGTGGCGGTGGTGAACCAACTAGGATAAACAAACTTTCTAGGGTCGTCTCTATCTTTTTGACAACCATCAAGAATAGAAGATAGTTTTTCATAACAATTTGGGGCCACAGTATCGTCTGTATTAGCATTAGTTAAATATACACTATTGGCTTCTTTGATTATCAAATTCCACGTTGCATATACGCTGATTGTTTTGTCTAATTTGATATATTTAATTTTACTACCAAATTGTTTGGGTATTTTGTCATCCCTTTCATCTGGGCTATTCGCGTTTACACAAAATATTTCCATATCATCTACTATAGTAGAATCTAACAAATTGTGTATGCGATTTTCTATCCACTCGCCGCTATTGTAAATCGACACCATAGCAGCCACTTTGCATTTTGCCATTAGTTTACTGCTCTTCCTTTTAACAATTCCCAATCTCGTTCTGGTCTAACTTGTAAATTAGTTTTCCAAGCAGCCTTTAAAACGTTAGCATCAACTCCTAAAGACTGAGCAACGTATATTAGCGCATTTAAGTCTTTTGGAAAACAACTGCCACCAAATCCCTTTTTACCATCTGGGCCAGGAACAGACCAATGCGTATCGCCTAGTCTTTCATCCTTGGTAGCATATTCTATAACTTTATCATAATTTATCCCTAGTTTAGAACACATTTCTGTGAATTCATTTGCTAAAGATACTTTTGTGGCTAAAAAACAGTTGGCAGCATATTTAACAAATTCCGCTGTCGTTGAGTCTGTTTTAATTATATCAGCTTTGGGAAATACTTTAAGATAGAATTTTTTCAAGATTTCCGTCGCCACAGGTGGTCCGCCAAGAATGACTCGATTTGTGTTTTTGAAATCTTCCGTTGCAGTTTTCTCTATAAGAAATTCTGGGTTAAAAATGACGGGATAGTTAATTCGGTTGTTTATGGCGTTAGTTGTCATAGGAGGAATGGTGGATTTGATTACAATTATTATTCCTCGTGTTGGGTGTGGAGGAGTATGCGCGAGGCTCACACATATGTTTTCAACTATTGAAGTATTACAAGAACCGTCTGGGTTCATGGGTGTGGGCACACAAACAAACACGATTTCACAACCATTGCGGAAAGATGCAATATCTCTGTGTGTGGATAAATCGTTTCTGAATTTATCGTAGGTACGAATTTTACAATGGGGAGAGAAAGCTTCTTTTAGCGCAGTCCCCACAAAACCCTGGCCAATTATTCCAATATCCATATATTATCCATAGTTTGAATAAGATTTTTCTTCTACTATTTCAGATCCCAACAAACCATTGATATCTTTTTTAATTTGCGATCGTTTATCATTAGTAATATAAACGGCTCTTGCTAGGTTTATGAAATTATCATTAAATTTTTTGCTTTTTTCATGTTCTCTAATACTGTCTTCAATTTCCCACAATCTTGTGTTTGTGGTTTTTAGTTCTTTTGTCGCTTTGCAAAACGCATCTTGTTGTTCTTCTGTAAATTTAATAGCATTCAATTTGCTTGTTAATAATTTATGTTCTTTATCAATATTTGGCAATTTGCTAGGGTCATCTATATTAGCCAATTTTATTTCCAATATGGTCAATTTATCTATCAATTCTCCAATTGATATTGGCGCTTCAATTATCATTGTTTTCCCTTTTTGCATTATACCATTCGATGGTTTTTTTCAATCCTTCTTCAAAATTTGTGCTTGCAGCAAACCCAAATTCAACAAACGCTTTGGTGGTGTCTAACATTCTCCTTGGCTGACCATCGGGATATGAATCATCCCATTTTATTGAACCCTTAAATTGAGTTAATTTAGCAATTAAATTAACAAGGTCTTTGATTGATATTTCCATTTTAGACCCAATATTAATAGGTCCTGGTTTGTCATATTTTTCAGTGGCGAGAATTATTGCTTTAGCCGCATCTTTTACATAAATAAATTCTCTTGTGGCTTTACCAGTGCCCCAAACCGTGATGTTTTCATTATTGTCATTAGCATCTAAACATTTTTTGATTAACGCTGGTATTACATGCGAAGATTTGGGATCAAAATTGTCCCTTGGACCATATAAATTCACTAGTAATAAATAAATGCCATTAAAATCAAATTCGTCTCTATATGCTTGTGATTGTACTAACAACGCTTTTTTAGCAATTCCATAAGGTGCATTTGTTGTTTCAGGATATCCATTCCATAAATCTTCTTCTTTAAATGGTGTTGGTGTAAGGTTTGGATATGCGCAAATTGTTCCTATTGTAACAAATTTCTCAATTTTATGGCGTCTAGCATGTTCTATTAATAACGTGCCCATCATCAAATTTTTATAATAAAATGTCCCAGGTTTTTCTTTATTTATCCCTATGCCGCCAACTGTAGCCGCCATATGTATGACTATATCTGGATCAACGGCTTTGAATAAATTAGACACACAATCTTCGTTGGTAAGATCACAATTGCGAGATCTTGGCACCACAATGTTGTTTGGGTCGCATCCTTTGGCATGCAATATATCAACAACATGTGAACCTAAGAACCCCGCTCCTCCAGTAACTATGATTTTTTTGTTTGTTAAATCCATAAGCGCTCCCATACTATTTTATAATTTGTGATTTGTGGCTTATCATACAATACTAATATCTACCAGAATTGATATATTAAACCAAATGCACGCAAGAAAGGTTCAGGAAAGCCCTTCCTTTGCCTTCCTTTGGATTTTGGGTTCAGTGTAAAGGGCAGACGCCCTATAGTAAATAAAAAAGCCTCGGAAGGCATAAAAACGCAAATTTACAGGATTGCGCCAAGAAATTGTGACACAAACATTATGGTAAATATTTCTTTGTGGGGATAAATTATGCGCAAAGAACCCAAAATAATTAGAGTTCAAAATGGAATCGCTATTGCCATAGAGTATTGTTGCATATGCGAAAACGGCTATCATACCAGAAAGCCATTAGATGATGTTGGCGTATCATCATCTGAAATTTGCCCAAGTTGTAGTCAATATGTGGCGATAGTATCATATGATCCGAATATTGATCATTTTTATAGTTCGTATGACGGCGAATATGATGAAAAAAACTCTGAAGACTTTGATGAAACCGAAGATTCCGATGAAACTGAGGAGTATTGATTTCAGTCGCCCAATTCTTTTTTATAACCATCTCGTTCTTTTTTTGTTGCTTGCAAATCAAAATCAAGATAAGCAACGTCAACTTCAAGAGATTGCAATTGTTCTATGATTTTTTGTTTGTGTTTCATTTGTGTTTTTGAAAACAATCGCAATACTTTGTTTAATTGCTCACCTAAGGGCATCGCCATTCCTTCCGGTAATATTTCTATCATCGCCCACAATGCTTTTATTTCATCGTTTAAATCAGATGTCATCATAAATCCTCGATCGCTTCGGGACGAAGATTCGCCGTGATTATCGTCGACTTCAGGCCCATCGGCCAATAAAACACATCATAATAAGCAAATAGCCCGACGAAACATTAATATTTTCGTCGGGCTATTTCGTTGTTGGTATTATGTTGTTAGCGTTTTGCGTTTTTCTAATTCTGTTCTCAGAATAGAAATTGACTCCGGCGCTTCAATACCTATTATGACTCTTTTTCCCTTTGCATTAACCAACTTTATTTTAACATTATTACCAATGTAAATCGATTCTCCGATATTTCTCTTCAGCATCAACATATTTGCCTCCATTGGAAACACTACGCGCGCCGTCATGCGCCGTCATATTCAGCTTGTGGCTGTGATTCAACTTGTGGCTGTGATTCAGCTTGTGGCTGTGATTCAGCTTGTGGCTGTGATTCAGCTTGTGGCTGTGATTCAGCCTGTGGCTGTGATTCAGCTTGTGGCTGTGATTCAGCTTTAGAATATCCTTTCTTTCGCAACGCTTCTTGTTGTTTTTCAACATTTTTAACATCGAACCACAATCTTTTACCACTTTGTTGTTCGTTATTTTTAAAATCTTCTAACGGCAATCCTTTGTTCTTCTTTCCAAGACAACCGTCATAAGTGTTAAAACACAATTTTCGGGGGTTTTCGCCGGTAAACAAAAGGACATGCGACTGAACATCAATTTCATGATGATCAAATCTGACGCCTTTTTTTGTGTATAATTCACCAAGATTTTGTAAATCTTTAAAATCTACTCTTACGGGTTCAACTACGGTAGCCATTTTAGTTGACTTAATTGTCATATTTGGTCCTTCTTGCTTTGTGGTTATTGCTTCTGTCATCGGTTTTACTCCTAACCAGTGTAGACTAAATTCTTTTTTACATTCTTTACATGCTTCACATGTTCCGGCCCATGTGTCAACATTGACTACCATGCCAACACTATCACATTCGGGGCAAACCACTTTGTATTTGTCCCCTGACTCAATTACTACCGCTTTGCCATCCGCAGATGTTGATAAGACCCTGCTTTTAATGACTTTGATAGTTTTTGATGACCCTTTCTGTTTCAAATCAACCAAACCTTTTCTATCAGCGTCTCCATCAACAATATATACTTCTTTTGACACAGTACCATTTATTTGCAGTACTCTAACATTGGCACCCTGAGATATCTTAACCATATATAACTCCTTTCAATCAATGATGTGGCAAAAGTGAAACTTGCCAACAATTAAATACTTATGAACTATTTGAGAATATTATTATGATACTCGTAAGCCTTGGCGTAAGATGCGGTCGAAGCGATCTGGAGATACCACATCGCTTTTTTCTATATATGCAATATTTTGAGCTATTTTTTGTGTAGTTGCTTCCAACTGCTCTTGGACCATTGCTGTTTGAATATTGTCAAACTGCCCTAAGCTCAAAAACTCAATTACAAAACATGTTCTTTTGTATCCACCATTTTCATCTACGACTTTGTAGTTAGGTGGGATCCCCGGATAAGGTTTTTTCATTTTTCTAAAATTCCAATGATCATCCTGATGTGTTCTTTCATAATATTTTTACCCCTCGCTTTTAACATCATATCTACTATCTCAATATATCTCTCTTTGGATATCATTTTCTGAGAAAATAGCCACGACAAATCGTTGTTCTTCTTCTTTTTCTTACATTCTTTACATGTCGGCAAAACATTAGCGGGAACATTTGGGGCAAGATCTTTCAAGGGGAAAGGATGATCCAATGTTTCCATCGGCCCTACGCAATATGCGCATTTGCTTTCATGTATTTTAATAATATCCCACACATCTTCCATTTTTAGGTCGTTGTAAATAGAATACTTTTTAGCTCTATAGCGTGCTTGTCGCACCCAACTACTAATCGATTTATTATCCATGGCAAACTCCACGAACTGGAAAATATCCATGCCCCAGCCGCAGACGTTAAACCAATCTCTTGATGTAAATGGTTCATTCGATGTTGCTGCATCTCAGTTTAATCATTGCTCTTCTGTTTGTCCGTTTAACGACGGCGTCATGATTACATGGTATTCTGGTTTTGGTGAATGTTTGGACGATCAAAGTGTCCATTGTATATTTATCGACAAATATGGTATGTCAGGAATACTACGTTTGGGTGATAAGACGGGAAACCCCATTACATGGAAACACGATGGTAAAACGTTTCTTTTGTGGTCATATTTTGAAGATACTGGTGATATTTCTAATCCTGTTAATAGATGGAAATATTGTAGCTTGTGGATTCAAGAATATTGCGTCGAATTAAGTAATAGTGCTAACAAATATAATATCAAATTACTTAATAAACCAAAATTATTATCTGGTCCTGAAGAAGGATTATTGGCAAGATGTAATCCAATAATTGTTGATGACGAAGTAATATTGCCATTATATCATGAAACAGAACGTTATGGTGTTATAATGAAAGGAAAGGGAACATCTTTTAAAACAATAGGAAAAATACAATCGCAGAATGATGATAGTAACACCATACAGCCTACTTTGTGGGAATCTGATGGGATTATTCATTCTTTGAGTCGGGATTTTGACCCACATGCCGCTTTAAACAAAGCAAAATATTCGTTGTCCGAAGATAGTGGTGTGACATGGAGCGACCCAATACCCACCACCATACATAATAGAAATAATTCAATACATGTTGTAAAATATGGAGACGATGACTTTGTTCTTTGGAATGATTCGCCCCATGGAAGAGACAATCTTACGCTTGGCATTTTGCGCTATTCATCGCAAGAACCAAAAATAAACATTGAACCAATCATGGTTGTTGATAGAGTTTATGGGTCGTATCCATCTATAGCAACTCACGATGGTGATTTATGTTTTTCTTACACAACTGACAGAAGAACAATATCTTATAATTTATGGTCAAAAGAATATGTCGAAAGACAAAAAGAATCAACCACTGGAAGAAGAAATTTCTTTAGACGACCTGCCAGAAGAAGATTCGCCAAAAATTCCCAAATTCCCTGAATATTATGAAGAAAGCGTAGACTATTCGACATTTGGGTCTTCTGGGTCTTCTGAGTCTTCTGAGTCTTCTGAGTCTTCTGAGTCTTCTGAGTCTTCTGAGTCTTCTAGTTGATATTCGTTTTTTATCTCTTCGACTATTTCATGTACTTCTTTGATCGATTCATCGGGGCAATCGTCTTGCGGGGGTGGTGGGTTTACCATCACAGATTTTATTTCCCCAAATTCTGACATAATGTTAAACATATCAATGGCTTTATCTGGTTCGGTACATATAAGGACTTCTAGCCCTCTATCGTCATCAAATTGATTTTTTAATATTTGTGACATTTCCACTCGCCACGCATTGGCCGCCACTGGGTCTGTGAATATGGGGACTATATTTATACCATCTTTTTCAACTGACAATAATTTATTGTCAGTTGAAAAATTGCCGTACCCCAACACGATAATTGGAACTTTCATGATTATTGCCTTCAAAAATAAAGTATGAAAATTTCAAGTATTTATTCTGACAAATGTTCTTTGAAACATTTAAAATTGTTTCATGAATATACTATATATAATAATTCATATGACATAATAAAACTGATAATAGAAAATCTTACGCTACCTAAAAAATCATTGTCTGAAGGAGAATTGGGCGGTGCAATAAGAGGTTTGTTTAACATAAAAGCAGGCGAAAGAGACGATATGGGGTGGGTGCCAGGAACAGGCTATAAAGAGAAAAAACGCCGCCAGAGTCGTAAAAAAAAGCAATCATGGTATGAAAAAGGTGAAGACAACAAATGGGCTGATTTAAAGCCTGATGATAAAGAAGACGATTCTGAATTTGAATACAGGGATTATGATCGAGATTTGTCTGAAGCAGATAAAAATGTAGGTTCTGCGATTGGGGGCCTGCTTAACATAAAAGCGGGCGAAAGAGATGACATGGGGGCTATGCCGGGGGCCACAGGAACCGCGTCAAAAGGGAAACCGGGGGCTAAGCAGGGTAAACCGGGGGTTAAGCGGAGCAAACAAGAAGCTGAACAAAGTGCTGTGGGGGACATGATCAAAAACGGATTGGCTAAACTTAAATTGGCTTTAGCGCCGAAAGCGGATGAGAATTTGGAATTGCTTTTTGCTTTTATTTCTGCAAGTGGAGAAGAAGGAGCAAAAAAACAATTAGAGGTAGATGATTTAATTGGGGTAGCTGGAACATATGAAGAATCTTTATTCAAAAGAAACACAGACGGCAATTTTGTTAATATAGACTGGTGGAATAGATTATTTAATATATTCGATATTGATGATAAGCATAAAATAGAAATACTAACGCGAGTGTCAGAAGAATATAAAAACAGCGGGGTATCACAAGAGAGTTTGATATATGAATTAGATTTTATTAATGAAAACCACTTAAGTGATGAATTGTTAAAATTATTGATAGAAGATGGTGGTTTTGTTAGTAAAATGCAAGATATGTTTAGTAGAGGCAAAAAAAACTTACACAATTTTGTACAAGGACAGGCAGAACAAATAGCGTATCCTTCATATGCCAATGCTAAAAGAGACATATCGACAATTAAACTGACCAATGCCAGAGTGGCAAAAATGGCCGTCCAGATTGCTGCAGATAAATTAAGAGAAAAATTTGATGACACATTGGGGGATGCTGACTTAGAGCCTGATGATATTATTGCTGATTATAGAGACTACGAAGAAACTGGGAATGTGTCTGATGATTTAAAGAAAGCAATTAATTTGTTTGAACCAGTGGTTGATGGGGAAGGTGTTGAAGAAACTGAAGAAACTGAAGAAGACGGACCGACCGACTGGGGGGCTGGTGATGAGGAAGGTGTTGAAGAAATGGAAGAAACTGAAGAAACTGAAGAAGACGGACCGACCGACTGGGGGGCTGGTGATGAAGAAGGCGATGAAGTCACTGAAGAAAGTGCTGATCGAAAAAGGCTAATTGCCGCAGAAGATTTTAATGCTTTATTTGAAGAAGTGCTTAATGATTCTGTTAAAAACGTAGTTGCTAAAGCTGAAAAATTAAAAAACACAAACGTTGATGATATGTCTTTTGATGAAGTTGCTTTTTTATTAAAATTGCATGGGCAGTTAGACGCTAGACAAATGAACTCTGGTGAAGCACGTAGAATATTGAAAATACACAAACATAATAGGCTGCAAGCAGGGGAATCAGTATCTCCAACAGTCGATGAAATTGTGCATATGATGCAAAGTGCTTTATGGAAACGCGGCAAGCGTGGCGCAAAATGGATTAGACGCCAAGGTGAAGGAGGCGACTTACCGAATAGACTTCAGCCTCCGCCATATGATAAAAATAAATTCGGGGCCTAACGAATTCTGGGCCTATGATCATTTTGAAGCAATATGTTAGATACGCTATAATCCGAAACCATTAATATTCCTTCTTGCGTTATCATGGTTAATTGCCCAAGATCACCATTTCTTTTATTGAATATCACAGGCAATCCGTGTTTTTCCATGTCACATGTATTTATTATGTTTCCTGGGCCATAAGAAATATTGCCTATCAATGTGACTTTCTTAAACGGTATGCAATTTGGAATATTTACCGGTTTTTCTCGTGAATAAACAATAAGTTTTACATTATATCTATGTGTTAATATCAATTTCTTATTGTGTATAAAAGCAAATGTGTTCTCTTCCATTAAATTTGGGATATTGTGTGTTTTATAATCGCTATCGTTTATTATTGTCACATTATCATATGATTGACCATCGCCGAGCGCTACCAAATGCACTTTTAACATTTTGACGGCCTCATTTTCATCTTTTTAATATATTCGTCTCTTTGTTTAGGGTCAACAAACAAGGACATTCGTTCTTTTTTATTCTTTTTACCCTTGACAGTGCTGCCTGGATAATCAGGCAGCACTGCCCAATGGCCATCTTCTAAGATTTGCAATAATTTCATTATGAACTAGCTAATGAAGTAACTGGGTCAGTAGTATAATTAATATATCCGGCAGCACCAACTGGTTTCAGACCAACTAGTCGTAACCATTCTTGTTGACCATGCCCCCACCCAGTGGGTTTACCAGATCCCATAGATAATCTTGTCACAGTTTCGCCAGCCAAGGCTGCTTGCGCTTCTGCAGTAGTGACTCTGGCTTTATCGTCTTTTGCGATATAACGCGAGTCCATACCAGTTTTACCTTCATGATTTGGCGGGACTTGCACATACCCGTTAATAATGGGGAAATCTCTGTGTATTAAAATGTCACTCATACTCATTTTATTCTCCTTAAAAATTCCACTTTATTTTTTATTCTTCGGGCCATTTCATTCGTGCTGGTAATATTTCTCTTGCAGCGATGTTGCTCAGAAGGCGATTTTCTCGGTCTTCTACATTAATTTTGTTATCAACTAGTACAACACTCATGCCTGTCTTTATTTTTTCAGAATATAATATTTTTTCTAATCCTTTATTTGTTCTTTGATACGGCGTGTAATTAGACAGATTATAACCTTTAGAAGACGCAATAGATTGCACAGTTTTTATTTTACCACCGACTTTTCGATTTGGATCGAAAAGATCTCTTTCTAATATTAATCTAGTTGATTTATTGGCTGTAGAATGAAGAATAGACGGTTCTATTATGATTGGCGGATGAGGAACAGGTTCAGGAGGCGATGGGTCAGGGTACGGATAAGGCGGAGGTGGTACTGGATCTAATGGCCCAATTCCTGGGGCCGTAAATGAACCAAATCCGGCCAATCCAAGATTACCCAATAATATCCCAGCTGGCCCTGCCTGCGGAGGAAGTGTTGTGGTTGTGGTTGTGGTTGTGGTGCCGGTGCCGATGGGTGTGATTATGCACGGCCAGGCGAGTGGAGTGTTTGCGTCACAATGAAACTGATTGCTTTCTGCGTAAGCAATCAGGTCTCCAGAACAAACTTCTGCTCCGCCAGCCCTTAAACCATCATAAAACCATACTTTAAGTTGATAATCATCGCTGTCAGCAACGTTGTGCAGGCCGGAGGTAATTTGAGAATAGCAGTTTGGGGCAGAACAGTTGCCATGCGAGGAATGGTGGATTGTGTTTTTTGTGATGTTCCAAATTTCAACCTTAAAGCACTTTTGGTTGATGGGGGAATGATAGTTACCATCAGCACCGACCACGCCCCAATTAAACACAATCGCACCAGGACTACAGGAACCGCCGCCTGATGCTCTAAATACTTGACATTGTGCTTCATCGGCAATACAACACGCTGTCATTTGTATTACGGTAAGTGCATCTGTGCATACTTCACATTCCAGGTCTACCTGCATTCCAAGTATCTTAGTCCCATTTTGGGGAGATCCTGGCCCTGGGCCTGAGGATGAACCAGCCACCATTAAAACTTTCCCCGGAGTACCAGCGACTGTTATTGGACTAATTCCACCAAATGTTATCCCGTCCACAGGACCATTGATTGAAATAGAAGAACCAGCCACTGGAGCGCAAGTTGTGTGTTGTAATTGCAATACGTTATATGCGAGTGCGCCTCGCCCATGCACAATGGGGTGTGTGGCACCAGACACCAGTTGTCCAGTGGAGAGTGTTTTGCTAGATTTCCAAGTGCCGCCGTTAGTGTTGTTGTATTGCGGGGGAGTAGAATTTGATCCGTCTTCGGCAATTCTCATCTTCGCGCCAAGTTTTTGGAGCAATAAATTTACATTCTCGCATTCCTGTCTTCTATCGCGATATGTGGCTCCAGTTCCAGTGGGTTGATAGGCATATTCATATGATATTACTAATCTACTCCCAGAATTTAAACCCATCCAATTTTTAATATTTTCAACATCAGTGTTGCTAGGGGGTTGCCTAGGGCAAACGACCCATGCTAATTTAGCAGTCCCTGCTTCATATCCCTCATCAGTGGCTTTGCTTGACCCGCTACTATTAAGTTCTACTCTTTCTCAAACT